>ERZ773099.283-NODE-283-length-44869-cov-11.852077_pt1 | contig 44869 bp, 34 predicted proteins | sample MGYA00511120_ERZ773099 | MGnify/ENA primary metagenome ERZ773099 (study PRJEB29015, sample SAMEA2738012) | human oral metagenome | biome: human oral; feature: human-associated habitat; material: dental | place: China | collected 2104 ... | reverse complement strand
CGGGGGCAGGTGGCCCGCCGAGGCCAGGCCCACCCGCTCCAGCCACTGCACGGCCACCAGGTCCGGGGCGGGGCCGTCCGCAATGAGGGAGATATTGCGATGCGCGGAGTACCAGGGCAGCAGGCGGGGCTCCTGGAACACCTGGGACAGCCGGCCCGAAGGGCGCCTGATGCTGCCGGCGTCGGTGGGCGACAGGCCGGAGACGGCGCGCAGGAGAGTGGTCTTGCCCGCGCCCGAGGGGCCGGTGACGGCCAGGGTCTGGCCGGGACGGACGGTGAGGGACAGGTCCGTCACCAGGGTCAGGCCCCGGCGCACCATGGTGACGTGGTCGAGAACCAGGTCAGCAGTTGTGGAGGTCGTGGCGGTCATGCCGTAGACGGCCTCCGGGCCACTATGCCCACGGCGCTGAGCAGCTCGCCTTGCAGCGCAAAGGCTTGGCGCATGGCCCGTATCCGGTCGCGGGCCCCGGGGGTGCGACGCGCGTTGCGCCAGAAGCGGGCGGCACCGAGCAGGCCCTCGTCCTGGATGAGGCGACCCGGTTCGAGCAGGTGCATGGGGGCGGTGCCGGTCCACTCCACGACCAGCCCGGCGTTGGTGAGCAGCTCCTTCCAGGCCTCCAGCGGCAGCGGGCGGGCGCCGACCCGGATGGTGCGGGAGAGCTCCTTGCGGGTTGCCTCGAGCTGCGCGGGGGAGCGGTCCCCGCGCAGAGCCAGCTCGTGGATGGCGTAGCGGCCCTCCGGTGCCAGGAGGCGCACGGCCTCGGCGACTATCTCGCGCTTGTGCTGGTCGGACTGGATGGTGAGCATGGCCTCACCTACCACCAGGTCGGCGCTGGCAGCGGGCAGGCCCGTGGCGGCGGCGTCGGCCACCACGTACTCGGCCCCGGGGTGCCGCGCCAGGACGGCGGCCACCTGCTCGCGGCCCTCAGGGTTGGGGTCCACGCCGCGGTAGGAGGAGGGGCGGCGGGCCAGTAGTAGCTCGGCAGTGCGGCCGACGCCCGGGCCGAACTCGACCACGCGCTCCCCGGGTGCCGGGGCGGCCGCGGTGAGCAGGCGGCGGGTCAGGTCGATGCCGCCGGGGCGCAGAACCCGCTTACCCAGGCGGGCCAGGAACCAGTGGCCCTGCATTCGGGACGCCTCGGGGGCCGTGCGCTGCCCGCGGCCCTGTCCTGCCGGGTGCAGAGGCGCGGGTCCCGGGGCGGGGCCGGTGACCCGGGACGGGTCCTGGATGGCATCCATGTCATTTGATCCTGTTTTCTTCGGTATAAATTGGTGAGGTTAGACTATCCTCTTCCGGTCCCGTAGCGCCAGGGGTCGACCCGCCCCGGTCGGAGCGGCGCCCCTCCTCGACCCCTCGCCCGCCCCCGGTTGTGCCCGGTCCCCGCCGCTCGCGCAAAGGGTCCCTGTTGGTGACGCTAACCTGCGCCGTGGGCGAAAAGCCCAGGACGGTGGGCATGGGCCCGCCTGGCCCCGCGTTAGCGTTGGCACGACCAACACGAGAGGACTGACGTGAGCGAGCTCTACACGCCTGCGCCGGCTGTGCCCCAGGCTACTGACGGCCCCAGCGCCAGCCTCGGGCTGACCGATTCCATCTACAACCGCCTCCTGAAGGAGCGGATTATCTGGCTCGGCTCCGAGGTGCGCGATGACAATGCCAACGCTATTTGCGCGCAGATGCTGCTGCTGGCCGCCGAGGACCCCGACCGCGACATCTACCTGTACATCAATAGCCCTGGCGGCTCGGTGACTGCGGGCATGGCCATTTACGACACCATGCAATACGTCCAGCCCGACGTGGCCACCGTGGCCACGGGCCTGGCGGCCTCCATGGGCCAGCACCTGCTCAGCGCCGGAGCCAAGGGCAAGCGTTATCTCACCCCGCATGCGCGGGTGCTCATGCACCAGCCCTCCGGCGGCGCCGGCGGGTCGGCCACAGATATCCGTATCAATGCGGACCTCATTATTAAGATGAAGCAGGAGTTGGCGGAGATCACCGCCGCTAATACCGGCCACACGGTGGAGGAGATCATTGCCGACTCCGATCGAGACCACTGGTTCTCCGCCCAGGAGGCCCTGGAGTACGGCTTTGTCGACCACATTGTGCGCTCAAGCCGCGAGATCGGCCGGCAGAACGGGGAGAACTGAGACATGACCACCCGCCCCTACTTCGAGGCCGTCGCCCGCCAGATGCCGCAGTCGCGCTACGTGCTGCCCCAGTTCGAGGAGCGCACCGCCTACGGATTCAAGCGCCAGGACCCCTACGCCAAGCTCTTCGAGGACCGGATCGTCTTCATGGGCGTGCAGGTGGACGACGCTTCCGCCGACGACATTATGGCCCAGTTACTTGTTCTGGAGTCCCAGGACCCCGACGGGCTGATCACCATGTACATCAACAGCCCAGGTGGTTCCTTCACGGCCCTGACAGCCATCTACGACACCATGCAGTACATCAAGCCGCAGGTGCAGACCGTTTGCCTGGGGCAGGCGGCCTCCGCCGCCGCCGTGCTGCTGGCGGCGGGCAGCCCCGGCAAGCGCCTGGCGCTGCCCAATGCGCGGGTTCTCATTCATCAGCCCGCCATGGAGGGCATGCACGGTCAGGCCAGCGACATCGAGATTGTCGCCGATGAGATCGACCGCATGCGCGCCTGGCTGGAGGACACGCTGTCCTTCCACACCGGCCGCGACCGCGACCTGATCCACCGCGACCTGGAGCGCGACAAGATCCTCACCGCGCATCAGGCCCTGGAGTACGGCATCGTCGACCAGGTGCTCTCCTCGCGCAAGGCCGCGCCGTCGCCGCACTCGGCCTGACCCCGGCCGCTGTCCCAACGCCGCCCCGTGGTGCCCGACGCCATCCGCCCGCTGTTGCGCCGTCGGGCACCACTGCGGCCGCTCATATATGCTGTGAGTCCCAGGGGCGGCCTTCTCTAAGCATGTCCTCTCGTCAGGGCGCCAGTGATGGCGTCTTGTACACGGCATGATGATTACGAGCCGGACACACCATCATCTCTTGGCGCGATTGCGCCTTCGCGCCGTAGGCTGGGATCGCTGCGGGAAGGCCCGCAGGCTCGCAAGGATTTGGGGGAAACCGGATGGCACGCAACGCTGAGAGTGTCGATCTGCTCAAGTGCTCCTTCTGCGGCAAGAGTCAGAAGCAGGTTAAGAAACTCATAGCCGGCCCAGGGGTCTACATCTGCGATGAGTGCATTGAGCTGTGCAATGAGATTGTCGACGAGGAGCTTGGCGATTCCGGTGCCGGTGTCCCCCTGGAGTTGCCCAAGCCGCGGGAGATCTATGAGTTCCTCAACCAGTACGTGATTGGCCAGGAGGGCGCTAAGCGCGCCATGAGCGTGGCCGTCTACAACCACTACAAGCGGGTTCAAGTCCGGGAGCGCTCCGTGGCCGAGGGGGAGGGGCTGGAGCTCGGTAAGTCCAACATCCTCCTGCTGGGGCCCACCGGCACCGGCAAGACCCATTTGGCGCGCACTCTGGCCAAGCTCCTCGACGTCCCCTTTGCGATCGTGGACGCCACCGCCCTGACTGAGGCCGGGTATGTGGGCGAGGATGTGGAGAATATTCTTCTTAAACTCATTCAGGCTGCCGATGGGGAAGTCAGTCGAGCAGAGAAGGGCATTATCTACATCGATGAGATTGACAAGATCGGCCGCAAGGCCGAAAACCCCTCGATCACCCGCGACGTCTCCGGCGAGGGCGTCCAGCAGGCCCTGCTGAAGATTATTGAGGGCACAGTCGCCTCGGTGCCGCCCGGCGGGGGGCGCAAGCACCCCCACCAGGAGTTCCTGGAGATCGACACCACCAATATCCTTTTCATCGCCGCCGGCGCCTTCGCCGGCATTGAGGAGATCGTGCGCCAGCGCCAGCGCAAGGAGGCGGGGGCCCAGCTTGTCGGATTCGGCGCGACCCTGGCCAAGGATGAAGCCAAAGACGTCTTCACCGCCCCCGTGCGCCCCGAGGACCTGCACAAGTTCGGCCTCATCCCCGAGTTCATCGGCCGCCTGCCGGTTATTGCCACCGTCCAGGACCTGGGAGTGCCCGAACTCGTGCGGGTCATGACCGAGCCCAAGAACGCCCTGGTCTCCCAATACCAGTATCTTTTCAGCCTCGACGGCGTGGAGCTGGAGCTCACTGACGCCGCCATTGAGGCCATTGCCTCCCTGGCCCTGGCGCGCAAGACCGGCGCCCGCGGGCTGACCAGCATTGTTGAGGAGGTCTTGGGCCAGTCCATGTTCGAGGTCCCCTCCATGCCGGAGGTCGGACGCGTCGTCGTCGACGCCGACGCCGTGCACGGCACCGGGCGGCCCCGCTACGAGGCGAGCTCCGGAGCGCTGCGCTCCGCCTCGAAGGTCGGCAATGACCGGAGTCGCAGCGCATGAGCGCACCCGAGGCCGTGGAGAAGAACATTCCGGGGGTGCCTCCCCAACTCGCCGAATACCGCGCCACCATTGACAACTTGGACGCCGCTCTCGTCCACCTGCTGGCCGAGCGCTTCCGTTGCACCCAACAGGTGGGGGTCCTCAAGGCCGAACTCAACCTCCCGCCCTCGGACCCGGCGCGTGAGGAGCGTCAGGTGGCGCGTCTGCGTTCCCTGGCTGAGGATTCTGGCCTCGACCCGGTCTTCGCCGAGAAGTTCTTCACCTTCATAGTCGCCGAGGTCATTCGCCACCACGAGGCCATACGCGAAGGACACGAACTCTGAGGGGTTGAGCCCCGCGCCGGGAGAGCCCTCGGCGCAGGCCGCGGCATGGGGCCGGCCCGGCGCCGCGAAGCGCCGGCCCGGTGCGGATCCAAGAACGCCCTGCCCGCCGCCGGGCCTCCGGGTACGGTTCCTCAGCCGGCCTTCGGCGTGGTGGGCGCCTTGGCGTAGAGCCTCTCAATCTCCTCGGCGTACCGGGCCGTCGCCTGGGCGCGGCGCACTTTCATGGTGGGGGTGAGCAGACCATTGGCCACCGTGAAGTCCCCGGGCAGAATGGTGAAAGTGCGAATGGACTCCGCCCGGGAGACCGCCTCATTGGCGCGGGCCACCGCTCGCTCCAGGGCGGCGCGCACGCGCGGGTCCTTCGTCGCCTCAACCGGGTCCATGTCCTCCAAGCCGTGGGAGGTCAACCACAGGGGCAGCATTTCGGCGTCCAGGGTTACCAGGGCCCCAATGCAGGGCCGGTTGTCGCCGACAACAAGCACCTGGGAGACCAGTGGGTGTCCGCGCAGGCGATCCTCCAGGACGGCGGGGGCCACGTTCTTGCCACCGGCGGTGACAATGATCTCCTTCTTGCGGCCGGTAATCCGCAAGAACCCGTGCTCGTCGAAGGAACCAATGTCCCCGGTGCGCAGCCAGCCCCGCTCGCCCGGAGCGTCAGCGACCCCAGGCACGAAGGCCTCTTCTGTGGCCTGCGGATTATTGTGGTAGCTGGCGAATAGGCCAATGCCGCGAATAAGGATCTCCCCGTCGTCGGCCAGTCGCACCTGTGTTCCCGGCAATGGTCCGCCCACGGTGCCAATGCGCATGGAGGCCGGCAGGGTCACGGTGGCCGGCGCCGCGGTCTCGGTGAGCCCATAGCCCTCCAGGACTGTGACCCCCGCGCCCCGGTAGAAGTGCCCCAGGCGCTCTCCCAAGGGGCCACCACCGCTAATGACGTGCGTGGCCCGGCCACCGATAATGGTGCGCAACTTGGCGAAGACGAGCCGGTCGAAGAGTTTGTGCTGGGCGCGCAGGGCCCGGCTCGGGCCGGCCGGCGTGTCCAGGGCGCGCGAGTAGGCGATAGCGGTCTTGGCGGCAATACGGAAGATCTTCTGCTTGGCGCCCGTAGCGCGGGCGTCGGCGGCGTTGTAGATCTTCTCGAAGACGCGTGGAACCGCGATAACAAAGGTCGGGCGGAATGTCTCCAGGTCGGACACGAGGTTGCGGATATTGGGGGCGTGCCCCATGACGCCCCGCGGTGAGCACACAATCGCCACCTCAATGAACCGCCCCAGGACATGCGCCAAGGGCAGGAATAGGAGGGTGCGAACCTCGTCCTGGTCGAGGACCTCGGGCACATGGGCGACCGTGTTGACCGGCAGGTGCACTAGGTTGCCGTGCGTGAGCTCGGCTCCCTTGGGCCGACCAGTGGTGCCCGAGGTGTAAACAATGGTGGCCAGATCTGAACTGGTCAGGTGCGAAGTACGTAGGTCCAACTCCGTGTGATCCACTCCCTTGCCGCCGGCAATCAGCTCGGTGATCGCTTCTCGGGCGAGGTTGAGGACCTCAAGGTCCGCCAGCTCTGATGCGGTCTTCTTCAGGGCCAGGACCATGGTCTCCATGGCCTCGTCCTCCACGACCACGAGACGCACATCGGCGTCGCTGAGGATCCACTGGGCCTGCTCGGGCGACGAGGTCTCATAGATGGGGACGACAACGCAGCCCGCCTCCCAGATCGCAAAGTCCAGGAGCGTCCACTCAAAAGAGGTGTGCGCCATAATGCCGACGGAGTCCCCGGGCTTGAGCCCCCGGGCCACCAGGCCGGCAGCGACCTCACGCACCTGGGCCCGGAAGGACTGCGCACTCATGTCCCGCCAGCGGCGCCCCAAGGAGGCCTTGCGGGCAATAAGGGTGCCGGTGGGATTGCGGTTGACGCGCTCGGCCAGCGCCCAGGGCGTGGTCATGCCGGCGTGGATGGGAACAAGAAGGTTGGTGGAGTACTCGCGGGCAGAAGTGGGGCCCAAGGGGGCGGCGTCGTGGGTCATACCTCGTATTCTCCTGATGAATGCAAATGGAGTCGCCGGAACACCTGGCGCCCCGGTGACGGTGGCGCCGCGGGCCCCTACTCGGCCGGCCCCTTCTTAGTGGTGCGGTAGATATCGGCGACCGCATCCGCGTGGACCTCCATCACCTTGCTGCGCTTGACCTTCATTGAGGGGGTGAGCAGGCCATTGGCCTCGGTGAAGTCGGTGGTCAGCACCCGGTAACTGCGAATGGATTCGGCCCGGGAGACCGCCCGGTTGGTACGCGCCACCGCCCGGTCCAGTGCGGCCAAGACCTGGGGGTTGGTGGAGGCCTCGACAACATCCATCTCCGGCAGGCCGTGGTTGTGCAGCCACTGGGGCAGCATCTCGCGATCCAAGGTGATCAGAGCGCCAATGAAGGGCTCCTTGTCCCCAACAACAACAACCTGGGAGACCAGCGGGTGTCCGCGCAGACGGTCCTCCAGAATGGAGGGGGCCACGTTCTTGCCGCCGGCGGTGACAATGATCTCCTTCTTACGGCCGGTAATGCGCACCCAACCATCGGCGTCAATGGTGCCAAGGTCCCCGGAGCGGAACCAGCCGTCCTCCGTGAAGGCCTCCGCCGTCGCCTCTGGATTATTGCGGTAGCCCTTGAAGACGCCCACGCCGCGGATCAAGATCTCGCCATCGTCGTCCACGCGCATCTCATTGCCGCACACCGGCGGGCCCACGGTGCCGATCTTGTTGTTAATGTCCAGGTTGACGCAGCTCGGCCCAATGGTCTCGGTCAGGCCGTAGCCCTCGAGGATGATCAGGCCCAGGCCGCGATAGAAGTGCCCCAGGCGCTCACCCAGAGGGCCGCCGCCGGAGATCGCGTACCTGGCGTTGGGGCCGAGCAGGTTGCGAATGGTGCGGTAGACGAGCGTGTCGGCGACCTTGTGCGCCGCCACCAGGGCAGGGGCGGGGCCGGCCGGCGTGTCCAGGGCCCGGGAGTACTCGATGGCGACCTTCGCCGCCCAGCGGAAGGTCTTGAGCTTGAAGCCCGAACCGGCCTTGGCGTCCGCGGCGTTATAGATCTTCTCCATAACGCGGGGGACGGCCAGGACGTAGGTCGGACCGAAGGTCTTGAGATCGGGCAGGAGGGTCTTGGCGTCGGGCGTGTGACCCAGGACCCCTTGGCCGGCGATGGCGAGCAGTTCCAGGAAACGGGCGTAGGAGTGGGCCAGCGGCAGGAAGAGCAGCAGGCGGGTGTTGGTGGAGAACAGCAGGTCGGGCAGCCAGCGCACGCCGTTCCAGGCCAGTCCGGCGGCGTTGGTGTGCGTTAACTCCACACCCTTGGGGCGCCCGGTGGTGCCCGAGGTGTAAATAATGGAGTAGGTGTCCTGGCCGCGCAGCGCCTTGGATCGCTCGTCGAGCACGTCCCGTGGAATCTCACTTCCGGCCTGCGTAATGGTGGTCAGCGCATCGCGGTCCAGGGAGAGGATCTGGACGGCAGGGGCCTGGGGGTTCGCGGCGGCGAGGGCTGCGGCTCCGGCGCGCACGACCTCAGCCAGGACTGAGGTCTCGGCAATGACCAGGCGCACATCGGCGTCGGAGAGAATCCACTCGATCTGTTCGGCGGAGTCCGTCTCGTAGATGGGAACCGAGACCAGGCCGGCGCGGGCGATGGCCATGTCCAAGAGCGTCCACTCGTAGCAGGTGCGCGCCATAATGGCCACGCTCGTACCCGGCTCCAGGCCCATGCCCACCAGGCCGGCGCCCACACGGGCGACCTCCTCACCGAAGGAACGGGCTGAGATCTTCACCCAGGTGTTGCCCAGCGGGGACTTGCGCTCAATGATCGGCGCGTCGGGGCGCCGCTCAATGCGATCGGCGAGCAGCCACGGCACGGTCCAGGTCGGCGCGGGGACCTTGATGTAGGGGCTGGAGACAACGCCGTCGACCATGGTCGGCGGGCCTGCAATGGATGGTGTTCCCGTGGACATCACGGGGCGAGAGGCGGAGGAACGTGCAGTCACCCGGTCATTGTGTCAGGACCGGGGGTGCGCATCCGCCCATTAGACCGAATGAGAACTAGCTTCACACCTTGGAGGAAACCACAGCTGAGGGGGAAGTCGATCATAGAAAGCCACGACAGCGCCCGCTCGCCGGTCAGGCGTCGGGCGCTGCCGCACCGCATACGGGGTGGCCGCTCAGGTTCTCGCCGGCTTGGCGGGGGATTGACCGAGCTCGACGGCGGTGACCGTCGCCGGCGCCGCCTCGGCCCCGTCGCAGACGGCGACCTCCAGGGGGCCGGTAACTTTGGCGGCCTCGATCAGGTCCGCGCGCACGAGCGCGACGGCGGGCCCGACCTGAGGGGACACCGCTAGGGTGGCTGACAGGATGGGCGTCTTCTGGCTGGTCTTGGCCTCCGACTTCACCTTGCGCAAGGCCGCCAGGGCCAGTCCCGCGTGTGCGACCAACTCCGCGTCGGCGTCGCCCGCGGCCGCGCGCAACCACCCCGCCTGTGGCCAGGGGGCGCGGTGGACGCTCCCGGTGCGGTACCAGCTCCACACCTCCTCGGTGACAAAAGGCAGGAAGGGGGCGAACAGGCGCACAAAGGTGTCCACCGCGATTGCCAGTGCCGTGCGGGCGCTGCGCACGGCGGCCGGGTCGTGCGAGCCGTTGAGATTGTTGGCGCGGTCTTTGACCAGCTCGATGTAGTCGTCGCAGAAGGCCCAGAAGAAGGCCTCGGCGGCCTCCAGGGCGCGGGCGTGCTCAAAACCATCAAAGGCGGCGGTGGCGGTCTCCACGACGTCGGCCAGGGACGCCAGCACGGCCCGGTCGATCGGCTCGCTGACCTGCGAGGCGTCCAGGCTGGGCGCCGGGGCGGCCGCGCGGGTCTCCTCATCGGCATCCCAGGGGATACCCATGGACAGGGCGAACTTGGAGGCGTTGAGGATCTTAATGGCCAGGCGGCGGCCAATCTTGATCTGGGTCTCCTCGAAGGCGGCGTCCATGCCCAGGCGAGCCGAGGCCGCCCAGTAGCGCACCGCGTCGGAGCCGTACTGCTCCAGCAGGGCCATGGGGGTGACCACATTGCCCTTGGACTTGCTCATCTTCTTGCGGTCCGGGTCCAGGATCCACCCCGAGATGCCCGCATGCCGCCACGGCAGGGCGCCGAACTCCAGGTCTGCGCGCACCACGGTGGAGAACAGCCAGGTGCGGATAATGTCCTGGCCCTGGGGGCGCAGATCCATGGGATAGGTGGTGGCGAACAGGGCGTCGTCACCCAGCCAGCCGGTAGCGATCTCAGGGGTCAGGGAGGAGGTCGCCCAGGTGTCCATAATGTCGAGTTCGCCGACGAAGCCGCCGGGCGCCCCGCGCTGATCCTCAGTGAAACCGGGGGCCGGGTCTGAGGAGGGGTCGACCGGAAGAGCCGCCTCCTCGGGGACGATGACCGTCTCATAGTCCACCTGCCCGTCGGCTCCCACGCCGTACCACACGGGGAAGGGGACCCCGAAGAAGCGCTGACGGGAGATGAGCCAGTCGTTGTTCAGGCCCCGCACCCAGTTCTCGTAGCGCACGCGCATGAAGTCGGGGTGGAAGGCCAACTCGCGCCCGCGCTCGAGCAGCTCATCGGCCAAGTTCGTCCCGGAGGCCGGGTTGACCCACTCCTTGCCGCCATTGCGGATGTACCACTGGCGTGAGGTCACGATCTCCAGGGGCTTGTCCCCCTTCTCGAAGAAGTTCGTCTGGCGCACGGTCTTGACCGGCTCCCCGCGCATCTCCCCACTGGCGGCCAGCTCGGCCACGAGGACCTTGCGGGCCGAGAAAGTGGTTTTGCCGGCCATCTCGCCGTAGACCCGGCGGCCCTCGCTGCTGGTGATCCACTCGGGGACCTCGGTCTCAATGCGCCCGTCCTTGCGCAGGATGGCGCGCAAGGGCAGGCCCAAATCCCGCCACCAGTCAATGTCCGTGGTGTCGCCGAAGGTGCAGCACATGGCAATGCCGGCGCCCTTGTCCATCTCCGCCGAGGGGTGGGCCAGGACCGGGACCTCCACGCCGAAGACGGGGGAGGCCACCGTGGCGCCGAACAGGGGCTGGTAGCGCTTGTCATCGGGGTGGGCCACCAGGGCCACGCAGGCGGCCAACAACTCGGGGCGCGTGGTCTCCACGCACACGTCCACGCCGTTCTCAAGCGGTGCCCCCGCAGCCTCGGCGGCGGCCGCGGCCCCGGCGTCAGTAACATGGAAGGCCAGGCGGTGGTAGAAACCGGGGTACTCGCGCGACTCCAGCTCCGCCTGAGCGACAGCGGTGCCGAAGGTCACATCCCATAGGCCCGGGGCGGCCGCCTGGTAGGCCTCCCCGCGGGCGAGATTGCGCAGGAAAGCGGCCTGAGCCACTTTGCGGGCCCGCTCCCCAATGGTCTGGTAGGTGTGCGACCAGTCCACGCTCAACCCCAGGCGGCGCCACAGCGCCTCGAAGAGCTTCTCGTCCTCCAGCGTCAAGCGCTCGCACAACTCCACGAAGTTGCGTCGGGAGATCGGCACCTGATCCCTGGCCTTCACGGACTTGCCCTCCCCGCCTTCGTGCGGCGGGGTGAAGTTCGGGTCATAGGGCAGGGAGGGGTCGCAGCGCACCCCGAAGTAGTTCTGGACGCGACGCTCGGTGGGCAGGCCATTGTCATCCCAACCCATGGGGTAGAACACGGCCTTGCCGCGCATGCGCTGGTAACGGGCGACAGTATCGGTGTGCGTGTAGGAGAAGACGTGGCCCACGTGCAGGGAGCCGGAGACCGTGGGCGGCGGGGTGTCGATGGAGAAGACCTCGGGGCGCTTCGCGGCGGCGTCGAAAGCGTAGACGTGCTGGTCCTCCCAGCGCTCGCCCCAGGCGGCCTCCAAGCCGTCGGCGCTCACCTTGGCCGGCACACGCGGGCTGTGGAGCTCGGAGGGCAAGTGGCGGGGGGAGTGGTCAGTCTCAGACATGGTCCGAATTCTGTCATGGGCCGGTGGTGCCACTGCGGCACGGGTGGGTCTCGCCCTATGAGGTGGGCCACGGGGCTCCTCGCAGCCTGTGTTAGGTTAGGCGCGCCTAATTCAGTATTCGAACCTGGTTCGACTCGAGCTCGGGCGCCCCCAGCGAAAGGAATGAGCATGACCGGCACCGGCGCCGCAGGCGACCGCATCACCACTCCGCGCAACCTCATTAACGTCGGCGTCTTCACCGCGGTCTACTTCGTCGCCCTTTTCGCCACCGGCATGCTCGGAGCCATCCACCCGACCATGATCTTCATAGGAGGGCTGCTCGGCTCCCTCATCAATGCCATGGTCTGCATGCTCTACGTGGCCAAGACGCGGGCCCTGGGCGCCTACACCCTCCTGGGGCTCATTATTGGCCTGCTCATGGTGGCCACCGGTCACGCCTGGGTCACCCCGATCCTCTCCACAGTCCTGGGCGCCCTGGCCGACATCATCACCCGCAGCGGAGGGTATGTAAGAACCTCGACGAACTGCTTGGGCTTCGCCGTGTTCTCCATGTGGGGCATTGGCCCGATGCTGCCGATCCTGTGGGCCTCGGACGAGTACTTCGCGAAGACGGCCTCCTCCATGGGGCAGGACTATGCGGACAAGTTCCAGGCGCTCGTCTCGCCACCGGTCATCGGGGGCTGGCTGGTCCTCAGCCTCCTGGTCGCCTACGCCTGCGCACTGCTGGGCATGAAGGTCCTCCACAGGCATTTCGAGCGCGCCGGCGTCGCCTGAGCCCGTGTCCGCCATCGCCCCGGCGTCCTTGGACGCCTCCTCGACCGTGCGGATTGCCGCCGACCCGCGCAGCAAGTTCCTCCTCCTGTTGGTGGCCAACGTGATACTCATGACGTCAGGGTCCGGCCACGTCGTGTGGCTCGTACTCGTGGTTGCGGCGATCCTCGCCGCGGTCGACCTGCGTGCGCGCCTGGCCGCGGGCCTGGTCGCGCTCAGTGTCCTGTTCTGGTTCGCCGCGGGGCTGCCGCGCCTGTGGCACCACGGGGCGGCCGTGGTGGTCGGCGTCGTCGCCTACTGGCTGCTGCGCTTCGGGCTGTCCATCGCCCTGGGCACCTGGTTCATCTCCTCGACTCGAGTCAGCGAGCTGACCGCCTCCGCCAGCGATATGAGGATGCCCCGCGTCCTCACCACCCCCCTAGCGGTCCTCTTCCGCTTCCTGCCGGTGGTCATTGACGAGACCAAGGGCGTTATGGAAGCCATGAGCCTGCGCGGCTACACCGGTTCCTACCTGTGGCGCCACCCCGTTGACGGCGTGGAGAAACTGGTGGTCCCGGTTCTCACCGCCTGCGCCCGGATCGCCGATGAACTCTCCGCGGCCGCCCTCATTCGGGGGCTGGGGGTCAGCGGGCGGCCAACACTCGTGGACAAGCCGCGCTTCCGGACGGCCGACGCCGCCCTGCTCGGCCTGTCTCTCATACTCCTGGTCTACCGGTACTGGGGGGCGAAGCCATGACCATCAGCGTTAAGGGGGTTTCCTACACCTACCCCACTGGTGCCAAGGTGCTCGACGACATCGACCTGGCCCCCGCCGAGGGCTCCCTGACCCTGGTGTGCGGGGCCAGTGGCTCGGGCAAGTCCACGTTGGTGCGTCTCATGAATGGTCTCATCCCGCACTTCCACCACGGTGAGCGGGACGGAGAGGTCACCGTGGAGGGTCGTGAGGTCGCCGGGACCCCCATTGAGGAGATGGGCAGGCTGACGGCCACCGTCTTCCAGAACCCCGCCTCCCAGTTCTTCACCACCACTGTGGCTGACGAACTCATCTTCGCGGGCCAGAACTATCAGGTCGAGGCCAAGGAGATCCGACGACGTCGAGCTCAGGCCGTCACTGAGCTCGGCATTGAAGACCTCCTGGGCCGTGATCTCAAGGGCCTGTCCGGAGGGCAGCTCCAGAAGGTGGCCTGCGCCCAGGCCCTGGCCCAGGCCACCCCCGTTGTTCTCCTGGACGAGCCCACCTCCAACCTCGATCCCGAGGCCATTGAGGATGTTCGTGCCGCAATCCAGCGCCTTAAGGAGCTTGGGCGCACCATTGTCGTGGCCGAGCACCGTGTTTATTTCCTTCAAGGCCTGGTTGACGAGGTCGTTCTTATGAGCAAGGGGCGGATTGTCGGGCGTATGGACGGGGCCTCCTTCTACGCCATGGGTGAGGAGGAGCGTCGCGCCCTGGGCTTGCGCACCTTGGAGCGCCCTGAGCTGGACCTGCCAGTCAGGGTGATCCCCGCTCGGCGCGGCGCGGAGGAGCCCGCCGGGAACAGTGGCGGGCGAGTGCCGTCATGGGCGGGCCGAGCGCAATGCGTAACGTACCCCGCGTACTCCGCCCAGCGCGGCGGGGAGGGGCCCGCCGGGGGCAAAGGGGGGCGGGAGGCGATGGCGTCGAGCGCCGGCGCCTCCCCGGGGCCGAGGTCGAGCACCCTCACGGACGACCGCTCGTCGCGCCCCGAAGGGGCCGGCGCCCCCAGCGGCGCTCTCCTCATTGAGAACCTCGTCGTCGAAGGCGGCGGTCGCCGGATCTTGGATATTGACTCCCTGTCCTTCACCGCCGGCGCCATTACCGGCGTGGTGGGGGCCAATGGCATTGGCAAGACCACCCTCGCCCGCGCCGTCTGCCGCCTGCAACGGGCCCGGCGCGGGGTGCGCATCACCCTTGACAACAAGCCCTTGCGCCGGGGTCAGGCCTTCTTAGTCATGCAGGACGTCCACCGCCAGCTCTTCGCCGAGTCCGTGAGCGACGAGGCCAGCGCCCCTCAGCTGGGCCGCCTCGACCTGGCCGCTCTCGCCGACCGCCACCCCCTCTCACTGAGCGGCGGGCAAAAGCAGAGGCTCGTCATAGCCACCGCCATGGATCAAGACGCCCGCGTCCTCATCCTCGATGAGCCCACCTCCGGCGTCGACAGACATCACCTGGACTCCATTGCCGCTGAGCTGCGCGCACTGGCGGACGAGGGGCGTGTGGTGATCGTCATCAGTCATGACATGGAGTTCCTCAATGAGTGCGCAGACAGTATGGTTGCCCTCATCTGATCCGATGATGATAATCATTCCTATTTAAGGATGGAGGTGAAGTGATAAGCCACCGCGAACCCCGGCGCCACTGCCGCATTGCCCACCCCAGATAAAGGACGAACCATGACTCAGTCCAACCCCGCGACCACAGATCCCCGCCCCATCCACTCCTCGGCCCGCCAGGGCCAGGCCGACTCGGTGCTGGGCACCCGCAACCTCATGACCGTTGCCGCGCTGAGCGTTGTCGGCATGATCATCCTGCTGCCCCTGAACTACCTCGCCCCGGCCACCGGGGTGACCAGCACCGGAGCGGTGTTCGCCGGCGTGGCCATTATGGGCCTGTGGGTCATCCCCTACCTGCTGCCCGCCACCGTTGTGCGCCGCCCCGGCGCCGTCATCATCGCCGCGCTCATTATGGGCATTATCAGCGTATTCACCACCCCCTCCGGCCCCGGCGCCCTTGTGGGGAACCTCCTGGGCGGTGCCTTCATAGAGGTGCCGTTGGCCCTCATGCTGTACCGCAAGTGGACCTGGTGGTCCTTCCTCATCTCGGCGGCCGTCTTCGGCCTGATCAACGGGACGATGTACATCATGCTGCTCAAAGAGGCCGTCGGGCTATCCGTCTCCCTGCCCCTGGTCGTCGTCTCCATTATCTCGGCCCTGGTCGGCGGCGCTATCACCATTGGGCTGACCCGTCTGCTCAACAACGCCGGCGTCGGCATCGACAACCGTGCCTGAGCAGATGGTGGCCGCCATCACCGCCGAATCCCCCGGGGGCGCCCCGGCCCCCGGCGGCGCCCAGGACGGCCTCGTCGTCACGGTCAAGGACCTGTCCGTCCACTACCTCGGGCGTCGCGGTTGGGTTCTGGACTCCGTGGATCTGACCCACCTGCGCGGCCGCGTCACCGCCGTCATCGGCCCCTCCGGCTGCGGCAAGACCACCCTTGTGCGCACCTTGTGCGGCCTCGTCCCCCACTGCCTGCCCTCCCGGTACGCCGGCAGCGCCTGCCTGTCGGGAACCGAGATCGCCGACGCCACCGTGCGCTTCCTGGCCGAGCGGGTGGGCTACGTCGGGCAGAACCCCGACGTCGCCGTCGTCACCCGCACCGTCCACGACGACGTCGCCTTCCCCCTGGCCAACCTGTGCCTGGGGCGCGAGGAGATCGAGGCGCGCGTCATCGACTCCCTGTTCCGCGTGGGCCTTCTGGAGCGGATCTGGGAGGACCCCTGGACCCTGTCCGGGGGGCAGCGCCAGCGCCTGGCCGCGGCCGCCGCCCTGGCCATGCGCCCGGGCCTTCTCATCCTGGACGAACCCACCTCCACCATTGACACCACCGGCCGGGCCGAGTTCTACGGGCTTATCGCCCAGCTCGTCTCCACCGGCACCGGTGTGATCGTCATCGACCACGACCTTGATCCGATTCTGCCCCTGGTCGACCAGGTTCTGGCCCTGGACGCCTCCGGGCGCACCATAGCCACCGGCAGCCCCCGCGATGTTTTCATGACCCACCGCTGTGAGCTCATCTCGGCCGGAGTATGGATGCCCCGGGCTTTGCGCAGCGCCCCTACGGGCCCCGGGAGCCCGCTGACCTGCGCCGAGGCGGGCATCACCGTCCCCGCGCTGTCGGACCTGTGCGCCCCGGGAGCCGTCCGGTGCCTGCGGCGCGGGGAGGCCGGCTGGCAGCAGGTCGAGTCCATTGATACTGCTGATACCGCCGATACTGCTGATACCGCCGATACCGCCGCCCACCCGCCCCCCGGAGAGCCGGCCCCTGTCGACCTGGTGGACCTGGAGGTCCCCGGCCGCTGCCCGCCCGTGACCATGCGCCTGGGGGGAGGAGAACTCCTCGCCCTCGTCGGACCCAACGGCGCGGGCAAGTCCTCTCTGCTGTCGGCTCTCGGCGGCCTCATCGACTCCACGGCCACGCGCGCCACAGTCTGCGGCAGGCCCATTAAACGCGGACGCCACCGCGTTGGCTACGTCTTCCAGAACCCCGAGCACCAGTTCGTCACCACCACGGTGCGCCGCGAGTTGGCCGTCGGGGGCGCCACCCCCGAGCGGGTCGAGGAGCTTCTGACCCAGTTCCACCTCACCGAGCACGCCGACCACCACCCCTTGACCCTCTCCGGCGGGCAAGCCCGGCGCCTGTCGGTGGCCACCATGGTCAGTGAGGAGCGACAGGTCATTGTCCTAGACGAGCCCACCTACGGGCAGGACTGGGACAACACCTGTGAACTCATGGCCTTCATTGAGGAGCTCAGGGGGCAGGGCCGCACCATTATTGTGGCCACTCACGACCTGGAACTGGCGCTGGACCACTGCACCCACGTCCTGGCCCTGCCCGCGCCCGAGGCTCCTGGCGCCACCCCCGTCTCGGGCACCACCAGTGGCGGCAGCACCGCCCCCAGCGTCAATAGCCCCCGACCTCGGTCCCCGGGCCATGGGGCCCCGGAGGGCGGACTCATGCCGCCCCCGCGCCCTCGGCAGCGCCCCGGCCTGTTGACGGGCCTGAATCCCCTGACCCTTTTCGGCGCCCTCATTCCCGCCATGGTCATGATCTTCGCCCTCAAGGAGCCCAGTCTCAACGTGACCGTCCTGGCCTCGGCCAGTCTTCTCATGGTCGCCGCCCGGGCCCCCCGCAGACGCACCATTGCCTCGGTAGCAGGCGTGTGGGCCATAACCGGGCTCCTAGCCTGGGTGTTCTCCGGCCGCTCCTCCCTGGGAGAGGCTTCCAAGGTCTACGACCTCGGCACGGCCGCCGCCGGCGCCACCGGCATTGGCGCCCTGGTCGCCCTGGTGCTCCTCTCCGGCATCTCCACCGATCCCGAGGCCCTTATCCGCACCCTGACCAGCACCTTCCGCATGCCGTACCGCATTGGATCGGCGGGAACGGCCGCCATCGCCTTCACCACCCGCTTCCGGCAAGATTTCGCCACCCTGCGCACCGCCCGCGCCCTGCGCGGCATTGGGAAGCGCTGGGGCCCGCTCGCCCCGCTGGTGCGCTGGGCGGGCTCGTTGGTGCCCCTCATGATTCTGGCGGTCCAGCACGCAGAACGGGTCGCCCTGTCCATGGACTCACGCGCCTTCGGGGCCTATCCGCAGCGCACCGAGCTTGCGGACACCCCATGGCGCCGACGTGATTGGGCCGTCATGGCCTGCACCTGGGCGGCAACCGCCTGCACCTGGGCCTGGCTCCTATAGGCCGGACCCCGTCCCACACCCCGGCGCGCCCGCCGCGCAACCGACCCCACAGGAGGGGGACCTCAATGAAAGTGACCATAAGCGATCTCATAAGGCCCGCGCGCGGATCCATGATCCTCTCCGGCATCCTCACCGCCATCGGGGCGGTCCTGTCAATCGTGCCCTTCGTGGCGCTGCGGAACATGGCCGCCATCTGGTTGGACGAGTCCGACGCCCAGGGATGGGCCGCCGACCCCCGGGCGTGGGCGGTAATCGCCGTCCTGGCCCTCTTCGCCGCCCAGTTCCTGTACCTGCTGGGCCTGGGTCTTACTCACCTGGCTGAGGCCAAACTGCGTCACTACTTGCGCGGCCGGGTGGTGGACGCCCTGAGTCGCCTGCCGCTGGGCCGTGTTGCCGCCATCCCTCACGGCGCCATCCGCAAGATGGTTTGCGACGACACCTCCTCCATCCACACCCTCGTCGCCCACGTCCCCGGGGACGCCACCTCCGCCGTGGCCACGGCACTGGTCGGCATCGCCTACCTGCTGTGGACGGACTGGAGGCTGACCCTGGCGATCCTGGCCGTGTGGTGCGTGGTCTTCGCCGTCGTCGCCTCCGCAATGCGCACCTTCGGCGGTATTACTGAGCGCTTCGGCGCCGCACAGACCGCGCTCGCCGCCGCCACCGTTGAGATGCTCGAAGGCATTAAGGAGATCAAGAACTTCCAGGCCACCGACGCCTCCCGGACCCGTTTTAACGCCGCCCGGGAGCGCTTCTCCGCCATCTCCTACGAGTGGACGAGTCAATCCGGCAAGATGGTGAGCCTCATGGGGGCGCTGCTGCGCCCGGCCACCATCTTCGCCACGGTGGCGCCCCTGGCGGTCCTCTTCGTTTGGCAGGGCTGGACCCAACTCTCGGCCACCCTGCCCTTCTTCCTGGTCGCCCTCGGGCTGCCTGAGGGCTTTCTCACGCTCGTGAGCATGATGCAGCAGATGTACGAGTCCAAGATGGCCGCGCGCACCACCGCCGAACTGCTTTCCGAGGAGCCCATGCCCGAGGGGTCCTTCAATGAAGGGGAGGGCTCCGCCCCGGGGCTGGTCGAGGTCGACGACGTGACCTTCGCCTACGAGCCCGGCTCGCCGGTGCTCCATGGCGTGTCCTTCACCGCCCAACCCGGTACCGTCACCGCGCTCGTGGGGCCCTCCGGCGGGGGCAAGTCAACGCTCGCCCGCCTCATCGCCCGCTTCTACGACGTCGAATCCGGGGCGGTGCGGATCAGTGGCGTTGACGTGCGCGAGGCCGCTTTCCCCTGGCTGCTCTCCCGGGTGGCCATCGTCTTGCAGGACGTGGCCCTATCCCACGACTCGGTGCACGACAACATCGCCCTGGGACGCCCGGGCGCCACCCGCGCCCAGGTGGAGGACGCCGCCCGCGCCGCCTGCATCCATGAGCGCATTACCCGTCTGCCTCAGGGGTATGACACGGTTCTGGGAGAGGAGGGCGGCTTCCTGTCCGGCGGCGAACAACAGCGAGTGACCCTAGCGCGCGCCTACCTGCAGAACGCGCCCATTCTCATCCTCGATGAGGCGACCGCACAGGCCGATCCCGCTTCCGAGCGGGACATCCACCTGGCCCTGTCCCGCCTCGCGGCCGGGCGCACCGTCATTATCATTGCCCACCGCCTGTCGACTATTCGCGACGCGGACCAGATCCTCGTCGTCGACGACGGACGGATTATCGAGAGGGGCGCCCACCCCGAGCTCTTGGCCGCGCAGGGGCGCTACGCCTCCATGTGGCACAGCCAGGACCTGGGGCGGGTGAGCGCGGGCACCCGCACCGGCGAAGAAACCGGCGAAGAAACGGACCGCGCCATTATGGACGCTACCGGGGAAGGAAAATGACCATGTGGACTATGTTGATGCGCCTGGTCAACGCGCGCGAAATGCGGATAATCGTCGTTTGGTTCATTGTCTCCGCCGTCCTCCAGGGGCTCACCCTGGCCCTCATGATTCCCTTCCTGCGGGCCGTCTACGCCGAGTCGGAGTCGTTGGGGGCCTGGCTGGTGGCGGTCCTCGTGCTGGGAGCGATCACCCTGGTGGTCGACACCATCGCCATGTACCGCTCCTACCGGGTCAGCGTCTACGAGATCTGCGACATCATGATCGATCGCGTCGCCGAGCACGTCCTGACTCTGCCCCTGGGCTGGTTCAACGCCGAGCGGGAGGCGGCCGTGGTCAACGCGACCTCCAAGGAGGTCAACACCCTGTCGCACCTGGCTTCCATGGTCATCCCGAACCTGTGCAACGCCTTCATTGTGCCCCTGGTCATGCTGGGGGCCACCGCTTTTATTGAGTGGCCCCTGGCGCTCATTATGGCCATCGCCATTGGGCCGCTGGTCCTGATCTGGCGGAGCATGGGCGCGGCCACCACCCGCGCCAACGAGATGGAGGACTCCGCCTCGGCGGCGGCCGCCGGGCGCCTGGTCGAGTTCGCCCGCCTTCAGCCGGTCCTGCGCGCCGCTGGGGTCACTCAGACCGGGTGGGAGCCGGTTCGTCAGACCCTCCAGGTCGACTCTGACGCCACCTTGAGCGGGCTGCGCGTCAAGGGGCGCCCCGCCCAAGCCTTCAACTTGGTGGTCAATATCGCTTTCGCCCTGGTCATGGCCCTGGGGCTGTCCTTCGTCAGCGGGCACCGGCTCGACGTCGTCGCCTACCTGGCGATTATGGCGGTCACCGCGCGCATGCTCCTGCCCCTGACCAAGGCCGCCATGTTCTCCTCCGAGGCCGACAATGCGAAGGTCGCCCTGAAGGCCATGAGCTCCATCCTCGACGCCAAGCCCCTGCCCGACCCCGCCCCGGGACAGGAGGCTCATCCCGAGGGCACCACCATCGCCCTGTCCGGGGTCTCCTTCGCCTACGACGAGGGTCGTCCCGTCCTGACCGATGTGTCATTGACCGCGCCCCAGGGCCGGGTCACCGCCCTCGTGGGGCCCTCGGGTGCGGGCAAGTCGACCATCCTGCGTCTGGCCGCCCGCTTCTGGGATGTTGGCGGCGGGTCGGTGAGCATTGGCGGCGCCGATGTGCGCCAGATGCCCGCCGCACGGGTTATGGAGATGATCTCCATGGTTTTCCAGGACGTGTACCTCTTCGACACCACCATCCGCGAGAACCTGCGTGTGGCTCGCCCCGAGGCCACCGACGAGGAGTTGACCACCGCCGCGCGCCGGGCCCGCCTGGACCGAGTTATTGACGCCCTCCCGCACGGCTGGGATACGCGGGTGGGGCCCGGCGGCCTGAGTCTGTCCGGCGGTGAGCGCCAGCGCGTGTCCATTGCCCGCGCCTTCGTCAAGGACGCCCCCATCCTGCTCCTCGATGAGATCACCTCCGCCCTGGACGGGGAGAACGAGTCGGCCATTACCGAGGTCATCCGCGAGCTGTCCCACGGCCGCACAGTCATGGTGGTGGCTCACCGTCTGTCTACGGTGCGCCATGCCGACGAGGTGGTCTTCCTGGAGCCCACCCCCCGGGGCGCCCGGGTGGCGCAGCGCGGCGCACCGGAGGACCTCGCACAGGCACAGGGTCCCTTCCGCGACTTCGTGGAGGCTTCGACCGCCTCATCCCGCTGGCGGCTGTAGCCCCCCGCCTCCCTTCCTCCCCCCTCCCCGCCCCTTCGACAAAATCCTCACAGCACAACGTCCACGGACGTCGTGCTGTGAGGATTTCGTTGGAGGGGAGGGGTGAGGGGTTAGGCGCCGAGTTGCCGGTCCCGGGCCACGGTCGCCTCGAAGCCGCGTATGACGGCGTCGGAGAACCCGGCCCGCTCCATGGCCACCAGTCCAGCCACCGTGGTGCCCCCGGGAGAGGAGACTGCGTCAATGAGGTCGGCAGGGGTGCGTCCTGGGTCGCCGGCCGCGCGCCGGGCCGCCTCGACCTGGACGGTGCGCGCCGAGCCGAGCACCGCTTGGGCAACGATGTCGACCGCCTGGGCCTTGGGGATGCCGCCGAGCACGCCGGCGCGTGCCAGGGCCTCGATAAAGGCGAAGACGAAGGCGGGGGAGGAGCCGGACAATGCGGTGAAGGTGGAGAAGTCCTTCTCCTCCAAGACGATGGTGCGCCCCACCGAATCCATGAGTGCGCGCGCCCTGGCCAGGTCACCGTCGCTGGCCTGCGATCCTGCGCAGAGGGCGCTCATGGCCTCCCCGACCGTGGCCGCCATATTCGGCATAACGCGCACTACCCGGGCGCCCTCGGGCAGGATCCCCTCCAAACGTGTTGTCGTGATCCCCGCGGCGATGGAGGCGATCAGTGGATTGTGGAGGCGGACCGCCTCGCTGATCTCCGTGGCCACAAGTGGGACCACGTGCGGCTTGACCGCGAGCACGACGACGTCGCTACCCGCGACCACGTCGCTGTTCGAGGCGGCCTCGATGGCGCCAGTGGCCTGCGCTAGGCGGGTGGCGGTGCCCTCGGTGCCGGTCAGGAGGATGTGGTCGGCCGGGGTTCCCGCCGCGATCGTTCCACGCACGATCGCGCCCGCCATTGCCCCCGCTCCAATGAATCCAATGCGCACGGCGGCTCCTTCCAGTAGACGGCCCGGTTCCGAGGGGATCGGCGCCAATGTACCGCGCGCCCATCCAGTTCCAGGGTCAGGCGGCCTCGACCTGCCGTTGGACCCGGCCCGCGGCGGCCGCGCTCACAGGAGCACACTGCGCAGCAGCAGGTTGGTTTCAGAGCGGTGCACGCCCTCGATCTCCCGGATGCGCCCCAGTGCCCGGTCAATGTCCGCCAGGTCGGTCACCGTGAGCTCGGCGATAAGATCCCACTCCCCATTGGTGGCGTGCAGGGCCGTGACGGCGGGCAGGCCCCGCAGCGCCGTGATCGCCGCCCTCATGGTGCGGCCCTCAATCGCCAGGTGGCAGATGGCACGGATTGCGTGCGGGTCGGCGTCCTGGGCCAGGCGCACCGTGAACCCCAAGATGATGCCGCGCTCTTCCAGTCTGGCGATTCGCTTGGTGACGGTTGCCCGAGTCACGCCTAGTTCCCGGGCCAATTCGGCGACAGGGGCCCGTCCATCGGCCCGCAGGGCGGTAATCAACGCATGGTCAAGTTCGTCGAGCACATCGAGTGCAACCATGTGCATATTGTGTCTTTCTGATGTGCTAACTGCAAGCATATAGGGCGCAGATTGTGCAGGCAGCTCATTGTGAGGGCACGCGGGCTCGCCCTACTCTGGCAGTCAGGACCAAGGCCCTGGGACACCGTCGGGCGCCGTCCTCATCCCCTACGTCCAGTGGCCGTCCGCCGCCTTAAAAGGAGGGCTCCTATGCGCTTCGTCGATGTCCCCCACATGGCCCGTTGGATCACCGAGTCCGGCCCCGAGGCCGTTATCGCCGGCATGATCGACGCACTGGAGGCCGACTTCGCGCGCTGGGAGTGCTTTGAGCTGCGTCCTCGGATCGCCTCCCACTCCACTGAGGGCGTCATTGAGCTCATGCCGACATCCGACGGCGCGACCTACGGCTTCAAGTTCGTCAATGGCCACCCGATCAACCCCTCCCGGGGCTACCAGACCGTGATCGCCTTTGGCGTCCTGGCGGACGTCCACAACGGCTATCCGCGCCTCCTGGCCGAGATGACGCTCCTGACCGCCCTGCGCACCGCTGCCGTTTCAGGCCTGGCCACACGCCTCCTGGCGCCGGCCGGCGCCACGCGCCTGGGCCTTGTCGGCGCCGGGTCCCAGGCCGAGTTCCAGGTCCTGGCCGTGTGCGCCGTGCGCTCCATTCAGCAGGTCGCCGTCTACGACGTCGACCCCGCCGCATCGGCCAAACTCGCCCGCAACCTGGCCCGCCACGGCATTGACGTGCGCATTGCCGCCAGTGCGGCCCAGGCCGTCGCCGGCGCCGACGTCATCACCACCTGCACCGCCGATAAGCGCAACGCCATTGTCCTGGAACGCCAGGACGTCCGCCCCGGAGTCCACATCAACGGCATTGGCGGGGACTGCCCCGGCAAGACTGAACTTGATCCGGCGATCCTCGACATGGGACCGGTTTTCGTTGAGCACGCCCCGCAGACACGCGTCGAGGGCGAGATTCAAGCCAAAGACTCCGACTACCCCGTCACCGAGCTGTGGGAGGTTGTTGCCGGGCGCGAACCAGGACGCACCAGCGAGGAGCAAACCACGATCTTCGATTCCGTGGGCTTCGCGGTTGAGGATTTCTCCGCGCTGTCCTATCTCGATCGGGTGCTCGATACCCCCGGGGGGAGGCGTTTCTGCCAGCAGATCAATCTGCTCGCCTCCCCAGCGGACCCCAAGGACCTCTACGCCCTCCTCGGGCAGTGACCGGGTGCGCGGTGCCCGCATGCCGGGCCGCGGGTGCGGGCACCCAGGGCACCACTGCGCAGCGCGATCGGCAGGGGCCGGGATCGCGCTGATCAGGGGCTGCACCGTCGAGTCTCATGAAGGACGGGCAACCCGTCCCGAGACCGCGCTGATCGCGGGCCGCACCCGCTCAGGCCAGCACCGCCCAGCCCAGGGAGGGCACCACCACGCCGTCGCGCTCAGCGCGCACTGAGCCCCCACCCGCCGCAAGCACCTGGTGGCGCCCGGAGGTGGGCAGCCACGCCTCGTGCTCCTCCAAGGAGAGCACCAGCACGATCTCTTGCTCCTGGCCCCCTTCAGCCCCCTGCTCTCGGGGCGCACTCAAGGATAGGCTCAGCAACCGATTGTCCAGGTGCAGGGTCTCCAGCCCGGCCCGGTACAGCCACGGCAGGCGGCGGCGCAGGGCGATGAGCTCCTGATAGAGGCGCAGTGTCCCCTCGCCCAGCGTGGACAGTTCGGCGGGGGAGCTGGGGAACGCCGGACGAATCGCGTCATCCCCGCCCAGGCGCTCCTCCTTGACGCCCCGGAAGGCCTGCTCGTCCCCGTAGTAGATGGCCGGCAGCCCCGGCAGCGTGAGCAGCAGGGCAATAGCGTGCGGTAGTCGGGCCGGATCGGTGAGCTGGGAGGCGATACGGGTGGTGTCGTGATTGCCCAGGAACGTCCAGGGCACGAAGTGGGCCAGCATTGCCTTGTGGCGCTTGAGGGTCCAGGTGAGCTCGTAGAAGTTCGAGGTTTCCAGGGAGGACCAGATTGCCTTCCACAACTCGTACTGGGTCACCGAGTCCATGCCGGACGTATCCGCGATCTGCGCGTAGTCCCCGTGAATGACCTCGCCAACGAAGAACACGTCCTCAAAGCGCTCGCGCACGCGCGGCAGGACTCGGGTCCAAAAGGCGGGGTCGACGGCGTAGGCGGCGTCCAGGCGCCAGGCGTCCGCTCCGCGCTCCAACCAGAACTCCATAACCTCCACGACCAGGTCGGCCACCGCCGGGGAGGCGTGGTTGAGGACGGGCAGCCAGTCCTGCCCTTCGAAGCGCTGGTAATCCGGGGCGGTGCCCGGGGCCCAGTCTGCCGGCCAGGTCAGGTGGAAGAAATCGGCCTCGGGGGAGTCCGGGCCTAGGCCGGGCAGGGCGGCGAAGGCGGGAAAGCCCTTGCCCACGTGGTTGAAGACGCCGTCGAGGATAAGTCGGACACCGCGCTGGTGGGCGGCGGCGGCCAGGGCCTCGAAGTCCTCGTTGGTGCCCAGGCGCGGGTCAATCCGGAAGTAGTCCACCGTGTCGTAGCCGTGCGACATGGAGGCGAAGATCGGACCGAGCGCCAGGGTGTTGCAGCCGAGCTCCACCAGGTAGTCCAGCCAGTCGATCAGGCGCAGCAGGCGATGCTCGCCGGCCAGGGCCCCGGCCGGCGAAGCGGGGTCCGCGGGGTCGCCCTCAGGAGCCAGGACCGGGGCGCCAGTGAAACCAAGGGGGAAGACCTGCCAGACGATGGCGTGCTTCGTCCAGGCGGGGGGTGTCGGGGCAGTGGGAGTGGCGGCTGGAGTGGCGTCGGTCATGGTTGTAAGTGTGTCACCCCTCGGCCAACTCCGCGTCGGCGCGGCGAGTTCGACTGCCGACGCCGGGTGCCGCGCGCGGCCTGGGCCGGGCACACTTGTTCCATGAGCCTTGCAACCGCATCCCCCGCCACGGCCGCCGCGCCGCGCCGCGCCCTCGTCACCGGCGCCTCCACCGGTATTGGGGCCGCTACCGTCCGCCTCCTGCGGGCCTCGGGTTGGGAGGTGGTCGCCACCGCCCGACGCGTTGAGCGTCTGCGGGCCTTGGCCCAGGAGACCGGCTGCACCTGGGTAGCCGCCGACCTCCAGGAGGCCGACGACGTCGCCCGACTTGCCGCCGAGGTCCTCAATGCCGGGCCAGTGGACGCCGTGGTCAACAATGCGGGCGGAGCCCTGGGCGTGGACCCGGTCGCGCAGGGCGACCCTCAGGAGTGGCTCACCATGTATGAGCGCAATGCCCTGGCGGCTCTGCGGGTGACCCAGGCCTTCCTGCCCGGCCTGCGGGAGCACGGCGGGGACGTGCTTTTCCTGACTTCAACGGCGGCCCACGGCACCTACCCCGGAGGTGCCGGGTATGTGGCCGCCAAGCACGCGGAGCGGGTCGTGGCCAACACCCTGCGCCTGGAGCTCGTGGGGGAGCCGGTTCGGGTTATCGAGATCGCCCCGGGCATGGTGCGCACTGAGGAGTTCAGCCTCAACCGGCTGCACGGGGACATCGCCAAGGCGAACGCCGTCTACGCCGGGGTTGCTCAGCCCTTGAGTGCGCACGACGTCGCCGAGTGCATTGTGTGGGCCCTGGAGCGACCCGCCCACGTCAACATTGATTCTATGACCGTGCGCCCGCGCGCCCAGGCCTCTAATACCCTCGTGGCCCGGGAGGGTTGAGAAAAGGCGTCCGGGCCCAGCGGGGAGCCCCACGGCAGGCGCCGCTGCCGCAGCGATCTTTCTGTTGACGTACTACGCCTGACGTAGTACGTTTGTCGTGTCGGAGCGGGTGCGCTCAAGGAAGCAAGGAGCCTCATGATCAGTTCGGACGCCATCCGTGGCTACGTCGATCTCATCATTCTTGCTCTCCTGCGCCGTCAGCCTTCCTATGCCTACGAGCTCTCAAAGACCATTGCGGAGGTGTCACAGGGTGACTACGTCATTAAGCAGACCACTCTCTACTCCGCTCTCAAGCGCCTCGAGGTCAGTGGATTCGTTGCATCGTCCGCCCGAACCTCCGCTTCCGGCAAACCCCGCACTTACTACCATCTCACCGAGGATGGCGCCGCCCATCTAGACCGCAAGGTCAGTGAGTGGGAAAGCACCAAGACCCTTGTGGACCGATTCGCGAAAGAGCTTTGATGGACGCGATTGACACCTTTCTGACCGCCATGTTCGCCCCGTACCCGTCCACTGCGCGCCTACTGGAGGCCAAGGGGGAGTTGCGGGCGATGATGGAGGACGCCTACAACGATGCCCTCGCCCAGGGGCGCAGTCACAACGAGGCTGTCGGCCAAGTCATTACCGACTTCGGCAACCTTGAAGAGCTCGCTCCTGTTCTGGGGATCGTCCCCGATCTCCACGCGGCGCAGTCGGACAATGCCGCCCCCCAGCCGGGTCCGGGCTCCTACTCAGAACACTCAGAAGGTACAGCCCCCCAGGGCGGGGGAGCCGCACCTCACCCCGAGGGCGGCGCCCACCAGGCGTTCGCCTCTGACGGTCCTGCCCCAGTGACTATTGCGGAGGCGCAGGAATTCGCCGAGGCCTACCGGCGCACTGGATCGACTCTCGGCAGGGCGATCGCCCTCTTCGTCATCGCCGGAGCGCCCCTCATCGCCCTGACCTCCGCGGATAATGGGCACAACCCGTGGGGCCTGGATGAGGACGTGGCCACCGGGGTGGGGCTGCTTTTCGCCCTGCCGTGCATTGCCGTCGGAGTCCTGCTCATGATCCGCAGATCCCAGGCCTTCGCCGGGGTCCAGCGGCTGCGCGTGCGCCAATTCCTCCCCAACCCGGTCGTCACCGCCTGGGCCGCCCGCCTGCGTGCCGAACACGAGGCCGAGCGCAGTCGCCGCCTGTCTCTGGCCGTGCTCCTGTGGGTCCTGGCCGTGCTCCCACCAGTCCTGAGCAGCCTTGTTTTCAGTTCCCTGTTCGAGAGCCTGCGCCTTGAGGGCATGGGTATCGCCCTGAGCCTTATTCTCGTGGCGGCGGGCCTCTACCTCTTCCTCCCCTCGAACTGGGCCGCCGCCACCTACGAACTCCTGACCCAGAACCAGACCCCGAGCACCGCCGGCGCTGACACGTCCCGGGCCAACGCCTCCCAGAGCAATCCGGTCATTGGCATGATCGGGAGCGTGTACTGGCCGCTGTGCACCATCATCTACCTGGTGTGGAGCTTCCTGGGCAACGCGTGGGACACCTCGTGGATTCTCTGGCCCGTGGCGGGCATCCTTTTCGGCGCCCTCGCCGCGGTCTCAGGTTCCTGGCGCGACTGGCGCGCCTGGCGCCATGACCAAGGTCGCGCGCGTTGAGGGTGATCCCGCGCGTCGAGGGTGATCCTTAGTCCTCATCTCCGAGATCTCCGAGCCCTCGCCTCAGGGACGTGGACCGCCACCAGTTGCTGTGGGGTCCACGTTCTTGGGCGAGGGGCCGTTCATGCGCAGGGGCCCGAGACTTGGGGCCCGCCGTCATCTCGTAGCCCGATAGCCCGAGTCGAACCGGCGCCCGGCCATCGCGGACGTATATGCGGACGCATATGTGGTAAGGATGACGCCCGGGAGGGGCCTTCTCATGTGGTTCTGGCCCACAGCCCCCATTAGACTCCCGCACACAAGGCAGCGACCCGGCTATCACCGGTGAGCCTCCGGAAGAACCGGCCCCGCGCCGCCCCGCCCCGCAGGGGCCAACGGCGCAGCCGCAGTAGAACCGGACGGGTCAGCCCGTCACAGCTGACAATGAAGCGGTCACGCACCGCCGGAGCAGGACCGCCCTATGGCGGTCCCGACCGGTCCGCCAACCGGGCCCACCTCGCCAGGTGGTCGCGCTGCTGGGGCCGGGGCCGGAGGGGCGTGGCAAGCGAGGTGGTACCGCGGCCCGCCGTCCACCACCGGCCCTGCGCCGGGAGGTGAGTGACGTCGTCGTCCTCGTGGCGCCCCGGGCATCCGCCCGGGAACGCAGGCACGAGCGAGACGAGACACCCCATGGCCGACCCCACTGCCCCCGCCGGCGCCGCCTTCTTCCCCCTGCACCGCCCCGGTGAGACGGTCCCCCCTTCCCCATCCTTCCCGGCCATTGAGCAGGACGTCCTGGCCTACTGGAAGAACGACGCCACTTTCCAGGCCTCCATTGACGCCCGCCCCGCCCACGACGCCGAGGGCCACTCCAACGAGTTCGTCTTCTACGACGGCCCTCCCTTCGCCAATGGCCTGCCCCACTACGGCCACCTGCTGACCGGATACGTCAAGGACGCCGTCGGCCGCTTCCAGACCCAGATGGGCCGCCGCGTCGAGCGCCGCTTCGGCTGGGACACCCACGGCCTGCCCGCCGAGCTGGAGGCCCAGCGCCTGCTCGGCATCGACGACGTCACCGAGATCACCCGCCCCGGCGGCATCGGCATCGAGGCCTTCAACGCCGAGTGCCGCTCCTCCGTGCTGCGCTACACCAAGGAGTGGGAGGACTACGTCACTCGCCAGGCGCGCTGGGTCGACTTCGAGGGCGACTACAAGACCCTCGACCCCACTTACATGGAGTCCGTCATCTGGGCCTTCAAGACCCTGTACGACAAGGGCCTGGCCTACCAGGGTCACCGCGTTCTGCCCTACTGCTGGCACGACCGCACCCCGCTGAGCAATCACGAGCTCAAGATGGACGATGAGATCTACCAGGACCGCCAGGACAACACCGTCACGGTGGGCCTGCGCCTGGTCGAGCCGCTGCGCCAGGGCGCTGAGCGCCCCGAGCTCATCCTCATCTGGACCACCACCCCGTGGACTTTGCCCTCGAACTCCGCTGTCGCGGTGGGAGCCGACATTGAGTATGCGCTCGTCCACGTCGACGAGACCCTGACCTCTCCGGTTGCCGGCGAGGACGTCCTCCTGGCTGCTGATCTGCTGGGCTCCTACGCCCGCGAGCTTGGCCAGGAGCCCGAGGTCCTGGCCCGCTACACCGGCGCCGAGCTGGTCGGGCGCCGCTACACTCCGATCTTCGATTACTTCGATGACGCCGAGCATCGCGCCGACGGCACCGCCCCCGGGCCCCAGGCCTGGCAGATTCTGGCCGCCGACTACGTCACCACCACCGACGGCACCGGCCTGGTCCACCTGGCCCCGGCCTTCGGCGAGGACGACATGATCACCTGCCAGGCCGCCGGCATTGGCACAGTCATCCCGGTGGACGACGGCGGCGTGTTCACCTCCGAGGTCCCCGACTACGCCGGGATGCAGGTCTTCGAGGCCAATAAGCCGATCATCGCCGACCTTCGCGACGGCTCGGGCCCTCTGGCGGGCCGTGACGGGGCCACCCGGCCCGTCCTCGTGCGCCAGGCCTCCTACGTCCACAGCTACCCGCACTGCTGGCGCTGCCGCCAGCCGCTGATCTACAAGGCCGTGGGGAGCTGGTTCGTACGGGTCACCGCTATCCGCGACCGCATGGTCGAGCTCAACCAGGAGATCTGCTGGGTGCCCGACCACATTAAGGACGGCATCTTCGGCAAGTGGTTGGCCGGGGCGCGGGACTGGTCCATCTCCCGCAACCGCTTCTGGGGCGCCCCCATCCCGGTGTGGGTGTCGGACAACCCCGACTACCCTCGCACCGACGTCTACGGCTCCTTCGCCGAGTTGGAGCGCGACTTCGGGGTGAAGGTCACCGACCTGCACCGCCCGTTCATTGACACCCTGGTGCGCCCCAACCCGGACGACCCCACGGGCCGGTCCATGATGCGGCGCATCCCCGACGTTCTGGACTGCTGGTTCGAGTCCGGCGCCATGCCCTTCGCCCAGGTCCACTACCCCTTTGAGAACGTCGACTGGTTCGAATCCCACAACCCGGGCGACTTCATCGTGGAGTACATCGGTCAGACCCGTGGCTGGTTCTACACCCTGCACGTGCTGGCCACCGCCCTGTTCGACCGGCCCGCCTTCACCACCTGCGTCTCCCACGGCATTCTCCTGGGCGATGACGGGGCCAAGATGAGCAAGTCCCTGCGCAACTACCCCGACGTGTCAGCGGTCCTGGACCGCGACGGCGCCGACGCCATGCGCTGGTTCCTCCTATCCTCCCCAGTGGTGCGCGGCGGCAATCTCATGGTCACTAACCGGGCCATCCGTGACACGGTGCGCCAGGTGCTGCTGCCCCTGTGGAACACCTGGTACTTCTTCGCCCTCTACGCCCGGCAGGCGCGGGCCGGGGCGGGTTATGTCACCGCCGGGGTGGACCTGGATGACGCCTCCCTGTTCGGGGCCGACGGCGGCCTGCACGTCATGGACCGCTACATTCTGGCCCGCACCAAGGACCTGGCGGCCACTGTCGGCGCCCAGATGGCGGACTACGACATTACTGGAGCCACCGCCACGGTGCGCGAGTTCCTCGACGTGCTCACCAACTGGTACCTGCGCACCTCGCGGAACCGGTTCACCGACGGCGCCGCCGCCACGGTCTGCCAGCCGGCCTTCGACACCCTGGCCACGGTGCTGCGGGTCCTCATGGAGGTCATTGCCCCGCTCGCCCCGCTGGTGAGCGAGGAGATCTGGCGGGGCCTGACCGGCGGGCGCTCCGTGCACCTGACCGATTGGCCGGTGCTGCCCGCGTACGCGGCCGACCCGGAGCTGGTCGCCGGCATGGACGAGGCCCGGGCCACCGTCTCGGCGGCACTCGGCCTGCGCAAGGCCCACAAGTTGCGCGTGCGCCAGCCCCTGCGCTCCCTCACCGTGGCCACGGCCACCCCCGAGGCGCTGGCCCCGTTCCGCGGACTCATAGCCGAGGAGGTCAATGTCAAGGAGGTGCGCGTCCTGGACGCTGCCGACGCCGGCTACCGGGCCCGCCAGGACCTCACCCTCAACCCGCGGGTCTTCAGCCCCGCGGTCCGTAAGGCCACCTCCCGGCTGTTCGCCGCCGTCAAGGCCGGCCAGTGGGAGGTCACCGAGGACGGCAACGTGCGTTTTGACGACGTGCTGGTCGACGGCGCCGCCGTGGTGCTGGAGGCGGGGGAGAACGCCTTCTCCCTGACCACCCGCATTGAGGTCGACGACGACGCCCTGGCCGCTACCGTCCTGGGCTCGGGCGCCTTCGTGGTGCTGGACACCGCCCTGGATGAGGAACTGGAGGCAGAGGGGTGGGCCCGCGACCTGGTGCGCCTCGTCATGGACGAGCGCAAGGCCGCCGGCATGCAGATCGGTGAGCCGATTGCCCTGACCCTGGCCGTGCCGGCGGACAAGGGCGCCTGGACCGGTGCCCACCTGGAGCTCATCAAATCTGAGACCAGCTGCGCGGAGGTCTCCCTCATTGCCGATCCCGGCCTGGCCGAGCCCACGGTCACCGTCACCACGGTGACCTCCTGACCGCCGCCGCGGCAGCGCCGGAGACGACGAGGAGCCTAATGAGCCCCTGGCCCGGCGGCGGTATCGGGATCAGCCGGACCCGGGGCCGTTGAGCCCGGCTCCGCGCCGGAGCCCGGGCGCGAGCGCCTGCGGGGAGCCGGCTCGCCCACGGCGCGCGCCATCGTGAGGACCAGCCAGGTTTAGCGCCTGCGGGGAGCCGGCACCTGGGACCACATGGCCTCAAGCACCTCTATGAGCGCGCCCGCCTCCTGCTCGTCAGCGGGCAGCGGCAGGCGGCGGGCCGGCCTCGCCCCCGGGTAGGGCTCCTCCAGCGGCGCCTGCGGCACCGCCTCCCGCACAGCGGCCACGTCCTTGAGCAGGAGCCGCTCATCGTAGAGGCCGCCGACTACCCGCTCCCGCCAGTACAGGACGTACTCGCCCATCATGGCGTGACTCCGGGCTCCCGGGCCCAGGAGCTTTGTGAGCGATTCGATGGTCTGCCGGGAGGTCGCCATGCGCCTAGTCTAGGTACGGCGTCGCTAGGCTGTGCCCGGTCCACTGAAGGGGAGCAGCACATGAGCAGCGAACGCAATCGTGACGCCGACCAGGCCGGCAAGACGTCAGACGGCAGCCACCCCGGTGCCGCCTTCGGCATCCCTGCCGGGGCCACCGGTGAGGAGGTCATTGACGCGCTCTTTGCCGCCGAGGGCGCTAACGAGGACGTGGACCCCGAGCTCCTGCCCTACCTGGAGGCAGCTGACTCACACGATGGCCAGTCCATTGCCGAGGTTCGCCAGGCCGGCCGCGCCGATATCGAGCACGAGGAGGAGGTCGAGGCCGAGCGCCTGGCCGCCCTGCGTGAACTGGTAGCCCACAATATGATCCCCGGCGGGGACCTGGCCCGCCTCGACGAGCTCCTCAGGGAGGTGGACGCCGACGACTCCGATGACTGGAACGAGTGGGACAGTGTCCTGCCGGAGACCACCGATCCCGCTGCTTCAGCGGAGGAAGTCGAGGACGTCGAAGAGCTCGATGGCGGGGCCCACGCCGCCGCCCTCCGGGAGGCTCACCATCGCACCACTGTGGCCCAGCGCATGCGTGAGGTGGAGGCGGAGATCCTCTCCCGCGCCCCGGAGCACACGATCCAGCCCTCCCTGGAACGGGTCGAGGCCGTCCTCGACATTGTGGGCAACCCCGAGCGCAGCTACCGGGTGGTCCATGTTTCCGGCACCAATGGCAAGACCTCCACCGCCCGCATGATCGAGCGGCTCGCGGCAGCGTCCGGCATGCGCACCGGGCGCTTCACCTCCCCGCACCTGGCCACCATCCGCGAACGCATTAGCCTGGACGGCGAGCCCATTACCGAGGAGGGGTTCATCGCCGCTTGGGAGGACGTCGCCCCTTACATAGCCATGGTCGACGAGCGCTCCGTAGCCGACGGCGGGCCGCGCCTGAGCTTTTTCGAAGTGCTTACCGTCATGGCCCTGGCCGCCTTCGCCGACCATCCGGTCGATGTCGCCGTGGTCGAGGTCGGCCTGGGGGGGCGCTGGGACTCCACCAACGTTGTTGACTCCCAGGTCGAGGTCATTACCCCCATTGGCCGGGACCATGAGCGTTGGCTGGGGTCGAGCATTGAGCACATTGCCGCCGAGAAGGCGGGTATTGTCAAAGATGGCGCCACCCTCGTCACTGCTCTCCAACCTGAGGCCGCCCGCGCCCCCATTGCCGCGGCTGTCGCCGAACATCAGGTCGTGTGGCGCCGCGAGCTCGACCCGGAGGAGGACCCGGAGGATCCCGGCGCCGGTGACCTCGCCGTCGTCGACCGACAACTCGCCGTCGGCGGTCAGCTGGTGACCCTGCGCACGGCCGCCGCCCGCTACGAGGACGTTTTCGTCCCCCTGCACGGGGAGTATCAAGCGCACAACGCCCTGCTCGCCCTGGCCGCGGCTGAGGCCCTGTTCGGTGGTAGGCCGCTGCCCCCCCGGATTGTGGAGAACGGGTTCGCCTCAGTGACCTCACCGGGGCGGCTGGAGGTACTGCGCTCCTCGCCCACGGTTCTGGTCGACGCCGGGCACAACCCGCACGGCATTGAAGCGCTCGCCGGCGCCATTGAGGAGGTTTTCGGCTTCCAGCACCTGGTGGCGGTGGTCGGCATTATGGCGGACAAGGACGTTGAGGGCGTCTTGGCGGGGCTGGAGCCCCTGTGCGACGCCGTCGTCTGCGTCCCTATTGACTCCCCACGTGCTCTGGGGGTCGACGAACTGGCCGAGGTGGCCACGGAGGTCTTCGGGGCGGACCGGGTTCACCGCGCCGATACGTTGGCCGAGGGGGTGGAGCGGGCCGCGACCCTTTCAGAGGGGTTCGACGCCCCTTTGACGACCTCCGGCGTGCTCGTCGTGGGTTCTGTGGTGCTCGCCGCTGAGGCGCGCGCCCTGTTCGGCAGGTCCTGAACCTCCTCGTGGCGGCAGGGGGTGCAGGGGTTAAGGAGAGCACCGCGTTTCAGCCCGCGTCCGAGGAGGGCCCCACGGACTGGTTGGAGATGACGAACTGGGTACCGTCCCAGGTGAGATCGGCGCTGCCGACTCCCGATCCGGTGTGTATGCCCCCGGTGTCGCCGGGCAGGACCTCATTGCGCCAGGTCACGTGCAGGCTGGTGCCATTGTCGGTCAGGGTCTCGACCACCGGCTCAAAGGAGTCAGGACCGCCGAGCTGCGACAAATTGAACTCGACGACCAGCCGGTAGTCCGCATCGTAGAAGGCGAGTCGTGGGAATGCGCCGCTGCCACCGCCGGAACAAGCAAGGCTGAGCACCCGCGTGGGCCGACCATCGATGACGAAGGCGGCAGTGGGCTCCTCGATCTTCACGAATCCGGTGCTCCCCAGGGTGGCCTGTCCGTCGACGAAGGACAGCGTCCCATCCTTCGGGCGACAGGACTCCGGCATCTCCAAGGTGGCGTTGAGCAGTTCTTCTCGGCTAGGGGCCGTGGGGGCCGCCGACAGCGGGGCGGGCGATTGCAGGGCGTCTGATGAATCGGAGGTGGCGCTCTGGGAACCTTCCGAGGAGAAGGACGGGCCGCAGCCACCCAGGATGAGGCAGCCGCTAATGATCAGGGTAAGGATGAGGGCGCGTCGGCGATGAGGTCTGGAAGGGGCGACCTGGGATTGGGGCGGCACAGGGTCTCCTTGGTCGGTGAGTGAAGGCGCAGCACCCACTCTATGAGCCTCCCTGCTGCCGGTCGTCGAAGTCGGACGGACTTTCTCTTCCTTCTCCTCCTCCCCCCGACGGCAGGGCGCTGACGGCGCCTGCGCAGAGCCGCACAGCGGTGGGGCGCGTCCCACACGGCAAACGGGCGGCCGCGTCCCGGCCACCTGGTAACAGCGTCACGCCGCGCCACGGCCTTGCCCAGATGGGCGCCTTAAAACCTGTGGGCCCCCGGCTCCCATCGCGCCAGGTCCGGACGCGTGGGAGACTGCCTTCTAAGGGCCGCACGCCGGCGGTCCCGGGAATGGCTGTGAGGGACTGACCTCATGCCACCACATGCAGCCCGCTTCCGACGACGTCGATACCTGGAGGAATCGCCATGCCTCTGGATGCAGCATGGGCCATAGCCTGGACCCGCCTGGCTGCCGCCACCATATCCGAGCACCGGGAGGAGTTGAGCGAGCTCGATCGGCTCATTGGGGACGCCGACCACGGCGACAACCTCGACCGGGGCTATCGTGCCGCCGTATCGCGGCTCGACAGCACTGAGGACCCCGGCGCATACACGACGCCAGGGGCGGTTCTCAAAGCAGTCGCCACGACGCTGCTGGCTACTGTCGGCGGTGCTGCTGGACCGCTCCTGGGCACCGCCTACCTGCGCGCCTCCCGTGTCGCCGACGCCGAGGAGCTTGGACCCCAGGGCATTGCCGACCTGCTGGAGGAGGCCACCTCCGGCATTGAGGTGCGGGGCCGCGCCGAGGTGGGGGATAAGACCATGATTGACGCCTGGCGACCCGCTGCCCGTGTTGCCGCGGCGAAGGCCGCCGCCGGCGCCACCACTGCGGAGGTCCTTGAGGCCGCGGCAGCTGCCGCGGCCCAGGGTGCGATTGATACCGAGCCGCTCGTGGCCCGCAAGGGAAGGGCCTCCTACCTGGGGCCCCGGTCCAAAGGGCATCGGGATCCTGGAGCCGCCTCCTGCGCACTAATCCTGGCCGCCGCCGCGGCGGCGGCCAGGGGCGAGGCGGCGTGAAGCGGTCGAGCCGGCCCTCCTTGCGCCCGCGTGGAGCGATCAGTCACCCTGGGCCTGACACCGTGCCCCACGGACTAACCGCTTCGCGCCTCGAAAGGACCCGCCATGACCAATCAAGCACCCGGCCGCATTCTGATCCTCGTCAAGCCCGACGCCGTCGAACGCCGGCTCACTGGTGAGATCCTGCGAAGGGTTGAGGCCAAGGGGTACGACCTGGTGGCGCTCAAGGTGGTGACTCCCACCCCAGAGCTCCTGGCCGAGCACTATGCGGAGCATATTGCCAAGCCCTTCTACCCCTCTATTGTGGAGTACATGACCTCCGGTCCGGTCGTGGCCGCGGTGGCCAGTGGCCACCGGGTGGTCGAAGGGTGCCGCTCGCTCATGGGCCCCACCGAGCCGACTCTGGCCGCTCCGGGCACGATCCGCGGTGACCTTGGCCGCGACTGGGGGACTGACGCCATGAAGAACCTCGTGCACGGCTCGGACAGCGATGAGTCCGCCGCCCGGGAGATCGCCATCTGGTTCCCCGAGTTGGTCTGAGTCCCGGCCCGGGCCGCCCAGGCGCATGGGCGGGTGGTCCCCGGCATGAGGCGGCCCGGTAAGCGGTCGGCCCGTCGTGGCCGTCGGTCACGGCCATGCCGTGGACCCCCAGGGCCGCCTCCTCGCCCCGACCCGAACGAAACGAACAGGAGGGCCACGCAGGCGCTCCGGGGCCGCTCCGGGTCTCTCTTCCTGGCCGGCGGGATCTTGGAAAAGCCCTCGGGGGTGCCCGCCGCCTTGGGCGGGCACCCCCGAAGAAGAACTGGAGTCCAGGTCAGTAGTGTCAGTAGTGGCTGACCACCGTAGTTCCGATCTCGGTCCAGTTGTAGAACCACAAGGCCTGGTCAACAGGCATATTGACACAGCCGTGAGAGCCGGAGTAGCCGAAGCTTGAGCGCCACGGAGCACCGTGAAGGGCGTAACCGGAGTACCAGTAGGTCACCCACGGCACGTCCTCAGAGACGTAGGGCGTGCCATCGGCGTTCTCGCCGCGCATCGTCTGCGACTCGTACTTGAGGTAAACGTGGTAGGTGCCCGTCACCGTGGGGGTTTCGGCAGCGCCGTCGACCATGAGGACCGGGCCGCGCACGACCGTGGCCCCCTCGTAGGCGGTGACGGTCTTGTTGGACAGGTCGACATCCACCCACTTCTCATTCGGCGCCGCCGGATAGGCCAGATTCTCGGCACCATCAGCGATGGTCCGCTCCTCCCAGGTCGCCGGGGTCACGGTCATCTCGAAGGTGCCGGAGTAGGCGGTCCCGGAGTCGAGGGCGGAGGCAATGGCCTCGGCCACGGCGGTCGCATTGTTCACCGACTGACCGTCCTCGGCCTCGACCGGGGTGGCCACGACCTCGCCACGAGAGTTGACGTTGCGCTGACCGGTGATCGGCTCGGTGTTGACCTCCGTGGCCTGCTCGTTGACCCAGGTGGCGACCTTCGTGGAGTCCACCGACAGAGTCGGCAGGTCCCGATCCTTGGCGGTCACCGTAATCCAGGAGGCCTTGGTCGGCGCATCCGCGGTGAAGCTCTCCTCGCCGTCGGCCGAGGTCACCGTGACGTCCTGGGCGACCCATTCATTGGCGGTGTCGGCGACCTTCTGGGCCTCCTCGTCGCTGACGGCCGGGTCCGCGGCCTGGAACTGCATGGTCACTGAGGTCGAGGTCAGGGTGCTGGCCGCCTGCTGGGCGGCGTCGCGAAGAATCGACGCATCCAAGCTGGTGCCGCTGGAGGCCGGTGTAATCTCGAAGGTCTCATTGTCGGCGCCGAGCACGACGGAGGCGTTCTTGGCCTTACTAATGTCATCGGGGATCAGAGAGATCGCGTAGTCCACGGAGGCGGCCTCGTTGTTAGAGGAAACCACGCTGATCTCCTGGCTGCCGAACAGGGCGCGGAAACGGTCCGTGACGCTCGCGCCACGGGCCATGGCCGCGTCCGCGGTCGCCTCGGCGTCCACGGTGGTGCCAATATCCGTCAGCGTGGCCGTGGCCTGCACGTCACCGGAGATTGCGACCGTGGCGTTAGACGCCTTGTCCTCGACGAGAGTGATGATCTGCTCACGGCTCATCCCTGACACATCAGTGCCGGCAATGCTCGTGCCCGGCACGGCCAGGTCCGAGTAATGGCTGGCGTAGGCGAAGCCGCCCACGCCCACGGCGCCGAACAGCACCAGAAGGGCGGCCGCGGTCCACAAGGGCCAACGACGACGGCGGGCGGGCCGGGGGGCGCCGCCATACGACGGGTTCGTCATGTCGGAGAAGGGGGCCCTCGCGGAGGTCGCGATGGCCGCTTGCGCATCCCGGGAGAACTGGGGCGGAACAGTCATGGAGGAGGTGGGGGCGACACTGTCGGTCGCCGCGGCAGGAACGGAGCCGACCTCCTGAGTGGAAGTCGCGTCCAAATCTTGAGGCGCGACGGGCGCGGCCGCCGGGGCGTTGTCGAACTCCTCCGGGGTTGTCCCAGTGGGGAACTCTTCGCTGTGCATGGGGTCCTTGTCCCGGACGGTGCCATTGACTTGCCTGCCATGCACGGACTTGCTCGTCATGCGCTCCGTCCTAATTGCCAGATCCCGCTCCTACCGCGGAATCCTCATGGCCCCATGACACCGGTCGCCCGAACGAAAGTCAATGCCGCTCGCGCCCTCCGACCTGTGAGATCTTGCATGAGAGCCCGGGAATACCGCGGATTCGCTGGGTGTGGCCCGGTTGGCGCCGGGCAGCAGTGCCCAGGCTGTGGACAACAACGGGCGCGGGGGTTCTCCTCCGATGGTGCAGCGGGTGCCGGGCCGGTCGCGGCGCCGTCGTCCAAGGTGGCTACACTCGGCCCCATGTCAGCCATCTCCAAGGATGAGGTCGCCCGCGTCGCGGCGCTCGCACGCGTGGCCCTGAGCCAGGAGGAGGTGACGCGCCTGGCCGGTGAGCTGGACGCCGTCGCCTCATCCTTCGCCCGGGTCGCCAGCGTGGTCACGCCCGATCTGCCCGCCACCTCCCACCCGGTCCCGCTCACCAACGTGCTGCGCGAGGATGTCCCCGGTCCGACGCTCGATGTCGCCGAACTCCTCGCCGGCGCCCCGAGGGCCGAGGATTCCATGTTCCTCGTGCCCCAGATCCTTGGAGAGGACTCCGCCTCATGAGCGACCTGCCCCTCCTTCGGGCCACGGCCGCCGAGCAGGCCGCCGCCCTGGCCGCCGGGGAGATCTCCTCCCGTGAACTTACCGCCGCCCACCTGGAGCGCATTGGCGCCGTCGATGCCGCCGTGGGGGCCTTCCTGGACGTGGACGCCGCCAAGGCCCTGGCCGACGCCGATGCCGCTGATGCCGCCCGCCGCGCGGGCAAGGCCGGTCATGAACTGACCGGTGTGCCAGTGGCCGTCAAGGACCTCTTCGTCACCCGTGGGCAGGTCACCACGGCCGCCTCCAGGATCCTGGAGGGGTGGGTCCCGCCCTACGACGCTACCGCCGTCGCCAATCTGCGCGCCGCCCACTTGCCCATTGTGGGCAAGACCAACCTCGACGAGTTCGCCATGGGGGGCTCCACGGAGCACTCCGCCTTCAAACGCACCGCCAATCCCTGGGACCTGGGCCGTATCCCCGGCGGTTCCTCCGGTGGCTCGGCAGCCGCGGTGAGCGCCTTTGAGGCCCCCCTGGCCCTGGGCACGGACACGGGCGGATCAATCCGCCAGCCCGCCGCGGTCACCGGCACCGTGGGGGTCAAGCCCACCTACGGGACGGTGTCCCGCTTCGGCGTGATCGCCATGGCCTCCTCCCTGGACACCCCCGGCCCCATGGCGCGCACCGTCCTGGATGCCGCACTGCTCCACGACGTCATTGCCGGCCACGACCCGCTGGACTCCACCAGCCTGCCCGACGCCCCCCGCAATATGGCCGGTGTCGTGCGGGCCGCCCGGGCGGGGCGGGACCTCACAGGCCTGCGCGTCGGGGTCGTTAAGGAACTTGACGGCGGTGAGGGCTATTACGATGGCGTCGTGGCCTCCTTCCACACGGCCCTGGAGCTGCTGGAGGCCGCCGGCGCGCAGCTGGAGACCGTCTCCCTGCCGCACCTGGAGTACGCGCTGGACGCCTACTACCTGATCATGCCGGCGGAGGCGTCCTCGAACCTGGCCCGCTACGACGGTATGCGTTACGGCCTGCGAGTGGAGCCCTCGCACGGACCGGTGACAGCGGAGACCGTCATGGCGGCCACCCGTGGCGCGGGCTTCGGCGATGAGGTTAAGCGCCGCATTATCCTGGGCACGCACGTGCTGTCCGCCGGGTACTACGACGCCTATTACGGCAGCGCCCAGAAGGTGCGCACGCTGATCCAGCGGGACTTCGCCGCCGCCTGGGAGGACTTCGACGTACTGGTCTCGCCCACCGCCCCGGTGACGGCTTACCGCTTCGGGGAGAAGGACGACCCGTTGGCCATGTACAAGCTGGACGTCACCACCATCCCGGCCAACCTCGCCGGCGTGCCGGGCATGAGCCTGCCCTCGGGCCTGAGCGACGACGGGCTGCCCGTCGGCTTCCAGATCCTGGCACCGCAACGCGCCGACGACCGCCTCTACCGCGTCGGCGCGGTGCTGGAGGCGGCCCTGGAGGAGAGCTGGGGCGGGCACCTGCTCGCTCGGGCTCCTGAGTTGGAGGAGAAGTGATGAGCGAGCAGCTGATGGACTTTCAGGAGGCCGTGCGCCGCTACGACCCGGTCCTGGGCCTGGAGGTGCATGTCGAGTTGGGCACCGCCACGAAGATGTTCGACGCAGCCCCCAACACCTTCGGCGCCCAGCCCAACACCATGGTGACCCCCACCTCGGTGGGCCTGCCCGGGGCTCTGCCGGTGGCCAACGCCAAGGGCGTGGAGTACGCCATCCGCATCGGCTTGGCCCTGGGCTGCAAGATCGCCGAGACCTGCCGCTTCGCGCGCAAGAACTACTTCTACCCGGACCTGTCCAAGGACTTCCAGACCTCCCAGTCCGACGAGCCCATTGCCTACGACGGCGCCCTGGAGGTCGAGCTGGAGGACGGCTCCTTCTTCACCGTCCCCATTGAGCGGGCCCACATGGAGGAGGACGCCGGGAAGAACACCCATGTGGGCGGGGCCGACGGGCGTATTGAGGGCGCCGACTACTCCTTGGTGGACTACAACCGCGCCGGCGTTCCCCTGGTCGAGATCGTCACCCGGCCCATTGAGGGCGCGGGCGAGCGGGCCCCGGAGGTGGCGGCGGCCTATGTGCGCACCCTGCGCGACATCTTCCGGGCCCTGGGGGTCTCCGAGGCGCGCATGGAGCGGGGCAATGTGCGCGCCGACGTCAACGTTTCCTTGCGCGAGAGTCCCAGCGCCCCCTTGGGAACCCGTACCGAGACCAAGAATGTCAACACCTTCCGCGGCATTGAGCAGGCGGTGCGCTACGAGATCCAGCGTCAGGCGGCGGTGCTGGCATCGGGTCGTGAGGTGCTTCAGGAGACCCGCCACGGTCAGGCCGACGGCACCACCCGCCCCGGGCGGGTGAAGTCCGACGCCGACGACTACCGCTACTTCCCCGAACCCGACCTGGTGCCGGTGGCCCCCAGCCGGGCGTGGGTCGAGGAGATTAGCGCCTCACTGCCCGAGATGCCGGCTGTTAAGCGCCGTCGCCTCAGGGCCGAGTGGTCGCTGTCCGATGTGGAGATGCGCGACGTGGTCAATGCTGGTGCCCTGGAGCTCATTGAGGCCACTGTGGCCGCCGGTTCCAGCGGCCAGGCCGCCCGCAAGTGGTGGATGGGGGAGCTGGCCCGTGCCGCCAAGGAGCAAGAGGTCTCTTTGGAGGAACTGGCGGTCACCCCTGTCCAGGTGGCCCAGCTCCAGGGGCTGGTCGACTCCGGGCGCCTGACGGACAAGCTGGCCCGTCAGGTTCTCCAAGGCGTGCTCGCCGGTGAGGGCGACCCTCAGGAGGTGGTCGCCGCCCGGGGGCTGGAGGTTGTCTCCGACGACTCCGCCCTCCTGGAGGCAGTTGATGAGGCCCTGGCCGCCAACCCGGATGTGGCTGACAAGATCCGGGGCGGCAAGGTTCAGGCCGCGGGCGCGATCGTCGGGGCAGTGATGAGGGCCACGCGAGGCCAGGCGGACGCTAAACGGGTGCGCGAACTGGTCATGAAGCGCGTTCAGGGCTGAGAAGCCGCATTGCCGGACGAGATCGGCTTCTTCCCCGTTTCCGGGGAAGAAGCCGATCTCGCTTTGTGGGCGTTCGACGTCGGTATCCGGGCGGTGGCGGGTTAGGGTCACACCGATACGGGCCGTCGCATTCAGTGCGCGCCCAGAACGCTCACGGAGGGAAGTTCATGGCCCAGCCCAGCCCTAGCTACACCGTCGCCCTGCACCTGGAGGTGCCGGCCTCGCAGAAGGCCGTCGCCTCCCTCGTGGACACGGCGACCGCCACCGGTGCTGTCGTCAACGGTGTTGACGTCGCCGAGGCTGACGGTGACCACCTTATTGTTGATCTGACAGCGGACACCCGCGACTCGGTGCACCGCGGCGAGCTTGTCGCGGCCCTGCGTGCGCTGGACGGCGTGGTCGTCCGGAACGTCGGCGACTCGACCTTCATGGCCCATGTGGGCGGCAAGATTGAGATCGCCGCCCGCTACCCCATCCACAACCGCCGTGACCTGGCCCGGGTCTACACCCCCGGCGTGGCCCGGGTGTGCAAGGCGATCCACGACCACCCGGAGCGCGCGCGCCTTCTGACCATTAAGAAGAACACGGTGGCCGTGGTCACCGACGGCACCGCCGTCCTGGGGCTGGGGGACATCGGCCCGGCGGCCGCAATGCCCGTCATGGAGGGCAAGGCGGTGCTGTTCAAGCAGTTCGGCGGCGTCGACGCCTGGCCGGTGGCCTTGGACACCAAGGACCCCGAGGAGATCATCGCGATCTGCAAGGCCATTGCCCCGGCGTACGGCGGTATTAACCTGGAGGACATTGCCGCGCCCAAGTGCTTCGACATTGAGGCCCGGCTGCGCGAAGAACTCGACATCCCCGTCTTCCACGACGATCAGCACGGCACCGCCATCGTTACCCTGGCCGCCCTCATTAACGCCCTGAGGATCGTGGGCAAGCGGATCGAGGACGTGCGGATTGTCCTGTCGGGCGTGGGCGCCGCCGGCTCGGCCATTGCCAAGCTCCTCATGGCCCACGGCGCCACCGACATTGTGGGCTACGGCCGCACCGGGGCGCTCTCGGCGGAGGACACCGAGGGCATGAACGAGCACCGTAAGTGGCTGGCCGAGAACACCAACCCGCGTCGGGTCACCGGTACTCTCAAGGACGGGCTGGTGGGAGCGGACGTGCTCATCGGAGTGTCTTCGGGCAACCTGCTGCAACCGGAGGACCTGAAGGCCATGGCCCCGAACGCCATCGTCTTCGCCATGGCCAACCCGGTCCCCGAGGTCGACCCCATTGCCGCCGGTGACTACGCCGCCGTCGTGGCCACCGGCCGCTCGGACTTCCCCAACCAGATCAACAATGTCCTGGCCTTCCCGGGACTCTTCCGCGGTCTGCTGGACACCGGCATCACCAATATCTCCACCGAACTGCTGCGCGCCGCAGCGACCGGCATCGCCTCAGTGATCTCCGAGGAGGAGCTCAGCCCCGTCTACATCATCCCCGGCGCTTTCGACACCCGTGTGTCCAAGGCTGTTGCCGGGGCTGTTCGCCGTTTTGCCGACGACGCCTGAGGCTGCGGCCGCAGTAGGCCGCGGCCGCAGTTGCCCCTGGCTGCCCCCGGCCGTTGGTCAATGGGGGCCGACAGCGGGTTGATGGCTAAGCGCATGAGATTCATTCGGCCGGGTTGCGTGTCCCGTCAGGGGCGCGGAACCCGGCCGAACGCGGACGGGACGCCCGCGGGAAGGCGCGCGCCGTGGGCCAGTGGCGGGCCAGTGCGGAGCCACCGTGGAGCCGGTGTGCCGAGCGTCATTCGCCCTGAAATTGACGCCGCTCCCGGGGCGCCCCGTAGAGTAGTGGCCGTTGCGCCGGCCGCCCCCGCAGGGCGAGGGCCGGCACGGCGAACAGGAGAACTCAACAGCCGGATCCGAATGAGGCGGAGGTCACTGACCTCTGGTTTGACAGTGTGGTCCGGGTGCTTTTAGAGTTATCTCCGCTGCCTGCGAGGGCGGGGTGCCATCCTTCAGGGAGGCGCAATAATCTCGCTGGGTGTGTTGTTTGAGATCTCGATAGTGTGTCATGTTTTTTGTGCCTTTTTGTT
>ERZ773099.282-NODE-282-length-44923-cov-5.439311_pt1 | contig 44923 bp, 46 predicted proteins | sample MGYA00511120_ERZ773099 | MGnify/ENA primary metagenome ERZ773099 (study PRJEB29015, sample SAMEA2738012) | human oral metagenome | biome: human oral; feature: human-associated habitat; material: dental | place: China | collected 2104 ... | reverse complement strand
ACTCCGCCAGGATGGGGACGCCGCGCTCCGCGGCGCGGGCCACGCTCCGCCGCATGGCGGCGTTGGCCGCGAGCTCCCCCGCAAACCGCTCCGGAAACCCTCCGCCCAGGATCACGCCGTCCGCTTCCGGCAGCGCCTCGTCCTGCATGGGGCTGAAGGGGATCAGCTCCGCCCCCCGGTCCTCCAGGGCCGACAGGCTGTCCGGGTAGTAGAAGGAGAAGGCCAGGTCTTGCGCCACGGCGATCCGCACGTCCTTTGCGGCGCGGGACCTCGTCCCCTCCGGCGGCAGGGGAAGGGGTGGTGCGGACCGTGCGATGGCGAGGAGCGCGTCGACGTCCACACCGCGCTCCACCGCTTCGCGGATGCGGTCCAGGTGTGCGGCGTCGTGCGTTTCCGCCTCCGGAACGAGGCCCAGATGGCGCTCCGGCAGGGCGAGGGCCTCGTCGCGCATCACGGCCCCCAGCAGAGGGATGCCGACGCGCTCCAGCGCCTCCGCGATCGTGTCTCGGTGCGAGGCCGACCCCAGGCGGTTCAGGATGACGCCGCGGAGGTCCACCGACCTGTCGTACTCCCGAAACCCCAACGCCACGGCCGCGGCGCTCTGGCCCATGGAGCGCGCGTCAACGACCAGCACGACGGGCAGGCCCAGGAGCTTCGCGATCTCCGCGCTGCTGCTGACGCCGCCGCGACCGCCGTCGTAGAGGCCCATCACGCCCTCTGCCACGGCCACGTCCGCCCCACGGGAGGTGCGGGCGAAGAGGCCCTTCATGACCGCGGGAGGCGTCAGCCACGTGTCGAGGCTCAGGACCTCGCAGTGCCCTGCTGCACGGTGGAACCCCGGGTCGATGTAGTCCGGCCCGACCTTGTACCCCACGACGCGCAGGCCCCGTCGGTACAGCGCCGCCAGGAGGCCGCAGACGATCGTCGTCTTGCCGGACCCGCTCGCCGCTGCGGCCACCAGGAGACGGGGCTGGGCCGTCGTCATGCCTGACCCCAGCGCTTCAGCGCGGCTCGGACGAGGTGCGAAACGAACTCCGGGAACCCCAGCCCGGCGGCCCGTGCCGCCTTGGGCACGAGGCTCGTCGCCGTCATGCCGGGGGCGGTGTTGACCTCCAGGATCCAGGGGGTGCCGTCCTCCGACAGGCGGAAGTCCGCCCGGCTGTAGTCGCGGCAGCCCAGGGCGCGGTGGGCCGCCACGGCCGAGCCGGCGACGCGCTCCGCGACGGCCGGCTCGAGGGGCGCCGGCACGAGGTACTCCGTGGCCCCGGCCGTGTACTTGTTCTGGTAATCGTAGAACCCGGCGTGGGGGATGATCTCGATGACGGGGAGGGCTTCGGGCGATCCGTCCCGCTCCCACACGGCCGCGGTGAGCTCGCGCCCGCTGATGTACTCCTCGATGAGGACCGAGGGGCCGTACTCCTGTCGCGCCAGGGCTACGGCCGCCCTCAGGGCGTCCTCCGTGACGTGTCGCAGGATCGTGATCCCCACGGTGCTGCCGCCGGAACAGGGCTTGACGACGACGGCGTCACCCAGCTCAGCCCGCACGGCCTCGAGGTCCGGCGCGCCCTTCGGCAGCAGGATTCCCTTCGGCACGGTCAGGCCCGCCGCGCGAAGAATGGCGCACGACCGTCCCTTGTCCATGGCCAGATCGCAGACGATGGGGTCGGATCCCGTGTAGGGCAACCCCATCGCCTCAAGCTGCGCCTCAAGCCGCCCGTCCTCGCCCCAACTGCCGTGCATGGCCACGAAGGCCGCGTCGAACCCCCTGAGGGAGTGGCGCGCCTCCTCGAGGGTTCGCAGGTCCACGGCCTCCGCCCGATACCCCGCCTCGACCAGCGCCGCGGTCACCGCGGCCCCGCTCCTCAGCGATACCTCGCGCTCTGCACCGTCCCCGCCGCAGAGCACCGCAATCCGTTCGTTCACGCTGTCTCCCCCTTCATCCTCGGCTCCCAGGCTGTTTTTTGTCCGGGCCTATTATACCTGACGCAGGGGCCCTAACGCCGGATGCGGCTCGTCAGGGCGGCGGCGATCAGGATGCAGGCGATGCCCGCAGCGGACCTTGAGGTCAAGGTCTCCCCCAGGAGCAGGATGCCGATGGCGACGCCGGTCATGGGCTCAAAGTTGCTGAGGAGCGAGGCCTTCACCTCCCCGCACAGGAAGACGCCCTTCTGAAAGAGGGAGATGGCGAGGACGGTGGCGAAGAGCCCCAGCAGCCAGTAGGCCGCCCAGGCCTGCCACGGCGCGAGGAGGCGCAGGTCCTCCGTCAGCAGGCCGAAGGCCCCGACCTCCGCCGCGGCGAAGACCGAGAGCCAGAAGGTGACCGCCGTCGCGGGGAGGGAGCCCAGGGAGCTGTGGCCCAGGAGGATGATGTAGAGCGCGAAGGTGAGGCCGGAGGCGACGGCGAGCGCCATCCCCATGGCCTCGGATTCCACGCCTTCTGCGGGGCTGTAGAGGAGGAGCACACCGGCGGTGCAGAGCGCGGCGCAGAGCAACTTCGGCCCCGTGAGGGGCGAACGGAAGAACAGCGCCATCAGAGCGATGACCATGATGGGGTAGGTGAAGTGGAGCGTGGTGGCCAGCCCCGAACCGATGTGGTTGTAGGACAGGTAGAGCAGGATGGGCGTCAAGGCGTAGAAGATCGAGAGCTTCAGGACGTCGAGCATCTGACGGCGCGTGATCCGCAGCGAAAAGCCCGGAATGAAGAGCGGCAGGAGGAGGGAGATCAGGGCTCCCGTCCCGAAGCGGCCGAAGACGGCCGTGCAGGCGTTGCCGCCGTGCTGGTAGGCGAACTTCGCGATGAGCGGCATCGTGCCGAACAGCACAGCGGACAGGATGGTGCAGAGCGCGCCCAACCCCTCGCCGCCCCTCTGTGGCGCCGCGTTCCCTTCCGATGCGATTCGGTTCATGAGGGCTGTGTTCCCTTCCTGCCGGACTACTGCTTCCGGCCCTTGCCTGAGATGGACGCGACGTCCAGGCGCAGGACGCGCACCGCCTTGAAGGCGGCCTCGATGTACTTCAGCCCGCTCTCGATGAATTCCGGCGAGTACTTGCGAAGGATCGCTTCAAGGCCCTGACGTTTCTCCTCGTCGTCCTCCACGGTAGAGACCCGTCCGCAGACGATGGCGGACCGGTAGAGCGTGCTGAACTTCTCCGGCAGAAGTTTTGTGCTGCTGACGACGGTGAAGCAGGCGTCCGGGCAGTGCCGGAGGTTCACGATCTTCTGCCCCTCCGCGTTGGCGCCGTGCAGGTAGATGCGCCCGTCCTCCAGCGCGAAGTTGAGCGGCACGCCGTAGGGCGTCCCGTCCGGGCAGACGGTCGAGAGGACGCCGTACTCCCCCTGCTGCAGGACCTCGCGGGTCTCCTCCTCGCTCAACTGCCGATCCCTGCGCCGCATGTCCATCTTCTCCTCCATATCGCGAAGCCTCCTGTGCTGTGTGTCGTTGGTGAGGGCCCATGGCCGTGACGCCGACGGGGCGTCGTCCGCACCGTGCCCCGCCCAGAATCATAGACGACGCTGTGGCTTTTGGCAATCGGCCCGCGGGCGGGGCATGGGCGCAGGAAAGGAGAAATTGAGTGAGTTGACGAATCATAGGAGCGATTTTTCAAAGATTGATTGAAGGGGCTGCTGGAAAGCAGCCCCTTCGTGCAGAACACGGTTTTAATCGAATTACTTCAGGTTGCGGACGTTCAGCATGGGTTTACCGGTCAGATAGCGTTCCAGGTCCTCCATGCCGATCTCGACACTGGTGCGCATGGTGTCGCAGGAAGTTCCCGCCAGGTGGGAAGTCAGGGTGATGTTGTCCAGCTCCAGGTAGGGGTGATCCTTCGGCAGCGGCTCCACCTCATAGACGTCGATCGCCGCGCCGCCGAGCCTATGGTTCTTCAGGGCGTCAGCCAGCGCCGCCTCGTCCAGCAAGCCGGCTCGTGCCGTGTTGATGAGATAGGCCGTCCTCTTCATCTTGGACATCCGATCCGCGTTCATGAACTTTTGGGTCTTGTCGGAGAGGCGCAGGTGCAGGGACACGAAATCCGACTCGGCCAGTAGCGTGTCCAGATCGACGACGTTGACGCCCTGAGCCTTCAACTTCTCGGGCTCCACGAAGGGGTCGTGGACGATCACCCTGCTCTCGAAGCCCGTGAGCCGCTTCGCCACGCGGCTGCCGATGTAGCCGTAGCCGATCAGGCCTACAGTGCAGTTTCGCATGTTGTGGATGTACGCCTGGTTGGGGTACTTCTTGCACCAGGTCCCCTCGAATAGCAGCTTGTGGCTGCGGGCGATGTTCTTGTTTTCGGCGATCATCATGCCCACGGTAAAATCCGCCACGGCGTCGGCGCTGCGCCACGGAGCATTGATCAGGGGGATGTTTCGCTTCGTCAACTCCGGGACGTCCGCGTTTTCGTACCCTCCCCGCAGGACGGCCGCCACCTTGAGGTTGGGGCAGGCCGCGATGATTTCCTTGTTGATGGATGCCACATGCACCACGAGGATGTCCTTGTCCTTACAGGCTTCCAGAAACTCAGGGCAGGTAGGAGCCGCGTCGACGCCGTTCTGTTCGATGAGGAGCATCCTGTCCGTGATGGGCCCCATGGCGTTCATCTCTCTGTCCTCGACGAAACTGACCTCGGCATCGTAACGCTCGAGTTCCTTCATCCGCTCCATCAACTCGCGCGTGATTCCGCCGTCGTAGACGCATAGGATCTTTACCTTTGCCACGTTATCGATCCTCCTTCGTTTTTCGCCCTGTCGCCCTACTGCTGCTGGCTCTTCCAGTCCCAGTACTGCTTCATAACTTCATTGATCTTGGTCCACTCAGCGTAGCGCCGGTCGTAGACGCGGTAGGTGGAAGGATCGGGCAACACCGGGTCTTTGACTTTGACGGCCTTTTTGAAGGCGTCGTCGTAGTCCTTGTAAATGCCTGCCCCGACGCCCGCCGCGATGGCCGACCCCAGGGCTCCCGTCTCATCGCAGTCCACGCCGATGACGGGGACGCGCATGACATTGGCGAAGATCTGGTTCCACACCCTGCTCTTTGCAATGCCTCCCGTCAAACGGATCACTTCGAGAGGCAGGCCGGCATTCCTCAGGAAGTCGATGTGGTACTTGTGGATGAAGGCCACACCCTCTACGACGGCGTAGCAGACGTTCGCGTAGGAAGTGGACTGATTGATGTTGACGAGGTTTGCCTTCGCGTAGGGGTGGATGCTGGGCTGCGCGATGAAGGGGCTGAAGAACACCTTCACGTTTTCGATGTCCGCCGAGTCGATCAGGGAGTCCAGGACGCTGAAGAACGAGGAAATGCCGTCCCTCTCCGCCGTGAGCTGGGCCGTCCCCCCGAGGGTCTTGGTGAACCACTCGTAGTTGGAGCCTGAAGCTCCCGTGTAGGAGCAGTTCAGGTACTCGCCCTTATAGAGGTAGGGCATGTTGGAGGACGCATTGGGGATGATCCGCTTGGAGTGGGTCTCGTTGATGCACCAAGAGCCGGCGATGGCAGTGTAGGTTGCGTCCCCTGTGGCGCCAGAACCCACGAGGCAGGCCAGGATGTCCATCATGCCAGCCACCACGGGCGTGCCTTCCGCCAGTCCGGTTGCCTCGGCGGCTTCCTTAGTCACTCGGCCGATGATCTCCGTTGGCTCGTTGGCCAGCTTGGGCAGGGCACCGTAGAGCTCAGGAATACCGTAGAGTTCCAGCAGCTTCCTGGAGTATTCCATGGTGGACATGTCCACCATGAAGGAGCCGCCGAAACAGTTCAGGTCCGTCGCGAAGACGCCCGTCAGACGGTACATGATGTAGTCCTTAAACGTCAGAACGCCGCCGATCTTGTCGTAGACACTTCGATCGTTTTCCTTGTACCAGCGCAGAATAGGCCCGGGTTCCCCGGCGAAGAGCGTCCCCTTCACAATCTCGTTGATCGCGTCGTAAGTCCCCTCCTTGCGGTACATGTCAAGGATTCCGTTGGCGCGGTAATCCTGAGAGAAGCATCCGGGAGCGATGGACTGCCCCTCCTTGCCCAGGAACACGACGCCGTTTCCAAAGGAGGTGACGCCGATACCCTTGATGTCCTTCGGGTTGACCTTTGCACTGTCGATAGCCTCGCGAATGCACTTCAAGTTCAACGCCCAAAGTTCGTCCACGTCGAACTCCTCAAACCCCTCTCCGCGCTTTTTAAAGCGCATGCTGGGTGTGGCGGCCGTGGCGACGATCGTGCCGTTTGCGTCGAAGATGACGACCTTGCTTGAGGTGTTGCCAGCGTCAATGCCGATCAGGTAATCGCTCATGATAATCCATCCCCCTCTATGCTTTGTTGGCGGAGCCGACCAGGTCGATCTTATCGAGGACGACCTTCTTCAGGGCTTCCAGGGGCTGCTCGTTGGCCTTGCTGACCCAGATCGCCAGAGATGCGGCTCCCTCAAGCTTCTTCTTCAGTTCGCCGTAGTAGGCGCTCAGCATCTCCGAGTAGATGTTCAATTTGCAGATGCCCCTCGCCACGGCCTTTTTAATCTGCTCGTCTGGCGTCCCGGAGCCGCCGTGCATGACCATAGGGACCGTTGATATCCGGTTCAGCGTCTCCAGCCTGTCAAAGTGGAGTTTGGGTGTGTGGACGTAAACGCCATGAGAGGTGCCCACTGCCACAGCCAGGCAATCCACGCCGGTCGCCTCAAGGAAGTGCTGCATCTCGTCCGGGTTGGTCAGATAGTCGTCCGGGTTATCGTACTTCCCGTCTGCTCGCGCTTCGCCGGAGATGAGCCCGTCGCCCACGTGTCCCAGCTCTGCCTCAACGCTGACGCCGCGCTCGTGAGCGTAGTCCACGGCCTCCTTAGACAGGCGGATGTTCTCCTCCAGGGGGAAGGTGGATGCGTCGTACATGACGGAGGTAAAGCCTGCGTCAACGCACTTCTTCAGGAAATTCATATCCTTTGCGTGATCCAGGTGCAGGCATACGGGGACGCTGGCTCTCTTTGCCATGTCCCGCAGGCTGTAGAGCCAATAGTCCAGCATGTTACCTGGCTGGAGGTCCAGCGCCAGGCCCATCAGGATGATGGGGGAGCGCTTTTCCTCCGCAGCCTCCACCATCTTCATGGCCATCTCAATGGTGCTCGCGTCGAAGGCGCCGACGCAGTATTTCCCCTTCCTTGCCCTGTCCAGCATCGTGTTTAGAGTTACCAGTGCCATTAAGGTCCCTCCTTGCTCTCATCAATTGCCATCATCGCATCAGCATGCCGCCGGTGGCGTCGAGGGTGATCCCCGTGAGGTAGTCTGCCTTGTTCGAGGCCAGAAAGATGGCGGCATAGGCCACTTCCTCAGGCTTTGCAACCCTGCCGATGGGGATCCTGCTGTTGTAGTAGTCGGCTTTCTTGGCCATGGCGTCCGCCACCATGGGCGTATCCATCATGCCTGGTGCTACGGCGTTGACGTTGATCCCGTCCCTTGCCACTTCGCGGGCCAAGGATATTGTGAAGGCGACGAGCCCGGCCTTTGCGGCCGCATAGTGGGCATGACCCGTGGTGGAGCCGTGAAAAGCCGCCTGGGAGACGACGTTGACGATTTTCCCCTTCCGCCCTGCGGGGATCAGATGGTTGACCATCAGGCGACAGAGGATGTAGGGGACCTCCAGGTCCATGTAGATCGTGCGCTCAAACTCGGCCCTATCCATCTCACGGACGTAAGCGGTTGGCCAGATGCCGGCGTTGTTCACCAGGATATCCAGGCTCCCCATGGCTGCCAGCGCGTCCGCAAAGAGGTCCTCCGCCGCACCGACTTGGCCGAGGTCGGCTGCAACGGGTAGGGCCTTCACTCCAAAGCGCGAGGCAATGGAGGAGGCCAGAGCCTTCGCCTCCTCCTCCTTCCGCCCGGAGACGACCACGTTGGCACCCTCCTCCGCGGCGACCTCCGCTATGGCTTTGCCGAGCCCCTTGGTGCTGCCCGTTATCAATACGTTCTTGCCCTTTAATCCAAAGTCCATCGCTCCTCGCCCCTTCCGCTGATAGCGGGCCGTGGGCCCGCCGTCAGTTTACCGCCTGAAATTTCTTCACTGCAGAGTCAAAGATGTCCTTGTTGACGATGTAGCGGGAGCTCTTCCCCTCCAGAAGGTGGATCATCTCAAGGGCTAACAGCTTGGGTGAGTTGGTGAAGGCGTCCATCGTTCCGCCCGCCAGGTGTGGCGTCACCGTTACGTTAGGCAGGGCGACCAGCGGATAGTCTGCAGAGGGCGGCTCCACGTCGAAGACGTCCAAGGCAGCGCCCGCGATCCTCTTCGCCTTCAGGGCCTCGTAGAGCGCCTTCTCGTCCACCAGGCCGGAACGCGCCGTGTTGATGAGGTAAGCGTCGGGACGCATGAGTGCCAGCATCTTTCCGTCGATCATGTGCTCCGTCTCCGGACTCAGCCTGGCGTGCAGGGTAACGAAGCGGGACTCCTTCATGAGCTCCTCCAGAGGGACCAGCTTCACGTAATCCGGGCCCTCCTTCACGAAGGGATCGTAGGCGAGGATGTTCATCTCGAAGCCTCGCAGTCGTTGCGCCACCTTGCGCCCAATGGCACCAAAGCCAACGATGCCCACGGTCTTATCCGGCAAGTCGGGTACGGTTGCCGCGTTGTCGTAGTCCCGCACCCACCTGCCCTCCTTCAGGTTTCGATGGGCCTTTGCAATGTTTCGGCACTCGCAGAGCATCATGCCCACCGCAAAATCTGCTACAGCGTTGGCGTTCCGGCCCGGCGTGTTGAGGACCAGCACTCCCTTTTCAGTGGCATGGCGGATGTTGACGTTTTCGTACCCGCCCCGCAGCACCCCCACGGCCTTCAAGTTCCTGCAGTGGTCCAAAACCCGCTTGGTGACGGGGCAAAACTGCGTGATGACGACATCCGCACCTTCGATGGCGTCCAGGACCTCCTGGGGCGGCTCAAAGGCCTCGCTGCCTCCAGTTTCCACCTTCAAGTTGATGTTCTGAAGCTCCTCGTAGTCCTTCAGCTTCCACTGGACCGTCCTGACCGTGTGCCCTGCCTGCTCAAAGTTGTGGAAGCCCTTTTTGATGTACTGTTCCGGGATTAAAAGGTCTCCAATGCCGACGATTTCCATGGTTTTACTTTCCTTCCGGGGCCGGGGTCCCTGCAGGAGCATCCGTCTTCATCAGCCTGGATGCCTCGACGATAGCCCAGCCAGCCGGCGTATTGTAGGGGGAGACCAGGTTGCCCAGCTCCTGCCCCTCGGTGATTTGGATGTTAGCTTTCCTGGCTGCCTCGGTGTAGTCCGGTCCCATGGCCGTGCCCGCGTACAGGCAGAGCGCAAGGATCAGGATGCCCGTGATGTAGATGCGGAACATATTCCTCTTGCAGAAGGGGGCCACCATGGAGATGATGAAGACGATGGAGGCGAGGTCCGTAAACGGAAGCATGTTGTTGCCCGGCAGGACCATGGCCAGCAGGAGTGCCGTGGGGATCAGCAGCAGGGAGGTGGCGATGATGCAGGGCTCTCCGATCAGGAGCGCCGTATCCATGCCGATGTAGAACTCGCGCTTCGGGAACAGCTTCTTCAGTCGAGCCTCGGCCGCGTCGCGGATGACCATGACGCCCTCGACCGTGACGCCCACCATGCGGGGCAGCAGGATCATGACGGCGGCTACGTTCACGGCCAGCGGAAGCACCTGGGTGATGGGCCAGCCTGCCAGGAAGCCCAGGCCCGCTCCCAGGACGGTGGCCAGCGTGATGGGTTCGCCGATGACGCCGAGAGTTTCCGTGATCTTTTCGGGGTTCAGGTCGATCTTGTTGACGCCGGGGATGCGCTCAATAATCCAGTTCACGAAAATTCCCAGAGGAACGTAGATGCCACAGGTCGCATGCACGAAGGCGACGCCTTCCATCTTATACATGGCCTGGATCGGCTTGGCCGTCAGGTCGCCGATGACGAAAGCGATCAGGTAGAGGAGCAGTGCTGCCGCCGTTCCCATGGGGATGCTCCCGGTGATGTCGTAGACGAGCGTACCCACAAGGGAGATCAGCCAGTAGTTGAAGATGTCGATGTTCAGTATCTTCGTCAGGTTAAGCAGCAGCAGGATGAGGTTCAGCAGAATCGCGCCCACCACGATGAAGGGGATGAGGGGCGAAGACCAGCCGATGGCTGCGCCCGTGGCCCAACCCACGTCCACGACGTTCAGCTTCAGGCCGAAGCGCGTTGCCATGTCCATAGCCGCAGGGCCAAGACTGGTCAGCAGAAGTCCCACCACCATGTTGATTCCCGTAAAGCCAATGCCAACGGTCATGCCCGCCTTGAAGGCCTTTCCCGGCTTTACGCCGAAGATCAACCCAACGATGAAGAAGATAATAGGCATCATGACTGTGGCACCCATTCCGATCAGTGCGTTGAAGAAACTCATCGACATGCCCTCCTGATTAAGAAAGCTTGAGAATCCAAATGAATCTGCCCTAAAGACGCACGCTGAAAAAAGGTTGGTGAATTTTGGAAAGGTTGCTGAGTTAAAATGCGATGGTTCGCCTCCCTTCAAAGTCCTTTGTGTGGGTGATATTGAAGATTGTCTGCCTTGGCGTTTTGATAAGCCCAACCGTCTTGCCAGCGACGTCAATCACGCACACAGATGCGATCCATTTCCTGAATTCCATCATTACAGTAAAGACGAGTTGCATATCAATTCCATGATAAGAAATTTGTGAAAGAATTTCAAGAGGTTTTCCCGTTCCCAAATCCACAGGGACGGGAAAGTCAGACAAGGTTCAAATAAAGGACTCTTCTCCTCTTTCCGACATAAGCCTATCAGCGTTGGCTTCCACCCACACCCACTCGCTCCTATCGGCCAAACGTCCTCTTGGTGCTATTTTTTTGCCCTCGGGTTGGAGGGCCGGGGATGGCGTACAATAAACGCATAAGCTGAAGCGTTCGGGAGGTCGTGCGGCAATGAGAGGGTTCCTGACCAACCTCGTGATCTTTATCGTCATGGGGTGCGGGTGGTATATGAGGCGGAGCGGGCGCATCACGGCCGTGGGCCTGAAGGAGCTCAACGCGCTGCTCTTTGTCCTGCTGATGCCCCTGGGCTTCTTCAAGGCGGGGTTGGGCTTTGACGCCTCCACGATCCGTGGTTGGCGTTTTCCCAGCGTGCTGATTGGCGGCTACGTGGCAGCGACGGCAGTGGCCTGGGTGCTGGCAGGGATGCGGCACACGACGCCGGAACGGCGCGCTGTAGCGATCCTGACCGCAGTGCGTCCCAACGCGATCTTCGTCGGCCTGTCGGTGATCTCCCTCTGGCTGGGGCAGGCGGGGGCCGAGGCCCAGATGCTCTTTGTGGCGGTCGGTATGCCGTACTTTAACCTGGTTCCGCTGCTGTTGGCGCAGTTTGCGCTGTCGGGCAGGACGGACGGAAGGACGTTCTTGAATGCGCTGGCGCGGACGGTGCGAAACCCCATCCTGCTGGCTGGCGCGGCGGGGATACTCATCGGGGCGGCGGGGTGGACGCCGCTGCTTCCGGATTGGTCCATGCGGGTCGTCGAGGTGCTGGGGAACTGCGGCAACGGCATGTCGCTTCTGGCGATCGGGGCGGCCCTGGCGCCTGAGAAATTGCTGCGCGACATCCGCTCGGCCTGGCCGGACATGCTGATGAAGCTCTTCATCCACCCGGCCGTAGTCATGCTGGCGTTCGTCCTCTTTCCCGTTGAGAACCCCGTCTTGATGCGGGTGGCCGTGGTCGCCTCCGCCGTCGCGCCGGCCTTCAACTGCTACGTCCTGGCCGGCGGCTTCGGCATGGACAGCGACTACGCGGCCGTGTTGGTGGCCTCCTCGACGCTCCTCTGCCTTCTGACCCTGTTGTTTTGGATGTCGGTCGCATCCAGCGTCTTCGTGTGACGTTCGAGGCGGCGGGCAGCACTTCAACGTTCGGTCCGTTTGGGAGGGCTGGGACGGCGCAAAAAAATTGATGGAGGACGCGGGATTTTATCCGCAGGTTTCAGCCGTTTTTGCTATAATAGAAAATCATGTATCATTGATGACCTTTTGGGAGGCAGAGAATATGGCTGGAAACGAGAAGATTTACAGGCCCGCGTGGAAGAGCTTCTACAGGAGCATCTCGCTGATCGTTCTGCTGGCGGCGGTCGTGATCGCCCTGACGATCCTGGCGCCCTTCCAGGCGAAGGTCAAGGGGGTCCTGTGGGCGGCGTGGGCCGTGGTCGCCATCGCCATCTTCCTGTACATGGTGGTGCGGCGTGCGAGCGTTTCCCTCACCGTGCGGACCGACGAGGTGGCGCTGGATCAGGGCATCCTGAACCGCAAGTCCATCGAGATCAGCTACAGCAGCATCCGCACCGTCGAGGTGACGCAGACGCTGATGCAGAGGATACTGAACCTCGGCGACCTCTTCATCGCCTCCTCCGGCACCGGGGAGTATGAGATGCAGATCAGGGACATGCCGGACCCCCACGCCATTCGCGACGAGATCCAGGCCAACGAGCGCAGCGTCAAGGGAGCGAACGCGAAGGCCGGCGCAGCGCAGCAGGAGGACGCTGAGGAAGCCTGAGTCCTCACGGAACGGAAGAAGCAGGGACCGTCGTCAGGCGGTCCTTTTTTGTTGGTCCAGAATTCGAACCCAGGATCGAACGCAAGCGCCGCAGCTCGCTCAAGGTGTGGTTACAACAACGCAAAAAGCGTTAGACGCATGGTACACTGTCCCCGTCGTGAAGAATTTGTCGGCTCCCCGGCGGAGCCGGACGGGAGGACTTAAAGATGAGTTTTGCGGACTGGAAGGACAAACGATCGGGCTTCAGGAGGATGGACGTGAGGGGAGTGGCCGGAAACTTCTTCCCCGGCCTGAAGAAGCAGGCGATGGAGCTGCCGGTGGGGGCGGGACTGGAGGTCGTCCAGACCTTCGAGCCCATCCCGCTCTACGCGGTGATGGAGCAGCTGGGGTTTGAACACCACACGGAGCGGGCGGCGGAGAACGAGTTTCACGCCTGGTTCTACCGCGTCGAGGTGCGAGAGGAGGACGGGACGATCCCCATGCGCCCCGCGGCGCTGACGAATTTCCCTTTGATCGACGAGGAGCTGGGTCGGGTTGCGGTGAGCTTTTGGGACCTGACGTGGAACGACGCGAAGCGGACACTTCCCTACGAAACGCGGCTCCTCCTGTCGCTGGCGAACGCGGTCGGCGCGGGGAGGATGCGTCAGGCGTGCCGGGAGCTGGTCAAGGCCTACGCCCATGGAGTCGATTCCGCGGCGTTGGGCGACGTGTTCGAGCTCCTGGCCTGGAATCAGGGGATCGGGTTCTTCAGCTCGGAGATCGGGCCGTCCACGCTGTTTCAGGCGTACAAGACGATCCGGCAGCAGGAGAAGCTCGGCAGGAGCCGGGAGGAGATCGGCGCGCTTTTGATGGAGCGCTTCGGCGAGAAGAACCCAGAGGTCGCGGTGCAGTGACGACGAAGGGGCGGTCCCTTTGGGCGCCGGGCGCATGGGCTGCGTCCGGCGTCGTTTCATCTCAGGGCCTGTTTGGGTCGGCGTGGGCGTCCCCGGACAGGATGACGAAGTGGTTCCTGTGGAACGCGATCAGCCCCGCGTCGCGCATCTTCCCCAGCTCCTTGGAGAGTGCCGTCCGTTCGACGCTCAGGTAATCGGCCAGCTGTTGGCGGTCGAAGGGGAGGTCGAACTCCCCGCTGTGCCGTTGGAGGGAAACGGAGTGCAGGTAGGCGAGAACCTTGCCGCGGATGGTCTTGGGTGACGTGTGGAAGCTCCTGCCCGACAGAATGAGGTTCTTGCGCGAGGAGATCGTGAGGAGGTTGCTCAACAGCCGGATTCGCCACAGGTCGGCCTGTCCCGGCGGGGTTTGGAGCGCGTCAAGCCGAAAGAACAGGACGCGGCAGTCCTCGTTGGCGCAGACGTCCACCAGGAGCACGGCCCCCTTCAGGAACGCATAGGTTTCGGCGAAGAACTGTCCCGGCCCGACGTGGCTGAGGATCGTCCGGTTCCCCCAGACGTCGTCGCTCTTGATCGTGACGCTGCCCTCCAGCACCAGCCCCATGCTGTCCGTTGTGTCCCCGGCGCGCAGCAGAGTTTCGCCCCTGGCGTAGCGGCGCTCGTGCGCGCACAAAACCTCCAGGGCCGTCCGGACCTCCGCCGTGTCCATGCCCCGGAACAGCTCCGTTTCGTTGAGCGGCGTCCCGTCCCTGTCCAGAAGCGATCACCCTTTCCATAAGCTCCATGAGCGCAAAGCCGGCGAAAAAATGGGGAGCCAGCGACCGGCTCCCCGACGACTACGCCTTCGGTTGACCGGCGGAGCCCTCCTCTGCGGCCTTCTTGCCGTTGAGGTCCTCCTCCCAGGTGATGAAGGAGTGGTAGTAGATGCGGTCGTCGTCGTCCAGCCCGCGGGTGATCTCCGTGATGTGCGTGTGCCGCGCGTGTACCTGAGCCAGCACGAACTCCACGGCCACCATGGGCTCCGTCTTGGCGCCGCAGGTGTAGATGTCGAGCGCCATGTAGTTGGCCTCCGGCCACGTGTGTACGGAGAGGTGCGATTCGCTGATGACCACGACGCCGCTGACCCCGTTCGGGGGAAAGCGGTTGAACGATACGGACCAGACCTGAGCGTGAGCCCGCCTGGCGGCCTCCACCAGGATGTCCTGAAGTCGGACGACGTTCGTGATGGTGTCGTCACATCCGGAAGCCTCCACGATGAAATGAACCCCTTTTGGCGACAACGAGCCGCGCCCCCTCCCAATCAAGATGCTGCGGCGCGGCCCTCCCTGTGCAGGGAGCCGGCGCAACTCCGGCCTTGAGCGAAAGCCGCGGCAAAATTGTACCGATAAAGGCTGTCGTTGTCAAACAACGTCCCTGCAGTGCCCGTTCGGCCTCTTTCGGTTCGGAACGCGGGGGGAGGCTGAAAACCGCGTCCTTTTCGGGTAAAATAAATGGTGTCGTCTTGCACCTTCAGGGAGCGGCAGGCGGGGCCGTTCGCCTGCTTTGTTCGATACCAGGAAAGGGGCCTGTTCCATGAGCCGTTTTTTCAGCGCGAAGTATAAGAGCCTCATGCCCTACGTTCCGGGCGAACAGCCGCGGGATCGAAAATACCTTAAGCTCAATGCGAACGAGTCGCCTTTCCCCCCGTCCCCCAAGGCCGTGGAGTACGCCTCCGAGGCCTCGAATGTGCTGAACCTCTACCCGGACCCGGAGTGTACGGGGCTGACGGCCCGCATCGCGGAGCTGTGCGACGTGGCACCGGAGGAGGTGCTGGTGGCGGGCGGCTCCGGCGCGATCCTGAACCTCGCCTTCATGGCCTTCTGCGACCGCTACCACCCCGCCGCCTTCCCCGAGGTCACCTGCGGGCTCTACAGGGTGCTGGCCGAGCTGAACGGCGTCCCCTTCAAGGAGATTCCGCTGGAGGAGGACTTCACCATCCGCGCGGAGGAGTACATGGCCCTGGGCCGCACCCTCTTCATCGCGAACCCCAACGACCCCACCGGCCTGACGATGTCCATCCCGGACCTGGAGGGCATCGTGCGGCGCACCCCGGACAACGTCGTCGTCATCGACGAGGCCTACGTGGACTTCGGCGCCACCAGCTGCCTGCCGCTGATCCATCGGTACGGGAACCTGCTGGTGACCCGGACCTTCTCCAAGGCCTGGTCCCTGGCGGGGGCGCGGCTGGGCTTCTGCGTCGGCAATCCGGACCTGATCGAGGACCTCCGCAGGGTGAAGGACTCCATCAACCTCTGCAGCATCGACCGCGTGACCATAGCCGCGGGGCTGGGAGCCCTGTCGGACGCGGAGCACACGACGAACAACTGCCGCCTCATCCGCGAGAGCCGCCGCTTCGCCGCGGACGGGCTCGCCCTCCTGGGCTTCGACCTCACGGACTCCGTCGCGAACTTCCTGCTGGCCCGGCATCCGCGGGTGGACGGCAGGGCGCTCTACCTGAAGCTGCGCGAGAAGGGCGTCCTGGTGCGCCACTTCGATCACCCCGCCCTCGCGCAGTACAACCGCATCACGGTGGGCTCGCTGGAGGACATGCAGCAGCTCCTCAAGGTGCTGAAGGAGATCCTTGGGGAGGACGAGTGAGGCGCAGGGAGGCTGAGGCGGTAGGGCCCGGCGCGGGTGCCTCGGCCAAAAAAAGCCCGCTCTGCGGCTTCGGCGATTCGCTCTAGAGTGTGTAATGAAAAAACGACTGTCGGGGGGATCTGTGATGAGGGACGGAACAGGGCGGTGAGCGGAGGCCAGGGAGCGGCGCAGCGCGAGGGCGGCGCGGACATGACGCGGGGGGACGTGTTCCGGCATATCTTCTATTTTTCGCTGCCCTTTTTGGCGGGGAACGTCTTCCAGCAGCTCTACAACATGGCGGACACGTGGGTGGTGGGGAACTACGTGGGCGACGAGGCCTTCTCCGCCGTGGGGACCGTGACGCCCGTCATCAACATGCTCATCGGCACCTTCATGGGGTTCTCCAGCGGCGCGGGCGTCGTCATCTCACAGTACTACGGCGCGGGAAACCGCCAGCGGGTCCACGACGCCGTCCAGACCGCCGTGGTGATGACCGCCGTCCTCAGCGTCGTCTTCACGATCGTGGGCAAGGCCATGACGCCCCTCATGCTGCGCTTTATGAGGACGCCCGAAGACGTCCTTCCGGAGTCGATGGCCTACCTGGACGTCTACTTCTCCTACATCGCGGGGCTCCTGTTCTACAACATGGGGGCGGGGATCCTGCGTGCGGTGGGGGACTCCAGGCGCCCCTTCTACTACCTCGTCGCGGCGGCCTTCGTCAACGTCGTGCTGGACCTGGTCCTCGTCATCGTCTTCGGCCTGGGGGTGCGGGGCGTGGCCTACGCCACCGTCGTTTCCCAGGGGATATCGGCCCTGCTGGCCTTCTCCCTCCTCCTGCGCACGGACATGAGCGTGAGGCTCACGCTGCGGGACCTCAGGGTCGATCTGAAGCTCCTGTGGAAGATCGTCCGGGTGGGGGTGCCCGCGGCGGTGCAGATCGGCATCGTTTCCTTCTCCAACGTCTTCGTCCAGTCCTACATCAACCAGTTCGGCAAGTACTGCATGGGGGGCTGGACGGCCTACCACAAGATCGACCAGCTGATCTTCCTGCCCATGCAGTCGCTGGGGCTGGCCGCCACCACCTTCGTGGGGCAGAACCTGGGGCGCGGTCTGGCGGACCGGGCCCGCCGGGGGGTGCGCACGGCGCTCCTCTGCGCCGTCGCCGTGACCCTGGCGGCCTCCGCCGTGGTCGTGGCCCTGGCGCCTCAGCTGGTGGCCATCTTCAACCCGGAGCCGCGGGTGGTGGAGTTCGGCGCGATGTTCCTGCACTTCCTGACGCCCTTCTACGTGCTCTGCTGCGTCAGCCAGGTGTACACGGGAGCGCTGCGGGGGGCCGGCAACAGCAAGGTCCCCATGGTGATGATGATCTTCTCCTTCGTCGTGTTCCGCCAGTGCTACCTCTTCGTCGTGTCCCGGTTCGTCAGCAACACGCCCCTGAGCATGGGGATGAGCTATCCTGCCGGCTGGATGGTGAGCAGCGTCCTGGCCGCGCTCTACTACGGCCACGCGCGCCTGGAGGCCACCCGACTGGTGGAGCGGGGCGAGGTGCTGGGCGCGGAGGAGGCGTAGCCCCGTCAGGGCGCGACCCGCCCCGCCTCGTTGTAGATGAGGGCCATGAACTCCAGGTCCGAGTCGGAGTTGTTCTCGATGCTGTGCCAGTGCCCGACCTGGATGAGGCAGACGTCTCCCGCGTGCACCTTCGTGACGCTTCGATCGTCGTCGATGAAGTCGCCCTCCCCCTTCAGGATGTAGTAGGGCTCCGTTTCCCCCACGTGCTGATGCCAGCCGACGCTCGACTTCGGCGGCAGGACGACGCGCGCGTAGAGCCGTCCGTGCCCCATCAGCTCGTCCTTCGACAGGACGTGGTGGACCCTGGCAGGGCCCCGTCCTCCAGCGAGCTCGCTGACCTCCGTGGTCCTCTCCCTTCTCACCATGGCGTTTCCCCCGTTTCGGCCCCGTCCTGCGGCAGGTCGCCGTCCTGGTCCATGCCGCGCCCGGACGCGCACATGGCGCTGAAGCACAGGGTGGCCTCCGGATCGCCCTGCGCCGAGGCCAGGCGCCACCACCGCACCGCCTCGCGGTCGTCCTGCGGCGCCCCGTGCCCGTGGGCGGACATCCAGCCGAGGCGGCACTGGGCCGCCATGAAGCCCCCCTCCGCAGAGGCCCGATACCACCGCGCCGCCTGCTCCTCGTCCGGCGCGACGCCGCAGCCGTAGACGTACATGTCCGCGAGGTAGAACTGGGCCCTCGCGCTGCCCTGTTCCGCCGCCGCACGATACCAGCGCGCGGCCTCCGCCACGTCCCGCCCAACGCCCTGGCCGTTCTCGTACAGGACGCCGAGGCAGAGCTGAGCGTTCGGCTCGCCCTGTTCCGCCGCCGCGCGGTACCAGCGCGCGGCCTCCGCCGCGTCCTGCGCCACGCCCCGGCCGTTCGAGAACATCCTGCCGAGGCGGTACTGGGCGCCCGCGTCCCCGCCTCCGGCGGCCGCAAGGAGCGCCTCCACGTCCGGCGCCTCGTCCCTGCCGTCCCCGGACGGCTCCGCAAAGATATCTTCCATAGGGTCCTTTTCCATTTGAACGTTTGAACCTCCCCGCACCGATCGCCGCGTCCTCCGGCCTCGTCCGCGACGGGGCCTTGAGCGCGCTGCTCCATCTGCCCATTATATCCCAACCGTCGCCCTGGAGCCTGCGGCCGGAGGCTCAATGGTAAAATAGCGGGAGGAGGCCGCCCTGCGCGGGCGCTCCGTCGGGCGATCTTATTTTGGAGAGGGGCATGTTTGCTTTGGATGCGAAGGACGACGTTTACGCGGCGCTGAGGGAACTGGGCCTGTCCTTTGAGGTGGACGAGCACGAGCCGGTCTTCACCATCGAGGAGATGGAGGCGCTGGGGCTGAACGAGAAGGGCATGGTGGTGAAGAACCTGTTCCTGCGGGACCAGAAGGGGAAGAAGCACTTTTTGGTGCTGCTGCCGTCGGACCGGCACGCGGACCTCAAGTCCATCGGAGAGCAGCTGGGCGCGGGAAAACTCAGCTTCGCCTCCGAGGAGCGGCTGGCGAAGTACCTGGGGCTCTCCAAGGGGGCCGTCACGCCCCTTGGGATGATGAACGACCAGGAGCACGCCGTGGAGGTGGCCGTGGAGCGCAGTCTGACGTCCGAGCCACGGCTGGGCGTCCACCCCAACGAGAACACGGCGACGGTGTGGCTGTCGTGGCAGGACCTGAAGAAGTACCTCGAACACTTCGGCGCGAGGATGCGGACGATCAAGCTGTAGAAAAAACGGGCCCGCGGCTGTTGCCGCGGGCCCGTCGCGCGTCAGGCGTGCTCCCCTTCCGGGACTTTGTGGTGTACGTGCAGCATCTCGTGTGAGCGGCCCTTGACGACGTTCTCGTAGAGGTAGGTGATGATGGGGTTCTCGTCGCTGCTCCGGATGCCGGACATCTTGTCCGCGCTGTAGAGTCCCGAGGCGCGCTCCCGCTTCACGGGGGTCAGGCCGTAGGGCTGGCCCGCGCCGCCGACGCAGCCGCCCTTGCAGGACATGACCTCCACCAGGTGGTAGCTTCGGCTGCCGTCGAAGATCTCCGCGATGAGCTGCTGGGCGTCCTTCATGCCGTGCACCACGGCAATGCGAATCTCCTGGCCCGCGAGCGTCAGGGTGGCCTCCTTCACGTTGTCGAAGCCGCGGATGGAGGTCATCTCGATCTTCTCCGAGGACAGGTACTGCTTGTTGCTGTTCAGACAGCGGCGGACCACCGCCTCCGCCACGCCGCCCGATGTGCCGAAGATCACGCCCGCGCCGGAGCCCAGTCCGAGGGGCATGTCCGGGGCCAGATCCACCAGCGCGTCGAAGTCGATGCCGGCCTCCTCGATCATCTCGATGAGCTCCTGAGTGGTCAGGACGTAGTCCGTGTCCGGCACGCCGTTCGTCCGAAACTCCTCCCGCGCGGCCTCCATCTTCTTGGCCGCACAGGGCATGATCGCCACGCTGCAGGTCTCCCGCCCGTCCGCCTCCGCCTGGGCGTAGTACGCCTTGATCACCGGGGAGAACATCTGCATGGGGGAGCGACAGGTGGAGAGGTGCTTCAGGAGGTCCGGAGCGCAGTTCTCGCAGTACTTCACCCATGCGGGGCAGCAGGAGGTGAACATGGGGAAGGGCCCGCCGTCCTCGAGCCGCTGCATCAGCTCCGCCGCCTCCTCCATGACGGTGAAGTCCGCGCCGAGGGTCGTGTCCGTCACGTGGTCGAAGCCGAGGGTTCGCAGGGCGGCCACGACCTTGCCGATGCTGTTGACGCCGGGTTCGAGGCCGAAGCGCTCCCCAAGCGCCACGCGGACGGCGGGCGCGATCTGGGCGACGACGCGCTTTTTGGGGTCGAAGATGGCCTTCCACACGTCGTCGATGTGCCGCCTGACGCGGATGGCGTTGGTGGGGCACACCGCCGCGCACTGGCCGCAGCTGATGCACCGGGTGTGGATCATGGGCTCGTTGAAGGCCGGACGGACCCGCGCCTCGGAGCCGCGGTTGACGAAGTCCAGGATCCCCATGCCCTGAATTTCGCTGCACACGCGAACGCAGTCGCCGCACAGGATGCACTTGTTGGGGTTGCGGATGATCGCGTAGGAGGACTCGTCCTGAGGCAGGCGCTCCCGCGTGTCCTCGAAGCGAACGCGCTTCACGCCGTAGCGGTGGGCCAGCATCTGGAGGCGGCAGGAACCGCTCTTGGAGCAGACCGTGCAGTCGCACTCGTGGGCCGCCAGCAGGAGCTCGAGGATCATCCTGCGGTAGCGCAGCAGGCGGGCAGTGTTGGTGCGGATTTCGAGCCCGTCCCTCGGCTCCATGGAGCAGGAGGAGTCGATCTTCCCCCGCGCGTCCTCCACCACGCACATCCTGCAGGCGCCGTAGGTGGACAGCTCGCTGTAGTAGCAGAGCGTCGGCATGTCGATGCCGGCCTTGTGGATGACGGCCAGGACGTTCTTCTCGTCGGTGAACTCCACAGGCCGCCCGTTGATGATCATCGTCCCCATTTACCACGCCTCCCGAATCGCCCCGAAGGGACAGTTTTCCATGCAGGCGCCGCATCGGATGCACTTGCCGTCGTCGATGAGGTGCGGGGCCTTCACCGTGCCGCTGATGGCGCCGACCGGGCAGCTCCGGGCGCACTTCGTGCAGCCCTTGCACTGAGCCGCGTCGATCTCGAAGCGCTTCATCTTCTGGCAGACCCTGGCCGGACAGCGCTTCTCCGACACGTGGGCCTCGTACTCGTCCCGGAAGTAGCGCAGGGTGGAGGTCACGGGGTTGGCCGCGGTCTTGCCCAGCCCGCACAGGGCCGTGTTCTGCACGGTGTCCGCCAGTTCCTCCAGCAGGTTCAGGTCCTCCGGCCGGCCCTGGCCCCCCACGATCCGCTCCACGATCTCAAGCATCCGCTTGGTGCCCTCGCGGCAGGGCACGCACTTGCCGCAGCTCTCCCGTTGGGTGAAGTTCATGAAGAAGCGGGCCACCTCCACCATGCAGGTGTCCTCGTCCATGACCACGAGGCCGCCCGACCCGATCATGGCCCCGATCCGCTGCAGGCTGTCGAAGTCGAGGGGCAGGTCGAGGTGCTCGTCGAGGCACAGGCATCCCCCTGAGGGGCCGCCGATCTGCACGGCCTTGAACTTCTTGCCGTTTCGGATGCCGCCTCCGATGTCGAAGATGATCTTTCGGAGGGTGGTCCCCATGGGGACCTCGATCAGGCCGGTGTTCACCACGTTTCCGGTGAGGGCGAAGGCCTTGGTGCCGGGGGAACCCTCCGTGCCGATGCCCCGGAACCAGTCCGCTCCCTCCTGGACGATCTTCGGGACGTTGGCGTAGGTTTCCACGTTGTTGAGCACCGTGGGCTTCCCGAACAGGCCCTGCTCCACCGTGCGGGGCGGCTTCACGCGGGGCATGCCGCGGTTGCCCTCGATGGAGGAGGTCAGCGCGGACCCCTCGCCGCAGACGAAGGCCCCCGCCCCCTGGTTGATGTGCAGCTTGAAGCTGAAGTCCGTGCCCAGGATGCCGTCGCCCAGGAGCCCCGCCTCCGTGGCCCGGTCGATGGCGGTCCGCAGGCGCTTCACCGCCAGAGGGTACTCGGCTCGCACGTAGATGTACCCCTCGTCGGAACGGGCGGCGTAGGCGGCGATGGTCATGCCCTCGATCATCCGGTAGGGGGCCCCCTCCATGATGGAGCAGTCCATGAAGGCGCCCGGGTCTCCCTCGTCGCCGTTGCAGACGACGTAGTGCTTGGGAGCCTTCTGACGGAGGACGGACTTCCACTTCTTCCCGGTGGGGAACCCGGCCCCGCCGCGGCCCCGGAGGCCGCTGCGATCGATCTCGTCGCAGACCGCCTCAGGCGTCATGTCGTGGAGCGCCTTGCCCAGCGCCGCGTAGCCTCCCCTCGCGATGTACTCGTTCAGGTCCACCGCGTCGATCTTTCCGCAGAACTCCAGAACGTTGTGGGTCTGCAGCTTGTAGAAGGGGATATCTCCCTCCGTGCGGCAGGTGCCGCCCTCCGCGCGGTAGAGCAGGCGCTCCACCACTTCGTTGCCCTTCAGGGAGCGCTCGAATATCTCCTGGCAGTCCTCCAGGCTCACCCTCGTGTAGAGGACGTCGAGCGGCTGGATGTGCAGGAGGGGCCCCATCTCGCAGAAGCCGATGCAGCCGCTCTTCTTCATGCCAAGGTCCCGGTGCCCCGGCTCAAGCCCCAGCTCCACGGAAACGCTCAGCCCCGCTCCCTCGCAGAGCTCTTTCAGTCGGTCGTAGATCTTGAGGGACCCTCCGGCCACGCAGCCCGTCCCGCAGCAGACGACGACCTTCTTGTCCTGAAGGGCCAGGCCCCTTTCCGCAGCGGCCCGCCGCTCCTCCAGCTCCCGGACGCTCGCGATGCGCGTCATCCCGCCGTCGCCTCCTTTCCCCGAATGGACTCCAGAAGCTCCTTGGCCTTGTCCACCGTCATCGTGGGGTGGACCTCGTCGTCCACCACCACCACGGGCCCCAGCCCGCAGGCCCCAAGGCAGGACACGATCTCCACCGTGAAGAGCATGTCGTCCGTCGTGCTCTGCGCCGCAGTCAGGCCCAGCTCCTTCCGGATCGCCCCCAGGATCGTGGCGCCCTTCCGGACGTGGCAGGCCGTCCCGTCGCAGCAGCGGATGATGTGCTTCCCCTTCGCGTTCAGGGAGAAGTTCTCGTAGAAGGTTGCGACGCCGTAGACCTTGGAGATGCTGACGTGCAGGTAGTCCGCGATCATCTCCAGCGCCGGACGCGGAAGGTAGTTGTAGAGCGCCTGCACTCCCTGCATGATGGGTATCAGGTTCGTCTGGTCGGCCGAGTAGCGCAGCAGGATGTCCTGGATGCGCGTAACGTCAATGTCCGTAGACCCCATTGAAGCCCCCCCTTAAAAAACAAGACAGAAACAAATGAAAGGACGCCAGATCCACGCGCCGTCTTCAGCGCGGCGCAAGACCGACAACTATCTATTGTATTATAAAGACAAGTGAAATAATTTGCAAGGCGCTTGCACAAAAAGGGACGGGAGGCCGATTGACCTCCCGTCCCGGGGTGCGAGGCGCGCGTTTTTTCGGAGCGCTGTTTTTTAGAGCCCGCGGTAGAGGATGACGATGAGGGCCAGCGGGATGCAGTAGGAGACGAAGAGGCTGATCCATCCGGGGATGCGGATGAAGCCCTTGGCCCCCAGGTTGCAGTCGGCGCGATAGTTCTCGAACTTCCAGTCGAAGGACAGGTAGAGGGCTACCAGGATGGCGCAGAGCGGCATCATGATGTCCCCGGAGAGGTGGTCGAAGAAGTTGAAGATGTCGCGGCCCATGATCTTATAAGCGGCCCAGGTGTTGGCGGGGTCGGGGTTCAGGGAGAGGATGGCCGGGATGCCCAGCAGGAACATGACGAGCAGGACGCCCCAGGTGGAGGCCTTGCGGCTCACCTTGAAGTACTCGGCGAAGCTGGCGGCCGGGGCCTCGAGGTAGCCGATGCCGGAGGTGAAGCCCGCCAGGGCAGCCAGGATGAAGAACATCGCGCCCCAGATCATCCCGCCGGGCATCTGTCCGAAGATGACGGGCAGCGCCTCAAAGACGAGGCCGAAGCCGCTGGTGGGGTCCATGCCGTAGCAGAAGAGCGCTGGGAAGACCACGACGCCGGCCACGATGGCGAAGCCCGTGTCCATGGAGATGACCCAGAAGCTGTCCATGGGGAGGTCGCTGTCGTCGCCCAGGTAGGAGCCGTAGACGACGGCCGTGGCGATGCCGATGCCGATGGAGAAGAAGGCCTGTCCCAGGGCGGCCAGCACGGCCTCCCAGGAGAGCTTGCTGAAGTCCGGCGTCAGGTACCACTTCAGGCCGTCCAGGGCCGTTTTGCCCCCCTCGACGGCGGGCTTCATCATGACGGAGTTCACCGCCAGGACGATCAGCATGATGCCCAGGATGGGCAGGAGGAACTTGCAGGTGCGCTCCACGCCGTCCTTGACTCCCTGGGTGACGGTGATGCCCAGGGTGAAGACGACGAAGAGCGTGTAGCCCGCCATCTTGACGGGGTTCTTCATGAGCTCGCCGAACATGGCCTTCGTCGAGTCCGGCGTGGCGCCATGGAACGCGCCCTTGAGGGACTCTACAGCGTAGGCGAACATCCAGCCGATGATGACCATGTAGTAGGCCATCAGGATGATGCAGGCGATGCAGCCCACCCAGCCGATCAGGTTCGCCGGCGTCGTCTTGCCCCCGGTGTGCTCCCTGATGCCCACGATGGGCGTGCGCTTGATCTTGCGCCCCAGGCCGATCTCTGCGGTGAAGAGGGGGAAGCCGATCAGGATGCAGATCAGCACGTAGACGAGCAGGAACGCGCCGCCGCCGTAGGTCCCCGTCAGATAGGGGAAACGCCAGATGTTTCCGAGGCCGATGGAGAACCCCGCCGCAGAGAGGATGAAGCCGATGCGGCTGCCCCAGGTCTCACGCTTGTGTCCAGCCTGTTCAGACATGGTAAAACCACCTTCCGTTAGCATCGAAGTTGAATTGAACGCTTTATCGCTTGAAGCGCGGGCCGGCGCTCAAATCCGACCCGCAGCGCGCCTCGCAGTGGTGAAGAACGCATGAAGGATAAAGATATCCGCCATGCGGGGAGGTCATAACATTTACTGAAAAATTCAAGCCCCACAGGAATCTTGGGGGCTTAGTCACCCGAAGGCTTTTGAGCGAACGAGGAACGGCGCTCAGGGGAGGGGGGCGGTGCCGCCCTCCTTCAGGTCGAGGCAGATTCGGGAGTCCCGGAGGGCCCTGCAGAGGAGGTCCTCGTCGATCAGGGCGAAGTCCTCGCTGCGGCCCGGTCCGGCGTCCTCGTCGATGGCCCGCTGGGTCGTCAGCCGCTCGCGGGCCTTCCCGACGGACAGAAGGCCCGCGGCGTCGTAGCGCCTGGCGCTCTGAGCCAAAAGCAGCGAGCGGTAGGGCGCCCGCATGAGGGGGACGTTTGGGGGCAGAGGGGCGGAAACCAGCGTCCGCCCCTCCTGCAGCAGGGCCTCGGCCCTGTCCAAGACGTCGAGAGGGGACCCCTCGACCCGGTGGACGGAAACGATCCCATGGCTGACCGCGAAGTCCGCGGTCAGCCTGGGGTTGTTCGTCACGATCTCAAAAACAGCGCCGCCGTCCATCGGGGCCTGCGTGCCCTCCAGATCAGTCCTCAAAGATCGTCTGATCGTCGATGGAGGTCTGCATGGCCTTGAGAGCGCGCATCACGAGCTCGCGCCTCTTGGCCTTGTCTCCGGCCTCGCCCAGCTGGGGCGCTCCCACCGGATGGGGGATGGCCACGCCGGGGACGATACGGTTAGCGCCCACCGTCATCATGATGGGAACGATCGTCGCAATCTGCACCACGGGGATGCCCGCCGCCTTCTCAATCTCGCGCGTCATCGATGCACCGCATCGAGTGCAGGTGCCTCAGGTGGAGGTGAGGATGGCCGCGTCTACTCCGGCCTTCTTCAGCTCGGCGCCTATTTCCTTGCCGAACTTCTCCGCGAAGGCCACGGCCGTGCCCGTGCCCGTCGTCGTGTAGAAGTAGGGGTGGACCTTGGCGAAGACCCCCTCCTTCTCCAGCTCCCGCATGACATCCAGCGGGACCACCACGTCGGGGTCCTCGTTGGCGAAGGTACGGTCGTAGCCGCCGTGGATGGACTCGTAGGCGCCCTTCATGCTGGAGAGCTTCGAGATGTCGTAGGTGCCGAAGCTCTCGGCGGAGGAGACGCGGATGTGATCCGGGTTCCCGATGGGAACGATGCCGCCCGAGCTCACGAGGGCGATCGTGGCCTTCTTGATGTCCTTGACGGGGGCTGCCGGCGGGATCTTGTTGAACTTCGGCATCTCGTACTCCGTGCGGAACTCCTCGCCCTTCAGCTTCTTGAGGAGCATCTCCACCGCGCGCTCGGCGCCGTTCTGCTCGTGGATGAAGTTCTTGCGGACGCCGCGGTGGATGTAACCCTCCACGCGCGCCGGGCCCAGGGGTTCGCCAGAGAGCAACTTCAGCGCCAGGGCGGCCATGGACTTCAGGTTCTTCCCCATGCCCCGGGCGCTGTCCGCGCAGGGGACGATGTAGGTCTTCTTGGAGTAGAGCTCCACGCCGGGGTTCTCGATGTACATGCCCGTCAGCGTCGGGATCTTGAGCTCCGCGGCCGCCACCGAGGCGATGTCGCCGCAGGCGAAGCCGTAACGTCCGGCGTTGAAGGCGGGGCCTGCGATCAGGATGTCCGGCTTCAGGTCCCGGATGAGCTTCAGGCACTCCTCCCGCGCCTTGTCCGTGTTGTTGCCGTAGTAGCTGTCGCCGCAGACGACGGTGCCGACGATCTTCGCGCCGTCGCCAAGCTCCTTGGCGAGCCCCACGCCGGGGCCAATGAGCTCCTCCTTGAAGAAGGGCGTCTGGTCGGCCTTCTCCTCGCCGCCGATGCCGGCGTAGAACTGGTTGATATAGTGAACTACACGCTTCATCGTGTCATATCCTCCTTATCTGGTCCAAGCTTTCTTTAAAGAATGGCTCCGTTCCCGGCCTTCCAGCCAGGGTTAGATCCACTCGCAGCCGACCTTGTTGAACCCGATCTCCGCCGTCGAGGCGATGATCGCCTGCATCTCCACGTACATGGAGCCGTCCTTGCGCAGGCTCTCGGCCGCGCCGCCCGACAGGTGGGCGATGGACTCGGGCCAGCCGTAGACGTTCTTCATGGCCGGGACCTCGAGCATCTCGTTCACGTTGCCCGTGGACACGAAGCCCGTCATCTCAGGCGTGGCGTCGGCCAGGCTCTGGCTCGCGCCGTCCGTCCCGGCGGCCTCGTCGGAGACGACCACGGACTTGATCCCCGCGCGCTCGAAGTTGCGGGCGTTCATGCAGAGGTCCGTGTCCGGGTTGCCGTAGCCCTCCTCGGAGACGATGACGCCGTCCGCGCCAAGCTCCTGAGCGATGGAGAGGTTCATCTGGGACGCGCGGACCTTGCCCATCAGCACCGTGCTCTCCTGGGTGGGGATGACGCCAAGGAAGTTCAGGTCCTTGCCGTGGCGCGCGTAGAGGGCCGCCACGATGGGGTTGTGCACGTGGTGCCACGTGGTGTTCTTGTCGCAGGCGGAAACGCAGTTTCCGGAAACCATCGCGCCGTCCAGCACCTCGTTGGGATGCAGCAGCGTCGGGAGGGAGGGGCGGATGTCCGCGCCGTAGACGTAGGTGTCGTGCAGAAGCCCCTGGGTGATGTTCATGCAGACGTAGATCACCTTAGGCAGGTTCGGGTACTTCTCCTTCTCCTCCGGGACGGTGCCCTTCTCGAAGACATCAACGACGTCCGGCTTGGCGTCGCGGCACTTGTCCGCCAGGTACACGCCGAGCTTCAGCCCCGCCTCCCGCAGAACCTGCTCGTACTGATGCTGCTCCAGGTCCTTGACGGGCTCCACCACCAGCACCACGTTCTGCGTGGCGGAGAAGGGCGTGTAGACCGCGCCCGGGCCGCTCATGTCGATGAAGCCCTCCTGGAAGGCCACGATGGGCCCACAGGTCACCACGGCCGCGCCGTCCAACACGAGGGTCTTGCCCTCGCCGCAGCGGGCCATGGCGGTGTTGTTGAACCCTGGGTAGTACCCCTTGCGGTCCAGCTTCACCCGCGGCTCCACCACGTCCTTCACGGGGATGATGCGGGTGCTCTCGCCAGGACGCGCCAGTTCGAGGTCCACCTTGGCGAAGCGGCTCTCCTCGGCGATCAGGGCCTTTGCCTCCTCCTTGTTTACGTAGAGGACGCCGTCCTTGACGCACGTCGCGTTGCCCCACTGGACGTCCTTCACCTTCACCTTGTGCAGTTCCAGTCTCATGCTGCAAGCTTCCTCCTTTTTCTGTTTTGCCGCCCCCGCCCCCGGGAGCTGACGCGGTGCGTCAACGCTCGGTTTTGTGAGGGGTTCGGGCAGGGGGGAATAAAAATCCTGACGGCTCATTTAATCTATGATAAATTCAGAGGCTTCGAGCGGCATTATTCGACGGAATATAAATAAACGGGGGATGGAAAATTTTTTTGTTCTGTTGCATAATATCGCTTGCATAAGACGCCGCTGTGGAGCAGCAGCGGATCGCACGGAGGAGGGGTTCGGGTGCGCAGAAAGACGGCGCAGGCCATTGCGGAGATGACGAGCGAGGTGCTGGGGTACGGCGTGTTGGTGACGGACGAGGACGGGATCATCATCGGGTGCAGCGAGGTTTCCCGCGTGGGGAAGCTCCACGCGCCCTCCTTGTCCGTGATGGCCAGCGGGATGCCGAACCTGACGTCGAAGGAGGAGGCGCAGACGATGGGGGTGAAGCCGGGCTACACGGCGCCCATCCTGCTGTCCGGCCGCGTGGCGGGGACGGTGTCCATCGCTGGGCTGCCCCGCGACGTGGAGCGCTACGGCCGCCTTGTCAAGCGGCAGGCGGAGGTGCTCCTGATGGAGCAGGCGTTTCTGGAGAGGCGCCTCAGGCGGCAATGGGCGGTGCAGGAGCTGGCGGAGAGCATCATGCTCTACCGGCCCGAGGACGGAGGGGGCGAGGCCCTGCTGCAGCGGGGGCAGGACCTGGGCTTCGACCTGGGAGGCTGCCGCATCGCCGTCGTGCTGAACGTCCGGAGCCCGGAGGATCACCCTTCCGCCGGAGGGGAGAACGCCTTTCGGGAGATGGTCCTGAACCGCATCGTCAACTTTTTCGGCAGCCCGGAGCACCTCATCTCCCCGCTGAGCAGCCAGCAGATCGTGGCCTTCCTCAGCCTCTCCTGCGGGCGGGGGATGGAGGAGACAGCCCTTCGCCTCTGCGAGGAACTCGTGGCACAGCTCCGGGAGGCCGGGGTCGAGGCGGAGGCGGGCATCGGCCGCGGGGCGGAGGGTCTGCCGCGCCTGGCGGAGTCCGCCCACCTGGCGCGGGAGGCCCTCTCCACGGGGCGTGCGCTGGGGCTGACGGTCTGCGCCGCGCGGGACCTGAGCGCGGAGATGCTGCTGTCCTACCTCCCGGCGTGGCGCAAGCGCCAGCACATCGAGCACGTGCTGGGGGACGGCATGGACGCGACGCTGACGGAAACCTTCCTGGCCTGGTGCCGCAACCCCTTCTCCGCCAACAGCGTGGCACGGGAGCTGTCCATCCATCGCAACACGCTGCAGTACCGTCTGAAGAAGATCCGGGAGGTCCTGGGGCTGGACCCCTGGAACTTCCACGACGGCTTTGCCGTCTGGTCGGCCTTGATCCTTCGGAAGTTCAGCCGTTCCTTCAGGGCGGAGGGGCAGGGCGCGTCCCGGAACCCTGAGGCGGTATAATAATCGGCAGAAGCATCTTTAAGGAAGGGGAGTGAACGCCATGATTCAGAACGTGACGCGGGACGAGGTCGTCGCCCTGCTGCCCCGCAGGCGAACGGACATGCACAAGGGGGAGCGCGGCCGCCTGCTGATGGCAGGAGGATCGGCCCAGTACCCTGGCGCGCCGTCGCTCGCCGTACAGGGCGCGCTGCGGTGTGGCTGCGGCCTGGTGTCGCTGCTCTCCCTGCCCTCCGTCTGCGCCGCCTGCGTTGCGCGCCTGCCCGAGGCCGTGTGCTGGCCCCTGGAGGACCCGGACGACTGGCTTGACGTGGCCCTGTTGGAGGCCTCGTCCTTCGGAGCGGGTCTCCTGGGGCCGGGGCTGGGCCGGACGGAGGCCGCAATGCGCTTTGCGGCGGGGATGTGGGATCGTTGGCCTGGCCCGCTCCTGGTGGACGGGGACGGCCTCTACGCGCTGGCCCTTCAGGGCGCGAGCTGTCGCCTGCGGGAGGACGTGGTGCTGACGCCCCACGAGGGCGAGGCCGCGCGCCTGTTGGGGACGACGCCCGACGCGGTGCGGGGGGACCGGGAGGGCGCGGCGCGGCGCCTGGCGGAGCGCTGGGGCTGCGTCCTCCTGAAGGGGCACGGCAGCCTGCTGGCCTGCCGGGGGCGCTCGACGGTGCAGCGGCTGACCTGGGGCGGCCCGGAGCTGGCCGTTCCGGGGTCGGGGGACGTGCTGTCGGGGGCCATCGGGGCCTTCCTGGCCGGCGGGATGGCCCCGCGGGACGCGGCGCTCCTGGGCGGCGCGGTGCACGGCATGGCGGGGGAGTGGCTGGCTGCGGGCGGCGTCGACGGCGTCCTGGCCAGCGAGATCGCGGACGCGATGCGCCTCGTGTTGGGGGAGCTTCGGTCGTGAGCTACCGCCATCGCCGGCGCGTGGACTGGGACGAGGAGATCCGCAAGACGGAGCGCATCCGGCGGCGGGGCCTCTTCACGAGCCTCTTGAGCTTTGCCGTGGCCGCGGCGGTCCTCATCGGGGTGAACCGCACGGGCGGCGTGGACATCAGCGTCCCCCGCCGGGTGATCTCCATCGCCTGCATCGTCGTGGCCTGCTTCGTGCTGCGCGTCACGATGCGCCACCGCGCCCGCGTGGTGCGTGAGCGGCAGGAGAGGGCGCTTCAGGAACGCATCGAGGAGGAGAGGGAGGAATGACGACCCTGGCCCTGAGGTCGTCCTCCGAGGGAGTGACCCGGAACCTGGGGCGGCTCCTCGGCCGGGTCCTGAGGCCGGGGGTCACGGTGCTCCTTCGGGGGGACCTGGGCGCGGGCAAGACCGTGCTGGTCCGCGGCGTGGGCGACGCGCTGGGGGCGAAGAGCGTTCGCAGCCCCTCCTTCACGCTGGTCAACGAGTATCGGACGCCGGGCCTGCTGCTGGTCCACGCGGACCTCTACCGCCTGGACGCCGCTGGCGCGGACGCCCTGGGGCTTGAGGAGTACGCGGGACTGCCGGACGCGGCGCTCCTGGTGGAGTGGCCGGACCGCTGGTCCTTCCCCCCGCAGGAGGACGTCCTGGACATCCGCATCGAGGCGCTGGACGAGGGCGCCCGGCGGCTGTCCCTCAGCGCGGCGGGCACGAGCGCAGAGAAACTGCTCCAGGCCTTCGCGGAGGCGGTGCGGGCCGGGTGTCCGGGCGTCGAGGTTGGGGAGGGGAATTGATGAGAGGTCGCGTGTTGGCGCTGGACTGCAGCCTGAGGTTGACGGGGGTGGCGCTGGGCGAGGAGGGGCGGGAGGTCGCCTCGGAGGCGCTGGACCTGGGCCGGCGCCAGGCGGCGGAGCTGCCGCTCATGGTGGCCCGCCTCCTGGAGGGGGCCGGCTGGTCGGTGCGGGACCTGGACCTCGTGGCCGTGACCAGCGGGCCGGGCTACTTCACGGGCATCCGCGTGGGGGCGGCCTACGCGGCGGCGCTGGCCTTCGGTCTGGGCGTGGGGCTGGTGCCCATCCCCTCGCTTGAGATGTTGGCTTTGTCCTGCCCGGACTGCACGGCATCCCTGGCCCTGGTCTACGCCGGACGCGGCTTCGTCTACGCGGCGTCCCACGGCGTGCCGGAGGGCTGTCCCGCCGGGGAGTACGGGGGAGAGTTCGTCGCGGAGTGGATGGCCCGTCACCCTGGGGTCCAGGCCATATCGGACGATCCGCAGCGCGCCGCCAGGGCGGCGGAGTTGACCTTCCCCATCCAGGCGGTGCGGCCCGACGTCCGGGTGCTAACCGGCGCAGCCTGGGCCCGCCGGGATCGGGCCATTGACCCGAAGGATCTGAAGGTGGCCTACTGCCGCGCCCCCCAGGGGACGGAGTGAGGAGCCCCGCCCCTCGCGGGGCCGACGGGCTTTGAATCGAATTTTTGAAATTGAATTTTAAGGGAGGAAACGCGATCGTGGCGACGGTGGAGATCACGAAGGCGAATTTTGACGACGAGGTCGTTAAGTCGGAGAAGCCGGTGCTCCTCGACTTCTGGGCGGAGTGGTGCGGCCCATGCCGGGCGCTCGCCCCCGTGGTCGAGGAGATTGCGGCGGAAACGGAAGCGGTCAAGGTCGGGAAGGTCAACGTGGAGCGGGAGATGGAGCTGGCGCGGCGTTTTGGCGTGAGCAGCATCCCGACGCTCATCCTGTTCAAGGGCGGGGAGGTGGCGGAGCGCACCGTGGGCGTGCAGCCCAAGGCGGCCATCCTCAGGATGCTGGGCCTGTAGGTGGAGAAATGGCGATCGGGCGAGACCGTCCCCCTGGGGCGGCATCGCTTCGTCCCAGGCCGGTGTCCGTGCCCGGACCTCAACCCTTGCGGGCTGGTATAATAGTTGCGTTCATGGGCCCATGAGGCCCGTGCGAGGACTGAGTTGAGGCTTTAGAGGGAGGTCGTCTTATTGTGAGACGTTCTTTATGCGCGTTGGCCCTGGTGCTGCTCGTGGCGATTGCGGCCTTTGCCGCGCGGCAGGAGTTCCAGCGCTTTTCGGTGGACATCCCCGAGGGGTGGTCGGCGCGGGATATGGGCAACGGCACGGTGGCGATCCTGGCCGACGACCGGTCGGCGTCGGTCAGCGTGACGGTCAACAGCCTGGGGACCTCCACGCTGGAGGAGACGGCCCAGGCCATAGCGAAGGCCCTGGGCGGGACGGACCCGACGGTGGATGAGGACGGGGATTGCCGCTTCACCTTCTGGAACGGCGGCGTGGAAACGCAGGCGTTCCTGACGGGTGGGGAGGAGGAGTACATGATGCTGGCCGTCACGGGACAGAACGACGCCCTGGCGGGCATCCTGGGGACCATCGAGCTCCACTGAACCGGACGCGGCGTCTTGCCGCCGGAGGCTTGCGGCCACTGCGTCCTTGACATCCGCTTGGCAAATGGGTTATACTGCCCTTAACATTCAAATATACGTTTGAATGATTAAGCGAGCCGCAGGCTCTTGGGGGAGGCGTTGAGCGATGAGGAAGAGCTACAGGATCGAAGTGGACTGTCCGAACTGCGCGAACGAGATGGAGGAGGCGGCGCGGAGGACGCCGGGCGTGAAGGACGTTTCCGTGAACTTCATGGCGCTCAAGATGAGCGTGGACTTCGAGGAAGGGCGGGACCCTGCGGACGTGATGGAGGAGGTGCGGCGGAACTGCAAGAGGGTCGAGGACGACTGCGAGATATTCGTTGACTAGGGCGTGTCATCGATTGACAAAATTTGGACAGTGACAGTAAAGTAGTCCCCAGGTTGAAGATAGGTTAACTTATAATTGTCAGGGGAGAAAAGCGCTCAGATGACACGCCGTTACGCTCTGCGGGATGACCAATGGGAACGAATCAAGGATTTTCTGCCGGGACAACCCGGCCATGTTGGGGCCAACAGCAAGGATAACCGCCTTTTTGTTGAAGCGGTTTTATTCCGTTATCGGGCCGGAATCCCATGGCGAGACCTTCCTGAACGTTTCGGAGATTTTCGTGTCGTTCACACTCGCTTCTCCCGTTGGTGCAAAACCGGAGTCTGGAAACGTATCTTCGAAACGCTGGCGGAAGACGCCGACAACGAATATGCCATGATTGATTCGACCATTGTCCGCGCTCATCAGCATAGCGCGGGGGCAAAAAAAAAGCAGCCCGGACGAGGAAGCCATTGGTCGCAGCCGTGGAGGTCTCAGCACCAAAATTCATGCGACGGTTGATGCACTGGGAAACCCCACAAGCTTTTTACTGACGCCTGGCCAGGCTCATGATCTTACAGGAGCGGACCAGCTTCTGCCCGAAGTAGGGGCGGAAACGGTAATCGCGGATAAGGGTTACGATGCACAAGAACGGGTTATCGGCATCTTGGAGAAGTCTGGGAAGAAAGCTATTATCCCGTCTAAGAGCAATGCAAAAGAACCGCGTATTTTCGATGAGCGGGATAAAGACCTTTACGGAGCCCGTCATTTGATTGAGAACTTTTTTGCACGCTTGAAACAATATCGAGCAATAGCAACACGATACGACAAGAGAGCTGTTCATTTCCTGGGCGCTGTTTATCTCGCTGCTATTGTAGTATGGCTTAATTGATGACACGCCCTAGCGCAGCAGGTTGTCAGGAGGTGGGCTTATGAGCGGTAAGCAGAGGAGGAACCTGATCCGCATCCTCATCGCCTCGGCCATGATGGTCGCGCTCCACTTCGCGCCGGCGCGGGGCCTCCTGCGCTTTGCGCTGTACCTCGTGCCGTACCTCGTGGTGGGGTACGACATCCTCATCAAGGCGGTGAAGGGCCTCGTCCGCCGCCGGCCCTTCGACGAGTGCCTGCTGATGGCCGTGGCCACGGTGGGCGCCATGGCGCTTGCCGTGTACGAGGACGGGGACTACGCGGAGGGCATCGCGGTCATGCTGTTCTACCAGGTGGGCGAGTGGTTCCAGAGCTACGCCGTGGGCAAGAGTCGCCGCAGCGTCAGCGCCCTGATGGACATCCGCCCCGACCACGCGAACGTCGAGTGTGACGGCCGGCTGAAGCGGGTGGACCCGGAGGATGTGCCCGTGGGGACGGTCATCACGGTGCTTGCGGGGGAGCGCGTGCCCATCGACGGCGTGGTGGTCGAGGGCAGCTCCAGCCTCAACGCCAGCGCCCTGACGGGCGAGAGCCTCCCGCGGGACGTCGCGCCGGGGGACGGGATCGTGAGCGGCTGCGTCAACGGAGGCGGGGTGCTGCGCGTCCGGACGACGAAGGAGTTCGGGCGGTCCACCGTGTCGCGCATCCTGGAGCTGGTGGAGGACGCTGGCTCCCGAAAGTCGCGGTCCGAGGCGTTCATCTCGCGCTTCGCGCGGGTCTACACGCCCGCGGTCGTACTCGGCGCCGCCCTCCTGGCCCTCCTGCCGCCCCTCGTCCGCGTCGCGGCCATGGGCCTTGAGCCGGCCTGGGGCAGTTGGGTCTACCGCGCCCTGACCTTCCTCGTCGTCAGCTGTCCCTGCGCCCTGGTCATCAGCATCCCGCTCTCCTTCTTCGCGGGCATCGGCGGCGCGGGGCGCGAGGGCGTGCTCGTCAAGGGATCGAACTACCTCGAGGCGCTGGCCCAGACGCGGACCGTGGTGTTCGACAAGACGGGCACCCTGACGAAGGGCGTCTTTGAGGTGACGGCCGTCCACCCCGAAAGCCTGGACGAGAGGGGCCTGCTGCACCTGGCGGCCCACGTGGAGCGCTACTCCACGCACCCCGTCGGGAACTCCCTGCGCCGGGCGTACCCCGACGAGGCGGACGACTGCCGCGTGGAGGACGTGCAGGAGGTGGCGGGCCAGGGGGTCCGGGCCCGCGTGAACGGACGGACGGTCTGCGTCGGGAACCCGGCGATGATGGAGTCCGTGGGCGCGGCGTGGCACCCCTGCAACAGGTGTGGCACGATCATTCACGTGGCCATCGATGGGGAGTACGCCGGTCACGTCGTGATCGCGGACGTCGTGAAGCCCCACGCGCGGGACGCCATCGCCGAGCTGCGCCGGGCCGGGGTGAGGCGCACGGTCATGCTGACCGGGGACGATCAGGGGACGGCGGACCTCGTGGCGCGCGAGCTGGGCCTGGACGAGGCCTGGGGCGGCCTCCTGCCCGCGGACAAGGTGGCGCGGGTCGAGGCCCTCATCGAGGAGGGCCGCGACGGAAAGCTGGCCTTCGTGGGCGACGGCATCAACGACGCGCCGGTTCTGGCGCGGGCGGACGTCGGCATCGCCATGGGGGCCATGGGGTCGGACGCGGCCATTGAGGCGGCCGACGTCGTGCTGATGGACGACGACCCGCTGAAGATCGCGAAGGCCATTCGGATTTCGCGCCGGTGCCTCGGCATCGTCCGCCAGAACATCGCGTTCGCCATCGGCGTCAAGCTCCTGTGTCTGGCCCTGGGCGCGCTGGGGTATGCCAACCTGTGGTTCGCCGTCTTCGCGGACGTGGGCGTCATGGTGCTGGCGGTGCTGAACGCCATGCGGGCGCTCTTTGTGAGGAACCTTTAAGGCACACGACGCGGACGGCTCTTCGGAGGGACCTCGACAGGGGTCCCCCTTTTTTCTTGAGAAATTCGGCTCAAAATAAGGTAGAATAATAAAACAAAACCCATGGACGGCTGGCGCGTCCTGCCGTCCGCGGGAGCTTAAATTTTCAGGCGGCGGCGGCCGTCCGACGCGGGGAGTGACCCTTGTCCCATGAGGATACGCAGTGTTTGGAGGGCCGGAGCGGTCCTTCTGGTCCTGTTGACGTTAGTGCTCTCCCCGGCCCGCCGCGGCGCGGCCGCGCCGGCGCCGCGCACCGTCAGCGTGGTGATCTTCCCCACGCTGAACACGACGGGATTTGAGGTTTGGGAGAGCAAGTACTACCCCTACAACGTGCTGGAGCGGCGGATGTCGGAGTACCTCGAAACGCTCTACAAACGTTCGCCCCTCATCGAGGCCAGGATCCTGGACGAGTCGGGGGTCAATCAGTGGCTGGCCGGGTCGCGACGGGGCGACGACATGGCGGTGCAGATGGAGCTCTGCGAGGCGGTCCTGAAGGAGCGGCGCGCGGTGGGTAGCGTGGAAACGGGGCGGGTGCAGCTGCGCCTGCGGGTCTATGACTCCGCCCACGTCAAGCAGGTCGCCGTGCGCAGCACGGAGGGCGCCGACCGACGCTTCACGCTGGACTCGCCGGAGGGGGCTTTCTGGCTGGACGCGGCGGCGGTGTCCCTGTTCGTCCCCTTCAAGAACGGGCTGGACCTCTTCGGCCTCACCGAGGGGAAGGACCGGGGGCAGCGGATGAGCCGTCCCACCTGGGATCAGTTCCGCTCCACCTCCCACTGGCAGGCCGTCAAGAACGCCATCGACGAGGCCTATCGCCAGTCCATGGCACAGATGATGAACGTCATCCACAGCAACGAGCCGCAATCCGCCAGCATGGCGAACGACACCTTCTCGCCCACCTTCTCCACCGTCGGCCGCATCCTGGCCCCCACGGCCCGCTCCACGCGCCGGCGGCGCGAGTACATCATCTCGCTGGGCGGCATGGCCCAGGGCTCGCAGGACTCCGTGAGGGTGGGGGAGGTTCTGGACGTGGTCCGCAGCGACACCTACGTCACCGTGGACCCGGAACACCCCGTGGCGGTCCTGCCGGAGGTCATCGGGAAGGTGAAGGTGATCCGCGTGTACGATCTGAACGCGGTGGTTCGCGTCATCAAGGACAATAAAAAGGAACCCATAGCCCTTAAGGATATGGTGATCAAGAGGACCGGAGTTTCGGGGAGGCGCTGATGGCCGTGATGTGGAAACTGTTTTCGTTGAACGGCAGGCCGTTCCGCCGCGCGGCGGGAGCGGCGCTGCTTCTGGCGGGGGCGCTGTGCGCCGCGCCCGTCCCGGCACGGGCCAACGGCAACGCATCGGCAGACGCCCCGGCGCCAGCCGAGCCCGCTCCGAAAGAGGCGGAGGCGCCCGTCCGGAAGGCCGTGCGCAAGGCCCCTCTGAAGAAGGCGAAGCCGAAGGCCGTGCGCAAGCCGGCGCGAAAGACGGCAGCCCTCAGACCGGCGGTCAGCGCGCTGGAGCAGGGCATCGCCCTCATGGAGCAGGACCGCTGCTCCGCGGCGCTGCCGTGGCTGCGCCGGGCCCTTCAGGAGAACCGCCGGAGCGCTGCGGCGTGGTATTGGTACGGCCTGTGCCACGAACGGACGGGGCAGTTCTACGAGGCGCAGTACTTCTACACGAAGGCCCTGGAGTGCGACCCGGCTTTCGAACCCCTCTCCCGCGTCGTCGTCTACCCCGGCGACGGGTCGAAGACCCCCCTGTGGGACCCAAAGCGCCCCGCACGGGTCTACTCCATCCCCACGAACGCCCAGGGCATGGCCACGATCCCACCGGATGCCCCCCAGGCGCGAAAGCTGTCCACCCGTCCGCCCCTCGACCCGCAGCTGCCCAAGGTCCCGCTGTACGTGCCGCCGGAGCCGGGTGCTCAGCCCGCGGACGGCGATGCGTGGCAGCCTTCCCTGTACGTGCCCCCGACGAGGGGCAGCGCGCTGGAGGCTGGAGAGGAGCAGCCCGCGTACCTACCGCCCCCCGCGGGCGCCCTGCCGGGCACGGTGGAGGAGCCTGCCGCGGTCGTGCCCCTGCCGGACGTCCAGCCCGTCTACCAGCCAGGCGTGGGCGTGACGCAGGTCCCGGTCGGTGTGGCGCCGCAGGTTCAGGGAGGTGGCGCGCCGGTCTACCAGCCGCCCCAGCCCCAGGCCGAGCCGGAACAGCCGAAGCCCGCTCCGCGAAAGCCCCGGCCGAAGAGGAAGCCGGCGCCCAAAAAACAGGCTCCGGTCAAGGCTGAGGCGTCCCCCCTCAAGGCTGCGGGCGCGCCGAAGGAGGAGCCCGCGGTGCGGAAGGCCCCGGAGCTTCCTGCGCCGGAGCCCGTGACGATCCTGCCCCGGGCGGCGTCCCCGGATCGGGCGGCTGCTGCAGAGCCGTCGGCCCCGGCGTCGCCGGAGTACCTGCCGCCGGTGGGGCAGAGGGTCGAGGGAACCCAACCGCTTCCCCCCGTAGGGCAAAAGGCCCCGGACGAGGATTCCAAGATTCAGTAGCGGTCAAACTTAAAGAAGGAGTGACGATCGGTGAAAGACCTGAGAAGGGAGTTTTGCGCGATCCTCGCGCTGGCGCTCGCCCTGACGGCTCTGTCCGCCGGCTCCGCGTCGGCGATCCCGATGGGGGCGATGCTGGTCCATCAGCCCGCCTACGACGGGATGAGCTTTTACGTCTATCAGCCCGCCGGCATCCCAGGCGGCTGGTACGTGACCTACGACAGCTATCCCGTCTGCAGGGGCCGGAACGGCGTCTGGCTCTACGGCGCCGTGAACGGAGCCGCCATCGTCCCCACCACCTGCGTGGTGGGCTCCGTGCATCCCTCGGTGGCGGGGCTCGTCCCCTGGGGAGGCGTCGTGCCGACGGCGGCCGTCGTGCTGCCCTCGCCGTGTGCCCCCGTTGCTGTGGTCCCCGGTCCCTGCGCGGGCGTGCCGGTCGTCCCGGTCGTCCCGACGGTCGTCCCACAGCCCGTCGTGGTGCCGGTCTGTGAGCCGGCGCACCCCATGCCGGCGACCTTCCTGACCATCGGGGGATGGCGCTGCAGCGTGGATCGCATGGGCGTCCTGAGGAAGCCGGCGGTCCCCGTGGCGTGGCTGGGCACCCGCCCACAGGTCATCTACGCCTGGACGGGCCTCGCGTGGCGCCAGTTGAACGTGAGGGATGGTGACAACCCCCTGTCCGTCCTGCGCAACAACGCCTACGACCTGGCGCGGGCTGCGAACCGGGAGGGAGCTGGCTGGAACAACTCGGACACGGCCCTCCTGATCCGCTGCGCTGCGGCGTGGGGCTACGGCTGGATGGGCCAGATCCCGCTGGAGAGGTTTTGAGGGGGCCATGCGGTCGCGTTTAGGGCGCTTTGTCCCCGGCGGGGCGCTTCTGGCCCTCGTCCTGACGGCCCTGGCCCCCGCGGAGGCGAAGGTGTACGTGACGGAGCCCCTGCTGGTGGCCCAGCCCTCCTACGCGGGGATGCAGTTCTACGTCTTCCGGCCCTACAACATGCCGAAGGACTGGTACGTGACCTTCGACGGCTTCCCCGTCCGGAAGAACCCGGACGGCGTTTGGGTCTATGGGACGTCCAACGGGCCGAACCTCACGCCGACGAACTACATCGTGGGCTCCGTCGTGCCCTCCATGGCGGGCATCACCCCCTGGGTGCAGCCCGCGCAGATCTCCGAGCTGCGCAAGCTCCCGACCCCCGAGATGATCGCCGTCCGGCAGTCCGCCCCGCCCGCTTCGAAGCTGGCCGCTGGGCAGGCCCACTCCACCTGGATACCGGACTGGACCTACAACTCGCGCTTCATGGCGGTGGGGAACTGGAAGGGCAGCGTGGACCGCATGGGGGTGCTGCACAATCCCGCCGTGCCCATCGCCTGGCGCGGAACGTACCCGAAGGTCATCTACGCCTGGACGGGGCGCAGCTGGTACCAGATCAAGCCGAAAGAGTACCAGAGTCCGCTGGGGGCGCTGAAGGCGGAGCTCTACAGCCTGGTGCGGATGGTGAAGCACAACCGGTTCACCTGGTACGAGGAGGACATGCCCGTCCTGGCCCAGCAGGCCACGGCGTGGGGGTACTACTGGATGGGGGAGGTCGTCCCGGAGCGATGAGAGCCAAAGGGATGAAGGTTGCCCTCCTGTCGGCAGTCCTGGCGGCGTCGGTGCGGGTCCCCGTCCCCTACGCGCCCCCCGCGGTGATCAACGAGTCGGACTGCCCCAGCGCCTTTGCGATGGACGTGCGCCCCAGGCGCAACCCGGGCTCCGTGGGGTCCGTGACCGCGGACGGGTATCCCGTGCTGCTCCGCCCCTCCGGGGCGGCGTGGTACGTCATGCCTCAGGGGATGCCCCTTCCGACCTCCGTCATCCTGCGGGGTTACCCCGGTGCGGACTTCTCGCCGGGCCCCGGCCCCGCCGCAGTCCCCCTCCCGGCCCCGGCCCATTAGGGCGAGGAGGGGAGGCGGACGCGGTCTTCCCCCGCGACCTTTCTGGATCATGCAGTGAAAGGCGGTGATTTTTTATGTTGGGTGCGATCGTGGGAGACATCGTGGGGAGCCCCTACGAGTTCGACCGCAACAACGTCAAGACGACGGATTTCCCCCTCTTCTCTCCCTCCTCGAGGTTCACGGACGACACGGTGATGACCCTCGCCGTGGCCCAGGCCTTGATGGACGCCATGCCAGGTAGGGGAGAGAAGACGGACGAGGCGGTACTGGAGGCGGCCCTGGTGCGGCGGATGAGGGAGTTCGGCAACCGTTTCCCCTATGCGGGGTACGGTGCCCGCTTCTCGATGTGGCTCACCATGCCGGACCCGAAGCCCTATAACAGCTTCGGCAACGGCTCCGCCATGCGGGTCTCCCCCGTGGCGTGGGCGTTCGACGACCTGAGGGACGTGGAGCGCTATGCGGAGGTCACAGCGCGGGTGTCCCACAACCACCCCGAGGGCATCAAGGGCGCCCAGGCGACGGCCTCAGCCGTCCTGCTGGCGCGTTACGACTGTTCTCGCGACACGCTGCGAAAATACGCGGCGGCCTGGTACGGCTATGACATGAGCCGAACCACGGACGAGATCCGTCCGGGCTATCACCACGTGGAGTCCTGCCAGGGGACGGTGCCCGAGGCCCTGACGGCCTTCCTGGAGGCCGAGAGCTTCGAGGAGGCCCTGCGCCTGGCCGTGTCCCTCGGCGGCGACAGCGACACCCTGGCGGCCATCACCTGCTCCATGGCGGAGGGCGCGTGGGGCGTGCCGCCGGAGATCGCGGCGCGGACGGCCGACCTTCTGGACCCCTTCCTTCGGGGCGTGCTGGACCGGTGGGAGGCCTGGCGCGCCAGCGCCTTGCGGAGGAGTTCCCTGGACATTTAAGGGCCACCCGAGTGTTTCTTTAACGTGAACGTGGGGCTACGCCCCAATTTCTGCGCGCCCGCAGGCAGTGCCTAAGGGCGGGTGCGCAGGGAAATTCAGGAAAGGAAAGAGATGTCGTATGGCAAAGAAAGGCGCCGTGTTTCAGCTGACCGCAGAGGAGCGGGACCCTTATTCCTTTGAGTTCACCGTGGGGCGTCACAAGCTCCTGATGAGCCGCACGATGAAGTCGGAGGACCTGCCGGTGTCGGGCTTCTGCCCCGTGGACTTCCTGATGGCCGGCATCGCGGGCTGCGTGGGGATGACGATCCGCGACCGATTGGAGGCCCGTGGCATCGCCTTCAGCGGGCTGCGGCTCGAGGCGGCGGGAACGCGTACGGAGGATTGGGAGAAGAACGGCCTGAACAGCGTCAGAACGAAGGTGTTCGTCAAGACGGACGCCCCGCTGGATGAGGTGGAGGCGGCCGTGGCGGACGCGGAGGCCTCCTGCACGGTGCGCAGCACCATCGCGGACCCCCCGGCCTTCGAGACGGAAGTCGTCCTGGAGAGGCCGGAGGCGTGAGCGTCATGAGCGCGATCAAGAGGGGGATCGGCCTCCTTGCGCTGGGTCTGTCCCTGGCGGTCGTCCTGCTGGCGCTCCCCGCCGCGGCGGCCTGGGACGCTGCGGGCCGCTGGCTGATCGAGGGCACGGGGTACGGCGAGAAGTCGCCCGTGCGGCTCAGGCTTGCGCTGGACGGCTACATGGACCTCAAGACGGTGACGAGCGGCGACGCGCGCTTCGTCACGGGCTACGACCTCAACATGCGGCTGGATACGTCCCGAGCCGGGGTCAAGACCTGGACGGAGGAGATTCACGAAACGCTGCGTATCCCCATTCCCCTGCCGTCCCTGGCCCCCACCGTGAATGAGCCGTTCAAACTGCCCGCCTTTAGGGCGGATGGGTTGACCTACGCCGTCACGCTGACGTCCGCCACGTCGGGGACGGTGGACATCTACGGGACGATCGACCTGGACGTCCTGGGCCGGACGGAGGTCAACTCCAAGAGCGCCGTCTGGAAGGACGGCACCAGGCGGCCGGACCTGGACGACGACCTCAAGAGCGGCTGTAGTGCGGGGACGCCGTTCCTCGCCCTGGCGCTTCTTGCGCCGCTCGCGGGCGTCCTGCGCAGGCGGCGGTAGATCGACGAGTGGGGCGCGCGTCCCCGTGACCTTCGGTCGCGGTCGGACGCGCGCCCCGTATTTTTTTGGCGTTTTTCGGCCCTTTCGTGTACAATTATCTGGATATAGCCTGAACATTATCGTGATGAGCGCGTCCTCGTCCTCCTCGTCGTACTGCCGCGGAGGGTGAGGGCGGCCCTTCGAGGAGGCGGGGACGGGGTGGCGGAGACGGCGGCGGAACACTCCATGCTGAAAAAGGTCTTGAACTACTCGGACGTGGGCGTTGCCATGCTGATGGTCCTGGTCGTCGTCATGATGGTGATCCCCCTCCCGACGTGGCTCATCGACGTCCTGCTCTCGGCCAACATCACGCTCGGCGTCGTCACCCTGCTGGTGACCTTCTACGTCAAGCGGGCGCTCGACCTCTCCGTGTTCCCGACGCTGCTCCTGATCGTCACCCTGTTCCGACTGGCCCTGAACGTCTCCACCACGCGCCTCATCCTGCTGAACGGCTACGCGGGAGAGCTGATCCTGGCCTTCGGAAACTTCGTGGTGGGGGGCAACTACGTCGTGGGCGTCGTCATGTTCCTGATCCTCGTGATCATTCAGATGCTGGTCATCACCAAGGGCGCGGAGCGCGTGGCGGAGGTGGCGGCCCGCTTCACCCTGGACGCCATGCCGGGCAAGCAGATGTCCATCGACGCGGACCTGAACTCCGGCCTGATCGACGAGCAGGGCGCCCGGACCCGCCGCCAGGAGATTCAGAAGGAGGCGGACTTCTACGGGGCCATGGACGGCGCCTCGAAGTTCGTCAAGGGGGACGCCGTGGCGGGGCTGATCATCACGATGATCAACATCGTGGGGGGACTGTCCATCGGCGTCTTCATGCGGGGCATGCCCCTCGAACGCGCCGCCCAGGCCTACAGCCTCATGACGGTGGGGGACGGCCTGGTGGGGCAGATCCCGGCGCTGCTCTTCTCGACGGCCATGGGCGTGATCGTGACCCGGGCGGCCGCGGCCTCGGAGCTGGGGCCGGACATCGTCCAGGCCTTCACGCGCTACACCCGGCCCCTCTACCTGGGGTCCGCGATGCTCTTCGCCCTGGCCATGATCCCCGGCCTGCCGACGGCGCCCTTCCTGATGCTGGCCCTTTTGACGGGGATAACGGGCTACATGGTGGGGCGCGAGGAAACGGCCTCCGCCGTGGAGGCCTCCCTTCCCGCGGGCGCGGCAGGAGCGCCCGCGCCGGGCGTCGGCGCTCCGGCCGGGCCTTCCGCTTCCGCAGGGGCTCCCGACGCGGCGGAGCCCAAGGCCCCTCCCGCCTCCCCGGAGGAGGTCATGAAGCTCCTCACGGTGGAGCCCATGGAGGCGGAGATCGGCTACGCCATCATCCCCCTCATCGACCCCGCCCAGGGCGGCGACATGCTGGACCGGATCGGGACCATCCGCAAGCAGATGGCCGTCGAGATGGGCATCGTCGTCCCCCCCATCCGCATCCGGGACAACATTCAGATCAAGCCCACGGAGTACATCCTGCGCGTCAAGGGCGCGGAGGTGGGGCGCGGCGAGCTCCTGCCGGACCACTACCTGGCCATGAACACCGGAGGCGTCGAGGAGGACCTGATCGGCGTTCCGACGAAGGAGCCCGCCTTCGGCCTGCCGGCCCTCTGGATATCCCCGGACCTCCGTGACAAGGCTGAGGCCATGGGCTACACCGTCGTGGACGCCCCCTCCGTGCTGGCGACGCACCTCTCCGAGGTCATCCGCAAGAACGGGGCGGACCTGCTGACGCGGCAGGAGGTCAAGAAGCTGACGGACATGGTGAAGGAGTCGGCCCCCGCCGTCGTGGAGGAGCTCCTGGCCTCCCTGTCCCTCGGCGAGATTCAGAAGGTGCTCCAGAACCTCATTCGAGAGCAGGTCCCCATCCGGGACCTGGTGACGATCTTCGAGGCGCTGGCGGACTATGGCAAGGCGTCCCGTAGCGTGGACTTCCTGACGGAACGGGCGCGCGAAGCCTTGTCGCGGCTGATCTCCCTCAAGATCCAGGGGCCGGACGGCGTCAT
>ERZ773099.281-NODE-281-length-44924-cov-14.843077_pt1 | contig 44924 bp, 29 predicted proteins | sample MGYA00511120_ERZ773099 | MGnify/ENA primary metagenome ERZ773099 (study PRJEB29015, sample SAMEA2738012) | human oral metagenome | biome: human oral; feature: human-associated habitat; material: dental | place: China | collected 2104 ... | reverse complement strand
GCCTCGGCCAGGGCCAGGAACTCGCCCAGGGAGTCCCAGCGCAGGTAGTCCTCCTGGAGGAGCTGACGCACGTGCTTGGGGGCGCTGCCGCCCGCGCCCGTCTCGTACAGGCCGCCGCCGTTCATCAGCGGTACCACCGAGAGCATCTTGGCGCTGGTACCCACCTCCAGGATGGGGAACAGGTCGGTGAGGTAGTCGCGCAGCACGTTGCCGGTCACCGAGATGGTGTCCTGCCCGCGCCGGGCCCGTTCCAGGGACAGGCGGGTGGCCGCCACCGGGTCGAGGAACCGGATGTCCAGGCCGGTGGTGTCCTCATCGGCCAGGTAGCGCTCCGCCAGGGTGCGGATGACGGCGTCGTGGGCCCGGGCGGGGTCGAGCCAGAACACCGCCGGCGCACCGGTGGCCCGGGCCCGGGACACGGCCAGGCGCACCCAGTCGCGTACGGCGTCGTCCTGGGTGGTGCAGGCCCGCCAGATGTCACCGGCGCCGACCGTGCTGGACAGCAGGACGCTGCCCGGGCGCGCCCCGGCGCCGTGAAGCACCACGACCTCCACGGTGCCCGGGGCGGGGACGACGAAGGTCTTGTCGTGGCTGCCGTACTCCTCGGCCCTGCGGGCCATGAGACCCACGTTGGGCACCGAGCCCATGGTGGCCGGGTCCAGGGCCCCGTGCTCCTTGCAGTCCTCGATGACGGCGGCGTAGACGCCCGCGTAGGAGGAGTCGGGGATGACGGCCAGGGTGTCCGCCTGCTGCCCGTCCGGCCCCCACAGCCTGCCGCCGGCCCTGATCATGGCCGGCATGGAGGCGTCGATAATGACGTCATTGGGGGCGTGCAGGTTGGTGACGCCGTGGTCGGAGTCCACCATGGACAGGCGCGGGCCCGCGGCCAGCTCCGCGGCGATGGCGGCGCGGATCTCCTCACCCTGCTCCAGGGCGTCCAGCCCCGCCAGGATCGAGGCCAGCCCGTCCTCGGCGCGCAGGCCCGCGGCGGCCAGGACGTCGCCGTAGGAGGAGAAGACGCCCGGCAGGGCGGCACGCACCGCGTGGCCGAAGATGACCGGGTCGGAGACCTTCATCATGGTGGCCTTCAGGTGCAGGGAGAGCAGGAGCCCCTCGTCCCTGGCGGCGCGCAGCTGGTCGGCCAGGAAGGCGTCCAGGGCGGCGGCCCCCAGGTGCGTGGCGTCCACCACCTCCCCGGCGGTCACCGGCAGGGACTCCCGCAGGACGACCGTCTCGTCGCCCCCCTCCGGGCGCAGCCGGATCTGCAGCGTGCCCGCCTCGGGGACGATGACGCTGTGCTCGTTGTGACGGAAGTCGTCGGCTCCCATGGTGGCCACCCGGGTGCGGGAGGCGGGGGACCAGGCGCCCATGGGGTGCGGGTGGGAGCGGGCGTAGGCCTTGACGGCCGCCGGGGCGCGCCGGTCGGAGTTGCCCTCACGCAGTACCGGGTTGACGGCGCTGCCCTTGACGGAGTCGTAGCGGGCGCGGACCTCGTGCTCGGCCTCGGTGGCGGGGGAGTCGGGGTAGTCGGGCACGGCCACGCCCTGGGAGCGCAGCTCGGTAATGGCGGCCTTGAGCTGGGGCAGGGAGGCGGAGATATTGGGGAGCTTGACAATGGTGGCCCAAGGGGAGCGGGTCAGGGCCCCTAGGCGCCCCAGGTCGTCGTCAGCCAGGTCGAAGGCCGCCTGGATCCGTCCCGCCAGGGAGATGTCCGCCGTCCCCACGCTCACGCCGGCGACCTTGGCGAACCCTCGCACAATGGGCAGGAGGGAGTGGCTGGCGAGCATAGGAGCCTCGTCGGTCCAGGTCCACACAATGTCGCTGGGGCTGTCTGAGGGGGTTGCGGTCATGGCTGGTCTCCCATCCTGTGGCGTAGGTAGCCTGAGCGTATCGCGAGGGCGAGCTGGGTGTGCGGCGACAGGGCGCCCAGCTCGCGCACGGGGGCGGCCCCAGGCACAGGGTGGGAGCCAGGGCGGCCAAGAGCCCGCCCACTCCAACCTGGCGTCCGCCACGGGGTACGGGGGCCGTGCGTGCGCGGCCAAGAGGTCCATGAGGAAGGCCCAGCTCGCGCACGGGGGCGGCCAGTGTGCTGTTCCGGGACCCGACGGGTCCGGGCCCTGCCGGGGCGGCTCAGTGGGGCTGTGCGCCGTCCGCCAGCTTTGGGCCGTCCGGGGTCGGGCCGGCGGCCTGCGCCCCCAGCATCCCGCCCTCCCGGTCCACGGCGGCCAGGAGCAGGCCCGCCCCGAGCGTGGCCCGACGTACCCAGCCCAGGACCGCCTCGCGCCACTCCTCCTGGTCGCGGGACAGCCACAGCGGGTGGTTGACGAGGGTGAGGGGGACATTGAGGGCGGCCAGGGCCAGGGCGCAGCTGCGTGGTGCCCGCCCGCTGGCCAGCCCCAGGCCCGCCGCGACGCTCACGACCCCCGCGGCCCGGGTCATCATGCGCACGTCGGCGTTCAGGAGCGGGGGCAGCCCCAGGCGCTCCCAGGGGGAGTAGACCCGCTGGAACCTGCGCACGTGGCCTGCGGGGCGGGTGACGGCGTCGACGCCCTCGACGACAAAGGTCGCTGCGAGGACGGGGCGGGCGAAGGTGCGCAGGAGGTCCATGGACCAATCCTGGCCCACGCGCCCCCCGGCAGGAGGGTACTTCAGCCAGTCCCCGCCCCTCGTGTCGCCCTGGCGCCCGCGGGGGACCGTGGCGCCCAGGACGGGGCCAGACCGTGAGCGCCCTGGTGTCGCCAGCGCCCGTGGGGGACCGTAGTGACCCGGTCGTGCCCTCCCTCATTAGGACGTGTCGCCCTGGCGCCCGTGGGGGACCGGCGTCCGGTGGCCTGTGGGGGCGCATCCGCCCTGGTGGCCTCTCGCAGCCCCTGCGCCTGGTCCGACCCGGCACCGCCAGCGTCCTGCGCTGCCGGGACGGCGGGCGGCACCAGGCCTCTGCGGGCACCCAGGACGAGTCCCGTCAAGGGCTTGACACCGTATAGGTGGTACCTCTACACTCGCCTCGTCCGAGCGGGCCGGAAGTGACCGGTTACCGTCGAAAGGACCAGCAGGTCCGGGGTTCAAGTCCCCGTCGGCGCTCGCGCCGGTAGCTCAGTAGGCAGAGCGGCTGGCAGTCCGGTCACGCCCACCATGACCGCCCGGACCTCACCCCGTCCTCTGAGCCCCTCCTGGCGGGCTGCGTCCTTGATCCGCGGCAGATGCTGGCCTATGATGGTCCCTGCCCGGGCGGGCCGAACGAGGGATGGTTATCGTCTGTTATAACGAAACCCAGCTTTCGGGGTTCAAGTCCCCGACATTAGGCTCGTGACAGAGCGGCTGGCCTCCGCCCCTTGAGTCTCCACGACCGTCCGGGCCCCACGCCCAGGACACGCCGGGCTTTGACACCCGCCAGGCGGATGGGATACACTAGGTGGCGTCCGGGCGGGCCGGAGATGGCCAGTTATCGAAGCCAGCTGTGCACACACAATCAGTTCAGGTCAGGGGTTCGAGTCCCCTGCCGGCGTTACTGCTGTACTCACCGGTACCGCCGTGACCGGTAGTTCAGGCGCAGACGCTTACGTCTTATTCGTCGTTAGCTTAACGGTAGAGCGTTCTGGTTCGTTGCGCAGAGCGTAGGTGGCCTCGGCCAGCTACCTTTAACGGTCATCAACCTTACACGACCGCCCGGACACCACCCTTTCTTCCCGTCCCCAGAGCTGCACACCCTGAGCCGATGCCGCCGCCGCCCACACGCTCCTCGGCTCCTCCCTGCCTCCAGACGTGCAGGGGCTTGCCTGTCAGGAAGGCTGTCGAGGGCAGGGCTTGCCCTGCAGGTGTGTAGGGGTCTACACTCCTTGCTGTCGGCACAGACCGGCACCTGCGCGGGATGGCGGCGGGCCGGAGGCTCCCCGGTTATCGACTGGCACAGCTGGGTTCGATTCCCGGCCCTCTTCGGAGGAACTCGGGGACCACACCCACGCCCGCCACCACCCGCGCAGGTTCGCACGGCCGGGCCGTGCGGTGGGCCAGCTGGCTGCCGGGTGGCGCGCCTGCCAGTCTGCCGCGGCAGGTACGCAGCCCGGCCGTCGCCCAGGAACAAGTCGTCCGGAAGGGGAGGACGTGGACGTACTGAGGAAGATCAACACCCGGATTACGCCGCAGCACCAGAAGGCCACCGCCAAGCAGGTGGCCAACTCCGCCGGCGGCTACGTCTTCGCCCTCGACGACGTCGCGCGCCTGCGACGCTTCCTCATCCTGGGCGTGGACGGCGGCACCTACTACACCAGCGCCCACGCCCTGGCCGTTGACAACGTCAAGGTCCTGGAGCGCCTGGCCTCCGAGGACCCGCGCACCCTGGTCGACACGATCGTGCAGGTCTCGACCAGCGGCGCGGCGCCGAGGCAGAACCCGGCCCTGTTCGCCCTGGCCTACGCCACCTCCGTGCCGCAGTCCCGCGACGCCGCCCTGGGCGCGCTGCCCCAGGTCGCCCGCACCGGCTCGCACCTGTTCACCTTCGCCCGCTACGTCGAGCAGTTCCGCGGCTGGGGGCGCGGCCTGCGTCGTGCCGTCGGCTCCTGGTACACCGGCCGCGACGCCGACAGCCTCGCCTACCAGGCGGTCAAGTACCGTCAGCGCGAGGGCTGGAGCCACCGCGACCTGCTGCGCCTGGCGCACCCGCGCACCGACGACGCCAGCCTGCGGGCCACCTTCGACTGGATCACCCACGCCGGCCTCGGGGAGACGACCCCCGCCCTCATTGAGGGCTTTATCAAGGCGCAGCAGGCCACCGACGCCGCCGCCTGGGCGCGGATCGTCCGCGACTACTGCCTGACCTGGGAGATGCTGCCCGCCGCCGCGCTGACCCAGCCCGTGGTGTGGGAGGCCCTGCTCGACGTCGGCGTGCCCATGACCGCCCTCATGCGCCAGCTGCCGCGCCTGACCCGCCTGGGGCTGCTGCCCGCGATCGGCGGGCGCACCCAGGAGGTCTGCGCGCAGCTGACCGACGCCAGGCGCCTGCGGGCCGCCCGCGTGCACCCGATCAGCGTGCTGGTCGCCCAGCGCACCTACGCCTCAGGTACCTCCTACCGCGGTACCACGGAGTGGACCCCCACGACCAAGGTCACCGACGCCCTGGACGCGGCCTTCTACGCGGCCTTCGGCGCGGTGGAGCCCTCAGGCAGGCGCACCATGCTGGCCCTGGACGTCTCCGGGTCCATGGACTGGTCGGTCTCGGGCATGGGGATCACCGCCCGGGAGGCCTCAGCGGCCCTGGCCCTGGTGCAGCTGGCCACCGAGCCGGAGGCGGTGGCCTACGGCTTCTCCGACGCCGGTACGGCCAGCAGCTGGCGCAATCCCGCCCTGACCCCGCTGGACATCTCCCCGCGACGCCGTCTCGACGACGCCCTGGCCGTGGTGGACGCCATCCCCATGGGCGGCACGGACTGCGCGCTGCCCATGCTGTACGCCATCAAGCAGAAGCTGGAGGTGGAGACCTTCGTGGTCTACACCGACAACGAGACCTGGGCTGGCAAGGTGCACCCCTACCAGGCGCTGCGGCGCTACCGGGAGCGCAGCGGCATTGACGCGCGGCTCATTGTGGTCGGCATGACCTCCACGGGCTTCTCCATCGCCGACCCGGACGACCCGGGCATGCTCGACGTCGTCGGCTTCGACGCGGCGGTACCGAACCTCATCTCGGAGTTCTCCCGTGGCCTCTGACCCGCTGAGTGGTGTACGTACCAGGGGGGTGGCCGTCCTGGTAGAGGACGGCCACCCCCCTGGCGCCCGGCGTGCTGCCTCAACGGTCCGCGGCCACGCCGACGTGGATGGTCCCGGCCGTGCCCGGGGCGGCGGTCAGGGCGTCTTGCGGGAGCGTGCGCCCCGCAGGGTGGGCAGCTCTGACCCTCTGGCGGCACGCGCTGCCGAGCTGCATACCAGGGCTCTTGAGGCCGACGCCCTCGCCGCCCGGTACCGGAGTGAGCGTGACGCGCTCATCTGGCGGCTGCGGGCCGACGAGCCGGGGCGCTGGTCCTACACGGCCCTCGCCCGGGCCCTGGGCTGCAGCCGCGAGCTCATTGCCCAGATCGTGCGCCGGGCCCAGTAGGGCAGGCGGCCAGGCGGCGCCAGGACCGACGCCGGTCGCAGCGGTGAGGGGCGACCAGCTGAGCAGGTCCCGTGGTCGGTGCGCGCCGGAGCCGGGCTCGGTACACGGACGGGGAATGAAACCGGGGTGAGTGCCGGTTGGCCAGGGTATGAGCGTGAACCACCCCTCCGGGCCGCCAGCGCCCCCGCGGCCTGCCACCTCCCGCCCCGCCTCCGGGACCCGGGCGGGGCGACCGGGGCAGCCAGGCAGGCGGCCGGGCCGACGCGCCACCCGCAGGGGGCGGTACGGCGGGTACGGCCGACCAGGGCCGGGACCGCTAGGCTCGTGGGTGATGATGCCTACCAAGGACCAGACAGACCAGACCACCCCCGACGAGGTGGTCGATCCCCGGGACCCCGACGCCCCTGCCACCATGGGCGGGGACGTCACCGGTGGGGCCGACGCCCTGGTCGGTGCCCAGGGGGACGCCCGTGGCGCCGCGGACACCGCCACCCACCAGGACACTGACGTCCTGGACCGGGCCCCGGCCGACGAGGACGAGGCCGCCCGCGCAGCCAGGTTCGAGGCCGAGGCCATGCCCTACCTCGACCAGCTCTACGGCGCCGCCATGCGCATGACCCGCAACCCGGCCGACGCCGAGGACCTGGTCCAGGACACCTACGTGCGGGCCTTCGCCTCCTTCCACCAGTACCGCCCGGGAACCAACCTCAAGGCCTGGCTGTACCGGATCCTGACCAACACCTTTATTAACTCCTACCGCAGGAGGCAGCGTCAGCCGCTCCAGACCGACGCCGACGCGGTGGAGGACTGGCAGCTGCACCGGGCCGCCTCCCACGACTCGGTGGGCCTGCCCAGCGCCGAGTCCCTGGCCCTGGACGCCCTGCCGGACTCCGACATCAAGGACGCGCTGGGCCAGCTCAGCGAGGACCGTCGCCTGGCGGTCTACCTGGCGGACGTCGAGGGCTTCTCCTACAAGGAGATCGCTGAGATTATGGACACCCCGATCGGTACCGTCATGTCACGCCTGCACCGGGGGCGCCGCCAGCTGCGCGGGCTCCTGGCTGACTACGCGCGCGAGTACGGCTACGGGCAGACGGAGGGCAAGTGATGGCACAGAACATGGACCGGCCCGGCAGGACGGCAGGCACGGGCGCCGACCCCGGCTGCTCCTGCGCGGAGGCGCGCGCCCACCTGGAGGCGTTCCTGGACCAGGAGTGCACCGCTGACCTCACCGAGCGCCTGGCCCGGCACGTGGACACCTGCCCGCACTGCTCACAGGTGGCCGACGCCGAGCGGCACCTGCGCAAGATCCTGCGCTCGCGGTGCGCCGAGCAGGCCCCGGCGGCCCTGCGCGAGCGGGTCCGCTGGAGCCTGTCGGTCATGCGCAGCGAGTCGGTGACGGTCTCAGAGGTCAGGACCACTGGCACCGGGGGAGTGGTGGGTACGACGGTGACCGCCGTGGAGAGCATCACCTACCGGCACCCCTAGAGCGCGGGGCCGGGGGCGTGCGGACCAGGTGTACCCTGGGCACGACCTGGACGCACCCGACCCGGGGGAGGGCGCTGAACCTGACCCCCGGAAGCCCCGGACGTCAGTCTGCGAATACTCCGTGCTGGACCACGGTAAAGGCCCCGGACTCGTCAGTGCGCAGGAGGAAGGATCTGTCTACAGAACTATCAGCAGACGGGCTGGTGCTGGTGTCCACGAGGCAGACAAAGTCTCCTGGCTGCACTGCGGTAGTATACATCATTGTGGAGACCCTGCGTGATATGCCGTTTACCTTTACCATCACATCGACGCCCATGGACCTTGGCTTAATGATGTCGCCTGTAGGCGGGAATATGGTGCAGCCGGTAACGTACCTTCCTGTCGGGACAATTGTTTGCCGCGCTGTTTCAGAGCTGTGGATATCGTATTTTGGCAACTGAATAGTCTTGAGGAGCTCGGGATCCGTTATATCCGCCACGGCGTCGTCCTCCCCGGCGGCGACGTGGTCGTACCAGGCCTGGACGGCCTTGGTGCTGGGCGGGCGCACGGTGCCGCGCGGCACCGTGTAGGACAGGTCGATCCGGGTGAACGCGGTGCCGTCCCAGATGTAGGTCAGGTGCGCCGTGGCGCTGCGGGCGGCGGAGTGGGTGACGGAGTCGTCCCCGTAGATACCGAGGCCCGGCAGGTCGAAGGTGACCGTGGAGCCAATGACCTCCAGGTTCTGGACCAGGGCGTCGGGCAGACGCCCGCCGACGTTGTAGCCGTCCTGGTCGATGCTGGCCAGCAGGGACAGGGAGGAGTCGTACAGGCCGATGGAGTTGTACGTGTAGGGGCTCCCCGTGTTGCAGCTCATGGCCACCAGGTTGAGGGTCCGGCCCTGGTGCACCAGGGGCAGGACCGTCTTGATCGTGGCAAAGGGCGGGATATTGGGGTTGCGGCTGGCGCTCCCGTCGCTGAAGGTGACCTGCCCTGAGCTGGGGACGCCGCTGAGGCCGTTCAGCCACGTCCGGCAGTACCCGGGCAGCTCCAGGGTGGCGTCCTTGATGTCCTCCATGGTCAGGCCCGGGTCCGGGGTGGGGACGGGGCCCGGGGTGGGCGTCGCGGCGTCGGCGCCGAAGACCGCCGAGGTCAGCCGGGAGCCGTCCTCCACCAGCAGGGTGTCGCCGTCCATGGCCCAGCTGGCCACCTGGGCCGGGACGTTCCAGGTGGTCTGGCCGGTGCGCGCGTCCACCCCGTAGACGCCGTCGGCCCGGGCCAGCACCAGCGTGCTCCCGCGCAGCTGGAGCAGGGGGGCGCTGTCCGTCCCCATGGCGTTGAGATCGGCCTCCGTGGACGACAATGACAGGGACCACAGGGTCTTGGAGCCCTCGGTGGCGGTGATGTCGGTGCCCTGGGAGCACAGCTGGACGGTGGTGGTGTCCACGGTCCGGCCCGCCAGGAGGGTGTCGACCTGGGCCTGCGCGCACCAGGTGGGCCTGCTGGAGGAGCCTGCGGCCCTGGTGAAGACGGTGTCCTGGTCCGCGGGCTGGGCCGAGGTGTCGGTGACCGGCTCCTGGTCGGCGGTGACCGTGCCGTCGGACACGGAGATACGCAGGGTGCCGCAGGTCAGGGAGGAGCCGTCAACGGCGCAGCTGGTGGTCGCCGGCGGCAGGGGCACGGCCCACTGCAGCGAGCTGCCCTCAGGTGGCAGGGCCACCACGACGTCCCGGGAGCCGTTGGTCATCCGGGCCACGGTGGTGCCCTCGACGGTGGCCAGCGTCTGGGAGGAGTCGTCGTCGTTGAGACGACGCAGGTGGTAGTCGTGCAGCGCCTCCAGGCTGGCGGAGGCCCTGACCGCGGGCACGAGGCCGGAGGACTGGGAGGCGGTCGGCAGGGACAGGAACCAGCCGCCGCCGACACCCAGTGCCAGGCAGAGCACCATGCTGCAGGCGATGACCGCGATACGCCTGCGGCTGTAACGCCCCCGGCGACGTGGCCGCCTGCCCGGCGTCAGCGTGCCGGTCAGTGCGGCGTTCAGGGCCGGGTCCGTGCTGGCGGGCACCGCGCTGACCGGGGCGGTACCGGTTGAGTCAGCACCGGCTGAGTCGGTAGTGGTGGGGACGGCGCTGAGAGAGTCCGTCCCCGCCGCCCCTGCCGCCTCTGCCAACGTGGAGGCGGCAGGGGCGGCCTCCGCCGGTGGGGTGGCAGCTGGCGCCTTGCCACCGGGAGGCTGCGGCCCGTCAGGGTGCTGTGGCGAGGAGGCCGACGGCGCGCTGACGTCCGGGTCCTGGGCGCTGGCCTGGGCGCTGAGCTCGCTGGCGTGGACGGTGTCCTCCTCGCCGGTGGTCTCACCGGCCGGGGCCTGGACCGGGTCCGGTGGGCCCTGGATCACGGAGTCCGCCAGGCGCGCCTGGGCGGCCTGGGCGATCTGCGGGTCAGGGCTGGAGGCCAGCCAACGGACCAGGTCCTCATAGGTGGCGGGGTTCGTGGCCAGCGCCAGGTGCAGGTCGGGACGCTCGGCAGCCAGCCGGGCGAGCTCGGTCACGGGGGTCTGGGGGTCGGCGGCCGCGCGGGCGTCGTCATCGGCGGGTGGGGAGGGCTCCTCGCTCATAGGGGACATTATCGGCGTCCTGGGCCCCTATGACGCCCATATACGCGGGCCAGTTCCTGTCTCTGAGGTCATTTGCGCACGCCCGACGGCGGGGTGTGCCCGTTCCCACACCGGATCACGGGGGCCGGCTGGCCCCGGTAAACCCGGTTGTGCGAGAATCCCTCGTGTTCCGAGCCCCCTCGTGGGGCCAGTCCGCACACGAGGAGGCAGATATGAGCAAGCGTGGTCGTAAGCGCCGTGCGCGCGCCAAGTCCGCGGCCAACCACGGCAAGCGTCCCAACGCCTGAGCCGGGTCCCGCCGCGTACCCTGAGCAGCACGGCGGCCGGTCACCTCCGGAGGTGACCGGCCGCCGTCGTGTGCCGAGGCGCGTGACCGGCAGGTGTGGGGGCGGGCTCGCTCGGCCCCTGGGGCCGATGGCGGGGCCAGGCGGGTGCGGGAGACGGCACACCGTTCCCGGGCCGGCTGGTCCGGGAACGGTGCGCTCCGCCCGTGCTCCAGGGCGCCCCGCTAGCGTCCCAGGGCCCGCAGGATCGCCCGGACCTGGTCGGGGTCCGTGCCCGTACCGTCCGGGGCGGGGGCGCGCATGTGGACCTCCCTGGCGCCCGTGCGCTCCACCACCTGGGCCACGTTGACCGCCCGCAGGCCTCCTGAGACCAGGACGGTGATCCGATCCCCGGCCTGGCGCACCAACCCGGCCAGGGGACCCACCTGGGCCGTGCCGGGGTGGCCCCCGGTGGTCAGCACCCGGTCATAGCCCAGGGCAATAAGCTCCTCCAGGGCCCGCCCCTGGTCGGGCACCTGGTCAAAGGCCCGGTGGAAGGTCAGCGGGGCCGGCCCCGCGGCCTGGCGCAGGGCGTGGGCGGCAGCCGTGTCCACCTGGCCGTCATCCCGCAGCGCCCCCACCACCAGTCCCAGTCTCACCGGGGCCCGGTGCCCCAGGGAGAGCAGCGAGGTCACGGTCCGGAGCATCTGCCCCACCTCCTCCGGGGAGTAGACGAAGCCGCCGGGGCGGGGGCGGACCAGGACCTGCAGGCCCCCGTCCGGGGCGTGGGCCAGGCACTCGCGCACCAGCCCCAGGGGCGGGGTGAGCCCGCCGCAGGACAGGTCCTGGCACAGCTCGACCCGCCCCGCCCCGGCCCGGCGGGCGACCAGGACCCCCTGAAGGTCCTCCACGCACAGTTCGACGAGCACACCCGCCTCCGCCGGCGCGCCAGCCGCCCCCGGGGACGGGAAGGTGCCCTGGGCGGGGCGTCGGGCCCCCTGCCGTCCTACCGGAGCTGGTGCACTCCCAGCCACTCGTACCACCCCCTGTGCAGGACCAGCCAGGCCAGGAGCCCGTAGCCAGCCTGGCCCGGGTACCTCCCGCCTGAGGCGGCCACGTCCGTGCTCCACTGGTCGTGGTTGCGCAGCGGCGCAAAGGTCTCCACAAAGGGGATGCCGCGGCGGTAGCAGACGTCCTCGACGGCGCGCGACAGGGAGGCGGTCGCCTCCAGATCCGCCATAGGCAGCGGGGGAGGACCCACCACCAGGCAGGATCGGCGCTCCCCCATGGCCTTGTCCACGATATTGGCCACCGCCAGGCGGCTGCGTGCCGGCGATACCCCGGCCATGACGTCGCCCATGCCAATACCCAGGACGAGTCGGTTGGTCCCGGCGTGGGTGGAGCGGGGCACGACCTCCGCCTGCCAGCGCTCGGCCAGCTGCGCCGTCGTCTCCCCGGGGATCGCCAGCGTGGTCCACAGGATGGTGCGCGGGGTGCGGGCCATGACCCGCCCTACCCAGCCCAGGGCGCGCGCGTCCCCGTAGCCGGCTACGAGCTCGTCGCCGACGAAGTGCAGCCTGTCCCCGTCCACGCATCCTCCTGGCTGTCTCTGCGACCCCCGGCCACAGTCTCTCACGCTGGCACCAGCGGGTCGCCAGCAGGCCGACGACGGCCGTCGGCCACGCCTGCGCCAGCCGGGCCTGCGCTGGCCACGCCTCAGGGACGCGCCAGGGCCCGCGCGACCAGGTCGGCCTGGCTGCGCCGGTAGGCCCCGGCCGTACCCACCGCCGGGGCCGCCGCCTCCGGTCGGCAGACGCTCCGCAGCCGCACGGCACCCAGGGACGTGGCGGTCAGGGCGTCAGGCAGGTGGAGTGCCAGGAAGGGCCAGGCGCCCTGGTTGGCGGGCTCGTCCTGGACCCAGGTGACCTCGGCCGGGGCGAAGGGAGCCAGGGCCTGGGCCAGGGAGGCGGCGTCGAGCGGGTAGAGCTGCTCCAGGCGGACCAGGGCGGTACGCACGCCCCCGTCCTGGACCCGACCCTCCCGGCACTCCCGCTCAGCCAGCAGGTCGTAGTAGACCCGCCCGGAGCAGACGAGCACCCGCTCTACGTCCCCGGCGCGGGCGAGCACCGCCTCCTGCTCCCCGATGACGGGCTGGAAGGTGCCCGTGGTGAAGTCCTCCACGGCGCTCGCCGCCGCCTTGAGGCGCAGGAGCTGCTTGGGGGTGAAGACGACCAGGGGGCGGCGCGGGCGCCGGTAGGCCTGCTCACGCAGCAGGTGGAAGTGGTTGGCGGGGGTGGAGGGCTGGGCCACCCACAGGTTGTCCTGGGCGCACATCTGCAGGTAGCGCTCGATCCGGGCCGAGGAGTGGTCCGGCCCCTGGCCCTCCTGGCCGTGGGGCAGCAGCATGACCAGGCCGGAGCGCTGTCCCCACTTCTGTGCGGCGGAGGTGACGTACTCGTCAATGACGCTCTGGGCGCCGTTGGCGAAGTCCCCGAACTGGGCCTCCCACACGGTCAGTCCCTCGGGGCGCTCCACGGAGTAGCCGTACTCAAAGGCCAGGGCCGCGTACTCGCTGAGCAGGGAGTCGTAGATCTCCAGGGGCGCCTGGTGGGGGGTCAGGAAGCTCAGGGGGGTCCACTCGGCCCCCGACTGGTGGTCGTGCAGGACGGCGTGGCGCTGGGCGAAGGTGGCACGCCGGGCGTCCTCCCCGGCCAGGCGCACCGGCACCCCCTCCATGAGCAGGCTGCCCAGGGCGATGAGCTCGCCCAGGCCCCAGTCGATCCCGCCCTCGCGGCTGGCGGCCTGACGCCGCTCCAGCATGGTGCGCAGCCTGGGGTGGACGGCAAAGCCCCGGGGCCAGGCCACCTGGGCGTCGCCGACGCGCTGGACCACGGCGCGGTCCACGGCGGAGGTCCAGCCGATCATCATGCCGGCCCCGGCCTCCTGGCTGGAGGTCACCTCTAGGCTGGAGCGGGGCACGCCCACCTGGGTGGGGTCGTTGAGGTCCGTGGGCTCCTCGGGGCCCGGTGCCGGCCCCGAGGCGGCGTGGTGCTCCCGGGTCTCGGTGAGGATCCGCTCCAGCTCCTCGTGGTAGGAACGGGTAATGGCCTGGGCCTGCTCGGGCGTGATCTCCCCGCGCCCCACCAGGTCGGTGGTGTAGACCTCGCGCGTGGAGGGCAGGGAGTCAATGAGACGGTACATGACCGGCTGGGTCATTGAGGGGTCGTCACCCTCGTTGTGGCCCCGGCGCCGGTAGCAGATAATGTCGATAATGACGTCCTTGTGGAAGGCCGCCCGGTACTCGTAGGCGCGGCGGGCGGCACGCGCCACCGTCTCGGGGTCGTCGGCGTTGACGTGGAAGATCGGCACCTGCAGTCCCTTGGCCAGGTCCGTGGCGTAGGTGGTGGAGCGCGCCGCCGCGGCCCCCGTGGTGAACCCGATCTGGTTGTTGACAATGACGTGGACGGTCCCGCCGGTGCGGTAGGCGGGCAGCTGGCTCATGTTGAGGGTCTCGTAGACCACCCCCTGCCCGGCGAAGGCCGCGTCACCGTGGACCAGGACCGGCATGACCGTGTACCCCTTCTCACCCAGGCCGATACGGTCCTGCTTGGCGCGTACGATCCCCTCCACGACGCCGTCGACCGTCTCCAGGTGGGAGGGGTTGGCGGCCAGGGACACCCGGGTGCTCACCCCGTCGGTGCCGGTGAACGTCCCGGCCGTGCCCAGGTGGTACTTGACGTCCCCGGTACCTGCGCCCTCGATGACGGCGTTGCCGTCGAACTCGTCAAAGACCTGGCTGTAGGACTTCCCCGCGATATTGGTCAGCACGTTGAGCCGGCCGCGGTGGGCCATGCCGATGACCACCTCGTCCAGGCCGTCGTGGGCCGCGGCGTCCAGGAGCCGGTCCAGGGCCACGATGAGGGACTCCCCGCCCTCGAGGCTAAAACGCTTCTGGCCCACGTACTTGGTCTGCAGGAAGGTCTCAAAGGCCTCGGCCTGGCCCAGCTTGGTCAGGATCCGACGGCGCTCGCCGGCCCCCACCGCGGACCACTCGCCCTCCAGGCGCTCCTGCCACCAGCGGCGCTGCGCCGGGTCCTGGATGTGCATGTACTCAATGCCCGCGGTGCGGCAGTAGGCCTGGCGCAGGCGGTCCAGGATCTGGCGCAGCGTGGCCCGCTCGGTGCCGCCCAGGCCCCCGGTGGGGAAGGTGCGGTCCAGGTCCCACAGGCTCAGCCCGTAGGAGGAGATGTCCAGGTCCGGGTGACGGCGCTGGCGGTAGGTCAGGGGGTCGGTGTCCGCCGCGAGGTGCCCGCGCTGGCGGAAGGCGTGGATGAGCTCGGCCACCCGGGCCGGCTTGCCGGTCTCCAGCTCGGGGTCGTAGGTGGTGTCCCGGGCCCAGACGACGGGCTCGTGGGGGATACGCAGGGACTTAAAGGCCCGCTCCCAGAAGCCGTCCAGCCCCAGGAGCTTGCGCTCCACCAGGCGCAGGAACTCCCCGGACGCCGCGCCCTGGATGACCCGGTGGTCGTAGGTGGAGGTCAGGGTCACCGTCTTGCCGATCCCCGCGCGGGCCAGGGTCTGCTCGCTGGCCCCTGCCAGGGCCGCCGGGTAGGCCATGGAGCCCACCCCCACGATGAGGCCCTGACCGGGCATGAGACGCGGCACCGAGTGCAGGGTGCCGATCATGCCGGGGTTGGTCAGGGTCACCGTGGTGCCCCGGAAGTCCTCCACCTCCAGGCGGCCCGTGCGCGCCCGGGCCACCAGGTCCTCGTAGGCGGAGACGAAGCCGTCCAGGTCCAGCAGGTCGGCGCGCTTGATGCTGGGTACCAGCAGGCGGCGCTCGCCGCGCGCCCCCGGCACGTCGACGGCCAGGCCGAAGGCCACGTGCGCGGGCTCGCGCAACGCCGGACGACCCTGCTCGTCCAGGGCGTAGGAGACGTTCACGGCCGGCATCTCGACCAGCGACTCCACCACGGCCCAGCCAATGAGGTGGGTGAAGGAGACCTTGCCGCCGCGGGTGTGGGCCAGGTGGTTGTTGATGACCGACCGGTTCTCAATGAGGACCTTGGCAGGTACGGCCCGGGCCGAGGTCGCCGTCGGGATCGCCAGGGAGGACTCCATATTGGCCGCCGTGCGGGCGGCGGCCCCCCTGAGACGGGTGCTGGTGTCGGCGCAGGCGCCGTCCTCCGGGGAGGGGGCGTGCGGGTGGGGCAGGCGCCGTACGTAGGGCGAGGTGGGCGGGGCGGTGTCCGACGCCGGGGCCGGCGGCAGGTCCGAGCGGGTGACGTCCTGGACGCTGCCGGCTCCCCGGCGCGGGGCGGCCGGACGGCCCCCCGGCCCCGGGACGGCGGGGTCGGTGGTGCGCACGGTGCGGGGGAGGGGGGCCGCGGTGCCGGCACCGTCGGCCGGCCGGGAGGCGGGCTCCGGGGCGAGGCCTAGGGCTCCGGCCCTGACCAGGGCGGGGACCTCGTCGTCGCCGGTCCGGGGTGGTGGCGTGGCGGCCGGGTCCCCGCCCTCAAAGAGGGCACGCCACTGGGGTGAGACGGAGCCCGGGTCAGCCTGCCAGGCCTCGTGCATCTCCTCCACCATCCACTTGTTGGCGCCGAAGGCGGACTCCCAGGAACCGGTGACGTTGCTCGACACAGCTCGAAACTCCTCAACTGGTCTTGTGGTTCGGCGGCACGAGGCGGCCTGGTGGCGCGCACCATCTTACGGTCCCCGCCACACGAACCACGCAGGAACAGCAACTATGTCGCACGGCCGGCAGGGACCGGTCCCGTCCGGCCGGTCGTAGGCCTGCTGGAGCCCCAGGCCGCATGGCCGGCAGGGACCGGGTACCGGACGGGGCCCGCGCCGCCGGGCGCCTGCAGGAGTGCGGACCGGGGTTCGCCCAGAGGGTGGGGCGACCCCCTTAGTCGCTCCTGCCTGTCAGGCAGTGACGGTGATAACGTGCAAGGTACTATGCGACAACGCCGCCGAGCCCGCCGACGCTCCGCCAGCCACCCCACGCCCCACGCCGACCGCCCCCACCCCGTGCCCGCCCACCCGGTGTGGTACCCGGGCGCCCCCGCAGGAGGGGACACCCCGTGACCCACGTCCTCATGATCCTCCTGGGGGTCCTGCTCACCGCCGGCACCGCGGTCTTCGTGGCCGCCGAGTTCGCCCTGGTCACCCTGGACCGTGCCACCGTGGAGACCCGGGCCGCCAGCGGGGACCGGCGCGCCGCCCACCTGCGCGGCTCCCTGTCCCACCTGTCCCTGCTGCTGTCCGGGGCGCAGGCCGGGGTCACGCTGACCACGGTCCTGCTGGGCTACACGGCCCAGGCCGCGCTCGCGGACCTGCTGAGCCAGGCCCTGGGCCCTCTCCTGGGGACGGTCGCCGCCGCCACCGCGGGGGTGGCCGCCGCCCTGGTGGTGGTCAACGCCTTCTCCATGGTCTTCGGCGAGCTCGTCCCCAAGAACGCCACCCTGGCCGACCCCCTGCGCGCGGCCGGCTACGTGGTGCCCGTCCTGGAGTGGTTCACCGCCCTGACCAAGCCGGTGGTCCTGGCGCTCAACGGCACCGCGAACTGGGTCCTCACCCGCCTGGGCATCACCCCGGCCGAAGAGATCTCGGGCACCCGCAGCGCCGCCGAGCTGGCCGCCCTGGTGCGGCACAGCGCTGAGGAGGGGACCCTGGACGTGTCCACCGCCGCGTTGCTGACCCGTTCCATCGGGGTGGGGCGGCTCACCGCCGTGGACGTCATGACCGACCGCGGGCGCCTGCACACCGTGGACGAGGAGGACACCGCCGCCTCCGTCATCGCCCTGGCCCGCGTCACCGGCCACTCCCGCTTCCCGCTGATCGGCCAGGACGTGGACGACGTGCGCGGTATCGTCCACCTGCGCCGTGCCGTGGCCGTGCCCTACGAACGGCGTCACGAGGTCTCGGCGGCCTCCTCCTCCCTGGTCACCCCCGCCCCCCGGGTACCCGAGACCATGCCCCTGGCCAGCCTGCTGCTGGAGCTGCGCGCCCAGGGCAGCCAGATGGCCGTCGTCGTCGACGAGTACGGGGGCACCGCCGGGGTGGTGACCCTGGAGGACGCCATTGAGGAGATCGTCGGGGACGTGGCGGACGAGCACGACCGCCGTCGTGCCAGCGCGCACGCCACCCACACCGGGGACTGGATCGTCCCGGGCTGGATGCGCCCCGACGAGCTCGCCACGCGCGCGCGCATCTACCTGCCCGACGACGGCCCCTACGAGACCCTCGCCGGCCTGGTCATGACCAGGCTGGGCAGGATCCCCCAGGTGGGGGACGAGGTCAGCGTCGCCCAGGTCGTGCTGCGGGTGGAGGCCATGGAGGGGCGCCGGGTCACCCGCCTGCGGATCGTCCCCACCGCCCCGCCGGACGACGCCGAGAACGCCCCGGGGCACGCGGACGCCCCCGGTACCACTGGCAGGAGGGGACAGTGAACTCAGTGGCAGCCCTGATCACGACCGTGCTCCTCCTGGCGGGCAACGCCTTCTTCGTAGGTGCCGAGTTCGCGGTCACCTCCGCGCGGCGCGCCTCCCTGGAGCCCCTGGCCCAGGCGGGTGACAGGCGTGCCCGCACCGCCCTGTGGGCCCTGGAGCACGTCTCACGCATGCTGGCCACCGCCCAGCTCGGCGTCACCCTGTGCTCCACCACCCTGGGCATGGTGGCCGAGCCCGCCATCGCCCACCTCCTGTCCGCCCCGCTCCGGGCCCTGGGGGTGTCGGCCTCCGGGGCCCACGGCGTGGCCGTGGTCCTCGCCCTGCTCCTGGTGGTCTACCTCCACGTCGTGGCCGGTGAGATGGTGCCCAAGAACATCTCCATCTCCTCCCCGGAGAACGCCGCCCGCTGGCTCGCCCCGCCCCTGGTGGCGCTCTCGCGCCTGTTCGGCCCGGTCATTACGGCCCTCAACGGGTACGCCAACTGGCAGCTGCGGATGCTGCGCATTGAGCCGCGCGAGGAGGTCCCCGCCGCCTTCACCGCCCAGGAGGTGGCCTCTATCGTGGAGATGTCCACCGCCGAGGGGGTCCTGGAGGACGACTCCGGCCTGCTGACCGGTGCCCTGGAGTTCTCCGAGGAGACCGCCGGCAGCGTCATGGTGCCCCTGGACCACCTGGTCACCCTGGACGAGGGCTGCACCCCCCAGGACGTGGAGGCCGCGGTGACCGCGACCGGCTTCTCCCGCTTCCCGGTGGTGCGCCGCCCCGCGGCGTCGGCGCCTGCCCCCCAGGAGGCGCCCCAGGAGCAGGCGGCTCCGGTCATTGTCGGCTACCTGCACCTCAAGGACGTGCTGGACGCGGACGGTCCGGCCCGTCACCGTCCGGTCCCCGCCTGGCGGGCCCGGGCCCTGGTCCAGGTGGGCGCGCAGGAGGAGGTCGAGGACGCCCTGGCGGCCATGCAGCGTTCGGGCGCGCACCTGGGCGCGGTCCAGGACGAGACCGGTGCCACTGTCGGCGTCGTCTTCCTGGAGGACATCCTGGAGGAGCTCATTGGTGAGGTGAAGGACTCCATGCAGCGTGACGACCACCAGCGACATTAGGGCGACCCGGCCCGTGGCGGTCCCGGCCGGGCCTGGCGTGCCCGCGCGCGGGTCGCGCCCGCGCCCCTGGACGAGGAGAACCCGGGTCAGCCGGTGGCGTGCCCGCGCCGCGCCTGCTCCTGCCGCGGGCCCGGCTCGGTGGTCGCCCGTGAGCGGGGACGGCGCCGTGGCGGTCCTGCAGCGGGTGTGAGCAGGAGTCCTGGCGTCCCGGGGCGTACCTGGCTACTCTAGGAGGTGTCCAGGGCGGTGCGGAGGGCCTTGGACAGCCGTCCGCGGACGGTTCGGTAGGAGCAGTGAGGGGGACCACAGGCGTGAGTACGCAGCCCGAGCAGCCGCTCACCCGGCGGCAGCGTCGTGAGCTTGAGCGTGCGGCTGAGGCCGCAGCAGGCCAGGCCGACACCCAGGAGGCCGGTGCCTGGACGCCCTCCTCGACGAGAAGGTCAGGACAGGATCCCCACCCCGTCACCCCGTCCGCTCCGCCCGAGCCGGGGCCACCGGCGCCCGGGCTCTTCCGCTCCGCCCCGTCCCCGGACCTCCTGGGGCCCCCTGAGCCGCCAGTGGCCCCCGGGCCGTCGGCGCCCCCGGGCGGTCGCCCCACCAGCTCCCTGGCCCCGCTCCCGCAGCCACCGGGGTCGGCCCGTGCCCCCCGTCGCGCGGACCAGGAGCCCACGCTGAAGGTCCCGCCGCCCGGACTGGCCTCCCTGGAGGGCCGCTACGACCGTCTTGGCGCCGCGAGCGCCCGGGACGCCCGACAGCGTGAGGCGGACATCGCCTGGTTGCGCGAGCACCGCCGGACCGGTATGGGGACCCTGGCCCGTACCGGCATCCTGGCGGCCCTGGCCGCGGTGACGGTGGTGGCCCCCCTGACCAGCTACTCGGGACTAGGGGCCTCGGCCACCACCGTGGGCCCGGCCCAGGCGCGTGCCAGCGCGCGGGCCTCCTCGGTGGCCGCCGCCGTGCTGGGGTCGGACGCGGACATTGACTCCTCGACGGACAACTCCATGAACAACGTGCCTGACGCCGCCACCCTGGCACGTATCCGTGACGCCTACGCCAATGCCAAGGCCACCTGTACGGCCCCGGCCCCGGGGGCCAGTGGTGAGATGGCGGCCTTCAGCTCCGCGCCCTCCCTCGTCTACCCCATGGTGGAGGGGACCTACACCCTCTCCTCCCCCTACGGCTACCGTCTTCACCCCACCCTGGGGGTGCTCAAGCTCCACGCGGGGATGGACATGTCGGCCCCTGCGGGCACCCCCATCTACGCGGCGGCAGCGGGCACGGTGGTGGAGGCGGGCATGGTGGACGGTACCGGCACCGTGACCATCCAGCACGAGATCGACGGGAAGACCTGGTACACGAGCTACCTGCACATGTACGAGGACGGGATCTACGTCAAGGTCGGTGACAAGGTCAAGGTGGGCCAGCTCATTGCGGGCGCGGGGTCGACCGGCTACTCCACGGGGCCCCACCTGCACTTTGAGGTCCGTACCGCCAATGACACCTCTGACGAGACCACCGTGGACCCCGCCGCCTGGCTGGTGGAGCACAAGGCCGCCCAGCTGACCACGGACTGCCTGTGAGGGGCGTGGTACGACGTCGTTCCTCCCGTCCCGTGGAGGTGGTGGCGCACCGCGGCGGCGCGGCTGAGGCCCCGGAGAACACCTGGTCCGCCGTGGAGCACACCGTGGACGCGGGTCTGACCTGGATGGAGACGGACCTGCGCGCCACCGCTGACGGGGTGGTCCTGCTGTGGCACGACCCGGACCTGGTGCGTACCACCGGGGTGGAGGGGGTCCTGCGCGACCTGACCTGGGAGGAGGTCTGCGAGGTGGACGCGGGGGACGGGCGGGCCCCGGTGCGGCTGGCGGACGTCCTGGCCTCCTTCCCCTCCCTGGGCCTGAACGTGGACCTCAAGGAGGACGCCGTGGTGGCCCCGGCCCTGGCGGCGGTCGGCCGGGCGGGGGCCTGGCGGCGGGTGCGGTTCGCCTCCTTCTCCTCCCGGCGCCTGCGCCAGGTCCGGAGTCGGGAGCCTAGGGCCCGTACCAGTCTGGGTACCACGGAGGTGGTCGGGCTGGTGTCTCGCTCGGTCAGTGCCGTGGGGGTGGGTGCCCTGAGCGGGCGCGGGCTGCTCCAGGACCCCGGTACGGGGCGGTGGGTGAGGCCGCGGCCCGGGGTGGTGCGTCGCCTGGTCCGGCCGTCCTGGCTCGGACGGGCTGACGCCGTCCAGGTCCCTGTCAGGCGGTCCGGGGTGGTCGTGGTGGGTCCCAGGGTCGTGGCGGCTGCTCACGAGGCGGGTCTGGAGGTCCATGTCTGGACGGTCAACGACCCTGCCCAGATGCTCTGGCTGGAGCGTATGGGGGTGGACGCCGTGGTCACGGACGTGCCCACCCTGGCGCAGGAGGTCCTGGGCGGCTAGGTCAGCGGGGTCCGGGCGAGCTGGCACCCAGAATGACAGGTGCTGAGCGGAGAAGGCAGCTTTCGATCGGGAGTGATCAGATGTATGCTGTTCGCTGTGACCTGCCTGACCGTCTGCGGGTCACTCGTCGCATGGAGACCGCCACGCGAGCACAGGATTTGTGAGGTATGACGCACGTGACTACGGCTGCTGACATTGTCCCCATCAGTTTCGGAACCGGCGGCTGGCGCGCCGTCATCGCCGACGGCTTCACCCGCTTCAACGTCGAGCGCGTGGCCCAGGCCCTGGCGGACCGTATCCACGCCGAGGGCGTGGCGGACAGGCCCGTCGTCATCGGGTACGACCAGCGGTTCCTCTCCCCGGAGTTCACCTGGTGGGCCGCGGAGGTGCTGGCCGGCAACGGCATCCGCGCCCACGTCATCGACCGCGCCGCCCCCACACCCATGATCATGTGGACGGTCCGTGACCTGGGCTGCGCCTACGGCGTGGCCGTGACCGCCTCCCACAACCCCGCCGCCTACAACGGCCTGAAGATCTTCACCGCCGGGGGCCGTGACGCCGAGGTGGAGGTCACCACCCCGCTCCAGGAGCACGCCAACACCCTCCACGCCCCCGACGTCAGGCGCCTGGAGCGCAGGACCGCCCTGGCGCAGGGGGCCATCACCACCCAGACCTCCATGAACTGGTACATCGACGCCATCCTGGACGCGGTGGACCTGGAGGCGATCCGCCACGCGCACCTCAAGATCGTCCTGGACCCCATGTTCGGGGTCTCGCGCACCTGCCTCCAGACGATCCTCATGACGGCGCGCTGCGACGTGGACACCATCCACGAGCGCCGCGACACCCTCTTCGGCGGACGCCTGCCCAGCCCGTCGAGCGCCACCACCTTCGCCCTGGCCAAGGAGGTCCTGGAGCGCGGCGCGGCCCTGGGTATCGCCACCGACGGCGACGCCGACCGCCTGGGGGTCATTGACGACACCGGCGCCTTCCTCCACCCCAACCAGATCCTCGTCCTGCTCTACGACTACCTCCTGGAGGACAGGGGCTGGCACGGCCCGGTGGTGCGCAACGTGGCCACCACCCACCTGCTGGACCGGGTGGCCGCCGAGCACGGCGAGACCTGCTACGAGGTCCCCGTGGGCTTCAAGTGGGTCTCCGCCGCCATTGACAGGTACGACGCCGTCCTGGGCGGGGAGTCCTCCGGCGGTCTGACGGTGCGTGGCCACATCGCCGGCAAGGACGGCATCTACGCGGGCGCGCTCCTGGTGGAGATGGTGGCCAGGCGGGCCAAGCCGCTGTCCCGGATCTACGCCGACATCGTGGCACGCTACGGCCGTCTCGAGATGGTCGAGTCCAGCCTGGAGTTCGACCCCGAGGTCAAGGAGCCCCTGACCCGCCGCATTATGGTCCAGCGGGACCTGCCCGACTTCGGCCTGGAGGTCAGGACGGTCTCCACCGCCGACGGGTGCAAGGTCGTGTTCACGGACGGCAGCTGGGTCATTACCCGCTTCTCCGGCACCGAGCCCCTCCTGAGGGTCTTCGCCGAGGCCGGGACCACCGAGCAGGCCCAGCGCCTGGTGGACACCGTCCAGGACTACTACCAGCTGCACTGAGGTACCGGGAGGGCCGCGGGCCCCGTCCCGGTGGCCCTCCCGACGTCGGGGGAGGATCCTGCCCGCGCCGCGGGCCCCTCAGGAGTAGTACAGGGCCAGACGGTGCCCGTCGAACTCGCGCACCGTTATGGCCTGGCCGTAGATCTGCTCCAGCACCGGGGTGGTCATAATCTGCGCGGGTGTGCCGTGGGCGGCCACCCGCCCGTGGCGCAGGGCCAGGATGGAGTCGGCCCACACGGAGGCGTAGTTGACGTCGTGCAGGACCAGGACCACGGTCCTGCCCAGCTCGTCGGCGGCCGCGCGCAGACGGCGCATCATCTGCGTGGCGTGGGTCATGTCCAGGTTGTTGAGGGGCTCGTCCAGGAGGACGTAGGGCGTGTCCTGGGCCAGCACCATGGCCACGAAGGCCCGCTGACGCTGCCCCCCGCTCATCTGGTCCAGGCGGCGGGTGGCCAGGGCCTCCAGGTCCATCCACTCGATGGCCTTCTCCACCGCCCTGTGGTCCGCCTCGGTGGGCCGTCCCCCGTTGTGGGGGAACCGGCCGAAGGACACCAGGTCACGCACGGTCAGGCGGACCGTGAGCTGGTTGTCCTGGCGCAGCACGGCCATGGTGCGGGCGAGCTCGCGGGTGTCGGTGCGGCTGACGTCCAGGCCGCCGACCGTCACGGTCCCGGCGTCGGCCCCCAGCAGGCGGGCGATAATGGACAGCAGCGTGGACTTGCCCGCCCCGTTGGGGCCGATGAGGCAGGTGACGCCGCCCGCGGGCAGGTCCACGGTAATGTCGTCGAGGACCAGGGAGCTTCCGTAGGACTTGGAGACCTGGTCGATGGAGATCACGAGTGCCTTCCTTCCCGCACGAGGAGGGTAATGAGCAGGAGCCCCCCGAGGAGCTCGACAATGACGGACAGGACGGTGGACCACTTCAGGACGTGCTGGAGCACGGTCTGGCCCCCTACCAGGGTGAGGACCGCGCACAGGGCGGACGCGGGCAGGGTGACACCGTGGTGGTAGGTCCCCGCCAGGCGGTATCCCAGGTGGGCCACGAGCAGCCCCAGGAAGGTGATCGGGCCGACCATGGCGGTGGACACCGACACCAGGACCGCCGCCAGGACCAGGACGAGGCGCGTCTGGCGGTCCACGTCCACCCCCAGGGAGGCGGCCAGGGGGCGGCCCAGGAGCAGCACGTCCAGCACGTGCCGCCGGTGCCACAGGGCCAGGGAGGTCAGTGCCACCACGGCGCCGCCGGCCCACAGCAGGTCCGTGCTCACGTTGCTGAAGGAGGCGAAGAGCCGGGACTGGAGGATGAGGTACTCGTTGGGGTCCAGCAGGCGCTGGATGAAGACGACCACCGAGCGCAGGAGGGTGCCCAGGATGACGCCTGCCAGGACCAGGACGTGGATCTCCCGGCCGCTGCCCAGCAGCGTGCTGACGAGGAGCACGGAGACGACGACCATGACCAGGGTCGTCAGGGCGAACTGGGCCAGGGAGGGGATCCAGGCCAGGGCGGCACCACCCAGGACGAGCACCACGAGGGTCTGGACCATGGCGTACAGGGCGTCCAGCCCCATGATCGAGGGCGTCAGGATGCGGTTGCCGGTCACGGTCTGGAAGACGACGGTGGACACCGCCACGGCCCACCCCACGATCCCCAGGGCGGCCAGGGTCGGCAGGCGGAAGCGGAGCGTGAGGGAGGGGCTGGGGGAGCCCACCAGGAGGAAGGCGGCCACGGCGAGGGCCGCCAGGAGGGTCAGGAGCGCCAGGCGCACGGCGGGACGGGCGGTCATCGGGTGCTCCTGAGCAGCATGATGAGGAAGAGGAGGGAGCCGACCACACCCATGACGAGCCCCACGGAGATCTCGTAGGGGTGGTTGACCAGGCGCCCCAGGACGTCGCAGGCCAGGACCATGACGGCGCCGCCGACGGCCATCCACGGCAGGGAGCGGCGCAGGCTGTCCCCCGCCACCAGGGAGACCATATTGGGCACCACCAGGCCCAGGAAGGGCAGGGAGCCGACCACCACCACCGTGACCGCGCTGGTCAGGGAGACGATCACCATGCCCAGGGCCATTGTGCGGTCGTAGGCCAGGCCCAGGCCCACGGCCCGGTCCCGCCCCAGCCCGGCCACGGTGAAGCGGTCCGCGGCGAACCAGGCCACCAGGGTCATGACCCCCACCCCCCACAGGAGCTCGTAGCGTCCGGCGACCTTGCCGGAGAGGTCGCCGCTGGTCCAGGCCCCCAGGGTCTGCATGAGGTCCAGGCGCCAGGCCACGAAGGTGGTGGCGGCCTCGACGACGCCGGCGAGCATAATGCCTACCAGGGGTACCAGGACGTCGTTGGGGCGGTGCACGGGCAGACGGCGCAGCAGCCACAGGAACAGGGCCGAGCCCACGGCGGCGCTCGCCGCCCCGGCACCCATCTTGGCGGTCATGCTGGCGGAGGGCGCCAGGACGGTCGCGGCCAGGATGCCGGCGGTGGCGAACTGCACGGTCCCGGTGGTGGAGGGGGCCACGAAGCGGTTGCGCACCAGCAGCTGCATGAGGGCCCCGGCGGTGGCCATGGCGGCCCCGGCCAGGGCGGCGGCGGCGGTGCGGGGGATCCGGGACTCGACCAGGAGCGTGGTGTCCTGGGGCCCCAGCCTGCCCAGGAGCAGCTTGACCGGGTTCAGGGTGACCACGCCGGTGACCAGGGACAGGCCCACCAGCACCACCAGGGCGACCAGGAGGCGGATCAGCACCTGGGAGCCCCCTCGGGAGGCGGTCCCCGCTACCGTGGGCTCCTGCCCCGGCGCCGCGGGCCGGGTGGGGGCGGACGGGGGGACGGGCCCCGGCCCGGGGGACGTGGCGGGCACGTCGTCCCGGGCCGGGGTGGCGGGGGAGGCGGTCATGCGCCGATGGCTTTGCCGACCTCGTCCACCATGGCGGGGGCGTTGTGGAGCCCGGCGCCGATGATGTACCAGCGCTGGCCGTCGAGGTAGGCCACCTGGTTCTTGGTCCAGGCGGTGGTGGCGGTGACCAGGTCGGTGTTGAGCACCTCCTTGGCGGCCTGGCCGCTGTCGCCGATGGCGGCGTCGCGGTCGACCACGAACAGCCAGTCGGGGTTGGACTGGCTAATGAGCTCAAAGGAGATGGACTCCCCGTGGGTAGCGGCCTCGACGTCCTCGATGGCGGGGGCGATCCCCAGCTGGTCGTGGATAATGCCGAAGCGCGAGCCCTTGCCGAAGGCGGTGACCTTGCCGCCGGAGGTCATGAGGACCAGGCCCTTGCCGACGGTGGTGCCCTTGGCCTTGACGCGCTCGACGTCCTTGTTGTAGGTCTCCAGGGCCTTGGCGGCGGCGTCGGCGGCCCCGAAGATCTTGCTCATGAGGTCGGTGGTGGTGGTGAGACGCTCCTCGAAGGAGGTGGAGCGGTCCCCGGGGATCAGGATGGTCTTGCCCTCGAAGGCGGCGGCCACGGAGTCGTAGGTCTTGGCCGAGCGTCCTCCCACGATGACCAGGTCGGGGTCCAGGGAGGCGATCTTCTCCTGGTCGGGCTCCTGGAGGTTGCCCACGACGGTGGCCTTGGAGTAGTGGTCGCCCAGGTCGGTGGGCAGGGTCTCGCCGTTGCGCACAATGCCCACGACGTGGTCGGCCACGCCCAGGGCCACCAGGGTGTCCATGGTGGTGATGTCCAGGACGACGACCTTGCTCGGGGCGGACTGGAAGGTCATCTCGCCCTTGCCGTGGGTCACGGTCACCGGGAAGGCGGGGGCGCCGGAGGAGGCGCCCTGCGAGGCGGACGTGGAGTCCGCGGCGCCGGAGGCGGTCTCCGGGGCGCCGGAGGCGGAGCTGTCGGACGGCTTGTCGGAGGAGCAGGCGGTCAGGATCCCGGCGGTACCGACGGCACCCAGTGAGAGGAGAGAACGGCGGGTAATCATAAGGCTCCTTCGAGCATGACAGATGGTGCAGGGATACGGGCACCGCCTCGATCGGAGGCAGGACCACCATTTAGGCTAGCCTCGTCTAGCCATATTCTCTACCAGGACTTATGTCACAATCCGGGGGGCGTGAGGGGGCATGACGATGTGATCGAATGTGCGCGAATCGTGTCTCGATCGCATAGGATGGTGCACATGTCTTCGACGACCGCAGGCTCTGCCCCCTCCGCCCCCCTACCCGTCACCAAGGCCGTTGTCCTCGCGCGCGGCCTGGGTACCCGCATGCGCGCCGCCTCCCCGTCCCCGGCGGGCGCCCCCGCCGTCACCGACGCCGCCGTCGAGGCCGGCGCCAAGGGCATGATCGACGTCGGACGCCCCTTCCTGGACTACGTCGTCTCCGCCCTGGCCGACGCCGGTATCACCCGGATCTGCCTGGTCATCGGCCCGGAGCACACCATGTTCCGGGAGCACTTCGACTCCCTGGCCGCCAGCGGCGAGCTGGCCCGCGTCACCGTCTCCTACGCCGTCCAGGCCGAGCCCCTGGGCACGGCCGACGCGGTCGCCGCCGCTGAGGACTTCGCCGCCGGCGACCGCGTGGTCGTCATTAACTCGGACAACTACTACCCAGTACAGGCCCTGCGCCAGCTCGTGGCCCTGCCCGGCGCCGGGCTCATCGGCTTTGACCGCCAGGCGCTGCTGGCGCGGTCCAACATCCCACCCGACCGCATCGCGGCCTTCGCGGTCCTGGAGCAGGAGCGTGACGAGCAGGGGCGCCTGCTCATGCGTGACATCGTAGAAAAGCCCACCGCCGACCAGCTCGCGTCCCTGGGCCCCCAGGCCCCACTGTCCATGAACGCCTGGCTGTTCACCCCCGGGATCTTCGCCGCCTGCCGGGACGTCACCCCCTCGGCGCGCGGGGAGTACGAGATCACCGACGCCGTCCGCCTGGACCGCTCTCGGGGCACCGAGTACCAGGTCGTGCCGGCGGCGGCGGGCGTGCTGGACCTGTCGCGCCGGGACGACATCGCCTCGGTGCGGGCCGCCCTGGAGGGCGTGGAGGTGTCGCTGTGACCCCGCTGCTGAGCACCCCGACCCCGGGGGCGGCCGTCCCCCGCCTCCAGGGCGCCGACGCCCCGGGCTCCCTCCAGGGACCCCTGAGCTCCCCCGCCACGGCCGTGGCCTGGTTCGTCCCCGGACGCATTGAGGTCCTGGGCAAGCACACCGACTACGCCGGGGGCCGCTCCCTGCTGGCGGCCGCCTCCCACGGCATCACCTTCACCGGCCGCGTCATCGACCCGCCCGTGCTGCGGGTGACCAGCGAGGTCATCGGTCAGACCGTGGAGATCCCCTACGACGGGGACACCCGGGACTGGCAGGGCCACTGGGCCGGGTACCCGGCCGCCGTCTGCGCCCGGCTGCACAAGAACTTCGGGGACGTCCTGCGCGGCGCCGAGGTCACGGTCTCCACGAACCTGCCCCTGGCCTCGGGCATGTCCTCCTCCTCGGCGATGATCGTGGGCCTGGCGCACGTCCTCATGGACCTCTCCGGCATCGAGTCCCTGCCCGTCTTCAGGCAGAACGTGCACACCACCGAGGAGCTCGCCCACTTCATGGCCTGTATCGAGAACGGGCAGACCTTCGGCACGCTGCCCGGGGAGCAGGGGGTGGGGACCTTCGGCGGCAGCGAGGACCACACGGGCATGATGTGCTGCCACGCCGACAGGCTCAGCCAGTACTCCTTCTGCCCCACCCGCCTGGAGCGCGAGGTCCCCTTCCCTGAGGACCACTCCTTCGTCATCGCCGTCTCCGGGGTCCTGGCCGAGAAGAGCGGTCGTGCCCGGGACCTGTACAACCGCGCCTCCCTGTCCACCCGGGAGATCGTGGCGCTGTGGAACCAGGCCACCGGCCGCCAGGACGTCTACCTGGCCGACGCCGTGCGCTCCGGCACCGACGCCCCCGAGCGCATACGCCGGGTCGTGGCCGGTCACGACTACCTGCCCCAGCGGTTCGAGCAGTTCCTGACCGAGTCCGAGCAGATCGTCGGGCAGGCCGGGGACGCCCTGGCGGCCGGGGACATGGAGACCTTCGGCGAGCTGGTGGACCTGTCCCAGAAGTGGACGGACGAGGGCCTGGACAACCAGGTGCCGCAGACCCGCGCCCTGGCGCGCCTGGCCCGTCGGCAGGGGGCCGTGGCCGCCTCCGCCTTCGGTGCGGGGTTCGGGGGCTCGGTGTGGGCGCTGGTGCCCACCGCCGGGTCCCAGGCGTTCGCCGGGCGCTGGCTGAGCGCCTACGCCCGGGAGTTCCCCGAGACTGCGGCGCGGGCCGTCACGCTGGTCACCCGCCCCGGTGCCCCCGCCCGCCGTCTGGCCCTAGAGACGTGAGGAAGACGACAGCGTCGGTGTGAGCCGGTGGCCGGCCGCGTGCTGGTACGGGCGCCCGGCACGGGGCCGCGGCCGGGCTCCTGGCCCGGCGGGCCGGGCCCGGCCGGGCGTGCTCCGGTGGGGGCCGGGTGGTCCTGCCTCAGCGGGGACCTCCCGGCCCCGGTGCTGCCGGTCCCGGGAGCAGGGGCCGTGGCACGGGTGACGGCGTACGGGCCAGCGGCCGGGGCCGGTCCCGTTTCCACACTCGGCCGGAGCCTGGTACAGTGCTCCGCGGGCCCCGGTAGCTCAGTGGATAGAGCGTCTGCCTCCGGAGCAGAAGGTCGCAGGTTCGAATCCTGTCCGGGGCACCACACCACCCAAGGCCCCGTCACGGATGGCGGGGCCTTCCTCGTGCCCGCGCGCCGAGGGGCAGGGTGGACGCCCTGGGTATGAGGCCACGGCCCAGGGCCCGACCGTGACGTCGCACGAGGGCCGGGCGGTTCGGTGGGGTCACCCAACCGGACCCGTGGTGGTCTGCCTACCAGGTCAGGTGGTGGCCAGGTAGGCCTCGACGGCGTCGCGGATGACCGCGCTGGCGGTGGTGTTGTGCTCGCGGACGTAGGCGTCCAGGGCGTCGTTGGTGGACTCAGGCAGGCGCACCTGACGGCGTGGGGAGCGGCCGGCGCCGGTGGCGTGGTCCCGGCCGAGGCCGGGACGACCACGCAGGATGGCGTCGAGCTCGTCATCGCTGATGCGCGAGCCGTCGCGGGGGGTGCCGCGTCGGACGGTGCCGATACGACCGGTGGTGACGTCCTCGTCAAGCTGGCTGTAGTAGGCCTGCTCGGCGGCGGTGAACTGGCGTGTGCTGTCCATGTCTGTCATCTCTTGATCATCTCGTTGGCTGCTCTGTGTGCGGGGTACCGCGGGAGCGGGTCAGACGTGCCCCGGCGGGGTGCGTCTGACGTGTGTGGGTAGGACTGTCAGCGTCCGCTGGGCGGGACGAGGTGGCGGTAGAGGTCAGTGACCTCCATGGCGTGGAAGATGGTGCGCCGCCCGGTGCCGTCAACGCTAACGCCCACCTCGAGGTAGCGCAGGGCGTCAGGATCTCGCGTGGGGCCGTCCGCGGCCATCCGGTAGCCTGTGCCCGTGACCCCAGAAGAGCTTGCCGCAGCGATCCGCTCCGTCCTCGTCTCCGCCGTCGCCTCCGGGCAGATCGCCCTGGACGGGGAGATCCCCGTACCCCACGTGGAGCGACCCCGCAACCGCGACCACGGCGACTGGGCCACCAACGTCGCCATGCAGCTGGCCAAGAAGGCCGGGACCAGCCCGCGTGCCCTGGCCGGGGTCCTCGCCACCGGCCTGGAGGCCGTTGACGGTATCGCCTCGGTGGAGGTGGCCGGACCCGGGTTCCTCAACATCCGCCTGGATGCGGCCAGCGCAGGCGAGCTGGCCCGCACCATTGTGGAGGCGGGGGAGGCCTACGGGCGCAACGAGACCCTGGCCGGCCAGCACGTCAACCTCGAGTACGTCTCAGCCAACCCCACCGGGCCGGTGCACCTGGGCGGGGCCCGGTGGGCCGCCGTCGGCGACTCCCTGGCCCGGATCCTGTCCGCCTGCGGGGCCGCCGTGACCCGCGAGTACTACTTCAACGACCACGGCACCCAGATCGACCACTTCGCCGCCTCCCTGCTGGCCAGCGCCCGCGGCCAGGCCACCCCCGAGGACGGCTACGGCGGCGACTACATCGCCGAGACCGCCCAGGAGGTCACGGCCGGTGAGCTGGCCGCCGGGCGCCCCGACCCCGCCACCCTGCCCGAGGCCGAGGCCACCGAGGTCTTCCGCGCCCGGGGCGTGGACCTCATGTTCGCCGCCGTCAAGGCCGAGCTGCACGCCTTCCGCTCCGACTTCGACGTCTTCTTCCACGAGGACTCCCTGCACACCTCCGGCGCCGTCGAGCGCGCCATCGCCCGCCTGCGCGAACGCGGCGTCATCGAGGAGCGCGACGGCGCCACCTGGCTGCGCACCACCGACTTTGGCGATGACAAGGACCGCGTCCTCATCAAGTCCGACGGAAACACCTCCTACTTCGCCGCCGACCTCGCCTACTACCTGGACAAGCGCGAGCGCGGTACCGACTGTGCCATCTTCCTGTTCGGCGCCGACCATCACGGCTACATCGGCCGGATGATGGCCATGTGTGCGGCCTTCGGCGACGAGCCCGGTGTCAATATGCAGATCGTCATCGGCCAGTTCGTCAACCTTGTCAAGGATGGGCAGCCCGTGCGCATGTCCAAGCGCGCCGGCACCATCGTGACACTCGGCGACCTCGTTGACGCCGTCGGCGTGGACGCCGCCCGCTACGCCCTGGCCCGCTCGTCCATGGACTCCGCCATCGATATCGACCTGGACCTGCTGGCCTCCACCTCGAGCGAGAACCCGGTGTACTACGTCCAGTACGCCCACGCCCGCACGCGCAACGTGGCCCGCAACGCCGCGGAGCACGGCGTGTCCCGCTCGGCCGGCTTCCTCCCGGCGGCGCTGGACGACCCGGCGGACTCTGCACTGCTCGGCGTGCTCGCCCAGTTCCCCGCGATCGTCGCCCAGGCCGCGCAGTTGCGCGAGCAGCACCGCGTGGCCCGTTACCTCGAGCAGCTGGCCGCCGCCTACCACGCCTGGTACGGCGCCACCCGCGTCACCCCCCGTGGGGACGACGCCGTCAACTCCGGCCACGTAGCCCGTCTGTGGCTCAACGACGCCGTCGGGCAGGTCCTCGCCAACGGGCTCGGTCTGCTGGGCGTTACCGCTCCCGAGAGGATGTGAGACCATGACGCACCAGATTCCCACCGGTGAGCCGCCCCTGGGGGCGCTGGCCTGCCCCGAGCCCGAGGACCGTCCCGACCTGTGGCCCACGACGGCGCGGCGCACGCCCGACGGAGAGCTCGCCCTGGGCGGGCTGACGGTCTCCGAGATCCTCGCCAATGCCCCCAGCCCCGTCTTCGTCTTGGACGAGGCCGACCTGCGCGGCCGCGCCGCCTCCTGGAGTGCCGCCATGGCCGAGGAGTTCTGGCCTGAATACGGCATGGCCGGAGGAGAGGCCTACTACGCCGGCAAGGCCTTCCTCACCACCACGATCGCCCGGTGGGTCCTTGAAGAGGGTATGGGCATCGACGCCGCCAGCCGCGGAGAGCTCGCCGTGTCCCTCGCCGCCCTGCAGGAGGTGGACGGGGCTGAGGCCACCACCAGCGCCACCCGTGTGGGCCTGCACGGCAACGGCAAGACACAGGCCGAGATCGCCGTCGCCCTCACCCACCACCTGAGTCACCTCGTCCTCGACTCCCTCGAGGAGGTCGAGCTCGCCGTCCGCGCCGTACGCGACCTGCGCGCCAGCGGTGTCTACGGGCCCGAGGAGACCGGCAAGGTCATGGTGCGCCTGACCACTGGCGTCCACGCCGGGGGCCACGAGTTCATCTCCACCGGCCACGAGGACCAGAAGTTCGGCCTCTCTGTCCACGCCGGTATCGCCCGCCAGGCCATCGACGCGATCATCGCCGCCCCCGAGCTCGAGTTGCACGGGCTGCACTCCCACATCGGCTCCCAGATCCTGGACCTGACCGGCTTCCGTGAGGCCGCCCGCGTCGTCGTTGCCCTGCGCCACGAGGTCGCGGTCTCCACGGGCGTCATTGTCCACGAGCTGGACCTGGGCGGCGGCTACGGCATCGCCTACACCGGCGCGGACCCGGTGCCGCCCAGTCCGGCACAGGTCGCTCAGACCCTTGCCGAGACGGTGCGCGAGCTGTGCGTCGAGCTCGGCGACCCGGTCCCGAGCGTGTCGGTCGAGACCGGACGCAGCGTCTCCGGGCCGTCCACCGTCATGCTCTACACGGTCACCGGACTCAAGCGCATCGCCCTCGACGACGGCGCCTCCCGCTTGTACGTCAGCGTCGACGGTGGCATGAGCGACAACATCCGCCCCGCCCTGTACAAGGCCGCCTACACGGCCCTGGTCGCCAACCGCCGTCCCGACCCGGCCGCGGAACTGACCCGCGCGCGCGTCGTCGGCAAGCACTGTGAGAGCGGTGACATCCTCGTGCGCGACGTCGACCTGCCCGCGGACCTGGCCGTCGGCGACGTTCTGGCGGTGCCCGCCGTCGGAGCCTACGGACGCTGCCTGGCCTCCAACTACAACCTCTTCACTCGCCCCGGCGTGCGCTGGGTGCGCGAGGGCGAGTCGGGCTGGATCCTGCGCCCCGAGACCATCGAGGACATCCTGCGCCTGGAGGGCTGAGCCCTCTAAGTCTCGGCTGCGCGCTCTGCTGCAGCAAAGAAGCGGTGAGCTGCTTCGTTTCTTCTGGAGAGGTTCCTCGGCCGGGCTAGCATTCCCTGCATGAATGCCTTCTCACCGGTAAGTAATGACCGAGCGTGGGCTGATCTGCGTCGTCACCTGGAGCGGACCGGAAACGAGCCCACCGTCGTGATGTTTGCGGCCCAGACTCGGGCCCAGACCCAGAGCCTCAAGGAGCGCGTCGAGCTGTGGTGCCGGCGGGCTCGCAGGTCCTGGACGGAGCCGGAAGCGGGACAGCTTCTGACCTCGTGGTTGAGTCGCTATCTTCCTGTCCCCGGTGTTCTCTTCCTCGACCTGTGGGATGATCAGGTGCGCCACAAGGTCCTGCGCACACTCAACGAGATGCAGGTGCACCTCGCCCGCTCAGAGAGCGGATGCCTCATCATTTGCGGACCAATCGCATTGCTCGGTGAAGCTTCCCGTGAAGCTGCGGACCTATGGTCCATTCGGTCTCTGACGTGCGTTATTGGTTCCGGTGCCGAGGAGCCTGTGGACCTGGTGCGGGAGTCAGAGGGGGAGCTGGAGGCGCGTCGAGATCTTTCGGTTTCTCTGCAGAACCTCGGGTGGGCAGCCGAAATGCGTGGTGACTGGGACGCGGCCTCAGCGGCATACCAGGAGTTCCTGGAGCTGACGCGAGAGCTGGTGGAGTTGCAGGGGACTCCGCAGGCTCGTCGGGACGTTTCGGTCGCCTTGAACAAGATGGGCCGAGTAGGAGAAACCTTTGGCGACTGGACCAAAGCCGAGGCGGCCTACCAGGAGTCACTGGAGATCAGGCAAGGTTTGGAGAAGGAGCTGGGGACGCCAAAAGCTCGCCGCGATCTGTCGGTTTCCTTGGACAATATCGGCCGGGTGGCTGAAGCACGTGGCGACTGGGACAAGGCCGAGGCGGCCTACCAGGAGACACTGAGGCTGGCACGGGAGCTGGAGGAACTACTAGGGACTCCGCAAACACGCCGCGAGCTGTCGCTCACTCTGGAGAGTATTGGCCGGGTGGCTGAAGCACGTGGCGACTGGGACAAGGCCGAGACTGCCTACCAGGAGTCTCTGGCTCTGATGCAGGAGCTGGAGAAGTTGCTGGGGACGCCGGAGACCCGTTGTGACCTGTCGTGCTCCTTGGCAAGTGTCGGTTGGGTGGCTGAAGTACGTGGTGACTGGGATGCGGCTGAGGCGGCCTACCAGGAGTCACTGAGGCTGGCACGGGAGCTAGACGGTTTGCAGGGGACAATACAGAGTTATCGTAACCTGTCGCGCTCTCTGGACGGTGCCGGGCGGGTGGCTCAGGCTCGTGGTGACTGGGATGCGGCTGAGGCGGCCTACCAGGAGTCACTGGCTCTGAGACAGGAGCTGGAGGAGGTGTTGGGGACGCCGGAGGCCCGTTGTGACCTGTCAGTCTCCCTGGACAACGTTGGTCGTGTAGCTCTGAGTCGCAACGACTTGGTCGCTGCGGACGATGCTTATCAGGAGTCGTTGACTATCAGGCGGTATTTGAGGGAGGAACTCGGGACTCCGGAGACTTATCGTGATTTGTCGGTCTCCTTGAACAATGTTGGACGGGTGGCTGAGACCCGTGGTGACTGGGATGCGGCTGAGGCGGCCTACCAGGAGTCACTGGCTCTGGCACGGGAGCTGGAGGAGATGCTGGAGACGCCGAGAGCGCGTCGTGACCTGTCAGTCTCCCTGGACAACGTGGGATGGGCGCTTCTTATTCGCGGAGATAAGGCGGCGGCTGAATCCTCCTTCCGAGAATCGTTGGAGATAAGGCTGGAGCTGGAGGAGATGCTGGAGACGCCGGAGGCTCTCGGCGATCTGTCGCTCGCCCTGGAGAACATGGGGCAAGTGTCGGAGGTGCAGGATGAGTGGGATACGGCGCAGGTTGCCTACCAGCAGTCGCTGCAGATCCGGCGGATGCTGGAGAAAATGCTGGGAACCCCGCAAGCTCAGCAGGACGTGTCAACCTCTGAGGAGCACCTTAGGCGCCTGAGTCAGAAGCGCGCTGACCTGGGAAAACTCTGAGCGGAACCGTGTCTCAGTAAAGCTGAGGACCACCTGTTCGGAAGATGGAACAACCACAACGCGATCCGTCTGATAGGGAAGGCACAGTGCACGCACAGACGCAGCACATGAGTCTTGTATGATACCTACAAATGGTAGCGGCTTGAGTTGTCTGAAATCTAGATCACAGTTGTGTTGAGATTGTGACCTCGTGCGTGTTTTGTTTGTTCGCTATTCCCAAACAGTCGGTTTGTGACACAGTGGCCTTGGTCATCACGGGGCAGCCTTCCCGTCTCCTGAGCGGGTGGTGAGGGCGTCCTGTGATGGTTCACGAGGCAGACCTTGTTATCTATGCCAGGAATCCGGAGATCCCATGAACACATTGTCCACGGGCGCCACCTCTCGGCCGGCCCTCTCACGGGGGGCGGTGAGGGGACTCGTCGCCATCCTTGCTCTCTTCCTCGTCGCGATCTTGTCTCAGCTCTCGCCCCAGGCGAGCGCCGACGAGAACAAGAGCGTCAACGTTTCCAACCTGTCTCTGACACGTGTGGACGGCAACAACGTTGAGCAGGACGGGAAGCTCAACTACTACGACCTCGCTCGCCTGAGCTTCGACTGGAACGGCGTCGACGCCAACCTCAAGTCGGGCGACTCCTTCACCATTGGTCTGGGCGATTACTTCAGCAACCTGCAGAACAACGCCACCCACCCGATGACCGTCGAGTACGGCGGCAAGGACGTTGAGGTCGGCACCTGCACCCTCACCGTCAGGGACGTCACCTGCACCTTCAACTCCAAGGTCGATGAGCTGAAGGCTGCCGGCTTCCACAACTTCAAGGGCAGCGGCTCTGCCCTGGTGTCGGTCGTTAAGACCACCGACTCGCAGACCGTCGACCTCACCGCCAACGGCATCACAACCCCTGTCATTCTGCCCGGTGGTGGCGGCATCGGCGGTCCTGAGGAGAGCGACTGGGAGCTCACCAAGTGGGCCTCCACCTTCTACAACAACTACAAGGAGCTGACCTGGGGTGTGAACTTCGGGACCAACCAGACCACTGGTGGCAAGCTCGGTAAGACCTTCGACGGTTCCCGCCAGACCATCGTCTTCACCGACACCCTCGGTGGTGGCATGAGCTTCAACCAGGCCGACGCCTCTCGTACGGTGCTCTACCTGCGTCCCGCGGACGGCAAGTCCATCCCGCTGACCAACGCCGCCGGCCAGGACTCCACCACCCAGTACGGTGACTTCGACGTCAAGGCCTCCTACTCCGCGGACGGCCGCGTCGCCACCTACGAGGTGACCGGTCCGTTCCAGAACAGCACCAACTTCACCCTGGAGTACCCGGTCTCCTTCGTGGACGCCAACGGCAACGCCGTCACCGCAACCCGGGGCACCGTCTACGAGAACAGCATCAACCTCAACGGCACGGACCTGATCAGCACTCAGCAGCAGTCCTATGTCCAGTACTTCGACATCTCGGTCCAGATGGAGCCCGGCTTCGGCACCTTCGACGTGACCAAGGTCGTTCAGGGCGACGGCGCCGCTCAGGCTGCAGACTCCTCCTTCGTCGTCGACGTCGCCTACGAGCTGCCGGCCGCCGCCAGTTCCTACCCGAACTGGAAGGCCCCCGAGGGCCAGAAGCCCTCTGGCGAGGGCCGCACCGGTACCTCCTCCGTCACCGTCAAGCCCGGTGCACCGGTCACCTTCGAGGGGACCTTCCCCGTGGGCACCAAGATCACGCTGAGCGAGGACATCTCCAAGGCCCAGCCCGCAGCCTCTGGCTACAGCTGGGGCGAGCCGGTCTTCACCGTGGACGGTCAGAACACCAACACCTTCACCATCCGCGACCAGGAGCTCGTCAAGGTCTCTCTGACCAACACGACGACCACGACTACGGCTCCGCCCACGACCACGGCTCCGCCCACGACCACGGCTCCGCCGACCACCACGGTCCCGCCGGCCACCACGCCTCCGGCGACTACGGCTCCGCCGGCCACCACGGCTCCGCCCGCGGTCCCGCCGACCACCACCCCGGGCGCTCCGGTTCCGCCCACCTCCACCCCGAGGACGCCGACCAGCACCCCGCCGCTGGCTCGCACCGGTGCTAACGCCGTTGCGTTCCTGCTCCTCGCCGGTGCCGGCGTGGGTGGCGGCGCTCTGCTGGTGGCTCGCCGCCGCAACGCCTCCTGAACGCGGGTGACCGCTTCTCGAGCCTGAACTTCATCAGGAGATCCCAGTGGCCCCGCCCCGGTTGAACCGGGGCGGGGCCACTGGCGTGCCGTCTGCATTCCGGGCGCTCCCGGGCCCGGGACGGTCCCTGGGCATGAGGGCGACTCAACCCTAGGGAGGAGCCTCCTTCACCATCAATCATTCTCCCGGGGGTCTCGGTGGCCTCGTCTCCCTTTCTAGCCTGGAGTCATGAGCGCAGCGACATCCTCTTCTCCGTCCTCACTGACCTCCTTCGTCTCCTCCCTGGAGCAGCCGCCCCCGGCCTGGGGGAGCTTCGACGACGTGCCGGCCCCAATGTCCATGGGCCTGGGACGGGTGATCGGTCGGCTGCTCAAGCAGCTCCTCTGGCGCCGCTGAGGGCCCTCGCCGCCTGGTAGACGCACTACCTCGGTGAGATCGGTCCTTGGAAGACCGGCTCTTCGCGAGCGGGGCGTGACGGGGTCGTCGCGTGTCCGTACATCGACAGGCAAGCGCTCCCGGGCCGATGGCCCTTATGCTGGCCCGCAGCGACGGTCGGCGCACGCGGGCAGCAGGTCACAGGCTCCTGCCGTATCCGGCCCCATCGCTTCACGCAGTCGAAGTGCCCGCGGAAGGCACGCTACACAGCAAGGTGGTCCATCTCGTGGCTCAGGAGCTCTCACCCGCCCAGCGCACCCTCACCGTCGGCGTTCTCGGCGCCGGGACCGTCGGCAGCCAGGTGATCCGCCTGCTCACCGAACAGGCCGACGACTTCGCTGCCCGCTCCGGTGCTCGCCTGGAGATCACGGGAGTGGCCGTGCGCGACGTCGACGCTCCACGAGACGCCTCGGTGCCCCGGAACCTCCTCACTGACGACGCCACCGCCGTCGCCACCGGCAACGATCTGGTCATCGAGCTCATCGGCGGCATCGAGCCCGCCCGGACCCTCATCCTGGCCGCATTCAAGGCCGGGGCCAGCGTCATCACCGGCAACAAAGCCCTCATCGCCGCCCACGGTCCCGAGCTCTACGCGGCCGCGGCCGCTGCCGGCACCGATTTCTACTACGAGGCCGCCGTCGCGGGCGCCATTCCCGTCGTCTATGCGCTGCGCGAGTCGATGGCCGGGGACCGCGTTACCAGCGTGCTCGGCATCGTCAACGGCACTACCAACTACATCCTCGATGAGATGAGCACCAAGGGCCTGTCCTTCGAGACCGCTCTGGCCACCGCCCAGGAGCTCGGTTACGCCGAGGCCGACCCTACCGCCGATGTCGACGGCCTGGACGCGGCCGCCAAGGCCGCCATCATCGCCTCACTCGCCTTCCACACCCGCGTGGGCCTCGACGACGTCTCCGTCGAGGGCATCCGCGCGATCACTGCCGATGACATCCGCGAGGCCCACGCTTCGGGCTGCGAGCTCAAGCTGCTCGCCATCGCCCAGCGCCGCGACGACAAGCACGCCCACGGCATCTCCGTGCGCGTCCACCCCGCCCTCGTGCCCAACGACCACCCGCTGGCCAGCGTCCGCGGCGCCTACAACGCCGTCCTGGTCGAGGCTGAGAGCGCCGGGCGTCTCATGTTCTACGGACAGGGCGCCGGGGGAGCCCCGACCGCCTCGGCCGTCCTGTCCGACGTCGTCGCCGCCGCCGCCCACCGGGTCCACGGTGGTCAGGCCCCCCGCGAGTCCTCCTACGCGAGCCTGCCGGTCCTCGGCCCCGAGGCCGCCGTCACCCGCTACCAGATCCAGCTGCGCTCAGACGACGCCGTCGGCTCCCTGGCCGCCATGGCCTCCGTCTTCGCCGAGAACGGGGTCTCCATCAACTCGGTGCGTCAGAGCGCCTACGTCACCACCGACGGCAGCGACGACCAGGCCGTCGTCACCTTCGTGACCCACCCCGCTCCCGTCTTCCATCTCGACGCCGCCGTCGAGGGGCTGCGGGACTCGGACCGGGTCGCCGAAATCGTCTCCATCCAACGCGTCGAGGGCGAGTGACATGCGGATCGTCTACGAGCGCGCCGCCGTCCGCGTCCCGGCCACGACGGCGAACATGGGGCCGGGCTTCGACTCCTTCGGCATGGCCTTCCGCTACTACGACGAGGTCTGGGTGCGCCCGATCACCGGCGTCACCCGCGTCATCGTCGAGGGTGTCGGAGCCGAGACGGTGCCCACCGACGACGACAACCTCGTCGTGCGGGCGCTGCGAGCCGGCCTGGATGCCGTCGGCGCCCCGCAGGCCGGTTTCGAGATGCGCTGCCTCAACCGGATCCCCCACGGTGGAGGCATGGGTTCCTCCGCCAGCGCCGCGGTGGCCGGGCTCATGCTGGCGCGCGGTCTCATTTCCGAGCCCGAGGCCCTCGACAACGACCGGATCTTCTCCCTGGCCACCGAGTTCGAAGGCCACCCCGACAATGTCGCCCCGGCCGTCTTCGGCGGAGCCACCGTCGCCTGGGTCGAGCGCGGCGGCCATCCGCGCATGGCGCCCATGCCGGTGGACGCCTCACTCGGGGTGAGCCTGCTCATCCCGCCGTCGACCACGCGCCTGTCCACCAAGGAGGCCCGCCAGGTCCTGCCCGTCTCCGTTCCGCGCGAGGACGCCCTGTTCAACACCTCCCGGGCGGCCGTCCTCATGCTCGCGCTCGCCGGGCGCCCCGACCTGCTCATGGCCGGCACTGAGGACCGGCTCCACCAGGAGTATCGGCGCGGCGTCCTTCCAGCCTCCATGGCGGTCATGGACTCCCTGCGCGAGCAGGGCTACCCGGCGGTCATCTCCGGAGCCGGCCCCACAGTGCTCGTCCTGTCCACACTGGCCGAACAGACCCGCTTCACCCTGGAGAACCACGGCTGGAGCGTGCTCAGCCCCGGCATCGACACCCGCGGCGCGGTCCTGACCTCCTGAATCTGTCCTTCGCGCGGAGACAGATGTGGTGACCGTGCGCCGGTGTGATGTCTCGGAACATAGACGGCGAGAAGCTGGAATATCGGTGGAACGTTGCGCGTTGCTCCGTTAGGCACTGCGTGAACGGGCTGCTATGCTGACACCGTCGGCCGCGCGGATTGCACCGCGCCGCTGACCGCACCAGCCCCGGACCTGAGGCTTATGCCCCAGCAGGAACCGGCAGTGCATGGCCTTCCCCGTGAACGATTCCGGGGGGTCTCCCCAGTTGAACGTCTCCTCCCGCGGAGCGTCATCACACCGTTAGGACACTCGTGACCGAGACCTCCAGCGCCCAGCCCTCACTTTCCACTATGCGTCTGGCCGAGCTCCAGTCGCTCGCAGGCTCCATGGGCCTTAAGGGCATCTCCCGTATGCGAAAGAGCGAGCTCGTCTCCGCCATCCGTCAGGCGCGCGCCTCCTCATCCTCCGCTTCCGATTCCCCGAGTGCGTCGACCGACTCATCCGATGCCGACGGGACCGACATCCCTGATTCCTCCTCCGGCGCATCCTCCTCTGAGCCCGCAGAGGCGACTGCTCCGGCGCGCTCGCGCCGTCGCCGCGCCACCGCGGCCTCCGGCGCCCCCGAGGAGCGCCAGTCTTCGCCGGCGCTCGACCTGGGCATCGACCTGCCCGACCGTTCTGGCTCCTCCGCCGACTCTGACGACGAGGAGCGCCCCGCGCGCAGCAGGTGGCGCGAACGCACCGCGCGTTCCGAGCGCACCGAGGCGGGCGACGACGGCGACTCCTACGCCCGTTCGGAGCGCGGCGAGCGCTCATCGCGCGATCAGACGCGCCGCGGCCGCAGGCGCGCCCACGCCTCCGCGGGAGCCCCCGAGCCCCAGGACCGCACCTCCCGCGAGCCCCGCACGGACTCGCCCGAGGACCATGCCGATGCCAAGGCCGCTCTCATGCGCGACCTGGCCGACGCCACTGGGACCTCCGTCGTCGAGCCCCAGGAGCGCTCGCGCCGGGGCCGCGACGGCAATGACGACGCCGACGGCTACGACGACGAGCGCGGCGGGCGTCGACGTCGGGGCCGCAAGCGCGGACGCGACCGCTTCGACCGTGACGACCGTGACGCTGGCCGCGAGCACCGTGACAACAACGGCGGGCGGGGCAACCGCAACCAGCCGCGCGAGGACGAGGTCCTCCTGCCGGTGGCCGGCATCCTGGACGTCACCGACAATCAGCACGCCTACTTGCGTACCTCCGGCTATCTGCCCGGCCCCAAGGACGTCTACGTCTCCAACCAGCTCATCAAGGACAACGGGCTGCGCGCCGGCGACGCCGTGACCGGCTGGGTCCGCGAGGGCGGAGATTCCTCCGCGCCCCACCACGGCGGACGCAACAACCGCCGTCAGAACCGCGCCGGCCGGGTCAAGTACAACCCCATGGTCAGCGTCGAGACCGTCAACGGCATGGACGCCGAGCGCTCCAAGCGCCGCCCCGAGTTCGCCAAGCTCACCCCCCTCTACCCCCAGGAGCAGCTGCGCCTGGAGACCACGCCCAAGGCCGTCACCCCGCGGATCATCGACCTGGTCTCGCCCATCGGCAAGGGGCAGCGAGGGCTCATCGTCTCCCCGCCCAAGGCGGGTAAGACGATCGTTCTGCAGCAGATCGCCAACGCTATCAGCGTCAACAACCCCGAGGCCCACCTCATGGTCGTGCTCGTCGACGAGCGCCCCGAGGAGGTCACGGACATGCAGCGCACGGTCAAGGGCGAGGTCATCGCCTCGACCTTCGACCGCCCCGCCTCGGACCACACGACCGTCGCCGAGCTCGCCATCGAGCGGGCCAAGCGCCTGGTCGAGCTCGGTCAGGACGTCGTCGTGCTGCTGGACTCCATCACCAGGCTCGGACGCGCCTACAACCTGGCCGCGCCGGCGTCGGGGCGCATCCTGTCCGGCGGCGTGGACGCCTCCGCCCTGTATCCGCCCAAGCGCTTCTTCGGCGCCGCCCGCAATATCGAGAACGGCGGGTCGCTCACGATTCTGGCCACGGCCCTGGTGGAGACCGGCTCGAAGATGGACGAGGTCATCTTCGAGGAGTTCAAGGGCACCGGCAATATGGAGCTGCGCCTGTCGCGCCAGCTGGCGGAGAAGCGCATCTTCCCGGCCGTGGACGTGGCCGCCTCCTCCACCCGCCGCGAGGAGCTGCTCATCGACCCCGCCCAGCTCAAGATCATGTGGCGCCTGCGCCGCCTGTTCACCGGGCTGGAGCAGCAGCAGGCCCTGGAACTGGTGCTGGGCAAGCTCAAGGAGACCCAGTCCAACGCCGAGTTCCTCATGGTCATCTCCAAGACGACTCCGTCGGGCTCCTCGCTGGCCGACGCCGACGACGACTCCAAGCTCGCCTGAGAGTCCGACAGCGGGGCCGGCCCGCCCGGTGCTCCTCGTGCGCCGCTCCGCATTGTGGCGTTCTGGGAGGATCGTTCGGGCCGGCATCTCGGATGCGCTCGAAGACGTTCGCATGATTGCGCGGTTCTGACCGCGGTGCGGTGGGGTGCGGGGCGGAACGATCCTCCCGGAGCGCCATTTTCGCTTCGGGCGAGACCGGTTCTCGTCTTGAGCGGGGTCGGAGGGCGAGGAACCTGAGGCCGGTGGGGCGCGCGGGGCGTACGGGTTCCGATCGGGGCCGGCGCCGCCGACCCGCACCTCCGTCAGCGCACCGACGATATCGAGGGCCGAATGGGCCGGCCAGTGGTTCGCCGGCATCCCGGCGGGTCTCCTCGCGGCCTCTCGATCACTCGCTCTCGCGCACGCGCGATCACTTGAAAGGAACCGCATTGACGGGGTCCGCCGGCGCGCGTCGAGAGACGTCTCGCATTCAAGGCCGGAACCTCGCCACCCCCGGGGAAACGTTATTCTGGCGGGCTTCTCCCCGGGTCGTGCGGGGATCGAGATGGCGGGTCAGTGGCGATTGAATCGGATCAGAATCCTGGTCGCCGATCCTGCTCGGACCCCTTCGGACGCGCTTCTCCCGGTCGGGATTCGTCCGTCGGCAATTCGAACACGGCGCCGGATCCTGGATCCGCTTAAATGAGCACGGACCTTGCAATGCCATTGCTAAGACGCGTCGACAAAAGACGAAATTTGGGACCTTGGTCCGTTGTGGAGAGGAGGAACGCGTTCGGTCTCAGTTCTTATTCTTGTGGGGTTATGAGATTCCCTGTTACCGTGAAGACGCAGACATCTGGATCTGCTTCTGACCCCAGAACGAAGGACAGTCATTATGCGACGAACCTTTATCGCCGGTGCGACTGCCGCTCTTCTCGTCGGTTGCATCATGGCGCCGGCATCCGCGGAAGAGGCGGCGGATCCCGCCGACGTCATTGCGCCCGCCGCTGAGGCCGAGGCGCCCGCTGAGCCCGCGGCGCCGGCCGAGGTGGTTGAGCCCGAGGTGACCGAGCCCGCGGCGCCGGCCGAGGTTGCCGAGCCCGAGGCGCCCGCTGAGGTGACCGAGCCCGCGGCGCCGGCCGAGGTGGTTGAGCCCGAGGTGACCGAGCCCGAGGCTCCGGCCGAGGTGACCGAGCCCGAGGCGCCCGCTGAGGTGACCGACCCGGCGGTTGCCGAGCCCGAGCCCGCCGCACCTGCTGCGCCCGAGCCTGCTGCTCCCGCCGCCCCCGCGGCACCTGCGGCCGCCGCTCCTGCGGCTCCCGCGCCCGCGGCGGCCCCTGCGCCTCAGCCCGCCGCCGCGCCCGCTGACCCCAAGGACGGTGAACTGATCGACATCAGCGACCGGGTTGGCGTTGACCCGGCCCTGCTCCATGGCGCCGTGATCCTCGGCGTCACCCGTGACGGCTGCCTCCTGACGATCACGGTCAAGATCGAGGTCGACGGCTCCTACACCCTCCAGGTCTGGGACGATGGGGAGCTCATTGGCGAACTGCCGGCGTCGGGCAAGGCCGGAGACGTCCGCGTGCTCCAGTACCTCATGACCGCGAACGTCGGAACCCTGGCCCCGGGTTACGACTTCGTCATTCGCAATGCCGATGGCAAGACGGTCGCTCACTACAACTGGGACTTCGAGGGCTCCGCGAACGTGATGGCGGAGTGCCACGAGAAGGCGAAGTGCGGAGGCGACCCGTCCGGGACCGCGGCCGGCGAGCCGGTTGCGATGACCGAGCCCGCTGAGGGCGTTGAGCCCGCGGAGGGCGTTGAGCCCGCTGCCGAGCCCGCCGCCGAG
>ERZ773099.279-NODE-279-length-45046-cov-14.489631_pt1 | contig 45046 bp, 32 predicted proteins | sample MGYA00511120_ERZ773099 | MGnify/ENA primary metagenome ERZ773099 (study PRJEB29015, sample SAMEA2738012) | human oral metagenome | biome: human oral; feature: human-associated habitat; material: dental | place: China | collected 2104 ... | reverse complement strand
GGCCTAGCTGGACTCGAACCAGCGACCTCATCCTTATCAGGGATGCGCTCTAACCAACTGAGCTATAGGCCCGTGCGACCGGGCAAGGTTAACCCACCCGGCCCGCCCGGATCAAACCGGATCAGTCGTCCGCCAGTGTGAGATGAATCCCTCCCACGAGCCTGACGGTGATGTTGTACAGGAAGGCCCCGATCGTGGACAGGGCGGTAGTCAGGATGATGTTGACCACCGCGATGATGATCGACATGGAGAAGGTCCGGGAGAACTGGAGGTACTGGACCAGGGCGGTGAAGGAGTTGGAGTTGGAGTCCATGACCGAACTCACAAGGTCCTGGATCGTGGCGAAGACCTGCATGGAGTCCAGGAGGAACCATATGAAGGAGGCCGCCACGACGGTCATGATGCCCATGGCCACGCTGAGCAGGAAGGATACCTTCATGACGGACCAGGGGTCGATGTGGGTCAGGGAGAGGTGGACGCGCCGAGGGCCGCTGACGGTCGCCTCAGACGGGGGGGTGGAGCTCATGCCAGGTCCTTACTGTCGTTCTCACTCAACGCTACCGCAGTCAGGCGGTCTCATCCGTGCTCGACGCCGAGGTGTCGGCAGGGACGACGATCTCACTGTCCGTGCCGGACGCGCCCGCGGCCTCGGCACCGTCAGAGCCGCGAGGAGCAGCCTCACGCGCGGCACCGGCCTCCGGAGCAACACCGGCCTCACGCACGGCACCCGCCGTGCCGGCCTCGGCGCCGTCGTCCGGGACGTCCTCACCGTCGAGGTCGCGCTCGGCGTTGCGGGCCACCGCGAGGATGCGGTCGCCGTCGTCGGGCTTGGCGAAGGTGACCCCCTGGGTGGCGCGCCCGGTGCGGGAGACCTCCGCGACGGCGGAGCGCACCACCTTGCCGGAGGCCATAATGCACAGGACCTCGTCGCTGGGGGCGGTCACCAGCGCCCCCACCAGGTCCCCGCGCTCCTGGACGAGGTTGGCGACCTTGACCCCCAGCCCGCCGCGCCCCTTGGTGGGGTACTCCGCCACCGAGGTGCGCTTGGCGTAGCCGCCCTCGGTGACCACGAACAGGTCGGCCTCCTGCCAGCCGGGGTCGATGACGCCCATGGCCAGGAGGCTGTCGCCGTCCCGGAAGCGCATGCCGGTCACGCCGCTGGTGGCGCGCCCGGTGGGCCGCAGGGTCTCGTCGTCGGCGTGGAAGCGCAGGGACTGGCCGTGCCGGGAGACCAGGAGCAGGTCCTGGCCGGCCGACAGCAGGGAGGCGGAGACCAGCTCGTCGCTGACCCCGTCGCCGTTCTCACGCAGGTTAATGGCGATGACGCCCCCGGAGCGGTTGGAGTCGTACTCGCTCAGGCGGGTCTTCTTCACCAGGCCCCGGCGGGTGGCCAGGACCAGGTAGTCCGCCTGGGAGTAGTCCGCCAGCTCCATGACCTGGGCGATCTCCTCGCCGGGCTGGAAGGCCAGGAGGTTGGCCACGTGCTGGCCCTTGGAGTCGCGCCCTCCCTCGGGCAGCTCGTAGGCCTTGGCCCGGTAGACCCGGCCCAGGTTGGTGAAGAACAGCATCCAGTGGTGCGTGGTGGTGGTGAAGAAGTGGGAGACGACGTCGTCCTCACGCAGGGCCGCGCCCTTGACCCCCTTACCGCCCCGGTGCTGGGAGCGGTAGGCGTCGGTGCGGGTGCGCTTGGCGTAGCCCGAGCGGGTGATGGTGACCACGATCTCCTCCTCGGGGATGAGGTCCTCCATGCTCATCTCCCCGTCGAAGGGCACGATCCGGGTGCGTCGCTCGTCGCCGTACTTCTCCACGATCTCGGCCAGCTCGTCCGCGACGATGCCGCGCTGGCGCTCCGGTGAGGCGATGATCTCGCGCAGGTCGGCCACGCGCTCGCGCAGCTCGGCCGCCTCGGTCTGGATCTTGAGCCGCTCCAGGGCGGCCAGGCGGCGCAGCTGGAGGGAGAGGATGGCCTCGGCCTGGACCTCGTCCACGCCCAGCAGCCCCATGAGCCCGCTGCGCGCCTCCTCGGTGGTGGGGGAGCGGCGGATGAGGGCGATGACGGCGTCCAGGGCGTCAATGGCCGCCAGCAGCCCCTCCAGGATGTGCAGGCGCTCCAGGGCGCGGCGCAGGCGGTACCGGCTGCGCCGCACAATGACGTCCATCTGGTGGTCCACCCAGTGGCGCACGAAGCCGTCCAGGCTCAGGGTGCGCGGGACGCCGTCGACCAGGGCCAGCATATTGGCGGGGAAGTTGTCCTGGAGCTGGGTGCGCTTGTAGAGGTTGTTGAGCACCACCTTGGCCACGGCGTCGCGCTTGAGGACGATCACCAGGCGCTGGCCGGTGCGGCCACTGGTCTCATCGCGAATGTCGGCAATACCGCCGACCTGCCCGTCGCGCACCAGCTGGGCGATCTTGTCCGCGAGGTTGTCGGGGTTGACCTGGTAGGGCAGCTCGGTCACCACCAGGCACTGGCGCCCATGGATCTCCTCAACATTGACCACGGCCCGCTGGGTGATCGAGCCGCGCCCGGTGCGATAGGCGTCTTCAATGCCGCGCCTGCCCAGGATGGTGGCGCCGGTGGGGAAGTCCGGGCCCGGGACGCGCTCAATGAGGGCCTCCAGGAGCTCCTCACGGCTGGCCGTGGGGTGGTCGAGGAACCACTGGACGCCGCTGGCCACCTCGCGCAGGTTGTGCGGGGGGATGCGGGTGGCCATGCCCACCGCAATGCCCTCCGAGCCATTGACCAGGAGGTTGGGGAAGCGGGCCGGCAGGATGGTCGGCTCCTGGTTCTTCCCGTCGTAGTTGTCCTGGAAGTCGACGCTGTCCTCGTCAATGTCGCGCACCATCTCCATGGCCAGCGGCGCCATTTTGCACTCGGTGTACCGTGGGGCGGCCGGCCCCAGGTTGCCGGGGGTACCGAAGTTGCCCTGCCCGGCCACCAGCGGGTAGCGCAGCGACCACCACTGCACCAGGCGGGCCAGGGCGTCGTAGATGGCGGCGTCGCCGTGGGGATGGTAGTTGCCCATGACCTCGCCGACGACGCGCGAGGACTTCGAGAAGGAGGCGCTGGGGCGGTAGCCGCCGTCGTACATGGCGTACAGGACGCGACGATGAACCGGTTTGAGGCCGTCGCGAACGTCCGGCAGGGCGCGGCCCACAATGACGCTCATGGCGTAGTCGAGGTAGGAGCGCTGCATCTCCATCTGCAGGTCGACCGGCTGGATGCGGTCGTGCTCTCGCTCCTGGGACGGGGTCTGCGTGGTCTGATCGCTCACAGGGTTCCTTGTCGCTTCGTGTCAGATGGGGCGCGCGGCGCCCGGGGCTGGAGCGGTGGCCTCAGATGTCCAGGAAGCGGACATCTGCGGCGTTGCGCTGGATGAAAGAACGGCGCTGCTCGACGTCGTCGCCCATGAGGATGGCGAAGGTCTCGTCGGCGTCCGCGGCCTCGTCGAGGGTGACCTGCTTGAGGATGCGCTGAGAGGGGTCCATGGTGGTCTCCCACAGCTCGTGGTCATTCATCTCGCCCAGGCCCTTGTAGCGCTGGATGCCGCCCTCCTTGGGCAGGCGCCGCCCGGCTCGGGAGCCGGCGGCGAGCAGACGATCGCGCTCGGCGTCGGAATAGGCGAACTCGTGATCGGCGTTCGACCATTTCAGGCGGTAGAGGGGGGGCATCGCGATATAGGCGTGCCCGTGCTCGATAATGGGCCGCATATAGCGGAAAAGGAGCGTGAGCAGCAAGGTGGCGATGTGCTGGCCGTCGACGTCGGCGTCGGCCATAATGACGATCTTGCCGTAGCGCAGCTTGGTGATGTCGAATTCCTCGCCGATGCCGGTGCCGAAGGCGGTGATCAGGGAGCGGATGGTATCGCTGGACAGGGCCCGGTCCAGTCGGGCCTTCTCCACATTGAGGATCTTGCCGCGGATGGGCATGATCGCCTGGTGCTCGGGGTCTCGCCCGCCGACGGCGGACCCGCCCGCGGAGTCGCCCTCGACGATGAAGATCTCGCACTCGGCGGCGTCGCGCGAGGAGCAGTCGCGCAGCTTGCCGGGCATGGAGGCGGACTCCAGCACCCCCTTGCGGCGGGTGGCCTCGCGGGCCTTGCGGGCGGCCAGGCGCGCGGCGGCGGCCTGGGTGGCCTTGGTGATGACGGCCCTGGCGTCGGCGGGGTGGGAGTCGAGCCAGTCGCCCAGGCGCTCGTAGACGGTCTGCTGGACGAAGGTGCGGGCCTCGGTGTTGCCGAGCTTGGTCTTGGTCTGCCCCTCGAACTGCGGCTCGGAGAGCTTGACGGAGATGACGGCGGTCAGGCCCTCGCGGATGTCGTCACCGGTCAGGTTGCCGTCCCTCTCCTTGAGCAGGCCCTTCTCCCGGGCGTACTTGTTGACCAGGGTGGTCAGCGCCGTGCGGAAGCCCTCCTCGTGAGTGCCGCCCTCGGTGGTGTTGATCGTATTGGCATAGGTGTGCACCGACTCGGAATAGGCGCTCGTCCACTGCATGGCGATCTCGAGGCTGATGCCGTGGATGTCGTCGAGGGTCTGCTCGGCCTCGAAGTCGATGATCTCGGGGTGGATGAGCTCAACCTTCTTGGATTTGTTGAGGAAGGCCACGTAATCGCGCAGACCGTGCTCGTAGCAGTAGGTATCAGAACGGTGGCCCACCACCGGCTGGTCGGCCGGACCGGCCTCATCGCCGGTGATCTCATCGCCGGCGTCGGTCACGCCCTCGCGCTCGTCGGTGAGCGTGATGCGCAGGCCCTTGTTGAGGAAGGCCATCTGCTGGAAGCGGCGGCGCAGGGTCTCGTAGTCGAAGACGACCGTCTCGAAGATCGCCGGATCGGGGTAGAAGACCTGGGTGGTGCCGGTCTCCTCCGTGGCCTCGCCCCTGATCAGCGGCGTGATGGGCCTGCCGCCGCCGCCGAAGCTCATGCGCCACACGTGCCCCTGGCGCCGGACCTCGGTGTCCACCCGGGTGGACAGGGCGTTGACCACGGAGATGCCCACGCCGTGCAGGCCGCCGGAGACGGCGTAGCCGCCGCCGCCGAACTTGCCGCCGGCGTGGAGGATAGTCATGACCACCTCGACGGTGGGCCTGTGCTCCGTGGGGTGCTCGTCCACCGGGATGCCGCGGCCGTTGTCGCTCACGCGCACCCCGCCGTCGGCCAGGAGGGTGACCTCGATGTGGTCGCAGAAGCCCGCGAGGGCCTCGTCCACGGAGTTGTCCACGACCTCGTAGACGAGGTGGTGCAGCCCGCGCTCCCCGGTGGAGCCGATGTACATGCCGGGCCGCTTGCGGACGGCCTCCAGCCCCTCGAGGACGGTGATGTCGCTGGCACCGTAGCCAGCGGCCCCGTTGGTGGGGTCAGGGGTCACAGCAGTGTCCTCAGCCACGTGTTCGTTGCTCCTCACGTCGGGCGCGTCAGGACGCTGCGGGGCGTTCCTGGCCCTCGGGCCGCGCGCACGTAGGTGGGTACCTGCGGCGGGTCCTGGGCGCACCATGGGCAGTTTCACCGCATTCTATCGCGGCCTGACCTGGGCACTGACCGCCGACGGCGTGGCGCGGGACGTGCCGCCTGTCACCTCCCGCCGACGCGGGGTGCACTGGCGTCAGACGGTGTCATAGCGTGCTCCCTGACGCAGCCGGTGGACGGCGACCTGGCTGACGACCAGGCCGGCGGCGCACCAGACGGCGCTCAACGCCAGGTCACGCAGGACCAGGGCGGGGCCACCTGCGGTGAGCGTGCTGACGGCACCGCTGAGCGGAGTGACCTGGGACACGACACGCAGCCACGCGGGGTAGGCGGAGACGGGGACGATGACGCCGACGAGTACGGGCAGGGCGCTGGCGAGCAGGGTGGCGCCGAGGTAGGGGTCGGGCAGGCTCACGCCCAGGCCAGCGGCACCCACCCCCAGGAGCACCCCGCAGGCCAGGGCGCCGAGGCTGAGCAGAAGCACCCGGGCGAGCAGGGCGACGTCGTGCCCCGGGGAGAGGACGAAGACCGCGCCGATAGACAGGACCCCGGTCACAGTAGCCAGCGCCAGCGGCACGAGGCTGACGGCGAGCCAGTAGGCGGGGTCGAGACGGCGCAGGGTGCACACCTCCTGGAAGACGCCGAGGTTGCGGTCGGTGGCGACGGCGCTGACGACCCCGGAGGCGACGGTGACGGCGAGGCTGACCAGGCAGGCGGCGTAGCCGGTGCGCACGAGGTCGTCGGAGGCCAGGTCGGCCCCCATGAGGACGTCAAAGGCGATGTCGAGCAGGGGCAGCAGGGCCAGGGTGGTGACGGCGGTACCGACGGTGGCGAAGGTGACGGAGGAGGCCCAGGAGACCCGGGCACCGGAGACGACGCGGGTGAGGAACGCCACTCACACCACCTCCAGGGTCCCGGTGCGGGTGGCGCGGACCAGGGCGGCCCGTCCCAGCAGGCCCGCCAGGGCGGCCCAGGCGAGCGTCGAGCACGTCCAGCCGGCCAGGGCGCCGACGCTGACGGGGCCGCCGAGCAGCACCTGCACGGGCAGCCCCACCGGCAGGAGCCGGCTGAGGGGCTGGAGCCAGCCGGGCGCGCCCGAGCCGAGGAAGGTCAGGCCGGAGAGCAGGAAGACGGGCACGAGCAGGAGGCCCTCGTAGCTGATGGCGTTGGGCGTGAGGACGAACAGCGCGGCCACGGCCAGGCTCAGTGCCACGGCGCCGAGCCACAGCATGAGCGTGCCGGCCGCCACCCCGGCCAGGCGCCGCCAGGAGGGGGCGTGGACGGACCAGGACAGCAGCGACCAGGTCGCCCAGGACAGGGGCAGGGCGAGCACGCCGAAGCTGGCGGCCGCGCTGACCACGGCGGCCAGTGAGCGCAGCGCCCCCACGGGGGCGAGCACCAGGTGGACCAGGGTGCCCTTGTAACGCTCGAACCCGATAATGCCCGCCGCGCACGTCGCCGTGCTCCACAGGCCGATGACGCCCCCACGCACCCAGACCACGGTCGGGGTGACGCCGTGCCAGGCGTTGAAGGCCAGGTACTGCACGAGCGTCGTGCTGAGAGTGGCGACGACCATGACCTGGATGAAGTAGGGGACCGACACGAACTGGCGCACGTGGAACGCCGTCATACGAATCTGGCGCCTCACCGGTCCAGCCTCCTGGCCAGTGCCAGGTAGGCCTGCTCCAGGCTCGCCGGGCGCGTGAGCAGGTCGTCGGGCTCGCCCAGGCCGTGGCGCTCAAGCAGCGCGCTCAGGGCCCGCCTACCGGCGTCGACGGCCTGCTGGCCGCCGTCAACGGGCCAGGAGACGGTCAGCGCCCAGTTCGAGGAGCTAGGGCGCTGGGTGACCACGACGCCGCGCCCCAGCACGCCGCGCAGCTCCTCGTCCAGGCCGGCGGCACGTCCCGGCAGGGTCAGCGTGGTCACGGCCAGCACGCCCGCGTGGCGCGCCACGTCGGCCACCGTCCCGCGTACCTCGATACGGCCCGCGCCAATGACGGAGATGGTGTCCGCCAGCTCCTCGATCTCCGGCATCGTGTGCGAGGTCAGCAGGACGCCCACCCCGCTGGCGGCGACCTCGGCGACCGTCTGGCGCACCTGCAGGGAGATGTCCGGGTCCAGGCCGTTGGTCGGCTCGTCGAGCAGGAGCAGGCGGGGCCTGCCCAGCAGGGCGCGGGCGAGGTGCAGGCGCTGGCGCATGCCCCGGGAGAGGGCCGAGGCCCTGCGGTCCGCGGCGTCTGACAGGCCGACCCGCTCCAGGGCGCCGTCCACCGCGCTCGCGCGCTCCCCGCGGGCCACACCCTGCAGGTCGGCGAAGAAGAGGAGGTTCTGGCGGGCGCTGGCACGCGGGTAGAAGCCCAGGTCACCGCCCAGCACCAGCCCCAGGCGGCGTCTGGCCCGGCGCGGGTGGGCCACGGCGTCCACGCCGTCGACGCGCACCGAGCCCGAGGTGGGCAGCAGCAACGTGGCGCACATGCGCACCGTCGTCGTCTTGCCCGCGCCGTTGGGGCCCAGGAGCGCGTGCACCTGGCCGGCCCTGACCCTCAGCGAGACGTCGGCCACCGCCTGGAACCGGCCCCTGTCGAACGTGCGCGCGAGGTGCTCAGCCTCAAGAACCGCCTCAGTCATGGACCCCCTTCAGACCAAGATAACTAACCTCTGACTGGCTCAACACGTGAATCAATACAGATTATATTGAAGCTTATGTAATCAAATAGAAACATAGCGCTGTCACCCGTACGTGTCCCTCGGCCCGCGTGAGCCCCGCACGGCCACCCGCTCGCGGCGCCAGGTGGGGCCGGCCGGTCCCAGGACGCGGATCTCGACGGCCCCCGCCCCCGGCTCCAGCGCCCCGGCCACGGCCCGCTCGATACCGGGCATGAGGAGGCGCAGCTGCTGGGCCCAGGCCGAGGAGCTGGCCCGCAGGATGATCCGCCCGGGCGCGAAGTGCTCCACGCGGGCGTGCTGGGCCACCTGGGAGCCCACGATCTGCTCCCAGCGCACCGATATCCTGGCCACGGCCAGCATCCCGGCCCAGCCGTGCTCCCGGGCGTAGCGGCGCAGCGCCCTGCCCCCGGTCTGCGGGTCAAAGCGCGTGGGCCCGGGACGGTCCCGCCCCGGGGACAGGCCGGGGCCGCGGTCGCCGGCCTGGTCGTCGTGAGCGGGCCGACGGCGTCGCTGGTCCCAGGGGGCGACCCCCTCCTGCGCGCCCACCAGGCTGGCGCCGGCGCGCAGGGAGGTGCGCACCACCCCGGCCTCCCAGGCCTGGCGGCGTGAGCGGGCCAGGAGACGACGTGCCAGGGAGTCCCGGTCCGGTGCCGTGGGCCGCGGCGAGGCGGCACCCGGAGGCCCACTGGCACCAGGGGCCCCGGCACCCGGGACGCCCGGTGAAGCATCCAGCGCACCAGGGCGAACAGCCACCTCAGGGGTCCTGGCAGCTCCGGGAGCCCCAACAGCATCAGGAGCCCCAAGGGTCCCGGCAGCCGCACTCCCTCCGCTGACCCCACGCCTGCGGGCAGGTGGCGGCTCAGACACGGGTGACCGCCCCGTCGTGCACCCGGAACCGGGCCCCGGCCAGCTCGTCCGGCACGTCCTGGTCGACCGCCGCGGTGAGCAGCACCTGCTGGGCGCCGGCCACGAGCCCGGCCAGGGCCCGGCGGCGGCGCTCGTCCAGGGAGGCGAAGACGTCGTCGAGGACGAGGACCGGCTCGCCGTCGCCCCCCAGGGCGTCCACGTCGGCCCGGAGCATCTCGTAGGAGGCCAGGCGCAGCGCCAGCGCCAGGGACCACTGCTCCCCGTGGGAGGCGAAGCCCTTGGCGGGCAGGGAGCCCAGGAACAGCGAGAGGTCGTCACGGTGGGCGCCCACCAGGTTCGCGCCGCGCTCGATCTCCCGACGGCGCAGGTCGGCCATGGCCGTCTCCAGCCGTGCGGCGGTGGCGGGCACGTCCCGCAGGCCCTCCTCGTCCTGCACCCAGGCCTGCGGTGCGGGGACGGGGTCGGGCCTGCCCTCGTGGGCCAGGAGGCTGGAGCGGTAGGCCAGCGCGGCCTGGCGGGAGGCGTCGGCGGCCCCCTCGCTGACGGCGGCGTAGGCGCCCTCCAGCCAGGGGCGCAGGCGAGAGACGACGTCGACCCGTGCGGCGATCAGGCGGGCGGCGCTGGCGGCGAGCTGGGCGTCCCAGACCTCCAGGGTGGTGAGCACGGAGCCGGTGGGGCCCCGCGAGGCGCCGTGGGCGCGAGCGGACTTCAGCAGGCTGGCGCGCTGGGCGAGGATCTTCTCGTGCTCGGTGCGCGTGGCGGCCAGGGCGGGGCGCAGCGCCACGGCGAGGTCGTCCAGGAGGCGACGGCGCCCACCCGGTTCCCCGGCCACGAGGACCAGGTCCTCGGGGGCGAAGACGACCGTGCGCAGCACCCCGAGCAGGTCGCGCGGACGGCACGCCCCCCGGTTGAGGCGGGCCCGGTTGGCCTTGCCCGAGATGATCTCGATCTCAATGACGCTGGGGCGCTGGCCACGGACCACCTTGGCGCGCACGACGGCGCCGCCGGGCTGCTCCTCACCGGGCCCGGCCCGTCGGACCAGGGCGGTCTCGGCGCCGACGCGGTGGCTGGAGAGCGTGGAGAGGTAGCCGACCGCCTCCACCAGGTTGGTCTTGCCCTGGCCGTTGGCCCCGATCAGGGCCGTGGGCCCGGCCTCCAGGCTCAGGACCAGGTGGTGGTAGGACCGGAAGTCGTCCAGTGCCAGGTCAGAGACGTACACCCGCGTGTCCCGGGCGGGGTCAGGCCCCGAAGCGGATGGGCATTAGGAGGTACCGGAAGGTCGGATCCACCTCGCCGCCGACGGACTCCACGCCGGTGAGCACGGCCGGCTTGGAGGGGTGGGTGAAGTCGAAGCAGACGTAGGGCCTGGTGATCGCCCCCAGGCCGTCCAGGAGGTAGCCGGGGTTGAAGGCCGTGGAGATGTCCTCGCCGTCCAGGTGCGCCACCAGGGACTCGGAGGCCTGGGCGTCGTCGCCCTGCCCGGCGTTGAGGGTCAGCTCCCCGTCGGTGAAGGCCAGGTGGATCGGGGTGGAGCGGTCCGCGACCAGGGCGACGCGACGCACCGCGGCGATCAGCTCCTCCCGGCCGACCGTGGCGTGGATGGCCGTGGACTGGGGGAACAGGCGCAGGACCGGCGGGTAGTCGCCGTCGGTCAGCAGGGAGGTGGTGCGCCGCCCCCCGGCCTCGAAGCCGATGAGGGCGCTGGTGGGGGAGTCGGGCTCGGTCAGGGCCACCGTGACGTCGCCCGAGGAGGTCAGGGACTTGGCGACGTCGGACAGGGTACGGGCCTTGAGCAGCGCCGAGGTGGACAGGGCCTGGTTGGTGGGGGACCAGCCCAGGGTGCGCACCGCCAGGCGGTAGCGGTCGGTGGCCATGAGGGTGAGGGTCTGGCCCTCGACCTCCATGCGGATACTGGTGAGCAGGGGGAGGGTCTCGTCGCGCGAGGCGGCCACGGAGACCTGGGCGACGGCGCGGGCCAGGTCGTGGGCGTCAATGGTGCCGGCGGTGGCCGGCATGGCGGGCAGGGCCGGGTAGTCGTCCGCGGCCATGGCGGCCAGGGCGAAGCGGGCCGAGCCGCAGGTGACGGTCACCTTGGTGCCCTCGACCTCCAGGTCCACGGGCTTGGCGGGCAGGGCCTTGGCGATGTCGGCCAGGAGACGGCCGGAGACCAGGACCACGCCCTCCTCCTCGACCTCGGCGGGCACCTCGCAGTGGGCGGAGACCTCGTAGTCGAAGGAGGCCAGGACCAGGGAGGTCTCGGTGGCCTCCAGGCGCACGCCGGCCAGGACGGGTACGGGAGGACGAGCCGGGACGGAGCGCGCTGTCCAGGTCACTGCCTCGGCCAGGACGTCGCGGTCAACCCGGAGCTTCATAAAGTGCCTCCCTGAGCAGTGGGCCGCAGCCCTGATGACAAGCCAGCCCCGCAGGTACCACGGGTAGGTACCACGGACGGGGCGATCCACATGGATTCTAGACGCACACCGCCGGTCCGCGTCCACGCCAGCGTGTCGGTGGGGCCTCGCGGAGCCCCCGGCAGTGCGCGTCCGTCCTGGTACGACGCCCCTGTGCGTCTCCCGCCGCCTCGTGCACGTCTACCTGGTTACCGGCGTCCTCGTGCCTCGCCGCCTTTGGGGACGGGTGCCGCCTCGCCCCTGGCTCCCCGGCTCCTGGCTCTCCCGGGCTCCTGGTTCTCCCGCCGGTGGCGTGGTGGTACCGGGACGGTGCCCGAGGCGAGGCCAACGCCATGTGTCCTGGGTCACGACATCTTCTGCGTCCGGGCATGCTGTGTCCGCGGCGCCTACGTTGGCAGCCTTGTTCGATCTCGTGGTAGGGAACAGGTTGTAGTTGTAGTAGGTAGTGTGGATCCTGGGGGAAACCCGGTTTTCCGGCGTCATGACGCCGCTGGGGGGTGTGGACTAACAGGTGTGTAGTTCGGTGGGTTCCGCAGCGGATCTGTGGACGGCACAGCAGCTCCCACTGGCTGTCCCCAGAAGAGGGGTCCGGGATCCACATGCTGAGGCGGGGTTGTCCACCGTCTTCCCACAGGTTTGTCCACAGGCTGGGGGACGCCGTCGACCCCCTGTGTTCTCCACAGGCTGGGGATAAGTGGTATCGACATGTGGATACCCGGGCCTGTGGCTCCCCTCAGCTCGAGGCGGCCTGCTTAATGCGGCTGGTCAGCTCCGTGACCTGGGTGAAGGTGGAGCGGCGCTCGGCCATGAGGGTGCGGATCTTCTTGTCCGCGCTCATGACGGTGGTGTGATCGCGGCCACCGAACTCGCGCCCGATCTTGGGCAGGGACAGGTCGGTGAGCTCGCGGCACAGGTACATGGCGATGTGGCGGGCGTTGACGATGAGGCGGGAGCGGTTGGCGCCGCACAGGTCGTCCAGGGTGATGCCGAAGTAGTCGGCGGTCTGCCCCATAATGAGGGTGGTTGTGATCTCCTGGCCAGCCGGGTCGGAGATAATGTCCTTGAGGACCATCTCCGCCAGGGTCTGGTCGATGGGCTGCTTGTTCAGGGAGGCGAACGCGGTCACGCGGATGAGGGCGCCCTCCAGCTCGCGGATGTTCGTGGTGACGCGGGAGGCGATGTACTCCAGCACGTCCAGGGGCAGGTCCAGGCCCTCGGCACGGGCCTTGCGCGAGAGGATCGCGATGCGGGTCTCCAGGTCCGGGGGCTGCACGTCCGCCAGCAGGCCCCACTCGAAGCGGGAGCGCAGGCGCTCGTCCAGGCCTCCCAGCGCCTTGGGCGGCTGGTCGGAGGTGAGGACCACCTGCTTGCCCGAGGAGTGCAGGGCGTTGAAGGTGTGGAAGAACTCCTCCAGGGTGGACTCCTTGCCCTCCAGGAACTGGATGTCGTCCACCAGGAGGATGTCGACGTCCCGGTAGCGGCGCTTGAAGGACTCCAGGCGGCCGTCGTCGCGGTTGCCGTCACGCAGGCAGGCGATGAAGTCCGCGGTGAACTCCTCGGAGTTGACGTACTTGACGCGGACCTGGGGGTTGAGGGTACGCGCGTAGTGGCCGATGGCGTGCAGGAGGTGGGTCTTGCCCAGGCCGGAGCCCCCGTAGATGAACAGGGGGTTGTAGGCGCGGGCGGGCGCCTCCGCCACGGCGATGGCGGTGGCGTGGGCGAACCGGTTGGAGGCGCCGGTGACGTAGGTGTCAAAGGTGTAGCGCGGGTTGAGGCGGGTGCCGTCGCTGCCGGGGGTGCTCTGGCTGACGCCGGGTGCGGCGGGTGCGGTGGGTGCGACGATGAGCGGGCGCCCGGGGTGGAAGGCGACGGTCGGGGTGCCGGCCTGCGGCGTGGTGGGTGGTACGTAGACGTGGCGGCCGGCCCGCTCCTGGGTGGGGGTCAGGGGCTCCCCGGACCAGCGCTGACGGCTGGCGCCCGGCTCCTGGGTGGGGGTCAGGGGGGTGGAGGCCGACGGCGAGGCGGAGGCCGCCCCCGGCACCGGTGTCATGCCGGACGGGGGGGTGGGCAGCACCCGTGGGGCGAAGGTCGGTGCGGCCGGCGGGATGGGGACGATGGGAGCGCGCGGGAAGACCGGGGCGGAGTTCTCCAGGCTGGTGTCGACAATGACCTCGAAGGGGACGTCGGTCCCGGCGACGCTGGCCAACGCCCGGCTGATGGGGCCGCGTGACTGCTCGACAATGTCCTTGGCGAACCCGGAGCCGACCACCAGGACGAGCGTGCCGTCGACGTCGATGACACGGGTCATGCGGATAATGGACACCTTGCCCTGCCCGAGCTCCCCTGAGGACGCAAGCGCCTCAAGGGCCGAGAGCCACATGGTGGTTGCGGTATCAGGCACCTCTGTCTCCTGGTCGAGCTGGTGGCGAGCCTGCGGGCCTCACCGTGGGAACCCATCATGCTGTTTTTCCACAGAGTTGTCCACATGTGGGGACAACCTCCTGCGCGGGGTGCCGAGGGGCGGTGCCGCGCCGCAGCGGGGCTGTGGACGACGAGGTTCGGCCCCGCTGTGGGAGAGGAAGTCCACAGCCTGTGTGTTCACGCCTTACCACAGGCTGTGACAGGGGTGGGAAAGCAGGTTTTCCACAGGCCTCGGGGGCCGGTGGGGGCTGGTATCCCGCCAGTCGACCAGGATCTGCCACATGTGCCCAACCCTGTGGATAACCAGGGTCGGGAAGGCTGGTTGTCCACAGGAGGCTGTGGACAACTGAGGGGAGGGACTGGGGAGGGGGCCTGGGGACAAAGCTGGGGACAGAGTGGGGATAACCTCGGGGGCCCTGGTTCCGCGCCGTGCCGGGGCGGTAGCTCACGCTGGGGCCCGTCCGGCCCCCGACCGTACGTGTTCAGGTTCTCACCGAGGTCGCGTAGGAGGCGTTTGACCACCCCTGCGGGCTCCCCGTACTGTAGTGAGGACGTTCGCGCGGAGTCACGCCCCACACCACGGGGCAGCCGCGGGAGCGACCGTGCCGCGAAGCCTCGCGCCGCACGGCTGCCGATCTTCCGACCAGGAGTACACCCGTGACCAAGCGGACATACCAGCCCAACAACCGCCACCGCGCCAAGGTGCACGGTTTCCGCAAGCGCATGAGCACCCGTGCCGGCCGCGCCATCCTGGCCGCGCGCCGTCGCAAGGGCCGCGCGCGCCTCGCTGCCTGAGGTGCTTGACGCGGCGCACCGGATGCTGCGCAGCGATGACTTTGCTGTCGCAGTCAGGTCCGGCGTGCGCAGCGGCAACCGTAGGATCGTGGTCCACTACCGCGCCGGCGAGACCGGGGACACCTCCCCGGCGCTCGTCGGCGTCGTCGTTCCCAAGAAGCAGGTGGCCCGGGCCACGCACCGCAACCGCATTAAGCGCCGGCTACGTGCTCTCATGCGCGCGCGCGTGGACACCCTGGCCCCGGGCAGCCGACTCGTCGTGCGGGGCCTGGCGGGTGCGGACGGCGCCTCCAGCCGGCAGCTGGGGGCCGACGTCGACCACCTCCTGGCGCGCTGCCGGGACCTGAGCGCCCAGGGACGGCGGCGGTGAGCCTGCCCGGGGGAGGCGTCCCGGCGCGCCTCCTGGTGTCCGCCGTGCGCTGGTACCAGCGCACCATCTCCCCGGCATTCCCCCCGCGGTGCCGCTACTACCCCTCCTGCTCGGCCTACGCCGTCGAGGCCCTCGCGGTGCACGGGGCCCTCAAGGGCACCCTGCTGGCCCTCTGGCGCCTGGCTCGCTGCAACCCCCTCACCCCCGGGGGTGTCGACCACGTCCCGGACCCGGGACGGTGGCGCTACCACTATCCCCACGACGTTCCCCGCTTCGCGCTCACCGCGCATGAGGACCATGTGCTCAGCGAGCGGGACCAGCACACCAAGGAGTGTTGATGGACAATATGCTGTGGCCGCTCAAGGTCGCCGTCGCCTGGGTCATGGTGCGTATCCATGACTTCCTCGTGCTTATCGGGTTCCCCGAGGGCGCCGGCGTGGCGTGGGTGCTCTCCATCGTCGGCCTGACCATCTTTATGCGCATTCTCATTATGCCCCTGTTCGTGCGCCAGATCCGCGCCTCTAGGGGTATGCAGCTCATGCAGCCCGAGCTCCAGGCGCTCCAGGCCAAGTACAAGGGAAAGAAGGACCCGGCCTCCCGGCAGCGCCAGCAGGAGGAGATGATGGCGCTCTACCGCAAGCACGGGGCCAACCCGCTGTCCTCCTGCTGGCCGATCCTGCTGCAGATGCCGGTGTTCTTCGCGCTCTTCAGGGTGCTGGCCTCCCTCCAGGCGGTCGCCAGCCACACCTACGCTGGTCACGACTCCATCGGCCCCCTCACCGCGGAGCTGGCCGAGCAGGTCCAGAACTCCAAGGTCTTCGGCGCCAGCCTGTCGTCCTCCTTCATGAACTCCTCGCAGACGAGCGTCAAGATCGTGACCGTGGTGCTCATTGTCATAATGTCCATCACCCAGTGGTACACCATGGCGCAGCTGAGCACCAAGAACATGCCCGAGTCGGCGAAGGGCAAGGACAACCCCATGATGCGTTCCCAGCGCATTATGATGACGGTCATGCCGATCTTCTTCGCCTTTACCGGCATTAACTTCCAGATCGGCGTCCTGGTTTACTGGGTGACCACCAACGTGTGGACCATGGGCCAGCAGTTCTTCACCATCCGCAAGATGCCCGCCCCCGGGTCCGCCGCGGAGAAGGCCTGGAGGGAGCGCGAGAACGCCAAGCGCGCCCGCAAGGGCCGTCCCTCCCTGGAGGAGGAAGAGGCGGCCCAGGCCCTGGCCGACGGCATTGAGCTGGGTGGCCAGCGGGTCCAGCCGGTGCGCAAGGACCGCCAGAAGAAGAGCCGCCCCCTGCCTGTGACGTCGGAGGCGCAGACTGAGGACGCCGGGTCCAAGGATCCGGCGTCGGAGAGCACCAACGCCTTCGGGCTCACCAGCGAGGAGATCGCCCGACGCCGGTACGAGAGGCGTGCCCGGCAGCGTCAGCAGCGCAAGAACAAGAACAAGAAGAAGCGCTGAGTTCCAACCCCGTCATCCTGAGAAGAAATGGACTGCCCATGACTGAGAACACCACCGGCTCCGCCACCATGAAGCGTCTGGAGGAGGAGGGCGAGGTCGGTGCCGACTACCTCGAGGAGCTCCTCGATATCGCTGACCTCGGCGGTGACATTGACATTGACGTCGATCACGGCCGCGCCTCCGTCGCCATTGTCGCCTCTGAGGAGGGGGACGAGCGCGACCTCGCCGACCTCGTGGGCCGCGACGGCGAGGTCCTCGAGGCCGTCCAGGAGCTCACCCGCCTGGCCGTCCAGGCACGCACGGGTAACCGCTCCCGCCTCATGCTGGACATTAACGGCTACCGTGCCAGGCGTCGGGTGGAGCTGACCGGTATCGCCCAGGCCGCCGTGGAGAAGGTCCTGGCTACCGGCCAGGCTGTGTCCCTGGAGCCCATGAACCCCTTTGAGCGCAAGGTCTGTCACGACGTCGTCGCTGCTGCGGGCCTGGTCTCGGAGTCCGAGGGCGCCGAGCCTCACCGTCACGTCGTGGTCCAGCCCGTCGAGGACGAGGAGGATACGGCCGACGACATCAATGGTGATGACGTGGAGGACGAGACTATTGAGGACGGTAGGTCGTGAGCGAGCAGAAGGCAAATGTCCCGGAGGTGAATGTCCCAGAGATGAATGTCTCGGAGGCGAATATCCCAGAGGCGGCTAAGCGCTCGGGGCTGGAGTCCGGCGTGCACCGATTCGGTGCCGGTCGGCCTGACGCCGGTCACTCTGACCGGGCTGAGGCTAGTGGCGTGGGCCAGTCCGAGGCCGGTGGCGTGGACCGGCCTGGGGCCGGCCGGCCTGCAGGGCTGAGCTCGGACCAGTCCGGCACTGTTGACCAGATCGGTCAACCTGGCGTGGACCGGTCCGACGCTGGCCGGCCTGACCAGCCTGACGCCGCCCGGCCTGCGGGGCATGCCACGGCGTCGCACCGGCACCACCATGTCCAGGGCTCCCACTGCTCCCTGCCTGACTGCGCCCGGCGCGAGGCCGAGGAGGCCAGGGAGGCCGCGGCCGCTGGCGCAGGGGCGGCCGGTGCGGCTGACGCGCAGGCACCCGACGGGACCGGTGCGCAGGTCACGGCCGTGCGAGGTGCCGACGACACGGGCGCGACCGGGGGCGTGGACGCCACCGGGGCCGACCTGGAGCAGCCCTCCCAGGAGGTGCGTGACCTCTTCGGCCTGGCCTTTGCGGGGGCGGAGCACTTTGCGCAGATGCTGGCCGAGGAGGGGCAGCTACGCGGGCTGGTCGGACCGCGCGAGCTCCCACGCCTGTGGAGCCGTCATATTGTCAACTCCGCGGCGGTCGTCCCCTTCCTGCCCCGGCGGGGGACGGTGGTGGACGTCGGCTCCGGGGCCGGCTTCCCGGGCGTGGTGGTCGCCCTGCTGCGTCCCGACCTGGAGGTGACGCTCATGGAGGCCATGGAGCGCCGCGTGGAGTGGCTCGACGTCGTCGTCGAGGAGCTTGGGCTGGATAACGTCACTGTCCGACGGGCCCGGGCGGAGGATGTCGGAGAGAAGTACGACGTCGTGACGGCACGTGCGCTGGCCAACCTGTCCAAGCTAGTCCGGCTGACCGCGAGGCTGGTGCGTCCCGGTGGGGCGATCCTCGCGCTCAAGGGTTCCAGGGCGGAGGCCGAGGTCGAGGAGGCCAGGTACGTTATTAAGAAGGCGCGGTTCAGGCCCGCGGTGGTGCACGACGTGGTGGCGCCAGGGGAGGAGCTGACCAAGGTGGTGGAACTGAGGCGAATCCACTGAATATATGTGATAATAATCACATATTATGCCATGGGAAGACACGGTTCTCCGCGGGAAGGGCGTCCGGCGGAGGAAGCGAGGCCGCTCTGCCGTAGACTGAGGTTGCCAGCCGCATCGGCTCGGAACGTCGTCCCAGGAGAGCTACGTGTCGTCTATCTTTGACCAGCTTCAGGCCGATCATAAGATCCTGTCTGAGGTGGCGGAGGGTGACTTCCCACGCCCCACGCAGACCCGGGTCATTGCTGTCGCAAACCAGAAGGGCGGTGTCGGGAAGACCACAACCGCCGTCAACGTGGCCGCGGTACTGGCGCAGGGCGGACTTGAGGTCCTGGTGATCGACGCCGACTCCCAGGGCAATGCCTCGACGGCGCTGGGCGTGGGGCACCGTGACGGGACGATCTCCATCTACGACGTCCTGGTGGAGGGCACGCCTATTAGGGACGTGGCCGTCCAGACGCGGTTCACGCCGAACCTGTGGTGCGTACCTGCCACCATTGACGTGGCCGCCGTCGAGATTGAGCTGATCGACGCCGAGCGGCGTGAGTCCAGGATGCGCATGGCGCTGCGTGAATACCTGCTGGGACGACGGGAGCAGGGACTGCCTCGGCTGGACTATGTGCTTATCGACTGTCCGCCGAGCCTGGGCATTATGACGATTAACGCCTTTGTCGCCGCTGGCGAGGTCCTTATCCCCATGCAGGCCGAGTACTACGCCCTGGAGGGCCTGGCCCTGCTCACCCGTTCCATTAACAGGATCGCCGAGATACACAACCCGGTGCTCGGGGTCTCCATGATCGCCCTGACCATGTTCGACAAGCGCACCATGCTGTCGCGGGACGTGGAGGCAGAGGTCCGCAACTACTTCCCGGAGGCCACTATGGAGACCCGGATACCGCGGTCGGTGAGAGTGGCGGAGGCGCCCTCCTACGGGTCGCCGGTGGTCTTCTGGGATCCCCGTTCAACTGGTTCCGTGGCTTATGCGAAGCTAGCTCAAGAAATCGCAATGCGCGGCGTTGCTCACACGATGACTGAGGGAGAGACCTGATGGCACAGAAACGACGCGGTCTGGGGCGCGGACTCCAGGCACTCATTCCAGATACGCAGCTGGAGAGCCCGAACCAGAGGCCCTCGGACGTCTTCTTCCCGGCTGGGCACCGACCTCCCCGGTCTCACTTTGGGGGCGGCACCCTGACGGCGGAACCCGTCAGGACTGCCCCTGACCGCACCTCGGTACTGGGGGATCGTCAGGTGACAGAGGTGACGGCAGCGTTGCTTGCTCCCAAGCCCCGACGACGCAGTGGGGGAGGGCGCAAGGCTGCTGCCACAGGTGCGGCGGCCGATGTTTCACGTGAAACACCGGTGGACTCACAGGCTCCTAAGGGTGCTGCGGGTTCGGACGGAGCTGTCCAGGAGCCCCAGGGCCGGTCTGAGGCAAGGCCAACAGGGTCTCGCGTGGAGGGGCCCACGACGACGAACTCGACAAAGTCCTTGACCCCCTCCAGTGCCGAGACGTCATCGGCTACGGGGGAGGGGGCTGTACCTGACGCGGCGCCCGCTCTGGGTGACGGGGCACCTGGCAAGGACGGCAGAGACGCTGGCGGTGTTACGGCCTCTGTTCCTGAGGTCAAGGCCGCAGTCGACAGGGCGTCGGATGCCGGTGCAGATAGCTCCGGTGGTGGGGCAGATGCTCCGGACGGGGCAGATGCCTTGGTGGCGAAGACAGGTTCCGCAGGGAATGAGGCGGGCACCTCGGTTGGCGAGGCGCCCGCTGTCGTTAGTAAGGCGTCTTCCTCGACGGCGCAGTCTGCGAGCAGCAAGTCCGGGGCGGCAGGTAGCACGAAGCGTGTTTCACGTGAAACGTCGCGTCCCGACGGGGAGGTCGATCCTGACGGCCTGGTCCCGGTTCCGGGGGCCACCTACGCGGATCTGCCGCTGGATGCTATTGTCCCGAACCGGCGTCAGCCGCGTCAGGTCTTTGACGAGGACGAGATCGCCGAGCTGGTGGCGTCGATGAAGGAAGTCGGCCTGCTCCAGCCCATTGTGGTGCGACGTATTGACGAAGGCTCGGATGAGGGCGATGCCCGCTACGAGCTCATTATGGGCGAGCGGCGTCTGAGGGCGGCCAAGGCAGCTGGTTTCAAGAAGATTCCGGCGATTGTCCGCTACATTGAGGACGAGGATCTCCTGCGGGACGCCCTGCTTGAGAACCTGCACCGGGTCCAGCTCAACCCCCTGGAGGAGGCGGCAGCCTACCAGCAGCTGCTCGACGACTTCTCGTGCACGCATGAGGAGCTGTCACGACGGATCGCACGTTCGCGGTCCCAGATCTCCAATACGCTCCGTCTAATGAAGCTGCCGCCGCTGGTTCAGCGTCGGGTGGCTGCGGGAGTCCTGTCAGCCGGTCACGCCAGGGCACTTCTTGGCCTGCCTGACGCAGCTGCAATGGAGCGCCTTGCTCAGCGTATTGTGGCTGAGGGGCTCTCGGTGCGCGCGACGGAGGAGGCGGTGGCTCTTCATGACGAGCCAGCTAAGAAGAGGAAGTCCTCCCGGGCTCGTGCGGTGGCAATGACGGCTCTGGCCACACGTCTCTCTGACACCTTCGACACCCGGGTCAAGGTGGTCCAGGGAGCAAAGAAGGGCCGGATCACCATTGAGTTTGCCGGTAAGGACGACCTGGCTCGCATTATTGAGGCCCTGGCTCCAGGGACGTCGCTTCAGGAGTGAGGGTACAGGCACGCATTGCTAGGCGCTCTTCCTAGTAGGAGGCGCGTGGCAGGAGCAGGGCACGTCTTCCTGTACCAAAGGGGATGCCTGGGTATGGTCGGGTTACCGTATGGCCGGAGCTGCCGGTGGTGGCCGTCTTCTTCCTGGGCTCAGCTCCGGGGCTGGTTACCGCGCGCCAGGACTGGAGTGAGCGCATGGCCCCGCGCGCCAGCGGGGACACGCGTGTCGAACGCGCAATAAAGCGGGGCGAAGAGCGTGGCCCACATGCCAGCAGAGATGTGCTTTATGGCGGGCTCCGAGTACTCTACGTGGCCCGCACGCCAGCGAAGATGCGGTTGGTTGCTGTGCGCTAGGACTGGAGAGATCCTTGTCCTTCTCAGGTATCTGACCCCTGCTGCCTCCTAGGGGAGAGGGGCGCTCAGTTATCTCCACATTGCCACTGAACAGGCGTTGGGGTAGTTCTTGTCTTGCTCTACGTCAAGGGACTGTCCTGGGAACGAGGTCCGCCGAGGAGATTGGCGTGGCGTCTTCTCCGACGTCAAGGGGGTTGTCAGCGGTCCAGGCCGTCGCCGTGTCCGGCCTTCCCCTACATTAAGGGAGCTGGTTCCTTCATCCATAGCCATCTGTGTGACGCCGCCGTGGACGATATCTTTCTGCGTCAGGAGGCTGCCACCGGTCCAGGACGTCGTGTGAACCGTGCCCGGTCTCCTCCTACATAGGGGGTTGACTGTCCTTCACCCGCGGTCACTTGTGTAATGCTGTGGGCGACGTCCCCCATGCCAAGGGAAGGTGTGTCAACCGTAGACGTCCCCCTTACGCCAAGGGGCTGTCCTCCCGATTGCCTTGTAATGCGGCGGAGGAACGGGGTGACGGTTCTATTGGCGAGGACATATTAGGAGCGACGCCGTCAGGTGTTTCACGTGAAACATCTGACGGCAGGAAGGCGTCGAGAGCTAACGAGGGGCGCGATGAGTCACTCCATGCAGAAGCCGTAGACGTCATTGTTTCACGTGAAACATCCGGATACTACTGGCGCTACCCCGGAGCTCGCTTCCCGCTCGAGCAGCAGGTGTCCGGCCCTGTGCCGCCGGAGCCACCGGACGCCTTCACCAGCAACGCTCAGGCCGCCGGGTCCGGCCCCCATACCACCGGGGAGGCACCCGCACATTCCATGCAGTACCTGGACTCAGCGTCCGGCCCCCATATCACCGGAGGCGCCTCAACCCCTGCTTCTCCATGACCAAGGTGCCCCGAGCTTCACAGTCAGGTTCCGCTCCGCTCACGCTATAGATGGAGTGCTTTGTAGCTCAGAACTCCCTGCTCGCAGGAGTAGTCCCCACGACCCGTCGCACTCAGGCATCGCCTGGACCAGAGCTCCCTGCTCACAGGAGTAGTCCACGACCGGACTTATTGGTGAGGGTGAGGGCAGACAAAGCTCCCTGCTCACAGTGCTCCGGCGCCGTTCCTCACCGAAGGAGTTGGAGCCAGAGGCCTCTGATCTCACAGGTGCTGAGACTCCAATAGTCCGCTTGTCTCCTACCTGTGCAGGCACTGTCTCTCGGTGACTTCTGAGCGGCTCTCCTTATGGGGCCGTGGCAGCAGGTCTCTTTGAGCGGCCTTTCGTGCGCTGGGATTGGTGCAGATTCGCCTTGAGCTCGGACATCACCACTCCAGCGGCCTCTCATGACTGGGACTAGTGACGTTCACCCTCTCGGTGGTTGTGCTGTTCTCCTGGGATCCAGGAGACGATGGTGCCTCAGGGGTGTCGTCGCGCATCTTCAGGAGACTGACCTCTTGGAATCCAGGAGCTAGCCGCCCCCCAGTAGGCCTACGACCTCCTGGACTGTTCTCCTGGATCCAGGAGATGGCACTTGTCTGGGGACAGGAAGATGGCTGGTCTCTGAGCGGGAGTGTTGTTCTGACTCCGTGCCCGTTAGTCCTGTTCTAAGAGGTCACAATGGGGTTCTGTGGCATGACCCGGCTTCCTCGGCTAGAGGGTGAGCCGCAGCGGGGAGGGGCGGTACCGGGAGCCCGGGGTCTAGCTCCCTGGACTAAAGGGTGATCCGTACGGGAACCTGCCACATGAACTCACCCTTGTCTTGGTACGCCAAAGAACAGTGCAGGGCGGCTCGGAGCTCTTGTCTGATCGTCAGCTCCCTGTGAGTTAATGAAGATAGGATTGACCGCTAGAGCAGGCCGCCTCTGCCTGTCCCTTAAGGTCGAGGGCCACTAGGGCTTTTACAAGGGAACTGCTTGAGGTCGCCAGGAACGTTTAGCGAAGCATGTTTCACGTGAAACACATGGAGATGGAGGGCGGAGGAGGTCACAGCGAAGAAGGTGGATCGCAGGTGTTCGTCCCGCTGTTTCACGTGAAACATGAAGCTGATAGCGACGGCGGAGCAGACCCTGTCTTGTCGACGTCGGCAACAGGAAGGAACGGTCCTGCGTCGGCACGGTATTTGGCGGCAGCAGAGGGGCGAGCCCGCAAGGACGGATCACTCCTCCACTCTCATGGACACCTCGCCCGGCTGCAGGTGAGCGCAGTAAGGGCAGGTAGGTCCTGTGACTTGCAACCAGGTCAGCCTCGTCATAGTCGAGCCTGCGAAGGGCGGGTTTGGTCGACGCGTTCGTACATATGCTGCGAACACATTGAGTCCGCGAGGATGGGTAGTAGGTCGACGTGATGCCAACACAGCTCTGATCCTACGTAGGCGGCAATTCGTCCTTGAGGGTCAGAAGTGCCCACCATGCGCGACTCGATCCGTCCAGGCAGGTTTACGAGGTTCTCTTCCTGGGTGATCTCGCCAAAGGGGTCAGGGGGGGTCGAGAGGATCAAGGTGTGTGCCGTGTACTCATGAATCGAGGAGGTGAGACCGCGGTCAGGGGCGAGGACTTGTCCGGCCTCGGAGAGATTGAGTGCGGTGCGAACCTGGTAGGCGCCCACCGTGACGGCCTTTCTCTGTCGGGGTGCTCCTGGTGGTCAACTGTCACAGCCTCGGCCGGCGGTCCGTTGAGCCTAGGAGTTGTCAGAGCTCAATCAAGCTCGACCAAACTCGTCTTGAGTGGGAGTCCAGGAGGTGAACACTCCCATGTTTCACGTGAAACATGGGAGTGGCCTGCCGTGGAAGCGGTCCTGCGACCGGTGTACTGCACGCGGTGTGCTGTGCACAGTGTACACCGCGGTAGCGTAGGTCTCCTGAAGTTGGTTGTGCTGCGGTTCGTAAAAGTTGGTCCTGCCGCTGGTGCAGCCAGCAGCCCCGTCCTGGAGGGTGGTCTCACAGCCGTTTGCGTGAGGTACTGCTGAGGAGTCCCGTCCCAGACAGGTGACTGCCGTGCCTCTTGGCACGGCAGTCTGTCCTCTTGCTCTGCGGTGTCTGTGTTAGGGCAGTCTTGTACCCAAGAGCACGGTATCCAGGTTAGGACTGTCGCCTCAGGTGTGTTCCTGTGTCTGCGGAGCGGCCAGTGCCGTTCTGACAAGGTGTACCGAGGAGAAGAATATGGACTGGCTTGTCTCAGGCCAGCGGAAGAGGGTGCTCAGCTAAGCGGAGCGTGGGCCAGGGAGTTGTAGACGCCTGGCAGGTCGCCGTCGGCCTTAACAGCGAGGGGGAACAACGAGGTCTCGGTCATTCCCGGAACGACATTGACGTCAATGAACCAGGGAGTGCCTTCCTGGTCCACAATGAGGTCTGTCCGAGAGACGTGTCCGAGGCCAAGGGTCCGGTGGACGGTCAGGGCGGTCTCCTTGACCCGCGCTAGGACTTCTGAGCTCAGACGTGCGGGGACAAAGTACTCTGAACGACCAGGATTGTAGCGGGCGTCAAAGTCGTAACGTCCCTGGAAGGAGATCTCGACAGGCGGCAGTGCGCGAGCACCGTCCCCTGTGTCTATTACGGACACCGCCACTTCCGTGCCAGGGACGTAACACTCAATGAGGGCCCGCTCGTCATAGGCGAAGCAGGCAACCATGGCGCTACGCAGCTCGTCGGCATCCGCGGCTAGCGAGACACCCAGGCCGGATCCTCCTTGGTTGGGCTTGACCACTACGGGAAGACCGAGGTGGCTGGCGACGACGCTGAGCACCTCCTGGGCGCCGAGCTGACTGAAGTAGGCCTTGGGAAGAGTCACCGAGTCGGGGGTGAGGACCCCGCCGCGGCGGACTGTGGCCTTGGCGGTCGGCTTGAATGAGGCGCGCTGGCAACCATCAGAATGGGTTCCCACGTACGGCAGATCCAAGGCGATAAGAATATTCTGAAGACCCCCGTCCTCGCCGGGACCACCGTGGACGAGCGGCCAGACAACATCGGGAGAGAACGCGCGCAGGGAGGAGATCATGCGAGCGTCGACGTCGAGAATGAGGACGGTGTGGCCGAGGTGACGTAGGACCTGGGCCACGCGGTGACCAGAGCGCAGGGAGATATCGCGCTCATGAGACAGTCCGCCAGCGATAACGGCAATACGTAGGGGGTCAGACATGGTGGTGTACTTCCTCAGATCTGGTCGGGGGCGGGGCCGACGACGGCGTCGGCGTCGCCATTGCGGGAAGAGGTAGGGCCAAAGATGCGGACGAGTTCCAGATCCCTGGTAATGACCTCGGAGAGACGTTGGACGCCTAGGCGGATATCTGCGGGCTCGGGGTAGCAGAAGGACAGGCGCATATGGTCACGACCAGCCTGTCCGCCTGCATAGAAGGCCGTGCCGGAGACGTAGGCGACGAGGTTGGTGACGGCGCGAGGCAGCATCTTCTTGGCGTCCAGGCCCTCGGGCAGCCGTACCCACGTGTAGAAGCCACCTTCCGGTACATTCCAGGAGCACATGGGAAGGAATTCGTGGAGGGCAGCGATCATGGCATCGCGGCGCTCACAGTACATATTACGGAACTCCGCAATCTGCCGCTTCCAGTCAAAGCTCTCCAGGTACATGGCCACCGAGTACTGGCCCATGGAGGAGGGGCAGAGGATAGCGGCCTCTGAGGCGAGCTTCATCTTCTCGCGGACGGCAGGAGGTGCCACCGCCCAGCCGACTCGGTAGCCGGGGGCGAAGATCTTGGAGAAGGAGCCGAGGTAGACGACGTCGTCAGGAGCGAGTGTCTTGAGGGCGGTGGAGGTCTGCCCCTTAAAACCGAGCAGGCCGTAAGGGTTGTCCTCAACAATGAGGACGTGGTGGCGTCGGCAGATCTCAATGACCTGAGGGCGACGCTCCTCGGAAAGAGTGACTCCAGCGGGATTGTGGAAGTTGGGGAGGCAGTAGAAGAACTTGACCCGGCGCCCCTCGCGCTCCAGGCGGAGCATGGTCTCCTCCAAGGCATCCGGGATGACGCCGTCAGCATCCAGCGGTACCTGCTGGACGTCGGCCTGATAGGTGGCGAAGATGGAGAGTGAGCCGACGTAAGTGGGGGCCTCGGCGAGAATAACGTCACCGGGGTCAATGAACAGCTCGGTAATAATATCGACAGCCTGCTGGGAGCCGGTGGTGATAATAATGTCCTCGGGGTCGGCGTCAATACCCTCCAGCGCCATGACCTCAGGGATCTTCTCGCGAAGGGAGGGCAGGCCCTGACCATTGCCGTACTGGAGGGCCTTACCTCCGTCCTTGCGGATCATGTCGTAGGTAGCCTGGGCCAGCTCGTCAAGAGGAAGATCCTTGAGATTGGGCATGCCGCCAGCCAGGGAGACCACCTCGGGACGGGATGCGACGGCGAAGAGAGACCTGGTCTCTGACGCGCGCAGGCCGTGGGCTCGTGCTGCGTAGTTATCCAACCAGGGGTCGAGACGGTTTCCCTTGACGTCGTTGCTCACGTCTGATCCTTTCCGGTCGGGGGACCACCCCCCATAACCCCAGTCTGCCACTTGGCGCCAGGGAGCGGGGAGGAACGGTGCTGGTGACGGCGGCGACTCGGAAAGTGGCTGCGGCGTTATAGGGGGCCGGGAGCCGTGGGCTCGTCCTGGGGTCGTTGTTTCACGTGAAACAACGACCCCAGGACCATTCGCTGAGGAGTCGTCTCCCTGTTCCTGTCGGTCAGAGGATACGCCTCGGCAGAGTCCAGCTTCTCCTTGCCCGCAGACCACCGCTCGTCGGGCGGGGATGCGCCCCAGGTCCTGGACTACGTCACCCGCTACGCCCTCACCGCTCCTGTTGGCTGGAGATACTCCGGCGGAGGCCGGGGTACTAGGCCAGGGGCGGGAGTCCTCACTCCTAATCGAGCGGGGACGCAAGACGGATGCGCACAGGGACACCGCGCCGCCAGCACCTTGTCCCTGCTCCTGTCAGGCCAGGGGTGCGAGACGTCCCAAGTCGGCACACTGAACCGTCGCGTCCCCTGTTTCTGTTGTCAGGCGATGGTGACGACGAGCTTGCCCCGGACGTGGCCCTCACGCAGGGTGGTGTACGCACTACGCACTGACTCGACGTCGAACGGGTAGACGTGGGCCACCTGGATCTTCAGGACACCGCCAGCTACCAGGTCAGCTACCTCCTTGAGGTCGGCAGGGCCAGCGTCTCGCATACCGGTCACGTGGACGCCCTTGGCGATAGCCTCCGGTGAGGGGACCAGGGTGCCGATGGCCTCGGGTGCCAGGCCCAGCGACAGGGCCAGGTCGACGTACTCCGGACCGTGGCAGTCCAGCAGCTTGGTGACCGGGCGTGACGTCACCGAGCGGATCCGGGAGGCCAGACCCTCTCCGTAGGACACGGGGACCGCCCCCAGGGAACGCAGGTAGTCGGCGTTGCGCTCACTGGCGATACCAATGACCGGTACGCCTCGGTGGGTGGCGAGCTGAACGGCCAGGGAGCCTACGCCGCCGGACGCCGCGCTGACCACGAGGACGTCGTCGCTGGTCAGCGCCAGCGTACGTAGTGCGCCGCTGGCGGTCAGGGCGACAATGCCCAGGGCGGCGGCCTCGGTGAACCCGAGGGCCTCCGGCTTGCGCAGGACCTCGTCCGCGCTGACCACGACCTGCTCAGACAGGGCCCCGACGACCTGACTCTGACCAGGGGCCGCCCAGAGGGTCCCGAAGACGGCGTCGCCGACGGCGAGGTTGCTGACCTCGCTGCCGATTGCGCTCACGACGCCCGAGAAGTCGTGCCCTACGCCTTGTGGCAGGTGCGAGGCGTCCTTGCCGATCATCCCGCTGAATACCTTCCAGTCCACCGGGTTGAGTCCTGCGGCCCTGGTGCTCACACGGACCTGGTGGGGTCCGGGGGCGGCGTCAATGACGTCGGTCATCTCCAGGACCTCCGGGCCGCCGAAGTGCTGGTACTGGATCGCTCGGGTCATACTGTGCCCTCCTGGCTCTTGGTCCCGTATGTGGTTGCGCTGGTTTGTGTCTGGACACGCCCGGGGAGTGCAGGCGCCTCGTGCTGAGGGGCGTGAGCAGTACCTGGGGGCGTGGTGGTGAGCATGGTCGGAGACATTATTTGCAAAGGATATAGAATCATCTGCCGATATGCTGGGATATAGTGCATACGTGCAGCTCAGAGGCGAGTCTGAAAGTATGCTGTGAAATAGGGTGCATTCTGTCCTCGGCAGCGAGGATAGCGGTATACGGGGCATGGCGGATGCGCGCATGGTTCGCCCTTAGCGGGGGCATCAGACGGTCTCGACCACGTCGGATAACTGAGACGAGGTGCGGTCCGTTCTCGGCGGGGAGGGCGGGTTCGTCCTGCTCTTGTCGGTTCGTCCTGGGCCTGTCCTACGGTCTGCCACGGCTGTCGATCACGGCTCGTCCTACTCGCGCACTAGCGGCAACACGGTCTCCGGTATGTCTCCGTGGGTGAAGAAGTGCCTGAACGCCTTGATCGCCAGCTCACGAGGCGCCTCCACGCTTCTGGGGATCTCTGACCAGCTGCCGTGGTAGTCGTACTCAAGGAAGCCCTGACCGTCATCGACCACCGCAGCCGGCCAGAACATCTCCGTGTTGTTGCCAAAAGGAACTGTGCACCCATCCCCCTCGAAATGTATGAGCACGCAGCTAATATTCCCCAGGAGGAGCTCGATAACGGGGGTGTCTCGTGGGTGGGGGGGCGTCGAACGGTCTCTATCGCATTCTCTACGTCTCCCCACGTCGGCGCCTCTGCCTCAGTAAACCGGTCGGCGGAGGTGTCCCAGTAGTTCATGACCATATTGCCGTTTTATGATCGCTGATTGCAAAAAGAATGTGCAACCCCTCTAACCGAGCCGGGTGACGGCCTGATAGGCCAGCCCGGCTGAGGCCGCTACCCCAGCACACGGCACGACTAGAACAACAGATCCCGCCCTGTCCGCGCTACAGCCCTGAGACCTGTCAGTGCTGGGCGTAACTGGCGACCAGGGGTCGGAGCTCCTCCTGGGTAGCCGGGATCTCCACGACGTGCTGCGGCCTGGCCAACAGCTCCCTGACCACCTCGGCCACCGGCACCTCCTCACCCAGGGCCTCAGTGACCGTGTGCCCGAACTTGGCGGCCTTGGCGGTCTCCATGACCACCATGGGCACGCGCCGCCCGTGGCCGGGGCCGCCCTGGTCGGGACCGTCACCCCCAGGTGCGTTGTCCGCGCCAGGTGCTGTGGCGTCGGCCTCAAGGACGCGCAGTGCCACGGTGACGCCGTCAGCAGTGTGCGGGTCAATGAGCTCACCTGTGGCCGCGTGGACCTGGCGGATCGCCTCAAGCCGGTCGGCGTGGGTAGAGGTCCCCGAGATAAACCCGTGCTCCTGACGCAGGGAGGTAATTCTGTCACCCAGGTCCAGGACGCCGTCGGACTCCAGACGGGTCCAGTACCGCATAAACTCCTCCCCGAGGACCTGGGCCACGAAACGTTCCAGGTTGGATGCCTTGGAAATGTCCATGGAGGGGCTGGAGGTGGCCAGGGTCTCGGCACCGTCGCGTGGGCGGTAGACGCCGGTGGAGAAGAACTCGTCGAGGACGTTGTTCTCATTGGTGGCCAGTACCAGGCGGCGCAGCGGGACCCCCATGGAACGGGCCAGGAAGGCGGCGTAGATATTACCGAAGTTTCCACTGGGAACGGCGACGTCGACCCGGAGGCCCGCGCGGACGTCCTCGGGTGCGGCGTCGGTGACCCTCAGCCATGTCCACACGTAGTAGACGGCCTGGGCGGCAATACGACCGATATTAATGGAGTTGACCGCGCCGAGGTGGTGGGCGGTCTTGAAGTCGGCGTCGCCCATGAGGGTCTTGACGAGGTTCTGGCAGTCATCAAAGACGCCGCGCACGGCCACGTTATGGATATTGTCGTCCGTAATGGAGTACATCTGGGCGCGCTGGACCTCGCTCATGCGCCCGGCGGGGGAGAGCATGACGACGCTGACCCCCTGTTGGCTACGGAAGGCCTCCTCGGCGGCCGAGCCCGTGTCACCGCTGGTGGCCCCCAGGATCGTGAGGACCTGACCGCGGCGGGCCAGGACGTAGGGGACGGCCTGGCCGAGAAACTGCATGGCCAGATCCTTGAAGGCCATGGTCGGGCCCTCGGACAGGCCTGCCACGAGCAGGCCCGGGTGCAGCGCCTCCAGGGAGCGCAGGGGGACCACCGGGGAGGGGAAGCGCTCGGGGCCGTAGGCGGCGGCGGTCAGGGCGGCCAGGTCCTCGCCGGGGACGTCCGTGGCGAACAGGCCGATGACCTGTGCGGCCAGCTCAGGGTAAGTCAGGGGACGCCAGGCCTCCAGCTGCGCGGCGTCAATCCGGGGCAGGGCCTCGGGGACGGTGAGGCCGCCGTCAGGAGCCAGCCCCATGAGGAGGGCATCGCAGAAGCTGACAGGGTCCATGCCCCCGCGGGTGGAGACGAACTGCATGCCGGGCCTTCCTGGAAGGTGTGCAAGGATCGGCGCCCGCGGTGACGTCCTCGGGCGCCGCCCGGGCACGCTACGTCGCAGACCGGCCGAAGGCCGTGGCGGACACCGCCCCGGGGTGGGAGCCCGCTCATCCTAAGGGGCCGGTGCATTGGGCCGCAACCGGCGCGCGCCTGCTGCGGTGGTACGGCTGTGGTACGTGCTTGGTGGGGCGGGTCTGCTGCTGTGGGTCAGTTGTGGTGCGCCTGGCGGGGCGGGCTGGCTGCGGCGCGTGGTCACCACCCCTCCCCGGCCTCACCGAGCATGAGCGGGACCAGTACGGCTACCAGGTCCCTGAGCCGGGGCCGCGTGGCCCGTGGTCCGGCGTCGAGGTCCCCCTGCTCCAGGGTCTGCCAGTCCCGGGCGTCAAGGTCGTAGACGTACAGCGGACCGTCCTCGTAGTCGCCCACCATGAGGTAATGCGGGTAGTCCGCCACGTACAGCCTGGTGGTCTCCAGCATCTCGGCCGGCCCGTACAGGTTCGCGCCGTTCATGCCGCAGCCGTCCGTCAGCTGCCAGAACCCCAGCAGTGCCGCCGGTACCTCGGCACCCAGGTACTCCCTGACCCAGGTGACCGCCGTCTCCACCTCGCTGGTGGACGCGGGCACCAGCTCCTGGCCCCAGTAGGTGCGGTACCGCTCACCTACCTGCGCGATTAGATCGACCACCAGCTCGTCATTAGCCCGGTCACGTGTCTGCTGCACGGCACACCTCCAGGACGGGGACGGTTCCGCGTGTCAGCCTAGACGTCCCGGACACCGGCAGCGGGGACGTGCCCTGCCACCGAGGCGGGGGCGGTGCTCACCGCCGCCGCCGTCCTTGACGACCCGCCCTGCCACCGAGACGAGGTGGTGCTCCTAGGAGTCTTGGCCCAGGGCCCGTTCGACCTTCTTCCTGAAGCTGGCCCGGGGGTAGCTGCCCTGAAACTGCGTGACCACCTCACCGGCGCGTACGACGGCGAAGGTCGGCAGGGAGCGGATACCGAACAGACGGGTCGTGACCGGGTTCTCGTCCACATTGACCATGACGAGTTTCACCCGACCGGCGAGCTCGCTCGCGACCTCGTCTACCACCGGGGACATCTGGCGGCAGGGGCCGCACCACTGGGCCCAGAAGTCTATGACGACGGGCAGGTCGCACCGGGCGACCTCGACGTCGTAGGAGGAGTCGGTGACGGCAAGGGCGGAGGGCATAAGTATTCCTTTCGAGCCTGTTATGACGGCACCTGTTCTCGCGAGCGGTAGTAACCGGCGGTTGCTCGCGGGACCGGGTGCTACGTGTCCCACAGCCTGCACGGGTTCCTGTATATCGCACAGGTTCCCGTCATGTCCCACAGGTTCCGCGCCAGCCCTCTACCGGCCGGACCGTGTCCCGCAGGGCCAGCAGGTGTCTTCTACGGGAGGCCGTGGCCTAATGGGAACCAGTGCGGTCCGCGGGCGTACCACAGACCGTACCTGTGAGCATCCTGTGAACCCCCCCGTTCTCACGAGCAATAAGTACCGTTCTCGCGACGAACAAGTACCGTTCTCACGAGCAATAAGTACCGTTCTCGCGGAAGAGGGGGAGGGGAGGACGAGGTGGGGCGGGTGTCAGCTTGAGGAGCGTGCCCGGGCGGCTAGGCTGCGCAGGTGGCCCTTGGCCTCCTTGGCGCTGCGCAGGGCCAGGAAGGCCGAGGACCGCAGGGGCATGTCCCAGCTGCCGTCGACCTCTGTGACGCGCTGGGCGTAGCGCTTCTTGTACTGTCCCACGCTGTAGAGCTCGGGCACCCGCACGGACCCGGCCCCCATGAGGTCGTAGGACACGCAGCCCTCGTCAGCCAGGGTCCGCATGCACCACCAGTCCAGGGCCTCGGCGCCCCGGTAGGCCCGGGACTCATTGGAGGAGGCGCCGTAGTAGGCCCAGGTGTGCCGCTGGTAGATCGTAATGAGGTTCCAGGCCTGGGGCTTGCCCTGGGCGTCACGCATGACGAACAGGCGCGCGTGCTTGGGGCCCAGGAAGGTCAGCATCTGCCAGTAGACCTCACTGGGGTGCGGGGTGAACCCGTCCCGCTCGGCGGTCTCCGTCAGCACCTGGTAGACCTTCTCGAACTCGTGACGGCTCAGGTCGCTCTCGTCGGCGAACGTGGCCCCCGCCGCCGCGGCCACGCGCTGGGCGCGACGGACCCCGCGGCGACCGTCCTTGGGCATGGCCGCGGCAATGGCCTCGGGGTCACGCGGGCTGAGGTCGGCGATATAGGTGTGGTCGTAGGTGATCGAGTTCAGCAGCGGGTGCAGGTCCGGGGCGCTGAAGGCGGCGGCCAGGCGCAGGAACACCACCGACTTGTCCCGCCGTCGCACCTCGGCCTGCAGGAGCTCACGCAGGTGCGCCTCACGCTCAGGGGACTGCTCCTTGAACCACACCGGCCCGTGCTTGGCCCACAGGAAGCGCCGTCCCACGATCTCGTAGACCAGGAACATGACGTAGGCGACGACGACGCCGCCGTCCTCGTAGACGTACCGGCCCCAGACCTGGTTGCCCCGGGCGGCCTCGAAGGCCTCCCACGGAATGGTCTGCTCCATGGGCATCTCGCGGTGACGGATCAGCTCGTGCGCCTCCTGCGGGCGGAGCCGGCGGAGGGTCTCTTGACGCTCACTGGACACGTGGAACCTTCTGTCTCTCGGGTCGGGCTTAACGGGTCGGGCTTAGGTGGAGGAGGTCAGTAGGACTGGTCGGTGGGATCGGGGTAGTAGCGGGCGAACTTGCGGTAGTGGTTGAGGCGCTGGGCCTCCACCACCAGACGGCGGCGCTGGGAGCGCTCGCTGGGGTCCCGCAGGGGGTCCACGGCGTCGCCCAGCAGGCCCCGCACCCGCTGCGCCAGCTCGGGGTCGCGCAGGTAGTGCATGAGCAGGCGCCCGGGCACCAGGGAGTAGAGCACCTCCCGGGTCACGTTGCGGCGCACCAGGCGACGCCCCCCGATGAGGTCCTCGATCATGGGGACCATGGGGTTGGCCCCGGCGGCCGTCATATAGAAGGAGTTGCGCCCGATACGCGGGTTGACCTCGAAGAACAGGGCGCGCCCGTCGCGGGGGTCGATCTTGACGTCGAAGTTGGCGAAGCCCCGGTACCCGGCGGCCGTGAGGATCCGCTCGGCGGCCTCCCAGATCTCGGGGAAGGGCTCGGTGACCATGGCCACCGGGTTGCCGATCATGGTGGGCGCATGGTCCTCCAGGAGCACCCGGGCCGAGCCCATGAGCGTCACCCGTCCGGCGGAGTCCACGTAGGTGGTCACCGAGCGCATGGCCGTGTTGTCACCGGGGATGAGCTCCTGGACCACGAACGTGGAGCGGAAGCCCGCCTGACGCAGGTCCTGCCACAGGGACTCCAGCTCCTGGGGGCCGTCCATGAACCAGATCTTGCGCTTGCCGGGGAAGGAGACCGCGTCGTAGGCCTCCCCGACGGCGGCCTTGGCCACCACCGGGAAGGGCATGTCGATCTGCGGGGCGGCCCAGCCCGGATCGTCGCAGTCGGACATGTCCACCACGACCTGGCGGGGGGTGTCCACCCCCACCGAGGCGCACAGGGCGGAGAAGGAGGTCTTGTCCGAGACGGCGTCGATCACCTCGCTGGGGGGGAAGGGGACCGCGTAGGCGGGCTCCAGCAGGTGACGGTGGCGGGCCAGGAGGGCGGCCTGGTGGTCGGTGTTGGCCATGACCACCGCGCGCTCGTCCTCGCCCAGGTCCTCGGCGACCTCCAGGAGGGCCGCGATGGTGTCCTCCTCGGTGGGCTCCTCGGGCAGGGGGACGACGTCGATGTAGGAGGACAGGCTGATCGCCTCGATCGGGGCGGGGGACAGGACCGTCACGCGACTGGTGGTGGCGGTGTGGAGCTGGCGGGCGATGGCGTAGACGCCGATGTCCCCCCCCAGGACGACCGGACGAACGTGACTCATGTGGCCTCCAAGCTAGTGCGGCACCCTCCCGGGCAGACGGGAGGGCCGTCTGCCCAGGATAGATCAGACGGCCCCCGACGTGCGGGTGGGGTACGGCTCAGGCGTGGTCGGCCAGGTAATGCTCGGCGTCCAGGGCGGCCCGGCACCCGGATCCCGCTGCCGTGATCGCCTGCTGGTAGTGGGGGTCGGCCACGTCGCCGCAGGCGAAGACCCCGGGGACGTTGGTGCGCTGGCTGGGGGCCTCGACGCGGACGTAGCCGGCGTCGTCCAGCTCCAGGACGTCCCTGACGAGCTCGGTGCGGGGGATCTGGCCAATGGCCACGAACAGGCCGGCGGCCGGGATCTGGCGGCGCTTCCCGGTGAGCGTGTCCTCCAGGGTGACCGACTCCAGGGCCTCCTGCCCGCCCAGGCCCACCACCCGGGAGTTCCAGGCGAAGGTGATCCGGGGGTCGTCCAGGGCGCGCCGGGCCATGGCGGCGGAGGCGCGCAGGGCGTCGCGGCGGTGCACCACCGTGACCGAGGAGCCGAAACGGGCCAGGAACAGGGCCTCCTCCATGGCCGCGTCCCCGCCGCCCACCACCACGATCGGCCGGTCCCTGAAGAAGAAGCCGTCACAGGTGGCGCAGTAGGACACCCCGTGCCCCGAGAGGCGGTCCTCCCCCTCCACACCGAGCCTGCGGTACTCGCTGCCGGTGGCGACAATGACGGTGCGGGCCTCGTGGACGCCGTCGTCGGTGGTGACGCGCTTGACCTCACCGACCAGCTCCAGGCCGGTGACGTCCTCGTAGCGGATCTCGGCACCCAGGCGCTCGGCCTGCTCCTGCATCCGGCCCATGAGCTCAGGGCCCTGGATCCCCTCGACGAACCCCGGGTAGTTCTCCACCCCGGTGGTGCTCATGAGGGCGCCGCCGGCGGTGACCGAGCCAGCCAGCACCAGGGGGTCCAGCCCGGCGCGGGCGGCGTAGATCGCGGCCGTGTAGCCGGCCGGGCCGGAGCCGACGATGACGACGTCGTGGATCATGACTCTCCTGAGGGTGCGCAGGTGCTGACTGCCTGACCGGCCTCGCGGCCCGGCAGGACATGGACACAACCTCCGGCAGGTGACGACGATTCCTGCGGATCCTCCTACCGGAGCGTGATCTCCGTAATAGTGAGCTTGTTCTCGCCGTCGGAGGACTTGGGCAGCCGGGTGACCAGCAGGACCACCGTGGTGGTCTCGGTGGGCTTCTGGAAGTTGAAGGTGGTGGTGCCCTGGGTGAACTCGCCCTCCGCCAGGAGGGTGCCGCCCTCGGGGTCGTCGGGGCTGGTGGCCCGGATCTGGACGTGGCCGCCCGCCCCGGTGCCCTGGATGTCGATGCCCGAGACGGTCGCCTTCTGCTCCAGGGTCACGGCCAGGGACTTGGTCCCCCCGTCCATGCCCGGGTCCCGGTGCCACTGGGAGAACCACTCCTTGGAGGTGTCGCCGTCAGTCAGGCGGCTCTCCAGCTCGGGGTGGTCCCCGCTCAGGCTCTTGGCCCCCGCGACCTTGACCGGCGCCGAGGAGGGCGTCGGCTTGGTGCTGCTGCTGGTGGTGGCGGTGGTGGCGGGCGCCTGCGTGCTCGACGTCGCGGTGCTGGGGACGGTCTGGGCCGCCGGGATGTCGTCGTCGGTCAGTCGCACACCGGCGAGCTGGAGGAGGTTGCTCACCGCGAAGAACGCGCCCACGAGGACCAGCGCCACCAGGGAGACGAGGACCACCGTGGAGGTGCGGCTCACCGACCGGGAGCTCTCCTCGTCGTCCTCGACCCTCTCCGGGGTCGCGGCCACGGCGGCCCCACGGGCCTGGGAGGCCGACCACGTCTGCGTGGGGTTCCTGCCGTCGGCGGGCCGGGAGGGCGGGACGGCGACACGCTCAGGCTGGGGCTGGGCCGGCGGCGCGCTCGGGGGGATCGACGGCGGCACCGGGCTGGAGTACGGGGTCTCCACCGCCGGGCGGGTCCGGGGCGGGATCTGGGCCGGCAGCTGCTCCGGGGGGGCGGTGGCGGACGCCTGCGGGGCGGCGCCCTGGGTCTGGGCGCCCGCGCCCTGGGTGCCCTGGGGGGCCTGGGCGTCGTCCTGGGCGGGGGCCGGCTGGCGCGGAGGGACCGGGACCGGGTCGCCGTAGCGTGAGGCGGCCTCCAGGGCCACGGCCTTGGTGGTGGCCAGGAAGGACTCGGCCGGCCGGTCCTGGGGGGTGGCCGGCTCCGGGTCCGGGGCGGGCAGGAGCGGCAGCAGGGCACGGGAGTCCCACCGTCCCAGGGACCGGGCGACCTCCGCCGCCGACAGCGGTGGGTGACCGCCCCAGGTCCGGGCGATGAGGGCCTCCAGGTCACGGTCGGAGGGGTCCCAGTCAGGGTCCAGGCGCGAGGGCGGTACCGGTCCGCTCGCGCCCATGGGGGCCGAGGGGATCCCCGAGCGCTTTCCGGGCCACCGCTTGGTCAGCAGGTAGTACAGGAGGCTGACCAGGCCCCTGGCGTCGGTCCGGTCGGCGGCCAGGGGGTCGAAGTTCACGCCCCCCTCGCGGCCCAGGACGGCGGCGTCGACCCCCAGTCCGAGGACCTGGACCTGGCCGTGGCGGCGCAGACGCACCGAGTCCGGGCCCAGGCCCAGGTGGTGCAGGCCGCGGCGGGAGGCCGACTCCAGGGCGCTGGCGACCTCCCCGATAATGGTGCGGGCCTGGGCGGGGTTGACGCCCCGGCGCACCAGCTCGGCCAGGCTGACGCCCTCGGGCGGCTCGGTGACAATGAAGGTGACGGATCCCTCCTCCACGTCGTAGACGCGCTGGACCCGTGAGTCGGTAATGAGGACCGCGCGGGCGGCCGCCTCCAGGACCTCGGCCCGGTGGGGGGTGGCGTCCGTCAGCGTCAGGATCATGACGTCACGGTCCAGGATCGTGTCCACGCCCAGGTGGCGCACGATCCGTGGCAAGGTGGCGGGGAGAGCCTCCCCGAGTGCGTAGCGCCCGGAACCCATTGGAGTCATGGTGCTCATGCGGGCCCTCCTCTTTGCTTGGTGGCGCGCTGACTGTGATCCCATCGTAACCTCAGAGGGGCGTCGTACCGCAGTGTTACCGACAGCATAGGGCGACGCCACAGCCGGCTGTGCCGGTGGGCGACCCTCGGAGGCCCCGGGGGTCGTGGAGGTGCCAGGGCGCACCGGGATGCTGGGGGGCAGCGAGCCCGTCGGGGCGCTGACGGAGTTCCCGGTGGTACGGGTCGCTCCGGTCCTCCGGGCTCCTGACGGCGCTACCGCCGACCTCGTGCGGGGCGGCGGTGAGGCCTCCCCCTGCGGGACCCCTGCGGCCTGTAGGACCCCGGTGGCCTGTGGGGCAACGCCAGCCGCCTCGTCCGCGGCCTGCCGGGCCCCGCCGGGCAGGGCCCCGGCGTGCGCGGCCGCCCTGGGTGCCCTCGTCCCGTCCGCGGCTACGCCTGCCGCGGTCGCCCCGGCTGCTCCGTCCGCGCTGGCTACCGGCCCCTGCGAAGTGGGCGCCGACGTCGTCGGATCCAGGGCCCGGGAGGCCCGTAGCACCGCAGCGCCCAGGGCGCCGGGCAGCAGACGGCCCAGGAGCGCCAGGATCCGGGCCAGGCGCGTGAACAGGAGGCTGAGCTCACTCACCCGCAGGATACGGCCGACCGCCAGGTACACCACGGTCATGATCGTGGCGACCACGGCGATCTGCACCAGGGCGTCCAGGGCGCGGGTGCCCGTCATGGAGCCGTCGGCCGGCCCCAGCAGCAGGCGCACGCCCTCTCCCGCCGCCGCCGCTCCCAGCGCGGCCATGCCCAGGCGCAGGTAGGTGCTCAGGACCCGGCGGCCGTCCAGGGAGGGGATGTGGCGGCGCATGAGCGGGACGATGGCGGCCGAGGCGGCGACCAGCCCCAGGGAGGACCCGACGGCGGCCCCCACCATCCAGAGGTTGGCCGGGGCCAGGAAGTAGGCCACCACGCAGGCCACGACCGGGGTGACGCCGGCCACCAGATCGGCCAGGAGCAGCCGCTTGGTGTCGGCGTAGGCGAGCATGACCCGCTGGGTCGTGAACCACACACCCTGGGGCACGATCCCCAGGGCCAGGGCGATGAGGACCGGTGCCGACCCCACGGCCTCGGCGGTGGAGATCGAGGGCACGAAGGCCTGCAGGGCCTGGGCGGACAGCACCACGATCCCGGCGCTGGCCAGCATGGTGAACACGGCCACCGAGCGCAGCCCCAGGGACAGGTCGTCGCGCACCCCCTCCCCGTCCCCGGCAGCGGCCTTCTCGCTCATGCGGGTGAACAGGGCGGTGATAATGGAGGTGGTCACCAGGGACTGGGGGAGCATATAGACCAGGAGGGCGTTGGCGTACATGGTGGTGGAGGGCACGACCACCCCGGCGTACGCGGGCTCCCTGGCGGCGGTCACGGCCAGGGAGCCGAGGTTCGTCGTCGCCCAGTCACCCAGGGAGGCGATGAACACGCCCAGCAGCGCCCAGGAGGCCACCTTGGAGGTCTGCCCCAGGCCGATCCCCCTGACCCCGAAGATGACCCGGGGCCTGAAGCCGATACGGCGCAGGGGCAGGTAGAGCACCACGGCCTGGATGACGATCCCCAGGGTGGCGGTGCCCGCCACCAGGGCGATCCTGGCCACGCCCCAGTCGGCCGGGGTCTCGCTGCCCTGGTAGGACTGGTAGATCCGCATGTAGGCCAGCAGGGAGGCGATGGAGATAATGTTGTTCAGGACCGGGGACCACATGTACGGCCCGAAGCTGGAGCGGGCGTTGAGCACCTGCCCCCACAGGGCGTACAGGCCGTAGAAGAAGATCTGGGGCATGCACCAGAAGGCGAACCCGTAGGCCACCGGCAGCCAGGCCTCCAGCCCCGAGGCGTAGACCATAATGACCAGCGGGGCGGCTATGGTTAGCAGGACGGTGACGGCCAGTATGAGGGTCCCCGCGGCGGTCAGGAGCCGGTTGACCAGCTCGTCGCCGTTCTTCTGCCGCAGGGCCCGTACGATCTGCGGCACCAGGACGGCGTTGAGGATGCCGCCAATGAGCAGGTTGTAGAGCTGGGTGGGCAGGGCGTTGGCGGTGTTGAAGGCGTCCGCCGCCCCGGAGGCGGTGGCGCCCAGGGCCACCGCCAGCAGCGCGTTGCGCACGAACCCGAGGATCCGGCTGGTCAGGGTTCCCGCGAACATGACCGCGCTGGACCGGGCGAGTGAGTTCTGGGGGGTGCGGCTCACGCTGCCTCCTCATGTGGCCGGGTGGGGGCCGCGGCAGACCGGGGCCCTTGACGGCGTCCGCTGCGGATGGTCCGTACGACGCCGACGACGAGCAGGATAACCAGGGCCGAGGCGCCCACGCGCACGCCCCTGCTCTCCCAGTTCGCCCGTACCCGCATGTGCAGGATGGCGGGTGTACCCACCACGGTACCGTCTGGGGCCAGGATGTGGATGGTCAGGTTCACGTCACCGCTGCCCACGGCGCTCACCGGCAGGGAGGCCACCGCCCCGCCGCGGGCCGGGACCGTGATGGTGACCGGCTTGAGGGGCTGGAGCCTGGTGGAGGAGGAGAAGATGCGCACCTGGACCGTGGCCGCCTGGTTGAGGGACGAGGTGATCCGCACCGGCACGTCCGCGCTCTGGGCAATGAGGTTAATGGTGCTCGACGGCGCCGCGCCCAGGGACTGGGTGATCCGCGTGCCCACCTGGTGGTCGGCGGTCAGGGCTCTCTGGCGTCCGGAGGGGTCGTCGCGCCAGGCCGTGGAGGTCACGGTCGAGACGACCTGGGTGACCCCCTCCAGCTGGGTGGTCGGTGAGGCCAGCACCCCCACGATCGAGCCCAGCGTATGCTCTACATCACGTGCCTGCTCCAGCTCGCTGGTGCTGAGCTCGGTCTGGGACACGGACTGCTGCGCCAGGTCCTGACGCTCCACCAGGTTCTGGCTGGCGCGGGTGTCGGACACGAGCCTGGACAGGGTCCGGGGCTCGGACCAGCTGTTGCCCATGAGCGCCTCCAGGCGCCGTCCCAGGGCCTGGGGGTTCGTGGCGGCCCCCCGACCCAGGGTGACGACCAGGTTCCGGTTCAGGGCCGGGGCCTGGCGGGTGATAATGGCGGACAGGCCGCGCAGGAGCTGGCGGGAGTCCAGCTCGCACAGCGGGGACCGGGAGCTGCCGGTGCTTAAGGTGGAGGCCAGCGCCTGGGACAGGCTGGGGTCGGACAGGAAGACCACGCGGTCGTCAATGAGGGTCGTCCCGCTCGGGGTGTAGGTCAGGTCCTCGGCCACCGGGGCTGCCGACGCCGGGGCGATGAGGGTGGTGGTGGAGGCGGGCAGCGCGCTCAGGGTCTGGCTGTCCAGGTCCTCTACCCAGGCGGTGTCCGTGGCCGCCCCGGCGGCGACCGTCTGGGAGGAGGCGGAGCGCTCCAGCGCCGAGTTAATGAGATCCGTCTCCCCCAGGTGCGCCAGGGCTGGGACGTCGGCGTCGTTCCAGGGCAGGGCGATCACCTCCCCGGCGGATATGGCCTTGGTCAGCGCCGCCGTCAGGGGGTCGGTCGCGGGGAAGGCGTACTTGGCCCCGGGGGAGGCCGTGGAGGTGGCTGTGGAGCTGGGGGAGGGCGTCGTGGATGCGGACGTCGTGGGGGAGGGCTCGGCGGAGGGGGTCTCCGCGGGGGTGGGTGAGGCCGTGGCCTGCCCGCTTCCCGGGGGCGGTGTGGCCGGGACACCCAGGGCCTTCAGGAGCGCCGGGTCCACGGCCAGGACGACGCCGTCGCCCACCAGCGCCAGCAGCCCCAGCACCCGCTGGCGCAGCCGCTCCACGGTGGTCGTCACCCCTGAGGGCGCCGGGGCGGGATCCTGGGTGGGTAGGACAGTGGCTGAGTCGGCGGGCTGGGTGCTGAACTCGGTGGAGGCGGGGGGAGACAGGGCGACGGTGCTCAGGGCGATGAGCTCGGAGGGTGAGGCGGTGACCGGTATGACGGTGGTCACGCCCGTGGCCCTGCTCGGGGTGGCGTCGCTGGACCAGATGAGCAGGCTGCGGTCCTTGGCCACGGTGGTGGCGCCCTGAGCCAGGCTGACCTGGACGCCGCGGGGCCCCCACTCCCGGGTGCTGGACAGGGGCAGGTCGGCGGCGGGGACGGTGACGCTGAAGGTGCCGGTGGCCCCCGGGGGGACGGGGGTGTGCAGGTCCTGGGTCAGGGAGGTGGTCAGGGAGCTCTCCCGCTCGTCCGCCAGCCAGGACTCCAGGTCGGTGGTGATGATCTCGGTGTGGTCCTGCACCTGGACGCTCAGGGCGGCCCCGTCCAGGGTCTCCTGGGTGCCGTTGGTAATGGTGCCGCTGACGGTCAGGTCCTGGCCCTTGGTGAGGACCTCGGGGGCCAGGGCATCCACTCTGAGGGTCACCTCACCCTCCACCAGGGGGGCCTGTGAGGGGGCCGTGCCCGCGGCGGGGCCGGGCTGGGCGGCTAGGGTCTGCGACGGCGGTAGGCCGGGCTGGGCGGCGCAGCAGACCGAGGGCGCCAGGGCCAGGGCCATGCTCGCGGTGATCCCGCACAGGAACCTGGCTGCGCGACGTATACTCCACTGCCGTGTCATGAGGAGGTGCTCCCGTCACCGACGAGGATCGAGCGCGCAGCTGCCACGATCCGGCGCTCGTTGGGGTAGGCCAGACGGCGGGCGACCTGGTCGATGTCTACCCAGGCGACGTCCTCGGCCTCGTGGTCGGGGTCGTTCTCGGTGGTCAGCGTCCCACCCGTGGCCTCCAGGAGGAAGTGGTGGACCACCTTGTGGACGCGGTGGTCGCTGCTGGCGAACCAGTAGTCGATAGTAGCCAGGTGCTTGAGGACCCGACCCGTGATTCCCGTCTCCTCGGCGATCTCGCGAACCGCCGCCTGCTCGGGGGTCTCACTGCCCTCCAGGTGGCCCTTGGGAAGGCACCACTCCAGGCGTCCGCCCCGGTTGCGCCGGGCGATGACGGCGACTGCCGCCCGGCCCCCCTGGACCTCCACAATGAGCCCGCCGGCACTGGTCTCGTCCACTACCGGCAGGTTTCGCGCACCGCCGTGCCGCGCCGGTATGGCGGCGCGGGGTGAGCGAGTGCGGTGAGAGGGCATAGAGGCAGTCTAGGCGGTCGGGCGGAAAGGGCCTGCTAGACCGACCCGTGAGACGTGCCTGCGGGGACGGGGCACGGCTCGGGGCGCGGCCCGTCCCGGTGCGGGGGTGCGTCCGGCTGCGGGAGGGTCGTGCCGCTAGCCGTTGGAGCAGGTAGGTGCGCGTTTGTGCGCTGTATCCGGCTGGTGCCCGGTGGGCCTGGTTGTCAGGCGCGCCTGCGCCGGGCGCGCTCCCGGGCGAGGATGTGTCTGCTCCTGTGCCCGCGGGCTGCGGTGACGGTTACGCCTGGGGCTACTGGGAGGGCGGGTCTGCTCCTGTGCCCGCGGGCGTGCCCGGGGCGCCCCCGGGTCGGTTCGTGGCAGGCTTGCCCTGATGACTGAGCCCACGCATGACAACCCCCGCGACGCCGTCGAGCCCGGGGTGGCTGCCTCCGCCCCGGTGGACGACCGGGGCCTGACCACGACCGCCCGCGCCGCCCTGGAGCACCTGCCCGTGGCCCTGGCGGTCCTGGGGCACCTCTTCACGCGCGCCGGGCACGAGATCGCGCTGGTCGGGGGCCCGGTCCGGGACGCCTTCCTGGGGGTGGCGCCCCACGACCTGGACCTGACCACCTCCGCGCGACCCGAGGAGACGGAGAGGATCCTCACCCAGTGGGGCGACACCACCTGGGACGTCGGAAAGGACTTCGGGACCATTGGCGCACGCCGGGGCGAGACGGTCGTGGAGGTGACCACCTACCGCACCGAGGCCTACGAGGTGGGCTCGCGCAAGCCAACCGTCTCCTACGGCGACACCCTGACCGGGGACCTGAGCCGCCGCGACTTCACCGTCAACGCCATGGCCCTGCGCCTGCCCGACCTGGAGCTCGTGGACCCCCACGAGGGTCTGGCGGACCTGGAGGCGGGCGTCCTGCGCACCCCGGTGGGTGCCGTCCAGTCCTTCGACGACGACCCGTTGCGCATAATGCGGGCCGCGCGCTTCGCCTCCCAGCTGGGCTTCGACGTCGAGATGGACGTGATGGACGCCATGGAGGAGATGGCCCCGCGCCTGGGCATTGTCTCCGCCGAACGGATCCGGGCCGAGCTGGAGCGGCTCCTGACCAGCCGGTGGCCGCGCCGGGGCCTGGAGCTCATGGTGCACACCGGTGTGGCCGACGTCGTCCTGCCGGAGGTGGCCTCCCTGCGTGAGACCGTGGACGAGCACCGGCGTCACAAGGACGTCTACGAGCACACCCTGACCGTCCTGGAGCAGGCCATGGACCTGGAGACCGGGCCCGAGGGCCCCGTGCCCGCCCCGGACCTGGTGCTGCGCCTGGCGGCTCTGCTGCACGACATCGGAAAGCCCGCCACACGCCGGTTCCTGCCCGACGGGACCGTCACCTTCCACGGCCACGACCACGTGGGGGCGCGCATGGCCGCCAGGCGCCTGCGGGCCCTGCGCTTTGACAAGCAGACCGTCAAGGACGTCTCCCGCCTGGTGGAGCTGCACCTGCGCTTCCACGGCTACGCCGACGCCGCCTGGTCGGACTCCGCGGTGCGTCGCTACGTCACCGACGCCGGGCCGCTGCTGGAGCGTCTGCACCGTCTCACCCGTGCCGACGTGACCACCCGCAACCGGCGCAAGGCCGCCATGCTCTCCCACGCCTACGACGACCTGGAGGCACGCATTGCCGCCCTGTCCAGGCAGGAGGAGCTTGACGCCATCCGCCCCGAGCTCGACGGCGGTCAGATTATGGCCGAGCTGGGTCTGGAGCCGGGCCCGGTAGTGGGGGAGGCCTACCGTTTCCTGCTGGACCTGCGTATGGAGAAGGGGCCGGTGGGTCCTGAGGCGGCTCGTCAGGCTCTGCGCTCCTGGTGGGCAGCGCGTCGGTGAGTACGGGTGGTGGGGTGCCTCGGTGAGTGCAGGCGGCGCGGTGGGGCTGGCCGCTGGTGTGCTGCCTCGTTCCTCTCGTGAGAACGGTACTTGTTGGCCGTGAGAACGGTACTTGTTCGTCGTGAGAACGGTACTTATTGTGTGTGGGGGTGGTGCGTCATGCTGGGGGCCCAGCTCGGCGCTTATCCCAGACGGTGTTTGGTGCGCGTGGTGGTGGGTGTTGGGTTTTAGTGTCCTTGTTTGTGTTCTACGTGGTCGGTGAGGTGTGTTGTGGTGTCTACTAGGTTGAAGGTGTCGGATGTCTGGGTGGTTGTGACGGTGCCTTGGACGTCGTGCCAGGTTCCGTCCTGGGGGCGGT
>ERZ773099.277-NODE-277-length-45249-cov-6.494358_pt1 | contig 45249 bp, 41 predicted proteins | sample MGYA00511120_ERZ773099 | MGnify/ENA primary metagenome ERZ773099 (study PRJEB29015, sample SAMEA2738012) | human oral metagenome | biome: human oral; feature: human-associated habitat; material: dental | place: China | collected 2104 ... | reverse complement strand
ATGGCTGAGTGTAAAAGGCTATAACAGACAAGAAACCTAGAGCATAATGCAGATTCGATATGAAAATCAACAAAACAAAAATAATTGTGAAATTTGTCAAAAAACCTAGGCATTAATTGTCGTTAGAAATATGACCTTATTGTCAAAAATAATAGACTTTGCTTTACAATTTGTTTATAATGATAAAAAGAGTTATTTCAACGGTAGATGCGTTTTGAAAGGAGGTCGCGATAGTTTTCAAATTTAAAACAATTAGCTGTAAATTAAAGTCTAGCTTAATTTCCAATTATCACTTCTTGTACAAAGGAGGAAAGTAAAATGAATAAGCAGATGTTTAAAAAACGGTTAACCCCATTTTTCTTGATATTTATGATGCTTTTAGGGGTGCTGGTATCAAGTAAAAGTGTATTAGCAAAAAACAAAGATGTAGATGTGGATATCACAAATTTGACCATAACCAATCAGGAAGGCAACATACCGCCTGAAGGGTTCTACTCAAGTTCGTTCTTCAAACTCACTGCAAACTGGGATGCTTCAAAATACGGGAACACACTTCGCGAAGGCGATTATTTTGAGTTACAACTACCGGATAAATTTAAATTTCCGGAAAGTTCGGCAGACTGCAATTTTAATTTGTTTACAAAAGGCGGAGATGTAATCGCAAGGGCTCATGTTACACCTACTCTTCCGGGAGGAGGTAGGGTCAGGGTTACCTTTACAGACTATGTTAATGACAAGTATGACATTAAGGGGCAACTGTATCTTATAGCAAATTGGAACTACGTATCATATCCGATTGTACAGGAAGGAGAACATGATATAGTCATAGGCTCATTTCACAAGCATGTTGTAATTAAACCGGGTTCTCCAAAGCCTCCGTCCAGCATAATTTTTACTAAGTATTCAGGACAAACATTATCACCGGAAGGCCATGCAAGATGGGTTATGGAAATAAATACAAAGCTCGCTAACCTGACTAATGTTGTCCTAAAGGATCGGTTGTCCGTAGAACCTCCGGGGAGCATGGATGGAATCATGTACATAGCTGACAGTTTTGAATTGCATGATCTGGTGATGGAAAACGGGAATTGGCAGAGGAAGAATGCGAGGAATGTAAGTGATCAGGTAGTTCTTTCGCCTGACAAGAGATCCTTTAGTTATAACTTGGGGAATGTAAACGGGAAAGCGTATGCACTCACTTATAGAACTACCTATAGAGATGGACTTAAACTAATAAACAATGCGGAGCTGACGAGCCAATCAACAACTAAAATAGTGACGAATTATTTTGTGCAAACAAAATCTGGCGGAACAGGTCAAGGTAAAAAGTATCAGAGAATCGATATCGAAGTTAGAAAGGTATGGAAGGATAAAAACAACTATGACGGAAAACGCCCAAGAAGCATTAGGGTCAGGTTGTTTGCAGATGGTAAAGATACCGGAAAGTCATTGATTTTATCCGCTGCTAATAATTGGAGAGGGAAATTTACAAACCTTCCAAAAAATACTATGAGCGGAAAACTGATAAAATACACCGTAAAGGAAAGCCCGAGTGCAAGCGGTTATACTACATCTATAAATGGAAATGCCGAGGTAGGGTTTATTATCACCAATGTAAGGAAGCCGTATAAGCCACCTAAGCCAAATCCGCCGCCTAAAACACCTAATAAACCTGCATCTACTACACCACAAACGGGAGATAAGAGAAACCTATCTATCTATTTATTTATGCTACTTGCTTCAGGGGCGCTCCTACTGGCAAATGCAGCACGTAAAAGACACATTAAATAGATTTGACTAAGAAGCATTTAGTTTTAATAAACCACCTACTAATAGAATGTTTCAAGTAGATTGGTTTAATAAATGAGTATGGTCTTAAAGTTTATAAGACGGTACTCATTTTTTTTATACGCTTGGAAGCATTTAGTTCGGATTATCTTCTTTTGTGGTATACTAGAGCAATGTCATTTTTGGCTTAAAGCCATAGGATGATTTTTACGAAAACGTATTGAGATATATTATAAAATTCGGTAAACTAGTAAATACAGTTTTACAAAAACGTCAGTTATAATTTTTGGTTATTAATAAGAGGAGCTTATGGATACATCTATTTTAAAAATGCTTGATAGGGCGAGTGAAAAATATACCGGCAAGGTAGTATATCGTGACGGTGAAGAAAACATTACATTCGGTGAGCTTAAGAAACAAGCTCAAGCTGTAGGCTCGTGGATAGCCAAAAAACTTCCGCCTGAAAGTCCTGTATCGGTTTTGGCAGGAAGAAACATCATAACTCCCGTTTGTTATTTAGGGATAGTACAGGCAGGTTGCTTTTATGCTCCTATGGATCTAACGATGCCTGCTTCAAGGCTAAATCAAATTTTGAGTGTCGTAGATTCTAAGGTAATGCTTGTGTCTAAAGAAAACTTGGAGCTTGCAAAGTCTTTGGAATATAAGGGCGAAATAGTCGTTATAGAAGATATATTGGATACACAAATAGATGAAGACTTGCTTGAATCCGCACAGAAGAACTTAACGGAATATTCTCCTTTGTATGTTATATTCACATCGGGATCGTCAGGCATACCTAAGGGAGTGATCACATCGCATAATTCTCTAATGTGTTACCTCGATGCGCTTAACGAAGTGATTGAGCTAAATGATGAAGACATATTGGCAAACCAGTCTCCACTCGATTATATTGCAGCTGTTAGAGATATTTATCTGCCGCTTATGAGCGGAGCTGAAACCGTAATAGTTCCTAAAAACGAATTTGCAATGGGGGGCAGGTTATTTGATGTTTTAAATAAATACAAGGTAACCACGATATGTTGGAGTGCTGCAGGCATGGAGGTTCCTGCAAAGCTCGGTGCTTTCGATGAGGCGGTACCTGAATATTTAACCAAGATAGTATTTTCAGGTTCGGTGCTACCTGGTAAATATCTTAAAATGTGGCAGGATAATTTACCAAACGCCATGTTTGTAAATCAATATGGACCTACTGAAACTACTGCATCCTGCACTTACTATGTAGTCAGTGAAAAGGCTACTGAAGAAACAGTGTTATCGATAGGAAGGCCATACAAACACTATAAAATATTATTGCTTAGTGAAGATAATAAAGCTGTTTCAAAGGGTGAAGTGGGTGAAATTTGCGTGTCGGGACCTTGCCTTGCATTGGGATACTATGGAGATGAGAAGAGAACTTCCGAGGCGTTTATTCAAAATCCTTTAAATAAAAATTACAGGGAGCTCATCTATAAAACGGGAGATTTAGGTAGGATAGAAGAAGATGGCAATCTGACCTTCCTTGGAAGAAAGGACAGACAGATAAAGCACATGGGACATAGGATAGAGCTTGCAGAGCTTGAACTCACAGCCTTAAAGCTTGACGGTATAGAAGAGTGCTGCGTTCTATATGATGCTGATAAAAAACAAATTTACATGTTTGTAATTGGGGATATTGAATCAAGAGGTGTGGTTTTACACTTTAGAAAAGAGATGCCACCTTTTATGGTACCCAGAAAAGTCATCAAACTCGAAGAAATGCCGAGACTTCCGAATAGTAAAATAGATATGCAAGAGTTGAAAAGTTACTTTAAATAATATAGAATAGATAGGGTTAAATTCAGAAGATATAACCTTGGTGTGTAACGGTTAAAGGAGATTGTTATGAATAATGAAGTATTGGAGATTCTATCGGATTTGCGTCCGGATGTTAATTTTAAAGAAGAGAAAGCTTTGGTGGGTGATGGAATTTTAGATTCTATAGATATCATTTCCATAGTTAGAGAACTTGACGAAGAATTCGACATTACCATAAAACCGGCCGACCTTATACCTGAGAATTTCAATTCTGCTGAAGCGATTTCAAAGCTTGTAGAAAAACTGATGGAGGATTAATGGCTGTAGATATAAACAAAATTTGCAATGAGGTAATTTCGCCTTCATACATATTCTCAGAGGAAGAATTTGCTTCGAGGGCGGCCTTAGTTAGGGAAAGCTTCGGAGAGGATGTGAATCTTTGCTTTTCAATCAAGGCAAACCCTTTTTTACTTGGAATAATGCCGGATCAAATCTCTAAAGTCGAGGTTTGCAGTCCGGGAGAGCTCGATGTATGCAAGAGACTTAAGTTGCCTCCTGAAATGATTATTTTTTCAGGCGTCAATAAATCAAAGGAAGAGATACGTGTTGCACTTGAATATGGAGTCAGAAATATAACCGCAGAGAGCAAAAAACACATAGATTACATAAATTCAGTAGCGACGGATATGAATATGACATGCGATCTGCTCCTCAGGCTTTCAGATGAAAGCCAGTTCGGAATAGATGGCGATGAGCTCTTAGGTTACATAAAAAACAGGGATGAGTATAAGGGCTTTAAAATTGCCGGACTACATTATTTTACAGGAACACAGAAGAGAAGACCGTCTGCTATAATGAAGGAAATTGACAAGTTCATGGCATATATAGATAGAGTAGAGGCAGATGCGAATTTCAATATAGAAAGAATAGAATATGGAACGGGGCTTGCCGTTGACTATTTCAGCAAAGATGCATTGAATGAAGAGACGGCAAGAATCAAAGAGATTGCGCCTAAGATAAAAGAACTTTCAAAGAAGGCGGATCTCACTGTTGAAATGGGCAGATTTTTTTCAGCGCCATGCGGATACTATGTCACGGAAGTGATGGATACAAAGGTTAATGACGGTGTGCATTATGCGATAGTTGACGGAGGAATTCATCAACTAAAATATGACGGACAAACTCAAGGAATGCAGATCCCTGAGATAACCCATATAAAGAATTCGCAAAGCTGCGATGAAGTGGGAAGCGGTACCAATAAATGGACACTCTGCGGCAGTCTTTGCACTACGGCTGACGTAATCGCAAGGAGTGTAGAATTTACTGATCTTAATTGCAAAGATCTGTTGGTTTTCCATAGAACCGGTGCTTATTCAATGGATGAAGGGATTTCGTTCCTTTTAAGTAGAGACATGCCTTCCATATATATTTTAGACAAAGCAAATCAGCTGAATAAAGTTAGAAGTAGGGTGGATACCTATAAGTATCATGTTCCTGATAATATGTAAGTTACAGCAAGGATAGGTTAGAAAGAAGAGTATGACATACACATCATTCATGTTTGCGGTGTTTGCCTTAGTAACAATTGCAGTATATTATCTGATGCCTAATAAGAAATATCAGTGGGCGGTACTTTTGGTAGCCAGCTTGACATTTTATTTATATAACAGCTACAGGTTTGTATTTTACATAGCTTGCACTGCAATTACGATATACCTTGCGGCAAAGTATATCGAAGATTATGCAAAAAATACGAAGGCGATGGCAAAGCAAAAGAAGGCGGAGCTGTCACGTGATGAAATAAAGTCGTTTAAAAAGGAGCGAAAGAAAAAGGAAAAACGCTTTCTCGCTCTTGTTTTGGTTTTAAACTTCGGTATTCTTTTTCTCCTCAAGTATTATAATTTTATGGTAGGAGGACTTTTTGAATTATTTGGATTTTCAAAGAGCGAAACCCCTTTTATAAAGCTTTTTTTACCCTTAGGAATCTCATTTTATACATTCCAGGCTACGGGGTATTTGATAGATGTATATAGGGGACTTGTAAAGGCGGAAAGAAATTTCTTTAAATTTGCGCTATTTGTTTCATTTTTTCCTCAAATTATTCAAGGGCCCATCAGCGAATATGGGCAGCTTGGTCTTCAGCTTACAAAAGAACATAAGCCTGAGTGGATGAGGTTTAAAATGGGTTGCCAACTCATTCTTTGGGGACTCTTTAAAAAACTTATCATAGCCGACAGAGCTATCTATTTTATTCAAAAGTGCACGGGAAATTACACCCGATATAACGGACTTATAGTATTGTTTGCAGGACTTGTATATGCTGTTCAGCTTTATACGGATTTTTCAGGAGGAATAGATATTTCAAGAGGTATTGCCAAAATTTTGGGCATTGATATGATCGATAATTTCAGAAGACCTTATTTTTCAAAATCTTTGGGTGAATATTGGAGAAGGTGGCACATAAGTCTCGGAGCATGGATGAAAAAGTATGTATTTTACAGCTTAGCAATGTCCAATGCGTTTATAAAATTAAGTAATAAGCTTAAAAGAGATGGCGATGAGCTTTCTCCTGCAAGAGCTCACCTTGTGAAAACCCTTCCTTCGGCGCTTGCAATATTTATTGTATTTATGTTTGTAGGTCTTTGGCATGGAGCCAATTCAAAATATGTTGGTTTCGGTGCTTGGAACGGGGCGGTTCTTATGTTATCCATGCTCTTAAAACCGGCATTGCTGCGCCTTGGGAAATTTTTCTATATGAATGATAATTTTTTATGGAACCTGTTTAGAATGCTTCGAACGTTCATACTTGTTCTGATAGGTTATTATTTTGATATAGCAAAGGATTTCAGCTCCGCAATAGATATGATGATAAGGTCCGTGTCAGGATGGAATTTTGCACTTGCAATGAAGCAGCTCCCTCCGATGTTGCCGCAGATTCAAGATCATTTGATACTGTTTTGTGCGTGTATAATATTGTTAGTATGCAGCATTTTGCAGGAAAAAAAAGATGCAGAATCTCCGGGAGAGTTGACGAAGTCACATAGCATAGTACTTCAGTGGATCGTTATCATGGTAGGAATTTTGTTGGTTGCTATATTTGGAATTTACGGTCCGAGTGCAGATCCTTCAGACTTTGTATACATGCAATTTTAAAAGAGTGATAGGTTTAGGGGCTATCTTATGAATAAAAAATATGTAAAGAGGATAATAGGGATAATCTTACTGGCGGCAGTGCTGGTTGCATCGTTCTTCCCGCTTCAAGAATATTTTTCCAACAGAATAACCCACAACCAAGTGAGAATTAAGGGGTTTTATTTGGAAAAGAAAAATTCCTTGGATGTAATAGTCATGGGTTCAAGCGAAGTGTACTATGGGTATTATGCAAATGAAACTTACAAAAACACAAAGATAACAAGTTATCCTTTTGCGTTTGAGCACAATCCCGTTTCCCTTTGGAAGTACGAACTTAAGGAGATATTAAAGAATCAAAAGCCAAAGCTTCTCGTGATAGAAGCGAACGGTGCTGGTTATGGAAACATACCGAAAGCAGGAAAACCGAAGGTGAAAAGTGATGTGAAAAATAACATTAAAGGCAAGTATAAATTGTATTCCCAGCTTCCAATCAGCATCCTCGAAAGTAGCATGCCGGATTCTGAGAACAAGAGACAGATGCTACGGGATTTAGCCTTTGCTCGTAAAAAAAGGAAACTTGATCGTTATGTACCGTTTTTGAAATACCACGGTCAGTTCTACGACAATATGAGCTGTGATTTATCAGATATGGAGAAAAGGGGATATTCTCCACTCAAAGGCGTTTTTTCAAGGGTGAGCGCCCATAAACAGCATAAAGAAAAAATACTTCCGCCGAATATAAAACCGGGATTATTGGATCCGTTGGCAATAAGACATTTAAAGAAATTCATCAAACTGGCTAAACGCATGGGTGTTAAAAAAATCCTGTTCGTAAGATTCCCGCACAAAGTTACGGATAAAAAAGGTGTAGACAAGGTGCGAAAGTATTTGAGGGTTAAAAAAATCATAGAAGCCGCAGGCTGTGATTATGCTGATTTTACCTTCCTCAGGGATGAAATAGGCATTTCGGCTAAACGCGATTTTGTCGATAGAGAACATTTAAATGCAAACGGCGCACGAAAGTTCACAGCGTTTTTAAGTAAATATATAAAAGCTAAATATAAACTCAAAGCGACTAAATTATCTGCTGATGAGAAAAAGAGGTGGGATGAAGGCGTCAAATATATTGATGCCTACTATAAATATTATAACGATTATCAAAGGAAATACGATTTTCTGCGGATACTTCACAAAACCTTCCCTGAAAGCACATCTCTCTTAGATACGCTTAAAGAATACATGAAAAAATAAATTGTCATTTTTTGGTTAAGCGCTATTTAATCTATTGACTTTAATATGAGTTTTTGATAAACTGTGCATTGTGCTTAGGGATGTGATTCGATTTTAACGAAAACGCTTGTAAGTTACGATGATTTTTAAATTTGCGCGTGTGGTGGAATTGGCAGACACGCTAGATTTAGGTTCTAGTGGGAGACCGTGGGGGTTCAAGTCCCTCCACGCGCACCAATTATTTAAAAAAGATTTTATTCAATACGGTTTTTTTAGTATAACGATAAGGCATTTATCGATAAGGAGAACGTCATGAAGAAAATATTGTCCATTTTTTTAGCAATTATGGTTGTATTTACGCTTACAGGATGTAAGGGACTCAAAGGCTATCAGGAATTCAAGGAGAGCGAGGAAGCAAAGTCATTAAAAACTCCTACAGAGGTAACCGATTATTTTCTTAAATCCATGCAGGGAAACTTCAATGCTAACGCTATGAAGAGGGTGTACGCAGGAAAGATTGAAGGCATTGATATAGAAAAGGCAATACTGGAAACCGGCGATGATAAAAAGGATAACGCTGAAACCGCTATGAGCAAGTTGATATTGCATAAACTCTTTGATTTTAAATATAAGATTCAATCGGAAAAAATCAAAGGCAAGAAGGCAACTGTAAAGGTAAACTGGGAAACTTATAACTTCGATAAAATTTTAGGTTCAGCCAACATCGACAAGGCAAAGAATGAAGATGAAGGCATGAAACTAATTAAGAAAAAAATTTCGGAGGCTCGCCCAAATAAAAAGCTCACCATAGAATTCACTTTAAGCAAGAAGAATAACAGTTGGATTGTGGATGATTTAAATAAGAACGAAAAATTCTTTAAAGCATTGACCGGATATCAATAGAACTTACATAAGTTTTCTAAGATATTTTGTAACATGTTTTTGTAGTCTTGCCGGCGTGATGGAATTGGTAGACGTGCGGGATTCAAAATCCCGTGGTGCTTGCACCGTATGAGTTCGACTCTCATCGCCGGCACCAGATTTTTTTGTATATAGGAGGATGCGATGAACAACGAGATGATGAAAAGTGTACTTATGATAGCTGTTTTTTTTGCAATCATTTACTTTTTAATGATAAGACCACAAAAGAAGAGAGAAAAGGCTGTAAAGACGATGAGAGACACCTTGCAGGTGGGCGATGAGGTTATTACGATAGGTGGATTTATAGGAAAAATCATGTCCGTTAAAGGTGATACCTTGGTAATAAGCATTGGAGCCGATAAGAATAAATTGGAAATAATGAAGTGGGGTGTATCCAAGCTTGCTAAGGATGAGTTTGAGCCTGCTGTACCTAAAAGCAATAGGTTTAAAAGAGCAAGCGCAGCTGTTAAACCTGCATCCAGAGGCGATGAAGCTGAAAAAACTTCTGATGCGGACGGCGAAACTGAAAACGCAAAACCATCCAGAGTAAAAAAACTAAATTAAAAGTTATCGTCGTTACCGGGAATTCGAGGTATATGGAATGAATATAAATGGCAAAAGAATTATTTCAATCTTAATAATCCTGCTAATAGCATTTGGATTTTATTCAATGTTCAATGGAGTGGGTGGATCAAAACCGCTTAAGGATAAGGTTAACCTGGGGCTTGACATCAAGGGCGGTGCCTATGTTTTGATGGAAGCACAAACCGATAAAAAGGGTGCAGAGCTTAAAAAACTTATGGATCAGACGCAGGCTGTAATTGAAAAGCGTGTTAATGCTCTTGGTCTATCAGAACCTACAATAACGATAGAAGGTGAAAAGAGACTTAGAATAGAGATGCCGGGCGCCGAAAACACCGATGATGCCATCAAAAAAATAGGTAAAACAGCGCAGCTTAAGTTCTTACTTGCGGATGAATCCGAGGTGCTCACGGGTAAGGACGTAAAGAATGCAAGTACGGAAGTAGACCAAAACAATGGTGGATACTTGGTAAACCTTGAATTTACCGACAAAGGAGCAAAATTATTTGAAGAAGGAACGAAGGAAGCTATATCAAAGGCACATAAACCTAAAGATTCAAACCTTCAAAGCGATGTCATAATTATTAAACTCGATGACAAAGTCATCTCTTCACCTCAGGTGCAGGGAGTAATTTCAGGCGGAACATGCCAGATAACGAGCGGAAAGGGCGGATTCAGAAAATCTGAAGCTACGGAATTATCCGCTCTTATAAGAGGTGGTGCGCTACCTGTAGCCATGAAGGAAGTGAGTTCTTCTCAGCAGGATGCGACCATCGGATACAACGCATTTGAAAAGAGCGTTAAAGCCGGAATAATAGGTGTAATATTAATTTTTATACTTATGGTACTGCTATACAGGGTTATGGGACTTGTAGCAAATTTAGCATTACTTGCGTACATTGTAATACTTGTAGCTGCTATGGCTCTCATGGGAAGTACACTTACGCTCCCGGGTATTGCAGGTATAGTCTTATCCATAGGTATGGCCGTAGATGCTAACGTAATTATATTTACAAGGATAAGAGAAGAGCTTTCTGCAGGAGGCGCAATTAGACCGTCCTGTGAAAACGGCTTCAAAAACTCCATGAGTACGATAATAGACTCGCAGATTACGACGTTTATAGCTGCTGTGGTGCTTTATCAATTAGGAACAAGTCTTGTAAAGGGCTTTGCATGGACTCTAATGATCGGTATTGCTGCAAGTATACTTACCGCCGTAATACTTACAAGATTGTTTATGACGGTACTCTCACACAGCAATATTTTTGCGGACAAGAAATTCTTCGGAGTAAAGAAGGATAATAAAATTTCATTTGAATTAAATACAAACATAAACTTTATAAAGATAAGGAAGATAGCGTATATAATTTCTATAGTTGTATTCTTAATAGGTGGTGGTATTTTCATAGCAAGAGGATATAACTACGGTATAGATTTTACCGGCGGAACCATGATGCATGTAGACATGCATAAGGTTGTAGACCAGGATAAGCTTAAAAGTTTCCTTAAAAAGAATGACGTTGCAGGAGAGGTTATCTATGCGGGTAAGGCGAATAAAGAGGTAATAGTAAGGACAAGGAAGCATCTTGATAGAGCTTCCAGAGAAAAACTTCTTGAAGCCATGCATAAGGAATACAAGATTGACAAGAAGAAGGACATAAAGGAATTTAACGATTTCGGACCATCCATAGGAAAGTTGTTGAGGCAAAATGCAATTAAAGCGCTTGCTATAGCCGCTGTTCTCATGCTTGTATACATTAGGATAAGATTTAGGAAGTGGCGCTTTGGCGGTGCGGCATTGATAGGTGTAATACACGATGTGCTTATAATGCTTGCGTTCTATTCGATTTTCTATTACGAAATAAGCAATCCGTTTATTGCGGCCATACTTACGGTATTCGGATATTCCATTAATGATACGATAGTAATCTTTGATAGAATCAGGGAAAACAATAAATACCTTAAAAAAGGTGCAGTTGCAGATGTTATAAACAAGAGCATAAACTCCACTTTGAGCAGAAGTATAGTAACTTCGCTTACAACCATGATCGTAATGGTGCCGCTACTCATATTTACAAGTGATGTTATAAGATCATTTACAATTCCTCTTATGATAGGTGTTGCAACAGGTACATATTCATCGGTGTTTATCTGCGGATCTCTGTATTATGATTTCACTAATTTGTTTACAGGCAAGGGAGGTAAAGGCGGAGATACAGGTAAAGCATCCGGCAAGAAAAAGAATAAGAAAAAAGATGTTTCTAAGGCAAAGCTTGATGATGGAGCAGTAGTGTAGCTCTATGAAGGTAAGAAATGGAAGATGCGAAAACCAAATTTTTAAAAGAAATAAAAGCTATTAAGTCGTATGACCTTGAAAAACTTGGTGAGGCCTATGATGTAGCTTACAAACAGCATAATGGTCAAAAAAGGAAGTCCGGAGAACCGTATATTATCCACCCCGAGGCGGTAGCGAAAATTCTCGCAGAACTTGGAATGGATGAAGATACACTCATAGCCGGGCTTCTTCATGACGTTATAGAAGATACCGATTTTACCCCTGAGATGGTAGAAGAAAAATTCGGATCCGATGTAAGACATCTTGTAGAAGGCGTCACTAAACTTGGAACGCTTGTATTTGAAACCAAGGAAGAAGTACAGGCGGAAAATATGCGAAAGATGTTCCTTGCCATGAGTAAAGATATAAGAGTGCTCATAATCAAGCTTGCCGATAGGCTCCATAATCTTAGAACGATAAATTATATGTCGCAGGATAAGATCAAACTCAAGTGCCAGGAAACTCTAGACATATATGCGCCACTTGCCAGTAGACTTGGAATATATTCGATTAAATTTGAACTTGAAGATATAGCGCTGAAATGTCTTCATCCTGAAACCTACGAAGAGCTTAAGAAAAATGTAAACGAGAAGAAAACGGAGCGTGAAAAAGCCATCAAGGATGTTATAAGCGAGGTGGAAAGAGCTCTAAAACCTCTCGGAATCGAATATACAATCTATGGAAGAAGCAAGCATTTTTACAGCATATATAAGAAAATGCAGCATCAAAAGAAGTCTCTGGATGAAATTTTCGATCTTACGGCAATAAGGATCATTGTAAATGAAAAATCTGATTGTTATGCAGTTCTGGGTGTCGTACATAATATATGGACACCTATTCCCGGCAGATTTAAAGACTATATAGCTATGCCGAAGATGAATATGTATCAGTCTATTCATACCACGGTAATCGGAAGTATAGGAAGACCTTTTGAAGTTCAGATTAGAACAAAAAAAATGCACGAACTTGCTGAATATGGAATAGCTGCGCACTGGAAGTATAAGGAAGGTAAATCAAGCGCTTCGGAGGAAGCGGATGATATAAAGCTTGCCTGGTTAAGGCAGACCTTGGAATGGCAGAAGGATGTTGTAGATTCTAAAGAGTTTATGGATACCCTTAAAATAGACCTCTTTACCAGACAGGTATTCGTTTTTACGCCTAAGGGAGATGTCATAGAATTGCCGGCAGGCGCTACTCCTCTTGATTTTGCTTTTAAAATACACACACAGATAGGCTGTAAATGTGTGGGCGCTAAGGTAAACGGTAAAATGGTAACGATAGATCACGTGCTGAATAACGGCGATATTGTGGATATAATCACCTCGGCAAATTCAAGCGGACCCAGCATAGACTGGTTAAATATGGCCAAAAGCAGCTCTGCAAGAAGCAAAATCAGGCAGTGGCTTAAAAGTCAAAACAAAAATGATATAATAGACAAGGGTAAAGAGGTTCTGGACAAATATGTGAGAAAGAAAGGACATGAACCTAAGGAGATACTCAAGGGAGCTTATTTGTCGAGGGCTGCTAAAAAGCTTAATTTAAGTAATGTGGATGAGCTTTATTCTCAGGTTTCATATGGCGGAGCGTTTCAATCCAAGGTATACAACCTTTTACTTGAATATTATAAGGATGATCATAAAGACATAGCAGAAGAAGAACAGGAAGCCATTAAGAGCATAAAAAAGACTGAACTTTCAAAACTTAAAGAGAAGGAAAACAGAAGAAAACGAGAAAATCCCGGCATAGTTGCAGACGGCTATTCAAACCTTAAAGTCATAATGGCAAAATGCTGTAACCCGGTACCCGGCGATGAGATATGCGGCTATGTATCCAAGGGAAGAGGAATAATGGTACATAGAAGCGATTGTTCCAACCTTAAATATATGCTGAGCAACGATCCCAGCAGAAAGATAAATGTAAAGTGGGATTACGAAAAACTGACGCCTTCTTATCTTGCTGATATCTGCGTAATTTCTACCGATACAAAGGGAGTATTTACAGACCTTTCAAGAACATGTGAGGGAATGGATATAAAAATTGCAGGAATAAATGCAAATTCAACATCTGAAGGAATAATGCAGATGGATCTTACACTTAACCTCACGCATACTGCTCAAATGAATAAACTGATTGGAAGGCTTAAGGGTATAGAGAACGTTATAGATGTGTACAGAAAGTAGAGAATTTATGAAAATCAAGACATTTGTTACAGGCTTTTTACAGATAAACACCTATCTTGTATATGATGAAGATACACTTGAAGGGTTTATCGTCGATATCGGCAAATACCTTAAGGACATCACGGATTTCGTAAAAAAAGAAGAAATACATATTAAATACATAATAGTAACCCACGGTCACGACGACCATACGGGCGGTGTTAATGATCAGAGAAAGGATTTCCCGGATGCAAAGGTGGTTGCACACAAGGGCGATATAGATTGGTACAATGATCCAAGGCTAAACGGCAGCATAGAAATAAGCGGCAAGCCAAATACGATAAAGATAGATGAATACGTAAGCGACGGAGATACACTTACTGTAGGGAATATGAAACTCGATATCATACATACACCCGGACATACACCGGGCGGAATATGCATTTACACACCTAATGCACTGTTTTCGGGAGATACTCTCTTTTCACATTCCATAGGAAGAACGGATTTTACAGGAGGATCCTTCGAGGACATCACTCGTTCAATAAGAGAAAAGCTGTATAAGCTGCCGGATGATACCGAAGTATATCCGGGACATATGGGCACAACTACAATAGGTATCGAAAAAAAGAACAATCCGTTCGTTCCGGAACTATAACAAACATTATTTTAAATATGGAGGATAGAATTGACTAACGCACCTAAGGGCACTAAAGATCTCATGCCCAAAGAAACCGCATTATTTAGATATTTTGAAAACGAATTTTTAAAGGTAGCTTCATCGTATGGCTATAATGAAATCATGACACCTGTAATAGAACATACGGAGCTTTTCAGTAGGGGAGTGGGAAGCGGCACGGATATCGTTCAAAAGGAAATGTACACCTTCAAAGATCTTGGCGGAAGAAGTATATCATTGAGGCCTGAAGGCACGGCAGGTGTTGCACGTGCATATGTTCAGTCGGGTGAGCTGTCAAAGGCAAAACCCGTGAAGTATTCATACGTATCATCATGTTTTCGCTACGAAAAGCCGCAAAGCGGAAGACAGAGGATGTTTCATCAACTAGGCATTGAATGCTTCGGCTCTAAGGAAGTTCAGGCAGATGCTGAAGTGATAATGCTTGCGAGCGACTTTTTGAATAACATTGGCCTTAAGGAAATTACTCTAAAGATAAACAGCATAGGCTGCAACAAATGCAGAGAAAAATACAAGGAAGCCCTTGTAAAATATTATGAATCCGTAAGCGAAAATCTATGCGAAACCTGTAAGATCCGGTTAAATACGAATCCTATGAGATTACTTGACTGCAAGGAAGACGAATGCACTAAATATTCAAGCGATGCGCCAAGCATTTTGGATTTTCTATGTAGCGAATGTGCAAATGATTTCAGCAAACTGCAGGAACTTTTGACAGATGCCGGAATTCAATACAAAGTGGATCCTCGAATTGTAAGGGGACTTGATTATTACAACAAAACGGCATTTGAATTTATACATGAAAAAATAGGAGCCAAGGCTACCGTATGTGGAGGCGGAAGATATGATAATCTCATCAATACTCTTGCAGGAATCAAGGAGCCCGGAATAGGATTCGGCATAGGTTTGGAAAGGCTTATGCTGGCTATAGACAGCGAAAATATAGATAAATCCATTTCAACTTCACCTGAATATGTTATAATACCGGCAGGTGAAAACGTCCCACATGAAAAGATATATGCTATCGCTAAGATGCTGAGAAATTCCGGCAAAACGGTAGTAGTAGATATAATGAACAGAAATTTCAAATCGCTCATCAAATATGCCAATAAAATCAATGCAAAATATGCGTTGATACTGGGTGAAGATGAGCTTAAAAACGAAGCTGTAACGGTTAAAAACATGGCAAGTGGCGATCAAAGAACGGTTAAGATCAGCGAGCTTGTAAATTCGCAAGAGACTATATAAGAGAGCTATAAACAGAGATTAAGGAGAGGTGGATGAAGCTTATAAAAAGAAATGCGTTTGCAGGTGAAATTTCGGATGCGCATCTTGATAAAGAGGTATCTTTAAACGGTTGGGTAAGCAAGATACGAAAACTCGGAGAAATAGTTTTTTTAGACCTTAGAGACAGAACGGGAATAGTACAGATTTTTTTTGATAAGAATATAGATGAGAACCTTTTTAAAAAGGTTAATGAACTTAAAAGCGAATATGTAATAGGTATATCAGGGAAGGTGAGAACAAGAGAAAACGAAAACCCCGACATGAAAACCGGTAAGTACGAAGTAGTGGGAAGTGATCTTATAATCTATTCAGCTTCGGATACACCGCCAATATATGTAAAGGATGATGATGATGTAAGTGAAGACCTGAGGCTTAAATACAGGTACCTTGATCTCAGAAAGACAAGCATGCAAAAAATCTTGGATATAAGACACGAGCTCACTAAACTTACGAGAAAGTACTTTGATGAATTAGGCTTTAGGGAAATAGAAACACCGATGCTCATAAAACCGACCCCTGAAGGTGCCAGAGATTATCTCGTTCCAAGCAGGGTGCACAAAGGTTCGTTTTATGCGCTTCCTCAATCGCCTCAAATGTATAAGCAGATTCTTATGGTATCAGGTTGTGATAGATATATACAGATAGCAAAATGTTTTAGAGATGAGGATCTAAGAGCAGACAGACAACCTGAATTTACACAGATCGATATGGAACTTTCCTTTACTGATGCGGATGAAATAATCGCCATTCAGGAAGGGTTTTTAAAGGAAGTATTCAAAAAAATCAAGGGCAAGGAAATAACTACGCCTTTCAGAAGATTCAGCTATGATGAAGCTATGGAAAGATTCGGGAGCGATAAACCGGATACAAGATTCGGCATGGAACTTCATGATATAAGTAGCTTGGTTATAAATAAAGGTTTTAACGTCTTTGACAAGGCGGTTTCGGAAGGTGGGTCTGTAAGAGGAATATGTGTTAAGGGCGGCAGCGAAAAGTATTCAAGAAAGGGTATAGACAGGCTTACAGAACTTGCAAAGGATTACGGCATTTCGGGGATTGCTTGGATAAGGTATACAGAGCCTATTAAATCATCTATAGGCAAATTTTACTCGAATTCCGATCTTGAAGAGATTGCAAAGGCATTTAATGCAGAAAAGGGAGATCTCATATTACTGGCATCGGGCATAAACAAGGTGGTATTCGATTCGCTCGGATTTTTAAGAAATCACATCGCTAAGGAGCAAGATCTTATTGATGAAGAACGGATTGATCTTTTATGGGTTACGAATTTTCCTATGTTTTCCTTAGAGGATGATGGACATAAGGCTATGCACCATCCTTTTACATCTCCGAAATTAAATTCGCTTGAGGATTTAAAAGATCCTAAAAAACTTAAAGCGGATGCATATGACATCGTGCTCAACGGCAATGAAATAGGTGGCGGAAGCATAAGGATTCACGATAAGGATGTACAAAAAGAAATATTTAAGATATTAGGAATGGATGAAGAAGAAATCGAGGCAAAATTCGGATTTTTGCTGAATGCTTTTTCATATGGAGTACCTCCTCATGGAGGGCTTGCCTATGGGCTTGACAGGCTTTGCATGATACTGGCAGGTGCAAGCAGCATTAAAGATGTAATAGCTTTTCCTAAAAATCAAGCTGCCGAATGTCCACTGTCTAAAGCTCCCGATGCGGCGGATAAAGAACAGCTTACAGAACTCGGTATACAAATAAAAAAATAGAAAGTGTGCTATGCTAAATATAGGTATTTACGGAGGAAGTTTTGATCCTGTTCACTCAGGTCATGTAAACTTGGTGAGGGAGTGTCTTGAGAAGACTTTACTCGATATGGTGTATATAGTGCCAAACTACATACAGCCTTTTAAAGAGAATAAAATAGAGGTGAGTACTGAAGATAGGATCAACATGTTGGAAATCGCATTTAAAGATGTCGAGAAATCATATATTTCACATTTTGAAATAAATAGGAAGGGAATTTCATATACTTATAAAACGCTGGATTACTTTAAAGAAAAGCATAGAGGTGAAGAAATTTACTTTATATCGGGGAGCGATGCCTTTGTCAACATACATAAATATAAAAAAGGAGACTATATTTTAGCAAATTTCTCGCAGATAATAGCGCTCAGGTCGGAAGATGAAAAAAAACGTCTAAATGCGGCAATAAATGAGACGAAAGAGAAGTACGGTACCAAGGTAATACTCATTGATAACAAGATAGTAGATGCGGCATCCAGCAATATTAAAGAAAACCTTAAAATTCACAACAAAGTTTTGCCGCTACCTGAAGGGGTGCATAAGTATATAAAAGAAAGAGGATTGTATAGGGATTAGATTTATGAAAAATGACATTGGTAATTATAAGAATACATACATTGATACTGAAATAGATAAAATTTTAGCTTCATTAGATGATCGCTCTTTTGAAAAATTTTTAAGTGGCAGAAACGTTAATGCATGTAAAAAACATAAAGAAAACATAACAAAACACCTCACTAAATCCAGATATGAACACACTATTAGGGTTTCCCATATGGCCTCTGCTCTGGCTTTAGCCTATGAGGCAAATGAAGAGAATGCGATAATAGCTTCTTATTACCACGATATACAAAAGGAAAAAAGCAAAACGGAGCATGGAAGGTTTGCGGCGGAATATGCAAGTGAAAACTATGGAATAACCGATAAAGATGTGCTTGGAGCCATAACTCACCATACCATGGGAAGGCCTGCTATGACTCTTTTAGAGAAAATAGTTTTTATTGCGGATTCGATAGAGCTTGGAAGAGAATATGAAGGTGTAACCGATATACGAAAACTTGCATTTTACGATATAGATATGGCTGTATATCTTTACTATAAATACCTATTTAAAAAATTAAAAAATGAAGGCGCGAAGATAGGGCAAGCTTCTTTGAATGCAGCTGAATACTACCGAGAATTTGTGATTTCAAAATTCATGGCAAATTTTATGAGCGAGAAGATTGCTCTGGATGTAAAGATAGCTGAAACTTGTGAAAAAAATGTTTTGGCAGACTTTGCAATAATTGCAACCGGGAAAAATGCAAGGCATATGGATGCACTTACATACCATATAAAAAATGAATCCGAAAAGTTTGAAATAAAGGACGATATAAGGGTGGAAGGAAGAGGAAGCGAATGGATAATTATGGATATCGGATTTTTGCTTATCAATATTTTCACAAATGATAAAAGAAGTTACTATAACCTTGAGAAATTATGGAACGTCGGGTTTCACGGTATAAATGATAGAAAGGACAGAGTGTATGAGTAATTCCTACAATTTTAAGGAGATTGAAGAAAAGTGGCAAAAAAAGTGGCAGGATGATAAAAGCTTCAAGGCGGAAATCGACAAAAATAAGAAAAAATACTATGTTTTAGAAATGTTTCCATATCCGTCGGGCAAACTTCACATGGGACATGTTAGAAACTATGCCATAGGTGATGCAATCGCAAGATACAAAAGTTTAAAGGGCTTTAATGTGCTTCATCCGATAGGATTTGATTCCTTCGGTTTGCCTGCTGAAAACGCCGCTATCAAAAAAGGCGTAAAACCTGATAAATGGACATATAGCAACATCAAAGAAATGGAAGTTCAGCTTAGAGAGCTTGGGTTTTCATACGACTGGGATAGAGAGGTAACTACATCTTCTAAAGACTATTACAAGTGGACTCAGTGGCTATTTATAAAAATGCATGAAAAGGGGCTTGTATACAAGAAGGAAAATCCGGTAAATTGGTGCACGGACTGCCAAACGGTACTTGCAAACGAGCAGGTAAAAGATGGAAGCTGTGAAAGATGCGGAAATGAAGTAATAAAGAAAAACCTATCTCAGTGGTACATTAAAATTACAGACTACGCAAAAAAACTACTTGACGGACTCGATGATTTGAACGATTGGCCTTCCAAGGTAAAACAGATGCAAAGCAATTGGATAGGTGAAAGTCATGGAGATAAGGTAAAATTTAAGATTGACAAGACCGATGAATACCTCGAAGTTTTTACAACGAGGATAGATACGATCTACGGTGTTACATACATGGCAATAGCTCCGGAGCATGAGCTGTTCGATATACTTGTTGAATCGTCCGCCACCGAAAAAGAAGCTCGTGAATACAGGGAAAATGCGCTTAAAATGAGTGAGATAGATAGAGGCGATGACAAAAAAGAAAAGACAGGAGTATTCACGGGAAGCTACGCCGTAAATCCCGTAAACGGTAAAAAAATTCCTATCTACGTTGCGGACTACGTACTCACAGGCTATGGAAGTGGCGCAATAATGGCAGTACCCGCACACGACGGTCGTGACTATGATTTTGCAAAAAAATACAATCTGGATATCATACCGGTAATTGCAGGCGGTGAAAACGATGACCTGCCTTATATAGATGACGGTAAGATGATAAATTCAGATAAATACAACGGCATCGATGCTGCAGGTGCCATAAAAAAAATATCAGACGATTTGCAAAAATTAAACATTTCAGAGAAAACCGTGAACTACAGGCTTCGTGACTGGCTCATTTCAAGACAGCGCTATTGGGGGACACCAATACCTATGATCCACTGCGATAAATGTGGCTATGTGCCTGAAAAAGAAGAAAATTTACCTGTCATTTTACCGGAAGATATTGAATTTACAGGAAAGGGAGAATCACCGATAAATAACAGTGAATCCTTTGTAAATACTACCTGTCCTATCTGCAACGGCAATGCCAAAAGAGAGACGGATACCATGGATACGTTTGTGGATTCCTCATGGTATTTCTTAAGATATACAGATCCTCACAATCAAGATCTGCCGATAGACAGGAAGACTGCCGATTACTGGATGAATGTAGATCAATATATAGGAGGGATAGAGCATGCGATCCTACATCTTATGTATGCGAGGTTTTTCCAGATGTTTATGAAGGATATCGGACTTACAAAGGATGAAGTGCCATTTAAAAATTTATTAACCCAGGGGATGGTTTTAAAAAACGGAACAAAGATGAGTAAATCAATAGGTAATATAGTAGAACCAAGCGATATTATCGAGACCTACGGAGCCGATACAGCAAGACTCTTCGTGCTCTTTCAAGCGCCACCTGAAAGGGATTTGGAATGGTCAGATGAAGGAGTGGTAGGAAGTTTTAAGTTTTTAAATAGAGTATACAGACTCGCTTTAGAATACAAGGATGTGAAAGATGTATCGCTTGAGGAATTATCTGCAACCTGTGAAGATGATAAAAAGCTGATTTCAAAGATTCATATGACTATCAAAAAAGTAGATAGCGATCTTGACAAACATTTCGGTTTTAACACAGCAATCAGCGCTGTAATGGAACTTGTAAATATGATCTATAAATACAAGGAAAATACAGATGCCGATAAAGAGCTGATAAAATGCGCAGTATCAGTTATAAGTGTGCTTCTCATGCCTTTTGTACCTCATATCAGTTCAGAAATCGGTAATATGTTATCAAAAGGCAGCCCGCTTTATGAAAAGGGTTTTCCAAAATACGATGAAGAAAAATTAAGACAGGAAAAAATAGAGGTAATCGTACAAATTAACGGAAAACTAAAGGCAAAACTCTCAGTAGATGCAGACTTGGATGAGAACTTGCTAATACAGGAAGCACTTAAAAATGATAAGGTAACAGAGCTCACAAAAGACAAGAATATAATAAAAACCATAGCTGTTAAAAACAAGCTGGTTAATTTAGTAATCAAATAAGAGGAGAAAAAATGAAAATTTTTGACGGTAATGAAATAAAAGAAAAGAAAAAAGTGAAGGCAACCAGAAGTGTAAAACTCATTAAAAAGCCTTCAAAAAAGAATAATTCAAAGTCAAACAACAAATTAATAAAAGGACAAAACGATAAACCCAGAGAATATCCGAAAACGCACGGATTAAAGATTCTGCCTATTGGAGGACTTAAAGAAATAGGCAAAAACATGACGCTGTTTGAATACGAAGACGACATTTTAATACTCGATTGCGGAATGTCATTTCCTGATGAAGGAATGCATGGTATAGATGTTGTTATACCCGACTTTAGTTATGTACTTGAAAATAAAAAGAAAATAAAGGGAATAATATTTACCCACGGACATGAAGACCATATAGGTGCCGTGCCGTATCTGTTTAAACAGGCATCGTTTCCGCTCTATGCGACCCATCTTACAAAGGGTCTTATAGAAAATAAATTTGTGGAACATGGAATAAAAAAAGAAATAACACCAATAAAGGTAGGGCAAAAGGTGAGAGTCGGAAAGTTTGTGATAGATCCTATAAGAATTACCCATTCAATCGCCGATTCACTCTGCTTTGAAATAAAAACACCGGAGCATACGATATTTCACACGGGAGACTTTAAAATAGACTATACTCCTATAGACGGAGAACCTATAGATCTTGCAAAACTTGCAATGCTTGGGGCAAAGGGTGTTGATATTCTGCTCGCTGATAGTACGAACGCCACGAGAAGCGGGTTTACGGATTCTGAGCAGAAGGTAGGCCAAACGATGGAGCGTATTTTCAGATCTTCTAAAAACTCTCGAATGATAATAGCAACCTTTGCATCTAATGTACATAGAGTGCAAAAAATCATCGATAATGCCGTTTTATTCAAACGAAAGGTAGCGATTTCAGGAAGAAGCATGGTAAACGTTGCATCGATTGCACAAAAGCTTGGCTACTTAAAGGTGCCTGAGGGCATAATAATCGAACTCAATGAAATCCATAATTTCCCAAAAAACAAAGTTGTTATTATAACTACCGGTTCCCAAGGAGAACCGATGTCCGCTTTGGCCAGAATGGCAAATTCAGAACATAGGGATATTGAAATAGAAAATGGAGATGTTGTCGTATTATCATCTACACCGGTTCCGGGAAATGAAAAAGCCGTTTCAGGCGTAGTGGACAAGCTGTTTGAGAAGGGTGCAAACGTTATATATTCAGATATAGCGGATATACATGTCTCTGGGCACGCTTGCCAGGAAGAATTGAAACTAATGCACAGTTTGATAAAGCCGAAACATTTCATACCTGTGCACGGCGAATACAGACATCTTAAAGCACACGCGGAGCTCGCAGAATCGCTGGGGCTAAAAAAAGATAAAATACATATTATAGATAACGGAGATGCACTTGTATACAACAAGGGAAAGGTGCAAATATATAAGGACTATGCATCTGCTGAAGATATTTACGTTGACGGCCTTGGAATAGGAGATGTAGGAAATATTGTTATTAAGGAGAGACAAAAGCTTGCCACGTCAGGATTGATCTTGGTAGCAATTACATTCGATAAAAAAACAAAAAAAATTCTTGCAGGCCCAAATCTTATGAGTAAAGGATTTATCTATGTAAAGGAAAATGAAGAACTCATGAACGATATGAGGCGTGAAGCAAAGAAATTGGTACCCTTACTATATGATCCGTCGAACGAAGATCTTTCAGCGCTTAAGGACAATATAATAAGAAAACTGGGATCATACATATATACGAGAACCAAAAGAAATCCGGTTATAATCCCTGTATTCATGCATTCCTAGTAAGCTTTATTATTAAGGGGAGGCTGTTGGATATTAAAAAAATAATTTTGTGGTAAGTATATAATGTGTGTTATTTTATATAGATAAGCATAGTGATAATTAGTTTAAGACATTCATTTAGGAGGATACAATGAGCTTGAATGCAAAAAATACAACTGTTTTAACACCGAAGGAGACAGTAGCAAGACTCGATAAATACATAATAGGTCAAGATGATGCTAAAAAGAAGGTGGCTATTGCCATGAGAAATAGATATAGAAGGGCAAAGCTGAGCGAAGAGATGCAGGATGAAGTAACGCCTAAGAATATACTCATGAAAGGCCCTACAGGCTGCGGAAAGACGGAGATTGCAAGAAGGCTTGCAAAACTCATAGACGCTCCCTTCATAAAGGTGGAAGCCACGAAGTTTACGGAAGTAGGATATGTTGGAAGAGATGTAGAGTCCATGATAAGAGATCTCGTAACAAAGTCCGTTATGGATGTCAGGATGCAAAAAATCAATAAAGTAAACGAAAAAGCGAGCAAAATAGTCAATGAGATACTTATAAATGCGATAGTTGAAAAGTATAAGAAAAATAATAAGCCAAGCTCCGGAAACGAAGATACCAGCAAGGAGGCGGGAAACGAAGCCAATAACCAACCTGCAAATCAGGCGAGCATTCTGAGTGATCTTGCAAACCTTGTACAGACTTCTTCAGGATATAAATCTCAAAAGGAAGAATACGAAGAAATCAAGAAACGAGAAAATGACGCAGCAGAAACGGAAGACTCTAAAGATGATGCTATGGGTGAGCATACCAGAGAAAAAATAAAAGAACTTTTCTATGCGGGCAAACTTGAAGATGAAGAAATCGAATTTACCATGGAAAATGCACCTAAAAGCGAAATAAATCAACTCGATCTTGAAGATAGGGGTATAAGTATAGCCCTTGGAAATATCTTTGAAAATCTTTCGCCTTCTAAAAAACAAAAGAGAAAAGGGAAGGTGAGTGAAGCTAGAACCTTGCTAATAAATCAAGAAGCTCAGGCGATGATCGACATGGAAGAAATAAAGAAAAACGCAATAGAAAATGCCGAAAACAACGGCATAATATTCATTGATGAGATCGATAAGATTGCGTCAAGCGGCTATAAAGGAGGACAGGATGTTTCAAGGGAAGGCGTTCAAAGGGATATTCTTCCTATAGTTGAAGGAAGCGTTGTGAAGACGAAGTATGGACCTGTCAAGACGAATCATATCCTGTTTATAGGCGCAGGTGCATTCCACATTTCCAAGGTAAGCGAACTGATTCCTGAGCTTCAGGGAAGGTTCCCGATTAGAGTAGATCTTGATAATCTAAGTGAAGAAAACCTTAAAAGAATCCTGGTCGAGCCGGAAAACGCCATAATAAAGCAAAATATCGAGCTTCTGGAGACGGAAGGCGTTAAGGTAACCTTCACTGATGATGCGATAGACGAAATCGCAAAACTTGCATATATTTACAACGAACAGAGAGAAAACATAGGAGCAAGAAGACTTCATACTATAGTAGATAAAACGCTGGAAGATATAAGCTTTGAAGTTCCGGATGAGAAGATTAAGGACTATACGATAGATGCCAATTTCATCAAGGAAAAATTCAAGGACGATCTTAAGGATGAAGATTTAGACAGGTTTATTCTATAGCGATAATACGAAGTGCATTAAAAGACACTAACAGTTTACAAATAATGAACAGGAGAGGGGATACGATGGAATTTAGAGGTACTACTATATGTGCAGTAAGAAGGAACGGCAAGGTTTGCATTGGTGGTGACGGTCAGGTTACCATGGGTCAGCATTCCATAATGAAAAATAATGCCGTAAAGGTGAGGAAGATTTATAAGGATACCGTACTTTCAGGATTTGCAGGATCCGTTGCAGATGCTTTTTCGCTAACAGAAAAGTTTGAAAACAAACTTGAAGAAAACAGTGGAAACCTTAAAAAGGCAGCTGTGGCACTGGCTCAGCTATGGCGCTCCGATAAGGCTCTTAGAACGCTTGATGCGCTTATGCTTGTAGCAGATAAGGATGATATACTTTTGATTTCAGGAAACGGCGAAGTAATTGAGCCCGATGAAGATTACACGGCTATAGGATCGGGCGGTAATTATGCCTATGCTGCAGCTACAGCTCTTTATAATAATACTGAAATGGAGGCTAAGGATATCGTGAAAAAGTCTCTTGAAATCGCCGGAAACATTTGTGTATACACAAATGAACACATAACTGTAATAGAATTATAACGAGGTAAATCATGAATGTATATGAAGAAGCACACAAGCTGTCACAGGCAATAAAAGAATCCAACGAATACAAAGAGTTTGTAGAAGTCAAAAAAGAGGTCGAAGCCAATCCTGAGCTCAAAGAAATTGTTGATGAACTTTTAAAGGTACAAAGTATTCTTCAGCAAAAGCTTATAAGTGGAGAAATGCCCACAAAGGAAGACGAAGAAACATTAGGCGCAATAGGCGCCAAGGTGCAGGCTAATCCTATAACAGCTCAATACCTTCAAGCTCAAGCACGCTTTGGCATAATGGCGCAGGACGTAGAAAAAATCCTGGCAGAGACCTTAGGAGAATTAGTACCGCTGAAATTATAACTGCTGGCATAATATCATTCCGTCAATCAAGGTATGTTATCCCGGTAGATGATAATACTGCACAACTTTATTGCTCTAGATTTGCTATTCCGGCTATAGCAGACAGAAGTGAAAAAGAGAGCAATGCTCTCTTTTTTGTTGTAAGGTTTCTGTTGAATAAAAAGCTTCTGCGCTCAGTTCTATTTTATTCTAATTATAATCATTGAGTTTAAAATAGAACTATTCCTAAAACTATGATTTTAAGAAATATTATAATTAAAGAAAGTTTATAAGTAAACAACATAATCTCAAATCCAGAAGAGAAAGGGGAGAGATTATGACATATCTGGATACAATAAAAAATCAAACATTTAGCATTGACTTAGCAAACCAAATAGGACTTAAAGAATCTATTTTAGCGCAACATATTAATTATTGGTGCAAAAGAAATACACAACAGAAGAAAAACTATCGAGACGGTTATTACTGGATGTATAACACACTTGATAGTTTTTTAAATTATTTTAAATTTATGTCTAAAAACACATTAATTAGATGCTTAAACAAATTGTGCAAAGAAGGAATTATTATTAAAAGCAATTACAACAAAAGAAAGTACGATAGAACAAATTGGTATCGGATAAATTATGATTATTTTAAAACATCTAAATGTGTTCAAAAAACAACACCTAAATGTGATAACCGTAACAATAATTGCAAAAAAGAAAAAGATTACGAAACAGAAATTAACAGGCTAAACGAAGAACTTAAAGCTATGCAAGAGCAAATAAAAAGATTGCAACAACAGCAAAATTTTAAAAACAATAATAATCATCGAAAAAACAATACAAATAAATCATTTCAAACTCAAATATCATCAAATACTAGTTATAATATTAAATTTAAAGATTATTTACAGCAATCCCCATATTTAAATGATTTTTGCAATCATATTTTTAATGAAAATTCAGAAAGAATTAAACTTGGAAAGAATAATTTTAGTGTAAAAGATTTGCAGAAAAAAATTAATATCTTAACACCAAAAGATGTAAAAGAAATTGAAAATATAATTAAAAATACGGCAAATATCAATAATTATGAAGCGTATGTTGCAAAAATAGTATTTAATACTGCTCAAAAAAGAAAAATTAAAAATTTATTTACAAATAAACAGTCTCAAATAACGGCAGAAGATGTAAAAAAATATATTAAAAATGTCGTTTACGAAAACAGTATAAACAGATGGAGAGAAAAGCAAAAAATAATAGAAAGAGATGTAGATGGTTATAAGGAAATAGTCAAGAAACGAAATAAATTAAGAGAGCTTGAATCAAGATTGATGTTTTCAGAAGATAAAAATAAAAAAGATCGAATAAAAAACATTCAGGATGAAAAGGCAGGCTTAATTAAAAAGCGAGATGAACTGCTTAAAAAACACGGATTTACTGCGGATGATCTTGAAATTGAATATGCCTGCAGCAAATGCAAGGATTCAGGAGTGCTTCCGAATGGCTGGAGATGTTCCTGCGTAGATAAACATAAAAATGCAGCACAAAAATATTTTGAAAAATTGAGAAAATAAAGCTAGTGTATACTTTATAAACTATAAAGTATACGCCTCGCCCCTGCGGCGAAGAGCAGAAAAAAGTAAGAAGGGAAAAAGAAATGAATAAGAAAGAAATAGACCAAGAAATTAAAAGATATGAAGAACAAGGTTTTGATGATTGGCAAATATATGAAATAAGAAAAGGATTAGAAACAGATATAGATGTATCGGTTTATGCCAATCTTAATTTAACTGACGATGAAATGCAACAAAAACGTGAAGCATTAGAAATGGCTAAACAGAAAACAGCAAAATTGACAGGACAATCCCAAAAAGAAGAAGAAATAGAAAATAATAAAATTGATAAAAATGAATTTACTTATGGACAACAACGTCAAATTGATTTAGGACTTGAAAACAAAATAAATGTAGGTAAATATGCTAATCCTCAATTTGATTCATTTAAAATGGAACAAATCCGCTGGAAACTGGAAAAAGAAAAAGAACTCAAACTTGAGATATAGAAATAGGATTAATAAAAGGATAAAAAATGCAATTTTCAGAAAATATAAATTTTGCAGAAAGAAAAAGATTTAGTAATAAAGCATTTACTTTTCAAAATGCACTATTAATAATATTTTTTTTAACTTTATTAATGTGGTATTTGATTAATTTAGTGTCACTATTATTTCATACAAAAAAAGAAGGATTGGATTTAGCTTTAAATGCACTTTTTTATCAGAATAAAAATAAAGATTGGTATTTCCCAACATTTATATTATCTACTATTTTAGTGATTGTATATTTTCTAAAACATCATACTGTAGAAAAAAATATTGATTTAAAACAAAAAGGTACTAATAGATGGACAACAAGAAAAGAAATAGAGGAACAATATAAAACAGTAGCTCAGAAAAAACAATTTTATAAAGGTGATAGCGGGAAAATAATAGCATTTGACCCTGATAAAAAATGTTTTTATGTCGATACAAGCACAACTAACACACTAACAGTTGGAATTACAAGATCAGGTAAGGACGAAAATTTAATTTTACCTCAAATTGATGTGCATTCTAGAGCAGAAAAACAACCATCATTAATAATTCCAGATCCGAAATTTGAAACATCGAATAGTACTCTTAAAACTCTTGAAAAGAGGGGATATGATTGTTACATACTTAATTTTATCGACATGTATTATAGTAGTAAATTTAATCCTTTAGAAGTGATAGCCAATGAATATATTTATGAAAATAAAGATAATGCAGTACTTCTTGCAAAAAATTTTGCAGATAATATTTTCGAAGAAAAGGGGAGTAAAGATGTTTTTTGGGAAATGACAGCTTCAAATTTAGTAGCTGTTTTAATACTTGCTTTGGTAGAAGATGGCATTAGTGAAGCAGAAAAAAAATCATATGTAGAAGCAGAAAAAAAATTTCAAAAATTGATAGATACTGAAAAAAATTCATTTCGTAAATATTTATTGAAGGTTAGACAAATTTATGAAAGCTATATAAGTCTTACGGATAAAGAGTTGAGTAATAAATTTACAATCCCGTTATCTATAATAAAAGAAGCTAAAAAAATTAACTTGCCTTTTACAATCAAAAACAAAAAATATTATAAGAAAGTTATAAATATGCATTCACTATTAATGAATTATGGCAAAATAAAAGACGATGAAAAGCTTATTGAAATATACTTTTTAAATCGACCAGATAATTCACAAGCGAAAAACAAGTATATGATCATGACTTCAGGAACTGAAAATGTAAATAAAACTATTAGTGCAGTTATACTTTCCAAATTATTATTGTTTACATATGACAATGTAGCTAAACTTACAAGTGAAAGTTCGTTTGATATATTTGATTTTGGATTTTCTGAAAAACCTAAAGCACTTTTTTTAGCATTACCAGATCATGATAAAACAATGCTTCCACTTGTTTCAATTTTAATAGAACAGTTTTATTTTATATTATCAAAATCAGCAGCGCATAGTAAAAATAAAAAACTTAAAAGAAGAGTAATATTTATGTTAAATGAATTTGGTTCATTGCCTGCACTTCCAAATGTCGATCAAATAGCAACGGTAGGAGCAGGAAGAGGTATTTTACTCGATCTTTATTTACAGTCTTTTTCGCAAATGGATAATAACTATGGCAAAGAAAGATCTGCAACTATTAAGGGTAATTGTGGTAATTGGTGTTATCTAATGTGTAATGATGTGTCTACTAATAAAGAATTTTCTGAATTTATAGGGACTGAAACTTTTATCAATATGGATAAAACTATGAATGCGGATGTTGGCAATAAGGCAACATCATATAGAATTAGCAGCGAAGAACGTCATTTAATCAAACACGATGAACTTACTAAACTTAAAGAAGGTGAAAATATATTTATAAGAACAATGTATAGAAAAGATTTAAAAGGCAATGATATTACTCAATATCCAATTGCTAATTTAGGGAAATATAGATTCCCTCGAAGATATGAATATTTACTTGATATATTTAAACAAAATGAAGAACTTTATAATTACTATGAAGAGAAGCTATACCATGATATCGAAATTTTAGGCGATATTGATTTATCAGAACATATACTCAATTTAACTCCTAATTTTACGATAGATGAAAATCTAAATATACTAGATGAAAAATTATTTAATAATGAAGAATTTAGATTGTATAAAGAAGCAGGAATTAAGATAAAAAGGATCAATACTTTAAGAGAGTATCTTGAAATTAAAGATGAAATAACAAGAGAAGAAAAAGAAAGGTTTGAAAAAAAATATAAAGTTTATGTAGATTTATTGAAGGAATTTTAGAAAAAAAGGGGAGAAATTAAATGATAAAATTTTATGAAATAAAGTTAATAGCTGATGAATTGGACAATAAATTAGTGCAGTTAGAATTGTTGGAATGTAAACTCAATACATCTACAAGTGTTGTAAAAAACGGTGAGCGTGATATAGAAAGTAAAAAAGCTAAACAAGAAATAATCTTACTTAAAATAGCAAAACTCAGTAAAACAATCGATGAATTGGTAGCTAAACATAATCAGTTATATAAAGATTGTCTAGATATCCTGAATGAAAATAAATATAACTTTTCTCTTCAAGAAAAAAATGTAGTAGAATATTATTACATGGACAATTTAGAATGGGACGAAATAACAAAACTTATGAAAAAAAGTAAAAGTCATATTTGGAATTTACATCGAAAAATTAAAAAGAAATTTATAGAAAGAGCACCTTGTGAAGTTGCTTAAGTAAGATAAGAGGTTTAAGATGGAATTTATGAAAAAATTAATGTTATTCCCTATAATTTCTGTAATAGAATTTTTAATATTTATTTTAAAGGGAATATTAATTATAGGGTATGTTATTTTATGGCTGATAATGATATTTTTCCTTGTTTGTTTATTTTTCGAATTGTTTTTTCATCATTACATTTGGGATTTTGTTGGGCATATAAAAGTTTTCCTTATATTGTTTTTCCTTAATCCTTATATTGGCATGAAATTGTTTTATTTAATTTATGAATTTTTAGAAGTGATGAAAGAAAAATTAGAGGAAAAGAAGTATTAATTTGCTATTTTGATTGTAATGCATATCAAAACGTGGTAATATAACAATGCAAAAGCGGTGATTCCTACCAACCATAAGTGGAAACTAAGAAAAGCGGAGGTCCCTACCAACCAGAAGTGGGAAAGAAGAAAAGCGGAGGTCCCTACCAACCAGAAGTGGGAAAGAAAAAAGATGATAAAGAGGGGGAATTCCCCTCTTTATTAAATTAGAGGAGATATAATGTATAAAGAATTAAAATTAGTTAGAATAAGTGAAAAATATGTAAAGTTTTTAAGCCAAGTTGAATCTAGAGTACCATATAATTCTCATAATAAAAAGGGACGACCTTTTATAGGAATACTTTTTGAAATTAACAATAAGAAATATTTTGCTCCTTTATCATCACCTAAGGAAAAACATAAACATATGCCTAATAATATTGATTTTATTAAAATTTCTCATGGCAAATATGGTGCTATAAACTTCAATAATATGATACCAACTTTAGATAGCGAAATAAATGAAATAGATTTTAAATCAATCAATGATAATAAATATAAAATATTGCTTGAAAATCAAGTTGAATGGTGCAATATAAACAAAAACACTATTAAAACACATGCTAAAAAATTAAGAATTTCTTATAGTGATGGTACATTGCCAGCCCGTATAAAAAACAGATGTTGTGATTTTCTTTTACTTGAAAAACAATTAGAAAAATATTTAGAGAAAGAAAACAATAAAGATATGGATATGGGTTTTAGTTTGTAGGTTGAAGCTTTTAAAAAATAAATTTATTATGCACCGCAGCAATGCGGTGTTTTTATATGTTTACATATAAAACAAAACTGAAATAATAGCAAATAATAGTAAATAATAGCAAATAATAGTAAATAATAGCAAATAATAGTAAATAATAGTGGAAAATGTGGTATATTAGTACTGTAGAAAACTACCCTTTTAAGTTTTCTACCTGGATAAGTCAGGGAGAAGTGCTTTTAAAAGCACTTCTCTTTTTTTATTTTTTTAAAAACGAAAGGAGAATAGACATGAAAATGATAAGAGCAGGCTGAAAAAATAAAGTTATAAGCTGCAGATCGAATCGATAGTATAGGATGAATATAGTCATCATAGTAAGATAGGCTCGTTAGAGCCTTTTTATATTTAAAGAAAGGATAATATAATGGATAAGAATTTAGAGAATTTTCCAATCAGACTTAAAAAGAATGAAAAAGGTGGTTTTTTTGGAATAATAAGTAAGAAGGATAACCAAGGTAAATGGATTAATAAGGCAATGCCAATTAATGTACCTAAGAGAGTGCAGGAAAAGGCGTCGCTTAATAAAGTAATAATGATAGATGGTAAACTTAATCCTACTGCTTTTATAAAGGATGGAGAAAGGAGATATAGTTTTGAGATATTAATAGATGATTTTAAAGAATTCGACATTAATAAATTGCAAGACAATGTCAAAATTAGAGGATTTGTTCAAAAACAAACTTCTAAAAGTGGTAAGGAGTTTTATACATTATCAATAAGGTCGGAAAATTTAAATGAACAGAAAAGAGAAAAAATTCAAACAACTAAAGATTTTGTTTATAATACCATCATTGTTAATGCTAAGAAAGATGTACTTGATGAAATGAAAAAATATGAAGGGAAGTATATTGAAAGCGAAGGATTTTTAAATTTGAATGACTATAATAATGAAGTTAGAATGAATTATTATGTTCGTGAAATACATGAACCTAGCAAAGAAATTTCCGATAAGGAAAAGGAAGAATACATGTATAAAGATTTGCAAGAAGTAGATACAAAAGATCCCAAAGAAAAATCAGAAGAAGTTGTAAAGAAAGAGGATGAAAAAGAACCTGAACCTGAAATGGAAATGTAAGGTATCAAAGTATGGCAAAAGAAAAAAACAGGGCTTAAAACGGCTTTTATGAGGTCGTTTTTTTATATTTTTAGAAAAAAGAAAGGAAAAAATTATGAAAAAGAAAATTAAAGAAAAAATGTATGCGATCGCAGGCTTTATAACAGCAGCTATAATGTCTCTACCAATTGCAAGCTTGGCTACACCTTCCAGTATTGCAGATAAAGCAAGTAAAGGAATTTCACAAGAAGCTAAAAAAGTAGTGTGGCCAATTGCAATTGTAGTGCTTATAGGTATAGCAATTGCTTTTGTAATTGGTGGAGAAAGATCTAAGGAATTTTCAAAATCAAAAGCAGGACATTTAATCATTGGAGTGCTTATAATAGTTTTTGCTGGCTCGCTAATTGCATGGTTTAAAGGTATTATCCAATAAAGGATAAGTTTAATATATGAGGCTCAATAGGGGCTAATTATTAGCCCCTATATTAGAAAGGAAAAGAAAAAGCTAAAACAAAAAACTAAAGTTTGAAATGTAAAAAGGAGGTTTAAAATGAATAAGAAAGAAATAGACGAAGAAATGAAAAGGTATGAAAAAATGGGATTTGATATATGGCAAATGTTAAAAATCCAACAAGGACTTGAAGAAGGCGTGGATGTATCGAAATACGCCGACCCGAAGTTTAATAGTGACAAAATGCAAGAAATTCGCTTAGGACTAGAAAACGGCGTGGATGTATCGAAATATGCCAACCCGAAGTTTGATTATTGTCAAATGGAAGAAATCCAAAAAGGACTAGAAAAAGGCTTGGATGTTGATAAATATGCTGATCTTAAGTTTGATAGTGATCAAATGGAAGAAATTCGATATGGACTTGAAAATGGCGTGGATGTATCGAAATATACTAATTCCGAATTCGATTATGAACAAATGGAAGAAATTCGATATGGACTTGAAAACGGCGTGGATGTATCGAAATATGCCGATCTGAAATTTAACAATTTGCAAATGCAAGAAATCCGAAAAGAACTGGAAGAAGAGAAACAGAAAGAACCCGAAATGGAAATGTAAGGTAATATAGTATAACGAAATGAAAAAAGCAGCTTTAAACGGTTTCTACGAAGTCGTTTTTTTATATTCGATAAAAGAAAGGAAAGAAAAATGAGAAGTAAAATAATAGCAATGATATTATTGTTTGCGATAATATTTTCAGGATTTAATTTTTATCTAAAAAAAATATCATATGCAAAACCAATAAAAAAACAAACGGTTGATCTTAATATAATAACTGGAAAAAACCAGCAAAATTTTAAGTTAATCAAAAATAAAAAGTATGATTTAACTAAATTTAAACGATTTAAACTAATTATGCATAATACAAAATATTATAGTTTTGATTGTTTTGTAAATATTAAAACAAATAAGAAAATTTCTGTTAAAAAAATTAAACTTAAAAATGATATGCAATTGCTTGCAAAATATAAAATAAAGAAAAAATATAAAAATAAACATTTTAAAGTAGTTGTTATGACAGATAAAAATAAAGCTATTGTACTAATGCCTAAAATTAATACTGATATTGAAAAAGATTTATCAAAAATTAAATTACATAAATACGGATTTGATTTTATAGGATTTGGAATATCACCAAAAGCAAAACAGATTTATTATAATAAAGCACCTGTATTATCTGATATGTTTTTATATCCAATTTTTAAACCTGAAAGTCTTAAACCACTTATTGTAAAAAAGAAAGTTAAAAAAAATCGATGTAAATTTTATGTAAATGAAAATCCTAGGATAATAAAATACATAGTAATAAAAAAACAAGGGAGAAAAGTGCAGAAATTTACATTTGTTAATCATGAAAAACTAAAATGTTTAGCACATAAGAGTTTTGTAGAATATAAAATCAAAACTAAAAAAATTATAGTTGGGAATACTAAAAAAATCATTAAATTGTATTTTAAAGTTAAATATACAATTCAGGCTGAATATATCGAAAAAGGCAAAAAGAAAATATTGGAAAAGCAAATTTAAAATGTAAGGTATCAAAGTATGGCAAGACGAAAAAACAGGTCTTAAAACGGCATTTACGAGGTCGTTTTTTTGTTATTTTTTTAAAAAGAAAGGATTAAGATGAATAATTTTGAAAACGAAATTGAAGCATACAAAAAACTTTTAGAAACGTTTGATTGGGTACAAATGGAAGAAATCTATGCAGGTATAATGAGTAAAATTGACGTAACAAAATATGCTAATCCTGAGTTTGACGGACAACAAATGGAACAGCTTAGATACGGGCTTGAAAATGATGTTGACGTAAGTAAATATGCAGATCCTGAGCTTGATTGGCGAGAAATGAAGAAGATTAGAGAGAAAATTGAAAAAGGATTAGGAAAAATTCCCGAACTTGAAATATAGAAAGGAGAAGAAATGGAAAACAAAGAAATAATATCATCACTTCTTGAATGGTCTAGTTTTTTAAGCGAAAAAAGTATCGTTAAAAACGCAGGGCGTAATATTGCATTTTGGATCTGCCAGCTTTGTGCAAATATTATAGATAAGATAATGGGCGGAATTGATAGTGTACTTAATTTTTTAAATATATTAAACGAACCTATTTTCAATGCTTTTATTAAGCGATTTAATCCGTACATTTGGGCTTTGTTGTTAGTTTCTTTAATAATTTTAAGCATAGGATTAATGCTTAAAAAACAAGATAAACCAGCTAATTTATTACTTACTGTTTGTTTAATTATATTTTGTACAAGTATGCTTCCAAGCTTTAGCAAGTTTATAACAAATATAACGCTTGAAGGCGCTAAAGATGTACAATCTGCATATTCAAGTATAGAAAAAAAGGTAACGAAAGAAAAGCCTAAAGTGGTACATGATAATATTTATGAATCTACTGAAACTGTTAGAGAAAATAGTCTCGGATATACAGTACTACAGAAAAACATTGTAGATATGCTTAAAGTAGATCAATTATCAACTGATGGTAAACTTGCAAAACGGAAAAACTTTGATTTTAAGAAAACTAAACCGTTTGTAAATGCTAAACAAATAGAATATTTTGATATAAACGAAAAGATAGATTATAGGAATGATGACAGCATAAAAAATAAAGAGATATGGAAAAATAAATTACGCCCGGCTGAAAATATTGAAAGAACACAAGGCGTAACAGAAAAACTAACAAATATGGAAGGTCATTTTGATATTACCAGCGAATATTATTATAGATATTCAGTTAATTGGATACTTCTTATCTTAGTTATGGTTTCTATTGCAGCAACACTTATATTTTCAATCTTTAGGTTAATTAGAATAATATATGAAGCACTAGCACATCAAGTGCTTCTTCCTTTTATTGCTGTTACAAATTTAGAATCAGGACAAAGAACTAAGCAAGCTTTAAAATCATTTATTACGATTTTGGCTTCCATATTATTAGTTTTACTATTTCTTGGAATATACTTTTTACTAATTTATAACTTGGGCGAAAAATATTCTCAAGGAAAAATTAATACTGTCATTTATATAATAATGTTATTTGCATTTTGTATGGCAACGATTGACGGCACTAAACTAGTAGAGCGAATTTTAGGAGTAGATATTGGTATAAAAAGCGGATACCATACATTTATGACTTTAATGGCAGGAACGATGATGGGAAGTAGAGTTGCAATGACAGGAGCTTCAGGAATTTTTGGCGGGGCAAAATGGATTGGTAAAAAGATAATAAATAAAAGAAGAGCAAATCAAGCAAATCAAAACAATCAGAATTCTGGGAATTCACAAAGTTTGAATAGAAATGGAGGAGATTTTACTAATAGAAATAAAGAGGTTGCGGCAAATAATATAAACAAAAATACAAGTATGAATAATAGTAAATCGACACCAAATATTAGTAATAGTCAAACACAAAATAAGACAATAGGCGATAAGAATAAAGGGTAGCAAATAGCTACTCTTTTTTGTTAGAAAGGAGATAATGTGTTTAATTTTAAAAAAAAAAATAAAGATAACAAAATCCAACCGTTACTTAATAATAAGTTTATTAAATCATATGGGATTCAAGGCGAAATATCTTTTAAAAATGATTGCTATGTAAAAACTTACGATGGATATGAAGCTTGTATATATATATATGAATATCCCTGAAACAGTTAGTGAATGCTGGATCAATTCGATAATTGATTTTGAAAATATAATAACAAGTATTGATATTGTGACATTTGATACGGCAGAAGCGCAGCGTGCAGTTGGTAAATCAATTAATGAGCAAAATAGTAGATTTAGTAGCGCTAAAAAGGAAGAAGAAAGAATCAAAGCCTTAAATAAAAAAGCAAATCTAGAAAAAATATACGAAAATTTATTGCAAGGTGCGGATTCTCTTAAGAGTTTTTACATTAAGATTTACGTAAAAGATGAAACCCTTTCAAAACTTAATACTAAAATTTCTACTATTACAGGAAAACTAAAAGGTAAAGGTTTTAAGACAGTAATTGCGCCGAATGAGCAATTTTTTGAATGGCAAAGCTTATATTTGCCTGCAAGAATATATAATCAAGGTTTATATAAGAGGGAAGGGAAAACAGCTTTCACAGAAACTATAGCTGGTGGTAATCCTTTTAATTTTGCAGATTTTAAAGATCCTAAAGGAACGTATTACGGACTTACATTTGCGGGAAGAAGAGGAGTTGTTTTACTTGATGTGTTTAATGCAAGCGAAAAAAGAACGTCATATAATCATGTAATAGTAGGTAAATCAGGAAGTGGTAAATCAACGTTCCTTAAAAAAATGCTCATAGATAGAGCAATGAGAGGTGATAGCGTATGGATATTTGATGTGATGGGAGAATTTACAGAAATAATTAATGATTTAAATGGTAAGACAATAGATGTGAATGGCTCAAACGCAAATAGAATAAATACGCTTGAGATTTTTAAAACTAGTGAAAATATAGAAACAGTACTTGCACAGCATTTTAGTAAAATAGAGATTATATATTCATTACTTGTTCCTGATTCAACTATTTTTGAAAAAAATCTCCTTACAGATACCATCAAAGATGTATATAAAGCAAAAGGAATTTTTAAAGAAGGTGATTTACTTGAATTTACAAAACCTTTATCAGAATTTAAATCATCTGATTTTCCAATTTTTAGTGATGTTGTGAATGTAATCAATGAAAGAATCGAAGAGAATAAAGAAAAAAAATACATGTATGATACCGTAAAAACATATAAAAAAATACAAATGGGACTTAGAACATTAACAGAAGAATACGGCAGTATATTTAACGGATTTACAAGTATTAAAAATTTAGATGATGAAAAAATTCTTTCTTTTAATTTGAATGACATCAAAGAAATGAAAGATGAAATTGTATCAGGAGTACTTTTTAATTTTCTTTTGCTATCATGGAGCAAGGTAAATGTAAAAGGTAATAAGATGAAAAAACTATATGAGAAAGGAAACATTGATGAAGATAATATAGAACATTCCTTACTTGTAATAGATGAGGCACATAGGATTATTAATAGTAAAAGAGCAAAAGAAGTAGAATTGCTATTACAGTTTGTAAGAGAAGGCAGAAAACTTTTTGCAGGGCTTGCACTTGCAAGTCAGGGAATACTTGATTTTGTGCCCGAAAATGCAGATACTGAATCGCTTTCGAAAATGAAAACACTATTCGAACAATCGCAATATAAATGGATTTTCAACCAAGATAATAATGCGCGAAAAAGACTCTATGAAATTTTTGGAGAAAGTTTATCTGAAAGTGATATTGCAAACATACCAAAGCAAAAGAAAGGCGAGGTAACGCTTGTAATGGGAGAAGAAACAATACGTTTCAAAGTAGATTTATCAAGCGAGGAATTAATAGAATGTAGTAAAGGCGGAGGAAAATAGAATGAACAAATTAGTTAAATTAAAGGCTATAAAAATACTGATAATACTGTTTGCTTTTTTTTATATGTCAGCAATTGTATCAGCGTTTTTTAATGAAGTAATGCAGATTTTTGCACTCGAGCAAGAAATGAAAAAACAACAAGAACAAGAATTTGAAACTGGTAAAATTACAGGCGAAGTAGATTTGCCTATGAAAAATTTAAGGCTTAATATCATAGGAGATACAACGAATTTTCAAGATTTAAGAGCACCAATTGTTAATAATACATTTACAATAAATGAAAAAAATAAACGAAGTAATTTTTATCTTGGCGATGTACCAAAGGACGCATTTAGTATTTTTACATATATGCCACAATTTAATCAAAAATTATATAGGTATCAACTTGATAAAAATTCTAACCAGTATAAATTCAACAAGAAATGTTATACGGATAAAGATGGATTCCGTAAATATAATGGTAATTATCTGGTAGCCTTAGGTACATACTTTGGATCGAGAATTGGTACAAAATATTTAGTAAAAGTAGAGCATAGCGTAGATGAAAAAACAGGTAAAAAACTTAAGAAAAAGAGAATAAAGGAAATTCCAGTTGTACTTGGTGATGTGAAAAGCGATAAACATACTAATAAAAATCATAAATACTGTAATGTATATAAGAGTACTCCTCATATATTAGAAGCTATAATGGGCAGCCGTGCTAATCATAATCCAAGAGTTAAGCGTAAGTTTCAAAAGATATTATCAATATCTAAAGATTCAGCGGATATAAATTTGAATGGTCATATTACAGGGAATTACAGAGAAGGCACTATAACCGTTAAAGGTCAAATAAATTATATCCCGTTTAATGCAACAGGTAAAATAAAAAATGGTCAAATAAACGGAGATTACGTGCTTGGCGAAACGGCAGAGCTAGGGAATGACAAAAACTTCAAATATCCGTTTTCACGGAAATATCCTGTAACAAGTCCATTTGGTATACGAGTTGCACCAACACAAGGAGCAACTGCAATTCATAATGGCATAGACTATGGAGCGCCTCACGGTACACCAGTGCTTGCAAGTAAAAGCGGAATTGTAATAGCAGCCCAATTTTTTCAAGGGCGAGGACTTACAGTAATGGTTAAGCACTCAAATGGATACATAACTGTATATCAACATTTATCTACACTTAAAGTGCATAAGGGCGAGAGAGTACGACAAGGTACGATTGTTGGTAATGTAGGAACCACAGGAGCAAGCACGGGTCCACATTTGCACTTCGAAATATGGAAAAACAAAAGACCTGTTAATCCAGCAAAGTATGTTAAATAAAGGAGATAAAAATGGGAAATAAATTAGTAATAGCAGAAAAACCAAGTGTAGCAATATCTATTGCTAAAGTTATTGGAGCTACAACAAAAAAAGATGGATATTATGAAGGTAATGGGTACAAAATATCTTGGTGCATAGGACATTTAATTCAAATGGCAAACCCTGATGCTTACGATAAAAAGTTTACAAATTGGAATATAAAAGATTTACCAATTATTCCAAGCGAATATAAATATGAGATATCAAAGACTACAAAAAAACAGTTTAATACGCTTAAAAAGCTGTTGAATGATAAGGAGATTGATATAGTTATTAATGCATGTGACGCAGGGCGAGAAGGGGAAAGTATTTTTAGGCTTGTTTATAATCAAGCTAATTGTAAAAAAAATATGAAACGCCTTTGGATTTCATCGATGGAAGATAGTGCAATAAAAGAGGGCTTTGATACTCTTAAGGACGGAAAGGCTTATGATAATCTTTTTGAGTCGGCACAGGCAAGAGCAGTAGCAGACTGGCTTATCGGCATGAACATCAGTAGACTTTATTCATGCATATATAAACAAAACTATAGCGTGGGCAGAGTGCAGACACCTACCCTTTCTATGATAGTAAATAGAGACTATGAGATAGCAAACTTTAAAAAGGAAAAGTATTATACAGTAGGGCTTAATTGTAATGGGTTTACTCTGTCTACAGATAGGATTGACAGCCTTTTAAAGGCTGAAAATTTAAAAAATAGCATAGGAAATACCATTACAATAAAAGATGTATCAAAAAAGGAAAAGATTACAAAACCAGATCTGCCTTTTGATCTTACTACTCTTCAAAGGGAGTGTAATAAATATTTTGGATACAGCGCAAAACAGACACTCAATTATGCACAAAATCTATATGAAAAGAAACTAATCACCTATCCAAGAACAGATAGCAGGTGCTTAACAGAAGATATGATTACAAGTACGGTTAATAATATTTTAGGAAAGAATGATTTTGACAGAGAAAGAATTAAGGTAATTTTTAACTCTAAAAAGGTTACGGATCACCATGCTATTATTCCAACAATTAGCTCATTAAAAAAAGATATTTCAGCGCTTCCTGAAAGCGAAGCAAGAATATATCATCTTATAACAAATAAACTTCATGCAAGTTTTGGTTTCCCGTTAAAAGAAAAAATTACAAAAATTGTTGCAGTTTATGAAAACCAAGGAGAGGTATTTAATTTTAAAGTAAGTGGTAAGGTGGTTACTCAGGAAGGTTTTACTAAATATCTTAAAAAATATACATCAAAGAAAAATAAAGATATTATTTTACCTGATGTAAATATAGGTGATGTACTTGAGATAACAGATAAGAAAATAAAAGAAAAATACACAAAGCCATCGAAACATTTTACAGAAGATACCTTGTTAAAAGCTATGGAAGTCGCAGGAAATGAAGCATTGGATAAAGGAATAGATGTAGAAAGAAAAGGACTTGGAACACCAGCAACTAGGGCAGGTGTTATTGAAAACCTTATTTACAAAGGCTTTGTAGAAAGAGATAAAAAAAATTTAATTGCAACTAGTAAAGGTAAAAGGCTGATAGAAATTGTAGCTGATAATTTTAAGTCTGCTGAAACTACAGCCGAATGGGAGATGGTGCTTTCTAAAATAGCAAAGGGCAAATCTTCTAAGAACGAATTTTTAAAAGGTATAGAAACAGAAATAAAAAATGCTATAGCTAAATATCAAGGCATGAGAAGTAGTTACTAAGTATGTTAAATAAGGGGTAATAAGATGAACAATAAAAAAGAATTACAAAAAGAACTAAAGTATGTAATTGATGAATATAGAGATACAATACATGATGTTTCTTTGGCAGAATGTGATGGTAATATTTCAAAAGCTTTCAATCTACAAGAGAAATATATTAATAATATGTATGAATCTATAGACGGTACTGTTGAATATTACATAATACTTAAAATAGAAAATAGAGAAATCATTATTAATAAAAAGAATTATGAAAATACAGAAATGGGGAAGGAAGAAAGGATAGAAACTGAAAAAAGCGATTTTTATGATTTAACATTGGATGAACAGATATCTTTTTTGACAGAAAATGAATTTGAAGATTTAATAAAATCTATTGAAAATGAAATGATAGAAATGAAATTAGATTTGGAAGAAGTTGCTGAAAAAAAAGAACCAGAGTTAGATATATAGAAAGGAGTTTTAAAATGGATAAGATAAAAATTTTAGAACAGATGAAAGGAAATTTGAAAGAACTTGAGAAAATTGGGTTTGATAAAAATCAAATAACTGAAATTGTTAAAGGGTTAGAAAGAAAAATAGATGCAAGTAAATATGCGGATCTAAAATTTAATGAAGATCAAATGATACAAATTCGTTTGGGTCTAGAGGCTAATATTGATATTGATAAATATGCAAACTCGAAATTTGATAAAGATCAAATGCGTGAAATTCGCTATGGATTAGAACATAATGTAGATGTGTCCAAATACGCTGATCCAAAATTTAATTGGCAACAAATGTTAGAAATCCGCAGGGGATTAGAAAACAGCATTAATGTTGACAAATATGCAGATCCTGACATTAATTGGTATCAAATGTATATAATTCGAGAAAAAGCAACAAAAAAGAAAGACCCTGAAATGGAAATCTAAGGTAGTAAAGTAGAAGTCGTTTTTTAAACTGAAAGGAGTAAATTTATGTTATCTAAAGAAGAACAAAAATTAAAAAGCATTTTGGAAAGGCAGAAGAAAGACAAAATGTTAATTAAGGAACTTAAGAAAAAAGTTAAGTTACAACAGGAAGAGGAAAAGCTTAAAAGATGGCAGAAAATAGGAGAAATAATAGAAAGAGAGACTAAGAAAATTTATACTGATGAATCTGAAATTCTAGAATTAATTAAAATCCATTCAGGAGAAAAAATGTAATAAATATCAAAAACTAATTTTTAGAAAAAAAGGAGAAATATTTATGAAAAACTACAAAGAAATAATATATAATAGAGAAAACCTAAAAATTTATAAAAAACATAAATTGCCCCCATGATAAGTATTGAAAAATAGCGTATTTAGGTGTATAATGGGGTCATAAATCAAAGGGGATTTTGAAAGGGAAATAAAATGAATCAAAAGAAATCTTTACTCGCAGTATCACTAGTATTTGCACTTGTGTTTAGTAGCTTTGCAAGCCCTATAGGCGGACAAGCTAAGGTGGGTAGAAATGAGAGCCCTAAAAAATATGTAAAAAACAAAAATGCTATGCCTTTCCTTACTGATAAAGAAAAACAAAAATACAAAGGTGTATGTAGAATTTTTAAAATACCTAGAAAAAAGAAGGTAGTTGTTGTACATACTTCTAAGCCATGGAAATTTATTAAATATGGTATTAAAAAAATTAAAACAAAAGGCAAAAAAATAAAATTTAAGAGATCTCTTTTAAAAAAACAAAAAGTATCTTTACCTAAATTAGTAGCTTGGAGAAGTGTTCCTTCTGCTATTATTGCATGTAGGATCGCAAATGCAGAGAATCAAAAACTTTATAAATACAATGTAGAGGCTAAGAAAATTAACAAGAAAAGGTATAAGGCAGCTAAAAAACGTTGGAAGAAAAGGCATAAAAGAGGAAAAATCAGATACAAAAAAATGAAGATCAAGAGATATCTTGACGCTAAAAATATCTGTAAAAATGCAACTGTAAATTCATTTGATATAGATTACACATTAGCTGAAAATGCTGATATGCCTGTTCATGATTCAGCACAAGTAAAGCTTTCTTGGAAGGCTGTAAAAAATGATACCTCATATCATGTAGTTAAGGTAGAGGAAGAATTTAAAACAGAAAAAACAATTACAGAAGAAACAACTGTAAATGCTGCCTCTTATGAAGATTCGAAAATATATACACCTAAAAGTATACTTGATAATGCACCTGATGTTTTTTTTATATATACTCAAAACAAAAATAAGCTTAATGTTTATAAAAAAGATTTTAATTATGGGTATACCTTGAAAGATGAAATAGTAGGTAAGCTTGCTAAATGTAATCGTGAAGAATTTAAAAAAACAGGTATATGTGAAGGTTTTAATTACTTTACCTTATTAGAGCTTAACAAATTGCGTAACAGTGTAGGTTTAGATTCTCTTGAGTATTCCGCTGAAATGAACGAATATGCACAAATAAGAGCCAAGGAGTGTGAAGCTGAATTTGCTGGAGAAAGAGAACCTCACACAAGACCCGATGGTTCAGCTTGCGACACTGTATTTCCAAAAGAAAAAGTTACAGATGATGTCATGAAAGAACCTAATAAGTGGGAAATTCATAATGAAGGAATAACAATGAATAGAGGAGCTGTTGGATTATGGGGTTCAAAGCCTCATCGAGCACAGTTATCATTGAAAGAATCTACACATGCTGCAATAGGTAACTATTATAATTTTTGTTCAATAACACCAATTGCCACAGGAGAAAAAGCTGTTGAAATAAGAAAACAAATAATTAAAGAAGAAAATGAAAAAATCCATAAGTTTTTTGAAGGATGTAATATACAACTTGCTGATTATACATCTGATGAATATGAATACATGAAAAATTATGTCTTTATTGATTTCCATGATAATTTTTATCCGAATTATGAGCAGGGGAAAAATTTACTTACTCAAATATGGTATAAAGGAATGCCCATGAAGGAGTATAAAGATATGAGAACAGAGTGTTATAATCGTTCAATTCAAGCTGGTTATGAAACTTTTAATGATGATATTTGTTTACAAGTATATAAGGAGTATATAGAAAAACACAAAAAATACAAAGAATAGTTTAGAAGTAAAATTTAAATTACAAAGGCGATCCCGATGGGATCGTTTTTTTATGTTCGATTTAAAGAAAAGGAGAAAG
>ERZ773099.276-NODE-276-length-45279-cov-3.739077_pt1 | contig 45279 bp, 35 predicted proteins | sample MGYA00511120_ERZ773099 | MGnify/ENA primary metagenome ERZ773099 (study PRJEB29015, sample SAMEA2738012) | human oral metagenome | biome: human oral; feature: human-associated habitat; material: dental | place: China | collected 2104 ... | reverse complement strand
CGGATTCCTACGACCCACGCCCACAGACCACTCCGACAAGACACACCCCAAACCCGCCCGCCCCACACCCACAGACCACTCCCACAAGACACACCCAAACCGACGCGGCAGGACATCCCTCGGAGCAGCCTAAGAAGACAGTCTCTATCGCCACGAGCTCGACTCATCCATGCGCTTCATGCTCCTAGACTGAGCGCGTGACTCCCGCTCCAGTCGTTGCCGCCGCGATTGTCGATTCCCTGGCCAATCCGCGCCACCTGCTGTGTGCCGCACGCGCCTACCCGCCTGAGCTCGCTGGGGGATTCGAACTGCCCGGCGGCAAGATCGACGAGGGCGAGGAGCCCTTGGACGCCCTTGCACGTGAAATTCATGAAGAACTCGGGACCAGGATCTCCATCGGACCTGAGGTTCTCACCCCCGAGGGCGAGTGGTGGCCGATCATGCAGGAGCGCTGTATGGGCGTGTGGATCGCCGAGGTCGAGCAGGGCGCTCCCGAACCGGCCCCGAGGGGCTCGCATTCCGAACTCCGCTGGGTGCCCCTTGAGGAACTCGCACTCCTCGATTGGATCGGAAACGATTTACTCATTGCGCTCGCCGTCGCGAATCGCTGCGCGAGAATGCGAAGGATCAACTGACAGCACGGCCCCTTCTCTCATCTTTTCCCGCCGCTGCCTTCCGGACTCTTTTCCCGCAACTCCCTCCCGGACTCTCTTCCCGCCACTGCCTCCCCGACCCCCTCCTCTCCATGCCGTTCCCGTCCTCTTCTCGTCCGAGGCTCCCACTCGCCTCGCCAGATTCGACTTCACTAGGACCTGCTTCACCAGGGTCTGCTTCACCACCCATTTGACGACACGCCAGCCTGAAGTGTCAGAATGTCACTATGCCGAAAATCATCGGGGAAAGCCTCGCCGACCACCGCACATTGACGCGCAAGAAGCTCTTCGACGCTCTCGGACAGCTCCTCGCCGAGCAGCCCTTCGACACCATCACCATGTCGCAGATCGCCACTCGCGCCAAGGTCGGACGCACCGCCGTCTACAACCATTTCGAGGACAAAGAAGTCCTCCTCCTCGCGTACATGTCTGAAGCGACCAAGGAGTTCGCGAATATTCTCGCCAACGCCGTTGAGAATGAGCCCAACCCAATTGAGCAACTTCGTCTCTATGTGCGCACCCACCTCGAAATGACCAGCCGCTATCATCTGGCGGGCCGCATCCATTTGCGCGAACAGGTCTCAAGCCAAAACTCCGGTCACCTGCACGAACATGCGAATGTCATCGGCATGATGCTGCTGAGAATCCTCGGCGACGCGATGCGTCAAAAATTGATCCCAACGCAAGACGCTCACGGCTTGATCCGGTTGATCCAGGCATGCCTCGCGGGCCAGCATCTGCCAACTTCCCAGCCTGAGCGCCGCACTCGAATCACCCAGATCGAAGCCTTCATTCTGCGCGCGGTCGGTTCACCGGCCTCAACGATCTCGAAGATCCCCTCCCCGATCAGAACTGGCGACAACCTCGAATCGGCTGAAGACCGCGAGACCTCATACATGCGCTGCCCTGTTGCGAATTGAAAGATCCGCACTGGCGACCCCCTCCAACCAGCAACACACCGATTCCCTAGCTCAATAACACGCAGCTCTGTCCGATCTGCACGATTCAACCACCCAAACGAGCACGCAGCCCAAACAAGGCTCCAGGCCAAACGAGGACGCAGCCCGAACGAGGACGCAGCTGAAACACAAAGAACTTCAGCCCTGTGAACGCCCCAGGAAAGCAGCGAGGACACAACTAAAGGGGACGCGGATCACAGGTCTTTCCTTGCTGTCGCGGAATACTCACGCATAGGGCATCGTTGGAATCAACGAAAGGGCGAGAGCCCGAATGCGCGACGCCACCGGCGCAGCGCTCACGACCTCGGGCCCAGCCCGACTGACCCCGGGCCCAGCCCGACAACCCAAGGAGACCGCATGGCCACCGTCGCTCTTACCGCCGACACCTTCGAAAAAACCATTTCCGACAACGGCATCGTCCTCGTCGACTTCTGGGCCTCCTGGTGCGGCCCCTGCCGTCAGTTCGCCCCCGTTTTCGAGGAGTCCTCGAATAAGAACCCCGACATTGTTTTCGCCAAGGTCGACACCGATGCTGAGCAGGACCTCGCCCGTGCCGGCGCGATCACCTCAATCCCGACCCTCATGGCCTTCCGCGATGGCATCGCGATCTTCCGCCAGGCCGGCGCTCTGCCCGGCCCTGCCCTCGAAGACCTCATCTCGCAGATCCGCGCGCTCGACATGGACGAAATCCGCAAGCAGATCGCCGAATCAGAGAAGTGATTTCCCGGCGGCCATAGGCCGCCCACGAGCAAGAGAGTAGGATAGGTCACAATTCCGCTCCTCATCACCCAGGCCGAGCATGCGGCTTCACCCCGCCTCGGCCCCGACGAGTAGGACCCTTTGGCTGTACCTCTTTCGACTCGGAAGGACCACCCGCATGGAGTGCCTTGCGCTCACCGGGTGGTCCTTCTGCGTTCTCCTCCTCATCTTCTTCCTCCACGAACGCACCACTTCGAAACGCTTGCGTCAAGAACTCGAGTCACAGCGACTCCGCGCCCTCAAAACCGCGAACGCGCCCGCCGTCCTCGCCCACGAAATCCGAACCCCGCTCGCCCTCATTCGCGAAGCGTGGGAACTCTTATCCGAGGGGATGGCCGGGGAACTCACAGACACTCAACGCCAGTTCCTCCACACGATGATGACGAACACTCAGCGCGTCATCGCACTGGCAGAATCCATGCTCACCGACCTCAAAACTGCATTCATCCGACCCCGCTCGCCACAGAGCCCGTGGATATTCGCGAGGTCGTGGCCTCCACCGCCCGGGAAATGCGCAGGATCAGCGATACTCCGATTCGACTGGACGCGCCCGGCGGGGTCCTCATCGTCCCCGCGAACGCGCCAATGATCCGACAGCTCATCTGGAATCTGCTCAACAACTCCCTGCGCCACGCCTCTTCCGAGGCGGTGATCGTCTCAGTCGCACCCGCCGAAGGCGGTGGCGCACTCATCTCCATTGAAGACTCGGGGACGGGTATTCCCGAGGATGAGCAAGAAACAATCCTCGCGCCTTTCACCTCCGGTTCCGCACCGAACCCGGGGACGGGCATCGGTATGGCGATCGCTGGCCGCATTGTGGAGGCCCACGGCGGAAGCCTCATGATCGACTCTGTCGAAGGACGAGGAACTGCGGTTCACATCCGCCTTCCGGGAGAACGATCATGACCCCGCGAGCGCTTGTCGTCGACGACGAACCCCAAATGCTGTCCATCGTGTCGTTCGCCTTGGAGACGCAGGGCTTCGAATGGCTGAGCGTTGCGAACACCGCACGCGCCTGGGAGCACTTGGCCGCCCACAGAGTCAATCTTCTGGTCCTCGACATCATGACACCGACCGGTTCGGGCATTGACCTCGTCAAGCGAATCCGAGCCCGCGGAGACGATGTGCCGATCATTTTGCTGACCGCCCTCGGCGATGAAGAAGACAGGATCGCGGGCCTGGAGGCCGGGGCCGATGACTACGTGACGAAACCTTTCAGCCCCCGCAAGTTGGCGCTGCGCGCCCAGGCGATTATCAGGCGCTCCGCGCCCGCAGCGCCTGAGCGAATACTGGACGCGAGCGAGCTGCATATCGACGTGGATCGGCGCGCCGCCTCATGGAAGGGTGAACCCATCACCTTGAGCCCGACCGAGTTGAAAGTCCTCGCGACCCTCGTGTCTCGTGTCGGCCAAGACGTCGCCTGGCGTGACCTGCTCAACGAGGCGTGGGAGACAACCGACGCAAGCGGTGCCCACAACATGATCAAGACGACGATCTACCGCCTGCGCCGTCAGGTCGAGCGCGTGGGCATGGACCCGGGTGTCATCCAACCGGTGAGGGGGCGCGGTTATCGTCTCCTCATTGACGAGGGCGAACAGCCCCTGCCCGGGTCTTGAGGATTCACATCCGTCCCTTCTCACGAGGCCGCCGCGAGGCCGTCCACCTCCATACTGGCGAGAGGCAAGCCGAGTCCCCACATCGCAGCCCCGTGCTCTCAGGCTCTCCCTCGGTTTCACAGCCCCTCTTAGGTTCACGCTCCCCCTCAGATTCACACGCCTTCGGTAACAGAACTGTTTCTTTTCGCCACCATTCCCCTCTCGGACTGTTACCCGCTGCGCGCCACCATCAGAGTGTCCCTTTTCGTGTTCAATCCTGAAGGAAACAACGATGTCTCCACAGCCTTCACGCCCCCTCGGGTTCCTCTCGGCGCCGCCCGCGGCGCCGGCGCTTCCCGCTGAGCGTGTCGCCCCGACCTACAAGACGTGGAGGACCAACGTCTTCCTGGGCATTTTCATCGGCTACGCGGGCTTCTACCTGATCCGCAACAACGTGACCCTGGTGTCGTCCATCCTCAAGGACCACGACATCATGAACACGGTCGGCATCGGTATCGTCGCCAACGCGGTCCTCTTCGCCTACGGGCTTTCAAAGTTCTTCATGGCGATGCTCTCGGATCGTGCGAACGCCCGCTACTTCATGCCGATCGGCCTCGCCCTCTCGGCCGTCATGAACCTCCTCATCGCCTTCGTCCCCACCCTGTCCGCCACGGTTGGGATCTTCGCGGTCGTCATGTTCATTAACGGCTGGTTCCAAGGCATGGGCTGGCCTCCCTCAGGCCGTGTCCTCGTCCACTGGTTCTCCACCTCCGAGCGCGGTTGGCTCACCTCCATTTGGAACTGCGCCCACAACGTCGGCGGTGCTGGCGTCGGCCTGATCTCCGCATGGGCCCTCGGAACCTTCGCAACGAACGATGCCGACTGGACCCCCGCATTCTGGGTGCCCGCCCACTTCGCCCTCGTCGTTGCCCTCATCGCTTTCCTCCTCATCCGCGACCGTCCCGAAGCAATGGGTCTGCCGCCGATCGAGAAGTTCCGCAATGACCCGGCCAAGGTGGAAATCAAGGGCGATGCGATGGGCTGGAAGGAAATGCTCTTCAAGCACGTCCTCACCAACCGCGTCGTCGTCCTGCTCGCCCTCACGAACGTTTTCTTCTACACCCTGCGCTACGGCGTCCTGTCCTGGATCCCGATCTACCTCACCGAGCAGATCCACGGCGTCAACGTCAAGGAAGGCATCCTCGGTTTCGCGATCTACGAGGGCGCGGGCATCGTCGGCACGATCCTGTGCGGCTGGGTCTCCGACAAGGTCTTCAAGGGCTGGCGCTCGGGCGCGGACATCCTCTTCCTCGGTGGTGTCGGCGCGAGCGTGCTCATCTACTGGCTGATGCCGCTCAGCGCTCCGATCTGGATCTTCTACGTCCTCATTGCGATCATCGGCGGCCTGATCTACGGCCCGGTCATGCTGATCGGCCTTCAGGCGATCGACTTGTCGCCGCGTAACGTCGCGGGCACCGCCGCAGGCTTCACCGGCCTCTTCGGCTACCTGCTCGGCGCGACCCTCGCCTCCTCGGGTGTCGGTGCCCTCATCCACTACTTCGGCTGAAACGTCGCCTACGGCTTCCTCGTCGTCGTGGCCGTCGCCGCCGTCGTACTGATGTTCATCGTCGGCAAGGACGAACGTCGCCTCATGGAGGCCCGCCACGCCTCCGCACTCCAGGAAGGATGAGTTCTCCCGGGGCTGGGCTTCCTCTTGCCCGGAAGCCCAACCCCACTCTCAGAACACGAGATACGAGCCCCCAAGGCTTAACCCGGCTCTCACAATCCCGCTAGCGCCGACGATCTGTACCTATCCGGATCGTCGGCGCTAGCGTGTATGAATGACGACGCTTCGCCCCCCCCGATCCTGCCCATCGCGGGGCTCGTGCTCGTCATCGCCGCTTTCACGTCCCTCCTTGCACTGCTCGCACCAAGTCGGGCAGATCTCCTCGTCGTCTGCTCGAACACGGCGAGCGTGTGCGACGCCCTCGCCGAACACTACAAGCAACACACTCGAACCAGCGTCGACGTCGTTCGAGTCCCCACATCCGAAGCACTCTCCCACCTCGCGGCGACCCACGGGGACTCCGAATTCGACGTATGGCTCGGCGGCCCCGCTGAAGCGCATGCCCAAGCTGAACGCCTCGGACTGCTCCGCCCCGTCGAAGGCATCGACGTTTCGGGCCTGCCCGAGCACTACTACTCCGCCTCCTGGTTCGGCTTCTACGGGGGGATCCTCTCGATCTGCGCAACCCCTCAGGCGAGTGAGCAGGTCACCTCCTAGAACTCGCTCGTACGTTCACACCTTCCCCTGATCGTCCCCCTGCCCCTCACTTCAGGGACCGCTGCGACGATGCTCGGAGTCCAGACGGGACGCTTCGGCTCAGTCCCCGAATCGATTCCCTTCCTGCGCGCCCTCGACGCCCAGGTCGTCACCTATTCTGATTCGGGCACGGACCCCACTCACCTTGTCGCCATCGGCCGCGCTCAGGCGGGTATCACCTTCGACACCTACTGCGAAGAAGAACAAAGGCTCGGCGCCGAACTCGTGACCGTCTACCCGAGTGATGGCACGGGCTTCGAGGTCGGGGCTGTTTCCCTTCCCAAACGTGCCGAGGAGCGCAGGCAGGCGGAGGATTTCCTCGCATGGGTCGTCTCGGATGAGGGACAGGCGCTGGCCTCTTCGATCGCAGGCCAAGTCCCGATTTCGCAGCATCTGCCCGATAACCTGTCCCAGCGCCTCGTCGCACTCGACATTGCCGTGTACGGAGCAGATCCGCAAGTCGAGTCCCTCAAGCGCAGCCTTGAGATCGGAGCATGGCAGGCCCAGGTGTACGCGCCCAGGGGCTGCACCCCCGATGAGATTACCAACTCACCCGAGCCCGCGTGCGGAAGCGTTCCCGCACGCGATGCGAAGCTCACACGAATCGTATTGGGCCCGAGCATTGCCAGGACGGGACTCCTTTCCCTCGCAGCGGGAGGAATCGCGGTCCTCCTCGGGAGTTTCATCGCACTGGCTCTGCGCTTCGCCCCCAGGCGGAGCCTTATCTTCATGCCTTTCATCCTCCTGCCTGGCATGGTCCCTTCAGCGGTGAGTGCCGAGATGCTCATGCTCCTGGGGGCACCCGCCTACTCGACCTGGACGCTCCTGGGAGCTGAGGCCCTCAATGCGACACCATTCCGCACTCATCATGGTCTTCGGACTATCCTCCGTATCTCGCGAAGAGCTCCTCGCCGCTAAGGATCTCGGGGCTCGGGGAGCACGCATCGCCCGGAGGATCCTCGCTCCCGCCCTCGTCTCCACTGTGTTCCCCTCTTTCGCTGTCTCAAGCCTCATGGCAGCGTCCGATGTATCAGCCTCGACTGTGAACGCGGGCCCCGAACCCTACCTCGCTCCTCTGGCGCGTCATGCGCTCAACGCGAGCCCCGATCATTCCCTCGCCTTGAAGATCCTCTCTCTACCTCGCTGCCAGCGCTATCACGGCTCTGAGCCTGGCGCGCGCTCTGCGCTTGAAGCGAGCATCCGCTTCCCCCTTCGCTCCGAGTGCGCATGCGCCCGAGCTCTTCGGGCGCGCCTCACGCGCACTTGGAGCAGCCCTCGTCCTGGCAGGGCTCGCCGCCCTGGGGCTCATCGCCATTGTCATTTACAGACTTGTTGTGGCATTCCTTTCAGGCTCCCCCCAAACCCTCCTGTTCAATGCCGCCCGAGAATCCTTCCTCGTCCTCCTCCTTGTCGTCCCAATCGCCGCACTCATTGGCTTCATCACCGCACTGTCGAACCTGCGACGCATGAAGGCGCTCAACACTGTGGCTCTCCTGGGCCTACTCGCCTCTCCCGTCGCAGGCGGCATCCTCGTCCACATCATTCACCGACGTCCCCTCGAGTTCCACGGCCACGTCCTCCTTCCCCCGCTCGTCGGCGGAGGCTCCCCTGCAGGAGGCCTCATTGCCGTTCTTATCGCGTATCTCCTGCTTGCCCTTCGGCCGCCCACTTCCTCATGGTTTTCGCGCTTTCAGGCACCCGTGATGTGCGTCGTGCCGCCGAGGATTCGGGGGCGAGCCGAACGCACACCATCGTTCACGTCGTCATCCCAATGAGGCGAGGACGAATCCTCGCCGCCCTGGCTGCGCTCTGCGCAATCGTCATGTCAATGAGTGCCCCGGCCGTGTTCGTCGTGCCCGCAGGCTCAGCATTCCCCGCAGTCGCCCTCATTCCTTATGCAGCTCACGGTTCCACAGGGCATGTCCTCACCTTCGGGGTCCTCGGTGGAGCCTCCGCCCTCACGATGCTCGCTTTGGCGGCAGCTGCCCTCATCCCGACTCTCAGGAGACCACATGTCTGAGCTGATCCACGAGGTGCCGACACCTCATGCTGAGCCTCTATTGGACGTGCGTGGCCTCGCACTCCAGCGCGAGGCCCGCTTCCTTCACGATGTCTCCTTCAGCCTCGCACCCGGTGAGGTCCTTGCCGTCGTCGGGCCTTCCGGCTGTGGAAAGTCCACTCTCCTGCTCGCCCTGGCGGGCTTCGAGGAGTGCAGCGGAGAGATCCGAGTCGAGGGGACTTCCATTCAGGGCGTGGTTCCCCAGCGCCGCCCAAGCTCACTGGTGTTCCAATCACCCGCCCTCTTCGAGCGTATGAGCGTGAGGGAGAACATCGCCTTCGGATTGCACGGCAAAGCGCTTGGTGCAAAGCACGCGCACGACCTCGTCGAAGCAGCGATGACGAGGATGGGGATCAGTGCCCTCGCTGATCGCTATCCTGATGCCCTATCGGGGGGACAGGCGCAAAGGGTTGCCCTCGCCCGGGCCTTGGTGACAAGGCCGAAGGTGCTGCTCCTCGATGAGCCTCTCGCCCACGTCGGTGCCTCCCTCGCTGCAGCGATCCGTCAAACTCTCCTGCGTGAGGTCCGCAGGCTCAAAATCGCGGCCCTCTATGTCACGCACGATGTCGAGGAGGCGTGTCTTGTCGGCGATCGGCTCCTCATCATGGACGCTGGGCGGGTCCTCCAGATCGGTGCGCCGCGCGAGCTCTACGAGCGTCCGAACTCAGAAGCGGTCGCCCGTCTCATGGGCATTCCGAATGTTCTCGCATGCGAAGTCGAGGAGATCGTGAGCGAGCAGACTGCGCTCGTACGCTGCGGCTCGGCCTCCTTCCACGTGCCCGCACCACGTGTGAAGGACTGTGGGGGTGCAGACTCGGAGGACGTAGCCTCGAGGGGTGCAGCCTCGGGGAGCGAGGACGAGACCTCAGGGGACGAGGTCGGGGACGCTGGCGGCGTCAAGGATTCCGGGGGCGACAATGTGGTGTTCGCAAAGCGGAGTCTCCTTTCCCTGGGCCCTGCACTTCTCGCAATGCCCGATGAGGCGATCGAACTCTTGGCGGCCCCGCCCTCGGCGATCATTGGACGACACGCGCAGGTAATCGGGGCTTTCTTCGTGCGCGGCATCATGGTCTATGACCTCGAAACCGAGTTCGGCACCCTCGTCGCAAGGGACTCTTCAGTGCGAGAGCCTTTCACGCTCGGCAATCATGTCGAGTTCGAGTTCAGAGGAGGTTGGGTTATTCCCCGTGAGGGAACAACTCGGAGCCCTGAGCACTGACACCTCACACTGAGTGCCCAGCCCCGGGGTCTCCTACTCCCTGACACTCAGGGAATGGGGCTCCCCATGCGCAGCGATATCAGCCAGCGTCTGCCTCCTCCCCGACACGCAGGGAATGGGGCTCAGAGCACTATTGCTCGGGAGCAGGGTACCTACTCCCAGACACTCAGGGAATGGGAGCATGGAAGAGGGTGCTGGTGGCGGCCCAAAGCTTTTTGGAGACCAAGAGCGCCCCGAACTGCGGCAAGCGCGAGCGCCCCCAAAACCGAGACAATGCGAACGCCCAAGCCCCGGAAGCCGAACACACCCCAAGCCCAGCTCAGAAATTGGAGCCCCGGACAGGGCGAGGGGCCCGAGCCCGGGACTGTGGCGTTCAGCCGAGCAGTTCCTTCGCCACCACCTCGGCGACCTGGATCGCATTCAGAGCCGCGCCCTTGCGCAGATTGTCACCGCTCAAGACGAGCACAAGGCCCCTATTTCCCTCGACGGCCTGGTCTTGGCGGATACGGCCGCAGAGCACCTCGTCGCGTCCCGCCGCTTCAAGCGGTGTCGGCACCTCGACCAGGCGAACACCGGGGGCTGAAGCGAGAACCTCGCGGGCCTCATCCGCTGTGATCGCGCCAGAAAACTCGGCGTGGATCGTTAGGGTGTGCCCGGTGAAAACAGGGACGCGCACGCACGTCCCGGACACGCGCAGATCCGGAATGTGCAAGATTCTGCGAGACTCGTTGCGCAGCTTCTGCTCCTCGTCGGTCTCCTCACTGCCGTCTTCGACGATTGAACCGGCAAGGGGGACGACGTCGAAAGCGATGGGGGCGACGTAGACCTCGGGCTCAGGCAGGGTGATCGCGCGCCCATCGAGGGCAAGGGCAGCGAGGTCCTGGCTGACACCGGAGCGGGTTTGACTCACCAGTTCTTGCACACCCTTGATGCCCGAACCGGAAACAGCCTGGTAGCTGGACACGAAAAGGCGCTCAAGGCCACCAGCCTTATCGACCAGCGGACGGAGCACAGGCATTGCGGCCATCGTCGTGCAATTCGGGTTCGCGATAATGCCCTTCGGGCGCTTCGCCGCGTCCTCGGGGTTGACTTCGGAGACGACGAGGGGAACCTCGGGGTCTTTACGCCAGGCGGATGAGTTGTCGACGACAACCGCGCCTTGAGCGGCGAACTTCGGAGCGTACTCGCGTGAGGCGCTCGCCCCGGCGGAGAAGACTGCAATGTCGATTCCGGAAAAGTCCGAGGTCGCGACGTCTTCGACCGTGATGTGCTGGCCCTTCCACTCCAAGGTGGTGCCCGAAGAGCGCGATGAGGAGAAGAATCGGATGGTCTCGACGGGGAAATCACGTTCGGCGAGAAGAGTTCGCATGACGCGGCCGACCTGTCCGGTGGCTCCGACGACGGCGACGTTCAATCCGCTCATGATTCTTTCCTTCTGTTAGGCGCATTCGCGCTGTCTTTTGGGACCCGGTTTTCCTTCATCTGCTGCACGCCGCGCGTGGAGAAAAAGGATTCAGTATGCGTTCAAGACTTGCGATCGGGTGGGGGTGGTGTCTTTCCAGGGCTGGCGGTTTTCCGGGGTGGGTAGGCTCTCAGGGCTGGTGGGCACTGAGGGGCGAGTCAGCGGCCGGTGCCGCCGTAGACAACTGCCTCCGTTTCACTCGAGTCGAGGCCGAAAGCCGAGTGCACGGCTTGGACGGCTCGATCGAGGTCGTCAAGCTTGGTGACAACGGAGATGCGAATCTCGGAAGTGGAGATCAGATCAATATTGATGCCCGCCGCTGACAGGGCGCTGAAGAGTCGGGCGGAAACTCCAGGGTTCGTTCGCATTCCCGTGCCGATGAGGGAGAGCTTGCCGATATTCGGGTTGTATCGCAGCTCCTCAAATCCGATCTCGTCTTGAGCGGCTTCAAGTGCATCAAGGGTGGCCTTCGCATCACCCTCGGGAAGGGTGAAGGTGATATTCGCCCTCGTCGGATCAGAGACCGGCACATTCTGCACGATCATGTCAATGTTCGCCCCGACCTCAGCGCAGATGGAGAAGACTCGGGCCGCGACACCGGGGCTGTTCGGGAGGTTCGTGACGGTAATCTTGTCCTGAGAACGGTCGTGCGCGATACCGGAGACGATGGGCTGCTCCATGTGCTGCTCCTTGGGGTCGAGGAGGGCTGCCGAAGGGACGAGGCCCTTGAGCTCGGGGTTTGCAGGATGGTCCGAGATCCAGGTGCCGTTCTTCTCTGAGAAGGACGAACGGACGTGGAGTGGAACGCCGTAGCGGCGTGCGAATTCAACAGCCCGAAGGTGCAAGATCTTCGCACCATGAGCGGCGAGCTCCAGGGTCTCTTCCTGCGTGATCGTGCGGAGGCGATGCGCCTTGGGAACGATGCGCGGGTCCGCGGAGAACAATCCGTCAACGTCGGTGTAGATCTCGCACACATCGGCACCGAGGGCGGCGGCCAGGGCGACGGCGGTCGTATCGGAGCCTCCGCGACCCAGGGTCGTGACATCCTCTCCTTCGGAGATGCCCTGGAAGCCTGCGACGATGGCGACCTGGCCTTCGCGGATGGTGCGGGCGATGCGTTCGGGCACCATACCGATGATCTGGGCCCGACCGTAGTTCGAGTTCGTTTTAATGCCCGCCTGGGCACCGGTGTAGGCCTGAGCGTCGACGCCAAGTTCATTAACGGCCATTGACAAGAGCGCCATGGAGATTCGCTCTCCTGCAGACAAGAGAATGTCCATTTCACGCTCGGGAGCCTTGGAGGTGATCTGGGCTGCCGTGTCGAGAAGGTCGTCTGTGGTATCACCCATCGCTGAAACGACGACGACGACCTGATGGCCGGCGTCATGGGTCTCGACGACGCGACGCGCGACGCGTTTCATCGCTTCCACATCGGCGACTGATGAGCCGCCGTACTTCTGCACGATCAGTGCCACGAGTCCCCATTCCTTCTGTGCGCCTTCACCATCTGCAGCGTCCACTGGCGTGAGCGCTCCAGGGGCACTCATGCTGCGAGCGCCGCGCCTCTTCATCCTAAGGAGGCCGTGGCCAATAGCGTTAAACGCCCGATATTCGGGCATCTGCGACATGTTTCTACTGTTTTCGCAGCTCTTCTTTCACCGCTCTTCGATCTGAAGTTCCACACAAACAGATCACATCTCGCAATTTGAGATCAAAATGATCGAAATATGTTCACGAAGCGAACACTCCTGTCCGCCCGTCCCTCGTCCTCGTTAGCGTCGAAGGCAGATGACCGATCAGCCGACCGGCCATTCCCAACACGTGGAGGCCTCCCATGAAGCGCACGTCCCTCATCGCAGCAACCGCGGTCGCTGCCGCCCTCGCCCTCGCGGGCTGCTCCGGCTCTGCCACTTCGACCGACGCGAACACCCCCGCTTCACCCGCCGGCGAGGCCTATTCAATCGGCATCACCCAGATCACAACCCACACCGCCCTCGACAGTGCCAGAGAAGGCTTTAAGAAAGCCTTCGAGGACGCGGGCATCCAGGTGAAGTACGACGAACAGAACGCTCAGGGCGACCAGGCGACCGCCACTTCGATTGCCTCGAAGTTCGCATCCTCCGACCTCGACCTCGTTCTCGCAATCGCGACCCCCTCCGCCCAGGCCGCCGCCCAGTCGATCACGAAGGTTCCGGTCCTCTTCACCGCAGTCACCGACCCCGTGTCCGCGCAACTCGTCAATTCCTTGGAAGCCCCCGGCTCGAATATCACCGGCACAACCGACATGAACCCGGTCGCCGACCAGATTTCCCTCGTCAAAGAGTTCGCACCCAAAGCGAAGACCCTCGGCGTCATCTACTCCTCGGGCGAAGTCAACTCCGAAGTGCAGGTTGAACTTGCGAAGGAAGCTGCCGCGAAAGACGGTCTCCAGATCGTCGAATCCGCAGTGACGAACTCCGCCGAAGTCCAGCAGGCCGCCCAAGATCTCGCCTCCAAAGTCGATGCGATCTACGTTCCGACCGATAACACCGTCGTCTCGGCCCTGGCCTCCGTCGTCCAAGCGGCCGAGGACGCGAAGATCCCCCTCATCGCCGGAGAAGCCAACTCGGTCGCGCAAGGGGCCCTCGCAACCTACGGAATCGACTACTCGAAGCTCGGATACCAAACCGGTGAAATGGCGATCAGGATCCTCAAGGAAGGAGCTGAGCCCGCAAGCCTCCCCGTCGAAGCGCAAAAGGACTACGAACTCACGGTCAACACGACGACTCTGAAGGCCCTCGGCCTGGAACTCCCCGCGTCCCTGAAGGACAGGGCAGTCACCATCGAGTGATCGGAGGGTCTATCGAGTTCCTCACTTCGCGCCCGTGATGGCTCGAGCCTGCGATGGCTCGCATCGTGATGAGTCGATCCGGTGATGGCTCGGACAGGACGCCTCCTCGGACCCGTGGCGGCTCGCGTCGGTGATGATGTCATCGTCTGGCTCGCGCCCGGTGATGACACCTTCCTCCGACCCGCACATCCCCTCCGGGGGCATGCAGCGCACCGGGGACACGCAGCGCGTCGGAACAAGGGGCACACCGGATACGTGCACCGCCCTGGACACAAGCATCGCCCCGGACCTGCGAACGCCAGCCCCGAACCTCGTCGCTCCCACCCGGAGGCGCAAACCACCCCGAAGCTCGTCCATCCCCGTCCCAGAGGTCTGCATCCCCAATCCGGGCCTCGCCGATCCGACCCTCCCTGCTCCCGCCCGAACCTCGCTGCTCCCACCCCGGGCGCACACATCCCCAGCCACAACACAAGCACACCCACCCAAAAGGAAACACTGTGCTCACAGCTCTCGACCTCGGCCTGATTTACGGCCTCATGGCACTCGGCGTGTACCTCACCTTCCGAGTCCTCGACATCGCCGACCTCACCGTCGACTCATCCTTCACGACCGGCGCGGCGGTCGCAGCCGTGATGATCACCGCCGGGCAGAACCCCTGGCTCGCCACCCTCGGTGGCTTCCTCGCGGGCTGTGTGGCGGGAACGGTCACCGGCGTCCTCCACGTGAACGCGGGCATCCACCCCCTACTCGCCGGCATCCTCACCCAGATCGGCCTCTATTCCATCAACCTGCGCATCCTCGGCAAAGCGAACGTGCCCCTGCTCCGCGGCGTCGAAACCCTGTTGACGCCCTTGCGTGACAAGGGCCTGCTCGGCTCCTGGATCTCAATCCTCATCTTCGCCGCCCTCATCGCAATCGTCACGACCCTGTTCAACTGGTTCCTCTCGACCCAGATCGGCCTGGGGATGCGTTCCACGGGAGACAACGAAGGCATGGCCCGCGCCCAGGGAGTATCGACTGGAACGATGAAGATCATCGGCCTCGCCCTCTCGAATGGCCTGGTCGCGAGCTCCGGGGCGATCATCGCCCAATACCAGGGCTACGCGGATATCTCGATGGGTATCGGCTTGATCGTCGCGGGCCTCGCCTCGGTCATCATCGGCACTGCCCTCATCGGCTCGCAGGGGGTGTGGGTCACCTCCCTCTTCGTCGTCATCGGGTCGATCGTGTACCGCGTCATCATCCAACTCGCGCTCGGCGTCGAGTTCCTTGAGGCGAACGACATGAAACTCATCTCCGCGATCATCGTCTTCGCAGCCCTCATGATTCCCCGGATCGGCGTCTTCTCGAAGATCCGCGAGCGCCGCCGCAACCGCAGCCTCGTCCCAGAGCCGGATATCACGCACACGCCCGAAGAACGCGACAACGAAAAGGTGGTGTTCTGATGCTGGACATCGAGGCCGTAACGAAAACCTTCTTCCGCAGGACCGTCAATGAACGAGTCGCTTTGAGCGACATCTCCTTGCACCTCGACCCCGGGGACTTCGTCACGATCATCGGCTCGAATGGCGCAGGAAAGTCGACGCTGCTCAACATTGTGTCCGGCCGCTATCAGGCCGATGTCGGACGCGTGACGATCGAGGGCGAGGACGTGACGAAACTGCCCGACTACAAGGTCGCGAAATACGTGTCCAGGGTCTTCCAGGACCCGATGGCAGGCACCGCCCCACATCTGTCGATCGAGGAGAACCTCGCGCTCGCATGGTCACGAGGCAGGGGGCGCACACTCGGGCCCGCACTCACCCAGAAGAAGCGTCAGATGTTCCGCGATGTCCTCGCACCCCTCGAGCAGGGCTTGGAGAACCGACTGCACGCGAAGGTCGGTCTGCTCTCAGGCGGTCAGCGTCAGGCCCTCTCCCTCACGATGGCGACTTTTTCGAAACCGAAGGTGCTGCTCCTCGACGAACACACCGCAGCCCTTGATCCGAAGCGCGCCGCACTCATCACGCAGATCACCCGCGAGGCCGTTGAGCGCCAGCACCTCACCACCCTCATGGTCACGCACAATATGGAACAGGCCCTGTCCATGGGTAACCGGCTCATCATGATGCACGAGGGGCGGATCATCTTCGAGTTGGCCGGCGAGGAGAAGAAGAGGGCGACGGTCACTTCTCTGCTCGCTGAGTTCGACAAGCTCCGTGGGAAGGAGGAGCAGGGTCTGTCGGACAGGATGCTGCTCGCCTGAGCCTCTGTACACGCCTCAGCCCCTGTGCTCGCCTCAGCCCCTGTGCTCGCCTTGTTGCCCGGGGTGCGGACCCCCTTCGATGCGTGTACTCGCATTGACACAAAACGCACACCATCTTCACGAGGTGCAGAACCTGGGAACGGGATTTTACAAGAGGTACGCGCGGAGGTACGCGTAGAACGGGGCACGACCACGGGTTCTTGCAAGAGGCGCGCGTAGAACGAGGCACGAGCGCGGGTTCTTGCAAGAGGCGAGCGGCGTGCGGGGTCTGAATCCAGCTCATTTCAGGAGGTGCGGGGCTGGGCGTTGTGCGAGACAACTCGGGGGACGCGAGAGCGGAGCCTTATGCGAGGAGGTGCAGGGGAGCTTCGAGGCTCGCGGGCCGACTACGACCCTGGCAGGCTTGTGCACGCACAAGTCTCTTCTCCCCCGCACTCGTTCGTTTTCTAGGGGCAGGGCCACAAATGCCCACGGGGCCACGTAGGGTAATCCAGTGACCACTGCACTGTATCGCCGCTACCGTCCTGACACCTTCGCCGATGTCATCGGCCAGGATCACGTGACCGGGCCGCTTCGTGCTGCTCTGCGCGCGAATAAGGTGACACACGCCTATCTCTTCTCCGGGCCTCGAGGCTGTGGGAAAACGACCTCGGCCCGCATCCTTGCGCGTTGTTTGAACTGCGCGAAGGGCCCGACGGACACTCCTTGTGGTTCTTGCGATTCCTGCCGTGAGTTGGCAACAGGTGGCGCGGGCTCACTCGACGTGGTCGAGATCGACGCGGCCTCGCATGGCGGTGTCGATGATGCCCGTGAGCTGCGCGAGAAAGCGACTTTCGCTCCGGTGCGCGATAAGTACAAGATCTTCATCATCGATGAGGCCCATATGGTGACGAACCAGGGCTTCAATGCTTTGCTCAAGCTGGTGGAAGAACCTCCCGAGCACGTGAAATTCGTCTTCGCGACGACCGAACCCGAGCGAGTGATCGGCACGATCCGTTCACGCACCCACCACTACCCCTTCCGTTTGGTCCCTCCGGATGTTCTGGGCCCCTACCTGCACAAACTCGCCCAGGAAGAGCATGTGCACATCGCTCAGGGCGTTCTACCGATGGTGATGCGCAGCGGCGGAGGCTCCGTTCGCGACACTCTTTCCGTGTTAGACCAGCTCATGGCGGGTTCTATCGACAATGAGCTCTCCTATGAGACCGCTGTCGCTCTCCTCGGCTACACGGATACCGCCCTTTTGGACGACTCTATTGACGCCCTCGCCAGCGGGAATGGGGCCGACGCATATCGCGTGATCGAAAGAATGGTCGAGTCCGGTCATGATCCACGCCGTTTCATCGAGGACCTCCTGCAGAGGCTGCGCGATCTTCTCATCATTGCGATCGCAGGGGAGAAGGCCGGGGACGTGCTCTCGGATGTGCCCGCAGACCAGTTCGAGCGCATGTGCCGCCAGGGGGCGAATTGGGGGGCGCATGGCCTGTCTCGGGCCGCCGATCTCGCCGATGAGGCATTGCGCCAAATGGTTGGCGCAACCTCACCGAGACTCCAACTCGAACTCCTCATCGGCCGTATCCTCCTTCCCCCGGCCCCTCCGAGCGTCCAATCTCTCGAGGAGGCCGCCGACCTGGCCCCTTCAGCTGATGGGTCTCAAGAGGAGGCGCCTCAGGGGCGCTTCGGAGCTCGTGAAGCCCGGGAGGCACTGGAACGCTCACGGCGCAGTCGCGCGAGTGAGCGCGAGGGCATAAGTGAGCGCAGTGCTGCAGGTGAGCCTCATGCTGTTCGCGAGCGCGAAGGCGCGGCTCAGCACGCCAGCCCTGCCGCCCTTGGCAGTCCAAGCCAAGAGAGTGGACGTGCCGCTCCAGCAAGCAGTTCCGCCGCTGCAACACACTGGCCGGAGGCAGCTGTCCCCGGCGCAAGCGCTGTTCCCGGCGCATCTGGCACTCCCGACGCAAGCAGGGGCCCGGGCGCGCATGGGATTACTGGCGCAAGCGCTGCTGCCGGCGCGCCCGATGTTCCCTCCTGGCTTCCTGCGAACGAGTCTCTCTCGGATAGCGCGAATAGCGACTGGCCCGAGGTCGCAGCCCCTGCCAGCGATGCTCAGACTCATACTCACAACCCGAACGAAACCACGGCTCACCCGTCCCGTGCTCGCTCCGCTCAAGAACCCGAGCAGTCGGCACCCGCCCCGCAAAGGCCCGAACACCCGGCACCCGCCCCACAAAGGCCCGAACAGTCGGCACCCGCACCGCAAACCCAGGGCCCTAATACCTCGCCCCCCACAGGCTTCGATCAAGAGAACACCCCCTCGCAAGCAAGCGCACCCCTTGAGGTAGCGCCGGGAACGACTCCTGCTTACAGCGACCAGGGAGCGGACACGATCCGTGAACGCTGGGATGAGGTCCTCTCACGCCTCGGGTCCATCAGCAGATTCGTGGGAACCCTTGTCTCCGAGAATGCTCAGCTCGGCCCCGTGCACGGCTCCGAGCTCGTTCTGCTCTTTCAACATGCGGGCTTCGTCTCGCAGTTCTCTCGCGAGGACCGCGTAATGGCTCTTTCGGACGCCATTTTTGAGGTTACTGGGATACGTGTGACGGTAAGCGCCCAAACCTGGCAAGTCGGCACTGAGCCCGCAATCGCCTCATCCTCCACACATGCTTCCGCTGTCCCTTCCTCACCCGCTTCCGATCACGCCTCCCAAAGAGACGCTGTCGAGCGAGCACCCCAGGATCAGACCTCTGCGCGCGCGATCCAGGAGAAGGCTTCAGCGCGCGGAACTCAGGAACAGACTTCTGCGCCTGCACCCCAGGGACAGAGCGGCTGGGTTTCGGAGCCGCCCCCTTTTGAGCCTGATGAGGCTCCCGTCGCTGAAGGTGATCGGACCCCCACCGCCCCCTATCCCCTTGATGCCGGAGAAGACTCACCCCAAGACGACACCACTAAGCGCCTTCATAGCCCCGCCCCCGAATCCGTCCCGGAACCTGCCGAGTCTGGCTTTGCACCCCCCTGCGACGTTGAGACGAGGGATCCCCGGATTGCGGCTCCTCAGGCCGCCTCTCCCGATCCTGCTCAGATCAGCGCTTCTTTCACAGAGCCCCCTGCCTCGGACTCTCCTGCTGTGGAATCCGCCGTCTCAAGCTCCCCCATCTCGGAGCCTTCCGCTGCGAGCTCCCCAGCTTCGGATTCCCCCGCCTCGGGGCCTTCCAGCTCGGTCTCCCCTGCCTCGACGCACCATTCCCCCGCGGCCACGCCTGCGACCTCTAAGGCTCACGTCGGCTACACGAATGGCCCGAAGCGGAGAGCCATCTCGGTCTTCACCTACGATGAGCCCGCCCCGGACAACACTCCGACCGCCTTCGATTCCGCTTCGGCCGCCTTTGATTCCGCTTCGACGCCCTCACCTGAGGAACAGTCCCAGGAACACGTATCAACGCCAGATTCCCCAGCAGCCTCATATTCCGCGCCCATGACGGAATCTGAAGCGGATGCCTGGGGCCCTGTTGCTGTGCCTGGTGGCAGCACAACTCAAGACGATTCGGGGTGGACCCCAGACACCTCAGCACCCTGGAGCCCCGATCCTGCCACACCCTGGGGCTCCGAACCGTCCGCCCCCGGTGCCCCCGGGGCCCCCGACGCCCCCGGATCCAGGCCCCCCGAATCCTCCGTTCCCGGGGCCCCCGGACCCTCGACCCCCGAACCTTCTACACCCTGGACCCCCGACGCCCCCGAACCCTCCACTTCGTGGGAGCTCAATAAGGAAGCTCCATCTACCTGGGGTCCCGGACCTTCGACACCCTGGGAGCCGCACTCTTCCCCCGCAGAAGCTTCCATGTCCGGATGGAGCGAATCCCACACCACACCCACCGGCGTTTCCTTCGATGACTCCCCCTCGACCTCGGCAGACTTCCCCTCGACCTCGACAAGCAGCTTCGACAACACCTCAGGTCCCCGCCCATCCGAAGCATCGCCGCAAGCCCCGATCTCGTCACCCGCATTCGACGATTCGCCCTCACTGGATGATGAGGACGTGGAAGTGAGTACGCATTTCGGTGTGCCCGCAGTCCTCGATATCCTCGGGGGCACAGTCATCGAGGAGATCTACGACGAGGGGAGCCGCTGAACCGTGTACGAAGGAGCTCTTCAAGATCTCATCGACGAGTTTGGACGCCTACCCGGCATCGGCCCGAAGTCCGCGCAGCGCATGGCGATGCACGTTCTCGATTCTGAACCGGACGAAGTCGTTCGACTCGTCGACGCGATCCAAGCGGTTCGCAAACGCGTGCACCACTGTGAGATCTGCGGAAACCTCACCGAGGAAGAAGCCTGCTCAATCTGCCGAGACTCCCGGCGTGATCCGACAACGCTGTGCGTCGTCCAAGAACCGAAAGACATCCAGGCGATCGAAGGCTCACGAGTATTCCACGGGCGCTACCACGTGCTCGGCGGAGTCATCGATCCGATTCACGGCATCGGCCCCGATCAGCTCCGCATCCGCCAGCTCCTCACCCGCCTGCAGGACGATCGCATCACCGAAGTCATCATTGCGACCAACCCGAACGTCGAGGGCGAAGCCACCGCAGCATACTTGGCGCGTACTCTCGCCACGATCGGCATTACGACCTCGAGACTCGCGATGGGTCTGCCAATGGGCGGAGACTTGGAGTACGCCGACTCGATCACCCTGGGGCGCGCCCTCGAAGGACGCCGCTCCATGGCCTAAGAGCGTCACAAACACAGCTTTTGTCGCTATCCCCGCCAATATCGCTCAGGCCCTGTGGAAGCCGCACAGCCGGTAGTCCTCACTCTGTGGAAGCCGCACAACCGCTATCCTCCACATCCCCTTCAGGGCAAGCCAGCGAGTATCCTTCAGCCCCTGTGGAGGCCAGTCACAAGGAGCTCACCACAAGCGACGCCACCGCGCCTCCTCGCGAAGCGAGCCCTAAGCCTCATTAGTGCGGCACACAGGCCGCGTAGAATCCTCCCGCCCCCAATAGCCCCAGTAACACGCCCGAGAATGCCATGCATTCTCGCGGTGTCCCTGTTCAACGACCCCAATTGCGCTTTCGGCAAGGCTTAGGGGTGACTGGCAACACCGAAATCATGTTGAGGGCCCTTCGAAGGGGCACTCAGCCGCATTCCAGCACCCCAATTGCCCTTTCGACGCGGCTTGGGGGTGACTGGCAGCACCGAAATCATGTTTGGGGTCCTTCGAAGCGGTATCGAGCGGCATTCCACTACCCCAATTGTGCTTTCGGCAAGGCTTAGGGGTGACTGGCAACACCGAAATCATGTTGAGGGGCATCCAAACGAGAATTGAAAGGTGCTCAGCCACCCTGTTTGCCCTTTCGGCAAGACTTAGGGGTACTCGATAGTACCGAGATCATATTGAGGGTCCTTCGAGGGGTCTTCAGTGGTCTTGGGGTGCTGCCGGTCAAGAACCCGGACACCTCCTCGCCCGCGGGCAAGCTCAGTTCCCATCCATCACGAGGAGCAAAGACGGGCGAACACCTCCTCGCCAGCGGCTAAGCCACTCCCCCTCCTAAAACCCAAGCAGGGTTACCGACACGCCCGAGGACGCCGCACAGTCTGGCCAGGATCCGGGTATCCCCCGCATTAGCCCAAGGCTCAAGTCATCGCCCCAAGGCCCGAATCAACCGTCGAAGGCCCAAGTCAACTGCCCAAGGCTCGAGCGCGGGAAGCAAAAAACCCCGGGATCTTCACGATCCCGGGGTTTATTCCGCGGAGACGAGGGGATTCGAACCCCTGAATCGCGCAACACGATTAACTCCTTAGCAGGGAGCCCCTTTCGGCCGCTCAGGCACGTCTCCAGTACCGACAAGCCTAAAGCATGAACCCCGAGCGTTGAAATCGTGGACCCCAACACCACACAGGGCTCAGCCGGAGCCTGGCTCGAAGAGCAAGAGCTCCCGACGAAATCGGCCTGGCGGAGGGCGAGGGATTCGAACCCCCGGTGCCATTGCTGACACAGCGGTTTTCAAGACCGCCACCTTCGGCCACTCGGTCAGCCCTCCAGACTCGTTGATCTTACCCGACTGACACCACTCAGGCAGAGCACCGTCCGTTGTGTCTGTCACGACAGACGGCACTCACACGCCGCACTCAGCTACAAGCACCCGCCACGCCCAGTTATCAGCTTGAAGAAAACTCGCGTCGCACCACATCTCACACCTGAGGAAAACCCTGGTCGTGCTTTCGTCCTCGGGATTCTCGGCACCACAGCGCGCACCCACAGAAGAAGCCGCACCGAACCTCGTACGCAGGAAGAGTCCACAGCGAACTTCACACGTGGGGCAAGTCGAAGCTCCTACACGGGAAAGACCCGCACCGCGCCTCGTAGCTCGCTCAGAACCTCACTGAAGAGAAGAGGCAGGGCAGAGAATCAGTGGCGACGGAAGAAATTGTTCCACGACTTCTTGTCCGAGGGCGCTTCCTTCGGCTTATCGAGCAGGTCTCGCGACAGCGCCGAAGCATAGGGTGGCCACAGGGGCACCCGCACGGCGAGCGTCGTCTGGATGGAGTGGTAAACATCCCAGGGCGAGCACTTCAGAGTTGCATACCTCTTGTTATTCGCGTCGAGACTGCGCAGCCACCGGCCGGGCTTGAGAATCAAGTAGTCGTTCACATAGTCGAGGAAGGAACGGTAGCAGTGCTCGAAATGTTCGATTTCGCCGGGTGTGGCACCATCGTCAAGCATCGCACGACGGATTGCGACGGTCGCACAGATTCCCTCGCACACGACCCACTGCTGGTGTTCGTCCTCGCCCGTGACAGGGCTACCTTCAAAGTCGACCGAAGTTGCAAAACCGGGTTCCCCATTGTTACGGCGCCACCCATCGACGCGAGCCCGCTCAAACAGGTTGACAGCGCACTCCATGAGGTAATCGGGCTGGGGTCGGCCGAGTGAACGTAAAGCGGCGCGCAGCTGCAGCATGATGCGCGTCCACTGCATGGCGTGCCCGGTCACGTACCCGTGGTAGATGCGTCGACCGTCCACGTACCCTTCGGGTTCTTCGCCTAGGGGCTTCCAATTCTCGTCGTAGTATTCGGGAAGGCGAGAGCTCTTTTCAGCGGCGACCTTATTCGCGAAGGCTGCCATCTGCTCGGCCCGGTCGATCCACACTGGGTCGGTCGTCGCCTCCGCTGCCGCCAGATATGCCTCGGCCGTGTGCAAAAGGGTCCCCAGAGTGCGCCGAGGCAGCGCATGAGTGAAGGCCTCATCGTATTGGTCGCGCACGAGCCCATTCGGCTCGATCCAGTGCCGCTCCTGATCGTGAAGGGCGTCGTTGAGGAGTTCGTAGGCTCCCTGACGGTTCGCGACCGTCGCCGCAGCGAGGCCGAGGATCACATAAGCATTGTGGTACTGGGACTTCGAGCGACCCTCCTCATCCCAGGGGATGCCGTGACCGTCCTCGTCCGGCTCGGGTTTGATGGAAATCCACAAGCCCCCATTGACCGGGTCTTTGAAGTAGGTGCCGATGCTCTTGAGCGCATGGTCCGCGTAGCGCCGTGTTCCGGGCAGCCCCATGAGGACGCCGAGGGAGAAGACGTAGAGCATGCGCCCGGTGACGGCGAGGTCGATGCCTCGTTCAGGATCCGGTTCGCCCTCTTCGGTGAGATGAGCGAAACCCGTGGGGACGATCGCTCCTTCTGCTTCGGCGATCAGCGCCTGCATCTGCGTCGATAGCCATCTGTTGTGCTCAACGGAGTCAAACCACCCCACGAGAGCCTCCTTCGCATCATCATCGTTGCACCGTGAGTGACCGGCCTAACACAGCGTAGCGGCATATTTCGCCATCTCATATGACCATTGGCCAAGATCATCGCCTCGATGACTCCAAAGAGAACGAGGGGAGCGGAAGGAGAGTCTGCGAAGGGACAGGAGACGAGGACGGGCCGCCCCCGAGGAGGACGGTGCACGGAAGGAGAGTCTGCGAAGGGACAGTCAGAGCAGAACAGGAGACGAGGCCGAGGCCGCGCCCAAGAAAGACGGGAGACGAGGACGGCGGCGCGGAGGTAGCGCCCGAGAACGACGCGCCACTGACACCACACCCGAAAAGGCCGCGCAGTGGACACCAAACCCGAGAAAGCCGAGCCAAGCACACCCAGCCGAAGAAATGCCGAATCAAGGACGAGGAGTCAAACGAAAAACGGGCCCGCTTCGCGAACACGGAGCCATTGCTTCACAAGAGCTAAGCCGGACTTCGAGAATCCCTTCCGCGAGCGCACCCAAAGTGAAACACTGTGGGCATGCATGAGAGAGCTGGCACACTTGCCCTTCCCGAAGACCTCATCAACGTCGAAGAGGTCCTGTCCGCCTATTACGACATCGAACCCGACCCGAGCATTATCGACCAGCGTGTGTCCTTCGGAACTTCCGGACACCGCGGATCCTCGCTCGACGGCAAGTTCAACGAAGCACACATCGTCGCGATCACCGCAGCGATCGTCGAGTACCGAGCGAGCCAGGGCATTGATGGCCCGCTCTTCATCGGCCGTGACACCCACGCACTGTCCGAGCCCGCCTGGCGCACCGCCCTCGAGGTTCTTGCTGCTGCGGGAGTGAGTGTGAAGATCGACTCGCACTCCTCCTACACCCCGACCCCCGCCGTGTCCGTGGCGATCCTCGGCGCAAATGGAGCCCCGCAGGCGCTGCGAACCTCCGGGCCTGGTCTCGCCGACGGTATCGTCGTCACCCCCTCGCACAATCCCCCACGCGACGGCGGCTTCAAGTACAACCCGCCTCACGGCGGACCTGCCGACACGGACGCGACCGGATGGATCGCGAACCGCGCCAACGAGATCCTCGAGGAGGGCTGGCGCAAGATCCCGCGCATCATCGGCGCGCCGCTCTTCGAAGACGAGCACTTGGAGAAGTTCGACTACCTCACCTACTACGTCGATCAGCTTGACCAGGTCATCGACATAGATGCGATTCGCGAGGCCGGGGTCCGCATCGGCGCAGACCCCCTCGGTGGAGCCTCCGTCGACTATTGGGCGGCGATCGCGGAACGCTACGGCCTCGAACTCACGGTCGTGAACCCCGTTGTGGATCCGGCCTGGCCTTTCATGACGCTCGACTGGGACGGCAAGATCCGCATGGACTGCTCTTCCCCGAACGCCATGGCTTCCCTGCGTCGCGCCATGACACCGGACGAGAACGGCAACACCCCCTACGACATCGCGACCGGCAACGACGCCGACTCGGATCGTCACGGGATCGTGACGCCCGACGGTCTCATGAACCCGAACCACTACCTCGCGGTCGCGATCGACTACCTGTTCCAGCATCGCCCGGGATGGAAGGAGGATGCTGCGGTCGGCAAGACCCTCGTCTCCTCCGCCCTCATCGACCGCGTTGTCGCCTCAATGGGCCGCAAGCTCATCGAGGTCCCCGTTGGCTTCAAGTATTTCGTTCCCGGTCTGCTCGACGGCTCCGTCGGTTTCGGCGGCGAAGAATCCGCCGGAGCCTCCTTCCTACGTAAGGACGGCACCGTGTGGTCGACGGACAAGGACGGCATCATCCTGGCGCTGCTCGCCTCGGAGATCCTCGCGGTCACCGGCAAAACCCCCTCGCAGTTGCACGCTGAACTGGTTGAGCGTTTCGGCGCCTCCGCTTATGCGCGCATCGACGCCCCCGCGAACCGCGAGCAGAAGGCGAAGCTCGCCGCCCTCTCACCCGAGGACGTGACCGCGACTGAGCTCGCGGGGGAGCCGATCACTGCTCGCCTGGTCCGCGCGCCTGGGAATGACGCTGCGATCGGCGGCTTGAAGGTCACGACCGAGAATGCGTGGTTCGCTGCACGCCCCTCGGGCACCGAGGACGTGTACAAGATCTACGCCGAGTCCTTCAAAGGCGCCGAGCACCTCGCCGAAGTCCAGGAGGAAGCGAAGAAGGTCGTCTCCGACGCCTTCGGCTAAGACACACTGATCTGGGGTGTCACCCCGATTTTTGGCCCCCGTCCTCGTCCCGCTCGACGAGGACGGGGCCAAGTCTTTGAGCATCGACATTCACGCGGAGCGGAGGGGATTTCTCTTCCATGCCCATGGAAATACGCTTATTCACCGATGAGGGCGTAGCGGCAGCTCGGGATCTGTAGTTCTGGAAGGTGTGGCGCGCGAGTTTAAGCAGAGCAGTAATGGTCACCCTCGAACCGCTCGCGTCTGAGTTCATGGCGCCCGAGTTTAAGGAGGGCTGTGATGACTGGAAGGCGGTCTTTGTCGTGCCCCGATGGTAAGTATCCCTTCGAGGGTTACGTGGGCGTGTTAGATTCGAAACGTGATTGAACTGGATTACGCGTTCCTGGCTGATTACGCTGCGATTCAGGAATCAAAGCTGACCGCAGTAGGAGCGAGCTTCACTCGCATGGTAGTGCGCGAGATACCCAGTCAAATCATGCTCAGTGTTGCCGGTCGAGTTCGGGTATCGACGGATATTGATGAACTCAATCTCGCCATCAGGGCCACAGTTCCGCAGCAGAGCTATCAGTTGGATGGAACCTTGAGGATTTCCGACCTGAAGAACTTACCCGAGTATGGAGAAGGCAAACGCGGAGCAATGTTTGCACTACAGTTCAGTCTTCCCCTCATGGAATTAGGAACCTACGTGATTGAGGTTGACATCCTCGAGACTGAGGGAGTGGACCGCGTCCTCAAGTTTGAGGCCGTTTCTCTCTAAACGCCCATGCCTCGGATTAAACGCATCAGCTATCACGGTCGTCGAAGAGCGGCCGAACGGCAGATCAGCGAGCAAGAACTCCTTGAGGTTCTGAACGACTACTCCTTGTCGAGACCGGCAGCTAATGGCGACAGAATGCTCTTCGAGGGGTATGTACATGCTGACGGAAGCCGAGTGTGCGTCGTTGTATCCTGGCCCCCGGACGAGACTGACGGCGTCGTAGTGGTCACTTGCTGGCGAAAATGACTTTCTCAGACACTAGGGTGGAGGGCATGAACGCACAGACGATCAAGGTCGAGCTGGATTGGACGGCGCGAGCGTGCTACATCCGTCTGTCGGATGCGACCGTCGCACGCACAGAACCCTTTGACGACGATATGTGTCTGTTCGTTGATCTGGATGATATGGACGAGGTTGTCGGAATTGAGATTCTCGACCTGGATCGAGATATTCCGCTGAGTGACTTGTGTCGACAGTTTCATATCCGTGAGAAGAGAGCGGCGATGATCGCTCACCTTTTGCCTAGCGTCACCAAGACTCCTCTGTTCACCGTCGTGGCAGACCCGGTGATTGGCCACGGTCAGACCATCACCATGCAGAAGAACACCTCCCGGCTTGCACAGCATTAGTGCGACAGTCCGCCGAGGGCAGTCTCGGAGGCCACAGGGATCGCGGATCCTGCGATCACGTCACCTCCGATGATGAGGGTGGTCGCGTACCGCACAGCAAGTACTACATGGAGACTTCTGCACAGGGACACACCACCTAACCCTCGTTACCACTAAAGACTGCGCCAACACCGTCATAGCCAACAGCAGCTCGTTTTGAGCGGCTCCACGGTCACCAACTGAGGATCGGTAGAGTCTCGACAAGGCGGGGAGGCGCTCGAGCTCGGCCGAGCTTTGGGTGCGCGATCTGACACAAACGAGTGCGGTCCTCGCGCTTGCTCGTCGATAGGATCTACGGGTGCTCGGCCCCTATCTCGACGTCTTGAAACTCAACGGCTCTTGGAAGTTCTCCCTCGCCGGACTGATCCTGCGCCTACCGATGTCGATGACCTCCATCTCTATCGTCCTGCTCATCAAAGCAAGCTACGGGAACTACTCTCTCGCGGGCCTCATGGCAGCCCTCAACGTCATCGCGACTGCACTCTGCGCTCCCATCATCGCCCGCTACGTCGATCGTTTGGGCCAGCGCAAGGTCATGGGTCCGCTCCTCACAATCGAGGTCGCGGCGAACGTCGCTTTCCTCCTTGCGGCGATCATGCACGCCTCCCCCGTCCTCGTAGCTCTCATCACTGTTATTGCGGGCGCAACGTGGGGAGCTCCTGGAGCCTTCGTGCGAGCCCGATGGACGAACGCACTGAAAGACCAGCCCAAAGGCCTGACGACCGCCTTCGCTCTCGAGTCCGCCATTGACGAGTTCGTCTATATCCTCGGCCCTGTCCTTTCAACGGTCCTCGGTACCCTCTTCCACCCCGGTGTCGGCCTCGTCCTCATCTGCCTATTCCTCGGGATCGGAGGATTCTGGTTCTTCTCGCAGAGCGCATCCGAACCCGCTCCCCGCCCCAAAGCCGAAGGAGAGCGTCGCCAGTCGGTTCTACGTAATCCCGCTGTGGTCGTCATGGTCCTCACCTACATCGCAATGGGATCCATGTTCGGTGCGAACGATGTCGCTGTCGTCGCTTTCGCCGCCGCCCTCGGCGTCCCCTCCATGTCGGGCGTTCTCCTCGCATTTTTCTCCATCGGGTCACTGCTCGCGGGCCTGTGGTACGGCTCGCGCAGGTGGACGCAGCCACTGTGGAGTCTCTTCGCCTTCGGCGTCGTGCTTCTGGCGATCGGCACCTCGACCTATCTCTTGGCCCATTCGATTCCCGTCATGGCGCTCGTCATGACCCTGACGGGGATCACCTGCGCGCCGACAATGACGAATGTCAACACTGTGATCGCGAGGATCGTCGCACCCGAGCGCCTCACTGAGGGCCTGACCTGGGTTGGTACCTCTCTCAATATTGGCTTGTCCCTCGGCTCGGCCATGGCGGGCCCTGTGATTGATGCCGGTGGGGCCCGCTCCGGCTACTTCGTCATGGTGGGCGCAGCTTGGGTGATGGTTGCGATCATGGTCCTCGGTCTTCCTTCCCTGCGTCGGGCGACCACCTCGCTGCACCCCAGGATTGAAGAATAAGGCCCGTGTATGACGGGCCCCGTCTTCTCTTCATCGCAAATTCGGGCAGAATAGGCATGTCCTGCTAGGAGGCCCATGTTCGCCAGACCGCTCATTGACGATGAGTCACCGTCCCTGCTTCTCACCCTGAGTTCGTCGTTTGGGGAAGCGGGTTCGAAAGCGCTTTCCAGATTCCTGGGTGAGTGGGGTTTTCATCCGGGGATCGTTGGTTTCGGCGGACACGGCTCCACACGCCGCGCGCGCGTCCTCGGCCGCGTCATCATGGAGCGCTCCGGTGATGAGCGCTCCTGGCTGGCCCAGCGGCGCGGGTGGCGTCAGTTCTTTGACGCTCAGGTCCCTCGCCAGCCCGTCCTCGTCACCGTTGGGGATCAGAAGCGCATTGCCTTCGCAGATCGGGGTGGTTATATCGACCTGTCCGTTTCGGGACACGGTCTTGCGGCGGGGTGGCACAGCGCGTGGATGCAGGTTCTTCACGAGGGCGATGTGCGCGCTGCTGGTCTTCACGAGGGCGATGCCCTCTACTCGGCCCCCACGAAGAAGCGGCTCGTAAAGGAGCGCCCCCTAGAAGAGCCTCTCCCCGGCGAGAAGGTCCCAGATGGGGTCTTCGCGCTTGAGCCTTGCTTGGGTGAGCCCCTCCCTGGCGAGATCTGGCCGGACAAGGCCTGCACTCCTGGACCTCGCGCGGACAAGCCCTGCCCGCATGAGCCCTGTGACTATCAGTCCCCTGCGACTCATCGTGTCGGCAGGGTGCGCGCGGGGACACCAGTGTCCGTCGCGCTGCGCATTGTCGGCGACGAGGAACGGATCGGTGTCGTCTCAGACATTGACGACACCGTCATGGTGACAATGCTGCCGCGTCCCCTCGTCGCAGCGAAACACTCCTTCGTCGACCGCGTCTCCGCGCGCGAAGCCGTGCCCGGAATGGCGAACTTTCTTCGCTGCCTCGCCCGGAGGGGAGCTCGCGGACGCGCTGTAGCCACTGAACATGCGCCTGCCTTCGGTGCTCCCATCATCTACCTGTCGACCGGAGCGTGGAATGTCGTGCCCACCCTGCGCGATTTCCTGCAACGCCTCGGCTACCCGCGCGGCGGATTCCTCATGACGGATTTTGGACCATCGAACACCGGTTGGTTCCGTTCTGGCCCCGAGCATAAGCGGCGTGAATTGCGTCGGCTCGCCCGTATGTTCCCGACAATGAAGTGGTTCCTCGTGGGCGATGATGGGCAGCACGACCCTGAAATCTATGCCGAGTTCGCCCGCGAGTTCCCACTCAATGTTGCGGGGATCGCGATTCGTTCGCTTTCCGAGATCGAACAGTTCCTTTCGCACGGCACCTTTGAGGCTCTTGTTCCCGATGCCCTATGGACCGTTCCTCACAGGATTCCGGTGTGGTTCGGTTCAGATGGGGACGCCCTCGTCAAGGAGATCCACGAGGGCGGGATCTCCCGGAATGAGAGGCCCTGAAATGAAGGGTGCCGGGCTGAAGGCTGCACGGTAAAGGACTGCTCGAAGGGGACTCCTCGGCTCGAAAGAGGCGCTTCTCGAAGGGGATCTTTCGGATTGAAGGAGGCACTGCTCAAAGGTGCTCCTCGAAGGGGGCTCCTCGAAAGCGATTCCCCGGCGCCCATGCTCTGCTTTCCCCGCTGTGGTGTTTCCCCTGCCTTGCTTCCCCTGCCCCGTTTTCTGCGGACCCTGACTACCGATCCTTTGTGCACCGGCAACGGGGATGCTTCTTCTGCTCCGTTTTCTGAGGGCCCTGACAATGAGGAAGCGTTATTGGGGAACCTTGTTCTTAGAGACCCCTTTTTGAGGACACCGGTTCTTAGGGACCCCGGTTCTTCTGAGAACACTTCTCCACCCCAGGGGAACGCTTTTTCTCCGCCTGCTGACGCCTCATGGGAGGACACAGAATCTGCAGCTTGCCCCCGTGAATACCTCCTGAGCTGACATGGACTCTGCCTCCTGCCCCAGTGAACACCTCGTCGGTGGACATGGAATTAGGGCCCTGCCCCTAGTGATGCCTCGTTGGCCGACATGGACACTGCAGCCTGACCCGGTGAACGCCTCGTCTCCAGCACGGGAAGAGCTCTGTCTCACCCTGGGAACGCCCCCGTGCCGCGTGTTCTCCTCCAACACTCCCCACAGAACAGCTCGACCCTATTCAGATCTCCAAGCAGCCAGGGGAGCTCAAAGACACGAACTTCCCTCAGGTGTTCCTCCGGCAAGTTCACAGCTCAAAGCCGCAAGCAGCCCGATCCCCTGCCGTGGTTTTCAACTCGCAGTTCGAACTTCAGTTCTCCGATTGCGAATCGGCGTCCGACTGTCCTTCCACAGAACCTGATTGCGCAGCCGCCTGCTCGGCCTTCTTCAGACTCTCCTCCGAAAGGGGAAGACACCCCGAAGGCCCCTTCAAGGGGTCCTTCGATTCTGCGATACGGCCAACCTCATCGGAAACGGAGGAAGAATCGTAGAAAGTCCCCAAGAGGACCGTCACCGTCTTATCAGTCGACTCACTGAGAACGACCTTCGACTTCGGGAAGAAACGAGCAACCGTATACGCCTCATCCACTGCGGCCGGGCCAACGTCGATCTGCACCACTCCAGCGTATTCAGGGCTGGCATTGCTCGGCTCGAGAGGCTCATAACCGGCATTGACGAGCAGAGTCGTCGCCTCACTGGCCAAGCCCTGACGCGAAGTCGTATTGAGGACTCGCACCTGAATCGTCGAGGGATCAACAGGAGTTGCGCCCTCGGCCGGACACGGGATCGTCCCCGGGGTCGCGTACTTCGTGCCCTTGGAGAAGTCATTCGCGAAAGGCACAGGAATCAGCCCAGTCAAAACGAGGAGACTGATCAGCGCGAGGGCGAGCATCACAGCTCCAGTCGAAGCGAAGACGATGTTCTGTCGGCGCTGCCTTTGCTTGAGGAAACGCTGACGCGGAGTGAGGGGATACGAAGTCACAAGACCAACCTACTTCACCCGGAGTCAACACCGGGAGTGCGACACATCCTGCACCCATCTCGGGCACTCCTTGACCTGGCGCGCTAGCGTTGGCCCATCCGTCGAACTTCATTGAAAGGACCAGCATGGGTTTCCTGAGCAACGATCTTCTCACGCGCATTCACGAGCGCGCTGGCGCTCACGACCTCGCAAATGAGTTCCCCGTGGATGACCTCAAGGATCTTCGAGAAGCGGGGTACCTCTCAGCTTTCGTGCCGGAAGAGTACGGAGGCGCAGGACTGAGCCTGGAGGAGATCGCGGCCGAGCAGACTCGCCTCGCAAAAGCGGCTCCGGGCACCGCCCTGGGCATCAACATGCACCAGATCATTGTCGGCCTGGGGCGCCACCTCCTTCGTAATGGGAACCCTCGTGGTGAGATCATTTTGCGCGACGCCGTTGCCGGTGAGCTCTACGGTTTCGGTATTTCTGAACCTGGCAACGACCTCGTCCTCTTCGGCTCCATCACGAAGGCCCTACCCGACTCTGAGGGCGGCTATTCCTTCGAAGGAGTTAAGGTCTTCACCTCCCTCGCTCCGGTGTGGACGCGCCTGATGACCTTCGGCCGCGATGATTCGGGGGAAGACGGGCCACGCTCGGTATTCGCGATTCTCAAGCGCGAGGACGGGGGCTTTTCAATCAAGGACGATTGGAACACCCTGGGTATGCGCGCCACCCAGTCGAATACGACGATCCTCGAAGGCGCGTACGCGCCCGAGGATCACATCCTCACCCGCTGTGAGCCCGGCCCCTCGAAAGACCCGGTCGTCTTCGGCATCTTCTCGCACTTCGAGATTCTTCTCGCCGCAACCTACATGGGCATTGGGGAACGCGCGATCGAGGTTGCGGCTGAGCACGTCAAGACCCGTCGCTCCGTGAAGAACCAGAGCGTGTACGCCAATGATCCTGATATCCGTTGGAGGATCGCCGATGCCGCCATCACCATGAATGCCGTCGGCCCGCAGATCCGCGAACTCGCCCGAGACATCGAAGAGGGCGTGGATCGGGGTCCGATCTGGATGCCGCAGCTGTCTGCTGTGAAGAATGCTGCTGCGGAGGCGAGTCTGCGTGCGGTTGAGCAGTCGATCCGTGCCTGCGGCGGAGGCGCCTATTACAACGGACACGAGCTTTCTCGCCTTTACCGGGATGTTCTGGCTGGGCTGTTCCAGCCCAGCGACCAAGAGTCGTTGCACGGTGCGTGGGCGAAGGTGGTCCTCGGACCCGTCACCGAATAGTCCTGGATTGTCCTGGTGTTTGGTGGTCCTTGCCTTTACTCGCCCTCTGGACACTCCCTGCCTTGCCTCCCCGCGCTGGGCGACCCCTGCCTTTACTCGCCCTCTGGACACAAATCGGACAATGGCTGCGTCAAGCACCGTTTGACGGTTTTGTTTTCCCTGATCAAAGACTCTTCAGTCTCGTCGCGGATGGTGCGCGCACTCCAGCGGGGGCGCCATTGTCTGACTTGTGCCCAGGCAGGGAGCTTCACCAGGTGAAAGCGTCGGGTGTGATCTCACCTTGGGAGGAAGTCATCCAACCGCCCCTCGCGAGGGCGAAGGACTTGCCGTTGACCTGGTTCCAACACGAAATACCGTCCATCGTGGAGGTGCAGGCGATTTGCCCATTCTTCGCGTACTCGCCGTAAGCAAGCACCGGTGCCTGCGCGAGGTCCAGGGCGACACAGGATGCCTCCGCACGGTTCCCCTTGAGGGAGAGGACTCCGACGCCCTCATCTCCTCGGCAGGTCTGATATGCGGTGCCCTCCCAGGAGTTCTGGGCGATCTTGCAAGTGGCCTGATCATCCGACAAGAAACAGACAATGTTGCCCGAAGGTGAGGAGAATCCGGGCATGGTCTTCGCGGTGGCCGGAGCCGGGAAAAGGATAGTGCTCTGGGCGGTATCGGGCTGTTGAGGTTTGTTCTCAGCTTCAGGTGCCGTGGGCTGTGTCTGATTTGTTTGAGAATCCGTAGAGTTCGGGGAGGTGGAATCTCCTTCGCCACTGGAGAAGTCAAAGAAGATAAAACCGAGGATCGCGAGCAGAGCCACAACAAGTCCGATCAGGATCCACATGGTTTTCCTATCGCGGGGCGCAGCTTTCTTTTGAGGGGGAGTGCTGAACTCGGGGAAAGACGCTGTGGCGGAGCTAGGCGCAAAGGCAGGAGACGGTGAAGCAGAAGGAGCTTGTGTACGAAGCGTTGGCGGATAGGTCTGGGCACGAGTGGACGCTGTGGGACCGACAGGGGGATGGGCAGGCCCTGAATTCGGCGCGGCAGGGCCAACAGGAGGATGCGCCACCCCTGGATTCTGTGCAGGAAGGCCGACAGGGGGATAGCCAAGACCTGGATTCGGTGTGGGAGGGCGAACAGGAGGATAGCTCAGCGTCGAATCCGGCCCCCTGGACGCAGCAGACGGATAGCTGAGCGTCGGATCGGGCAGCATGGGAGCACGCTGCGGATAAGTGAGCTCAGGGCCTGAGGGCACATCGGTGGGACCTGGATGAACAGGCAGGGCAGGGCCGATCGGGGGGTAGCTCAGCGTCGAATCCGGCCCCGTGGGCGTGGCAGGCGGAGTCGGCACTGCAGACGGATTGGGCACCACTTCGGGATGATTTGGGTAGACCAGAACAGAATCAGGCGTGACGGGATCTGGCCCTCGAACAGGAAGCGCAGACTCGGGGGTCATGGGAGCGGGCCGCGGATAAGTGAGTTCAAGATCCGCAAGCGCGTCGCCTGGCCCCGGATGAGTAGGCCCCGCATCGAGAACGCTGCTCTTCTGGGGAGTGTTGTCCGACTCGGGCCTCTGAGAAGCGACGGCCGGGAAGATGGACCGCCGGTCCACGGCCACGTCCTCGTCTTGGGGAAGATCCTGAATGGGAATGATGGCCGTTGCCTCAGCATCGACGGACACGGCGGCAGGCCTGAGGGGTTCACCAGAGTCTGCTCTACGGCGTTCACCGACCAGCGCAACGATCTCAGGGTCCCCTATGTCCTCCAACCAGTCGAGTAGCCCCGGATACACCTTCGGGTGACGAATGACTTGGGCGCGCAGATCCGGCGCGAAGTAGGCGATGAGTCTGAGCTGTTCAGCCGATGTCGTGGGATCGACGACGAGGCCTTCCATTTCAGCGAGGGTCATCGGGCTTTCCATCAGTCCTCCAAAGGGGTGTCGCCCCTCCACTCTAGCTGCGGGCGGCTCCTTCTCGGTCTTGTCTGCACAACACACATGCTCATTGACGAGGAGGCGGGGGCTGTGCGCAGGTCAGTGGCATGCGCCCGCGCGCTAGAGCCGTCCCCGATTCCGCATTGTCGTGGGCGACTGAACTCAGAGGCATGCATGTGCGGGCCAGAACGGATGCTGCGAGAGAAAACCCAAGCCCCACAGCTCAGGAAACATGCACACGCGAACCAGAGAGCCACGCCTGCACATCCTGGCGGATATCGCTGAAATCAAGGAGGTTCACTATTAACAGGGCCCCACGTCTACGCATCAGGCGAGTGCAGCGACATGTGAAGAATGCGCGAACCCGGCGACAAAAGCGCGTGCGTCAACTCGAGATAGCCGTCCGTCTCTGACGGACCACGAACTTTCTCGAAGCGTCCGACACCTTCGAAGCATCAGAAACGTTCACAGCATCCGAAGAGGCGATGCAGAATCCGACGGAAAGACCACGAACTACGTCTACACTTCGAGGCGTCTTGCCAGATCAGTCGGGACGGAACTCGAAACTCTCGAAGCCCAGGGCTGTGCAATCACGCGCGAGCGCCGCGACCTGATCGTCCCAGCCCGCCCCCTTCGCCTCGAAGCCTTCCGGGGCTCCGAAAGCCCGAGCCTGCTGCAAGGCGAAAGCCCTCACTCCACGCTCTTTGAGTTCTCGGGCGACTTCGAGCCCATCGAAGGGGCCACCCGGATAGACGGTGAGTCGGACCTCGTGCGCAACTTCCGGATGAGCAAGAACGAGATCGAGGGAGACCCAAGCCTTCTCAGCCGCACCGGCTCTGCCCGACACCTGCTCGTAGTTCTCCGGCATTGCCTTCACGTCGATCCCCACCCAGTCGACGAGGCCCTCTTCCAGGATCGTCTCCAGTCGCTTCGGATAGGCGCCCGCGGTGTGCAGTCCAACGTGGAAGCCGAGTTCCTTCACTCTGCGCATCGCGGGAAGGAGGGCGAGCTGGCGCGTCGCCTCCCCGCCGGAGAAAACGACCCCATCGAGAAGTCCGTGCCGACGCGACAGCAGATCTTCCACGGCGCTCCACGCGACCACACCGGGGATCTTCGGATCCAGGATCGCCGAGTTCTGGCAGTACGGGCACCTCCAGGGGCATCCCTGGCAGAAGACCGAGGCCACGAATCGTCCTGGCCAGTCCACGGTCGATAGGGGAACGAGTCCGGCGATCTGCAGATCATCGGGGGTGAATCCTCCGATGCGGAGCGGGGCCCCGGCCTGCTCGGCCCGGGCCCCAGCTTCACTCGATTCGCTCATGATGAGTGATTCGACCTCGCTTTTCAGCGCTGGTCGACCGGCGGGAAGGCGGACACCAGTTCACCGTGCTGACCAGCCGCGTCCTCGGAGAACATCTGGCGTTCCGCGTATTCGCCCTTCTTGCCGATGTTGAAGGACTGGACGGGGCGGAAGTACCCCATGACCCGGGTCCAGACCTCGCAGGCCTGGGGTTCACGCTCGGGGTGCGCTTCCTGGCACTTCGGGCATTCGAAGTGTTCACCGGCGAGGTAGCCGTGGACCGGGCAGATCGAGAAGGTCGGTGTGATCGTGATGTACGGGAGTTTGAAGGCGGTCAGCGAGCGCTTCACCATTTCCTTGCAGGCCGCTCCCGAGCTCATGCGCTCCCCCATGTAGAGGTGCAGGACCGTGCCTCCCGTGTACTTGCCCTGAAGGACTTCCTGATCCTCAAGAGCCTGGAAGGGGTCGTCTGTGTAGCCGACAGGCAGCTGAGAGGAGTTCGTGTAATAGGGCTGCTCTTCGGTTCCTGCCTGGAGGATGCCGGGGTAGCGTTTGCGGTCCTCTTTCGCGAAACGGTATGTCGTGCCCTCAGCTGGGGTTGCTTCGAGGTTGTAGAGGTGGCCGGTCTTTTCCTGGAGTTCCACCATGCGTTCACGCACGTGGTCGAGGATGCGCACGCACATGTCGAAGCCGCGTGGGTCGGTCAGGTCGTACTCGTCATGCGTGAAGTTGCGGACCATTTCGTTCATGCCATTGACGCCGATGGTGGAGAAGTGGTTGTCGAGGTGGCCCAGGTAGCGCTTCGAGTAGGGGAAGAGCCCGTGGTCCATGTGGAATTGGATCGTTTCGCGCTTGCGCTCGAGGGAATCGGAAGCGAGGTCGATGAGCCGGTCGAGTTCAGTGACGAGGGCGTCCTCGTCGCCTGCGAAACGGTAGCCGAGTCGTGCCATGTTCATCGTGACGACGCCGATGGAGCCGGTGAGTTCAGCCGAGCCGAAGAGGCCGTTGCCGCGCTTGAGGAGTTCACGCAGGTCGAGCTGGAGGCGGCAGCACATGGAGCGGATCATGTGCGGGTCGAGATCGGAGTTGATGAAGTTCTGGAAGTAGGGAAGGCCGTACTTCGCGGTCATGTCGAAAAGGAGGTCCGTGTTCTCGCTATCCCAGTTGAAGTCCGGCGTGATGTTGTAGGTCGGGATCGGGAAGGTGAAGACCCGCCCGTCCGCGTCTCCGTGGCTCATGACCTCGATGAAGGCCTTGTTGATGAGGTCCATTTCGTGCTGGAGTTCGCCGTAGGTGAAGTCGCAAACCTCGTCAGCGATGAGGGGGTACTCGTCTCGCAGGTCGTCCGGGCAGGTCCAGTCGAAGGTGAGGTTCGTGAAGGGGCATTGGCTGCCCCAGCGTGAGGGGACGTTGAGGTTGTAGATGAGCTCTTGCATGTTCTGGACGATCTGCTTGTAGGACATGTTGTCCAGACGCACGAAGGGCGCCATGTAGGTGTCGAAGGAGGAGAAGGCTTGAGCGCCTGCCCACTCGTTTTGGAGGGTGCCGAGGAAGTTGACGATCTGGCCGCACGCGGAGGAGAAGTGGGCGGGAGGTGCGGAGGCGATTGCGCCGGGGACGCCGTTGAAGCCCTCCTGGATCAGTCGCTTGAGGGACCAGCCCGCGCAGTAGCCGGCGAACATGTCGAGGTCGTGGATGTGGTAGTCGCCGCGGCGGTGAGCCTCCCCGATCTGGGGGGTGTAGACCCGTTCAAGCCAGTAGTTCGCGACGACTTTGCCTGCGGTGTTGAGGATCAGTCCGCCAAGAGAGTAGCCCTGGTTCGCGTTCGCGTTGACTCGCCAGTCGGAGCGGTCGAGGTATTCCTCGACGGTGGCGATGGCATCGACGTCATACCGGGCGGCGTTGTCCGGGGTGGGCTGATCCATGGTGGACACCTCTCAGGTCGTTGCGCTTTCGCGCGGAAGGCGCCCCTGCATCCGAGGAACAGTGTTGTTTCAGGGCGAGTCCAAGAGTGTGGGGCGCATTTGGGAACATCGCCTACGGTACTACATATTGTGCCCAAGTCGATACAACACCAGCACATCTAGGGAATTTCAAGTTCTCAAAGAACGCGTCGGCATAGCGGAGTGCAGCAGCGGTACGTTTGGGCTCAGCTGATGTGCTTGTATGACAGGCGAACACGAAAGGCTCGCCTGAGCGGGGCAAATGACCGGTCTTAGTCCGTGCTCTGCTCGCGCCTCAAGAGCCTTTATCCTCTTGTCATCTCCCCCGCCCTCAGAGCCCGGGCCCTTCCCCGACTCTCGAGGCCCAGGCCGAGGCGCAGCTTTAAGAACAATTCGCAGAGGACCCCTCCCCCTCATCCTCGGGGCCTAGACTCCCTCCAAGGCCTCCTCCCCCGCTCTCAGAGCCCGGGCCCCCTCTATGGCCTTCTTCCCCTCAGAGCCCGGGCCCCCTCAGAGCCCACGACACCGAGCCATTGTGCTCTCAGCTCCCTGAGTCCCTTGGCGCGGTGTTGCCTCTAGCCGGGAGCGCTACGAAGAAAAACCGCTTCTCAGGCTCACGCCCTTCAATCGCGCCTCGAGCACAGGACATCGACCTCGTTAATGACCCAACCCGCGACGGAGAGCACCCACGTGGAAGCGGCGAGTGCGAGAACTCGGGACCGCCAAGGAGCGCTTTCAAGGTAGGCGTCGTAACCGAAGCTGTAGGCCCCCGGCGAGGAGATCTCCTTCAAGGAGATGCCCGCCAAGGCGAAAATGGTGAGGAGCACGGCCACGATGAAGAATGCTCCAACACCGATCGACATCGCGCGCTGCACAGCGGGAGCATGACGTTCACGCCCCTCAATCGGCGCGAGCGCCAATGCCCACGCTCCGCAGATGAAGAAGGCGACGAGGACGTCCGCCAAACGATGCCAGGCGGAAATCATCACCGAAATCCCCATAAGGGACGCCCAGATCCAGCCGACCCAGGCTGATGGGGCGCGCAACCACTGGGGTGCGACCATCACCAGTGCAAGAGTGATCGACATGGCGACCGTCGTATGACCCGAGGGCAGGGAGTTCGGTAGGGCCGTGGATAAGCCGAGGTCTGGCCGGTCGAGCAGAGCCTTCGCGATCTGCGTGGTGGCGTTCGCACCGAGGACCATGACGATCGCCCTGCCTGCGAGAGTCGGGCGCCTCCTCGCAAGAGCAACGAGGAAAACGAGCGTGCCCACGAAAACTATCGCCGGCACAGACACGAGCGAAGTGACGAGCTGAACGAGAGGATCGAAGCGGCGCGCGCTTTTAGCGGCGGCCTCCATGAAGATCGTGTCCACGCCCTGACCGCGAGCGGTACTCAAAGCCACCCTCGTCACAATGACGCTCAAGAAGGCACAGACCAGCGCAGCAAAGATCCTTCGCCTCAATTTGCGCGCATACCAGCGGTCGGAGGAGACTCCGGGCCGCGGCGAGGAGGGGAGAGGCTTCTTCGCGTCGGTGCGCTGATTCGCGGGCCGCCCTTTTGGGCGCCTGGATGGGGGCATCCCCACGCTCATCGGCTCTCCTCTCGCGATCCTCGGGTGTTTCAACCCCCACTGTATCGGTGCGCAGCGGCCAGTGGCCGCAGCGGACACGGGTGCATCCCCGCGCTGAGGGGCTCCATCTACGCAATCACCGCCACTCAAGGGCATCTTCAGAAGCATCCCCGCGCTGGGGCGTTGACGAAGGAAAACTACGCCACCACCTACGGGTGAGAAGTGCATCCCCGCGCTGAGGGGCCCGCCCTCGGATACAGTGGACGCGTTCCTCGTTCAGATGAGGCCATTACCGAGCATCAGGAGAGCACGTGTCCGCCACACCAGTGAGCACCGAACGCGTCAGAGACCTGCTCTCTTCGCGTGATCTCAACTTCGGGGAGTACTCCGAAGCGGAGCTTGTCGTTCCCACTCGCAACGCCGTCTATTTCTGGAACACCTCAAACCCGCAGATCCTCCAGGTTCGCGCCCAATGGCGTGGGGTCGCCGAGGACGACACCCAGTTCGGCGCCCTCGTTGACGAGATTGCGAGCTGTAATTCGACTCGGAGCGGCCCGAAAGCCTACCTCGCTCCTTTGGAGGACTCGAGCCGCTACGGGCTCATCGCTGAATGCAATGTCGTTGCGATGGACGGTCTCACCCAAGCTCAGCTCGACGGCTTTTACGAGACCAGTCTGTCGATGATCATGGGATTCTTCGCCGACTTGGAGAAAGCACTTCCCGACTTCGTGACCTGGGCCGATGATGCGGAAAACACGAGCGACGCCGGGGAGGCCATGGAGCAGGCGAAACCCCGCCTTGCCGCCTCAGTCCCGATCGTGGAGGAGGACCAGGAATGAGCGTCCCCTTCGCAGTGCCGAACGATGAGTGCACCCCCTACCCCTTGACTTTTGAGCGCTTGCTCTCGCACGTCCACGAAATGGGCTACGAGCTTGATGTGATCGCCGAGGGACGGGCCGCCGGAGCGGTCTTCGACTCCGTTCCCTTCCTCATTTCGATCGATCAGTCCGGTCGTTTCCTCTCGATCCGGGCGATGTGGGAGACCGGTCTTGATGTTCCGCGCTCCACTCGTCCTCTCTTCGCGGCGGCGGATTCGTGGAACCGTGAGAAGTATTTCCCGACCGTCTACTCGATGCCCTCGGAGCAGGGGACGTCGATTGTTTTCGCGGATTTCGTCCTCGACACTGCGGCGGGTGTGTCGAAGGATCAGCTCACCCAGAACGTGTCCGCTGGCGTGTCCACCGGTATTGGCGCGATCGAGTACATGAAGCAGGCTGCCGAGCAGACCCTCGGGTGGACCGATCCTCGGGCGAAGTGAGAAATGAGGACGGCTCGCACCCTGAGGGCGAAGTGGGCGGTGAGGATCGCTCACCCTGTGAGGGCGAAGTGAGCGTCGAAGAGCGTTGTCGCATTGAAGGCGCGGAGCCTAGCGTTTTCTCAGCCGGTCATCCTCTTATCGGCGCAGCCGGGGATTCTCTCGCCGCTAGCGAAGCCGGGGAGCCTCTGCCCGGTGGCGCAGCCGGGGGTTCTCTCGCCGACGGCGCGCACAAAAGCCCGAGTGACAGCTCAGGCGAAAGTCCTCGTACCACCGCAAGCGCAAGCCCCCTCCCACGTGATGCGCTCAAAATCCCTCAGACCATCGCAGACGAACGCCCCTGCACCAGTAGTGGGCCCGAAAGCCCGTGTGCCAGCAGTGCGGCTGAGATCCCTCATCCCATGTCAGCCGCAAGCCCCCTCACCACCCCACCCTTTCCCGTTTCGGTTCCCCGCGACCCCGAAAGCTTTGGGGACACCGACCTCGTGGATCTACTGAAAAGGCTCAGCGCAGATGATGACCGTCTTGTCGACCTGCGCGAGATCCCCGGGCGCAGAGCCCGCGTGGGCGACTGGCCCAGCTGGGTCGCATCCGATGTGGTCGAAGCCTGGCGAGCACAGGGGGCGACAATGCCCTGGAGTCACCAGGTCAGCGCCCTCGACGCAATCCATTCGGGCAGCGATGTCGTCCTCGCGAGCGGAACCGGCTCGGGCAAGTCGGTAGCCGCGTGGACTCCGATCCTTTCTGATCTATGCCAGGTCGAAGATTCCGCCCGGATCTCCGCAATCCGCAGGCGACCGACCTGCCTGTACCTCTCACCGACGAAAGCGCTGGCCGCCGATCAACTCGCCGGATTGACGCACCTACTCACGGCCTGCGCACAAGACTCTCCTCTCAGCACAGTCCGAGCGATGAGCGCCGACGGGGACACCCCACGAGAGGCGAAGGAATGGGCGCGCGCCAACGCCGATATTCTCTTGTCGAATCCGGATTTCCTGCACTACGTTATGCTTGCGAGCCATCAGCGCTGGACCCGTTTCCTCGCCTCCTTGAAGTACATTGTCATCGACGAGCTGCATCATTGGCGCGGCGTCCTGGGCGCGCACGTCTCCCTCGTGATCCGTCGGCTGTTGCGCATCGCCCACAGCCTCGGCGCCAATCCGATCATCATCATGCTCTCAGCGACGATCCGCGACCCCGCCTCCGTCGCCGAAGCCATGACCGGGCGCGGGGCGGAAGCAATCGACGAGGACGGCTCCCCTTGCGGCTCGCATCACCTGGCTCTGTGGCAGGGGCGTCTCATCCCCGAAGAATCCGAAGTCGATATCTCCGAGTTCCTGCGCGTGATCAATGGGGAGGATGTTGTTCTTGAGGCCCCGATGCGTCGCATCAGTGCGCAGAGCGAGGCCGCGAACCTGGGTGCGGCATTCATGGAAGAGGGCGCTTGCCTCCTCCTCTTCTGTCGCTCGCGCGCTGGCGCAGAATCTCTCGCCGCACAGGTCAAGGATCGATTGGGGGCGCACGGTTCCGCCCTCGCCGGGCAAGTCGCGGCCTACCGGGGCGGGTATCTGCCCGAAGAGCGTCGAGCCCTGGAGAGGGGCTTGCGCTCTGGCAAGCTGCGCGCACTTGCCACCACCTCCGCATTGGAGTTGGGCCTGGACGTGTCAGCTTTGGATGCGACGGTCACCGTGGGGTGGCCGGGAACACGAGCCTCGTTGCGTCAACAGATGGGCCGGGCGGGCAGAGCCGGAGCCCCCGGGGTCAGTGTGCTCATCGCTTCCGAGAACCCGCTCGACGCCTACCTGCTTCACCACCCGGAGGAGATCCTCGCGCCCGTTGAGACCGTGGTCATCGACCCTTTCAACCCCTGTGTCCTCGCCCCACACCTGTGTGCGGCAGCTGGCGAGCTCCCCCTGTCCGAGTCGCGTGCGCAGGGGGAGGACCTCGCCTTATTCGGACCGGGCATGACCACCCTCGCCGAGCGACTCGCGGCGGAGGGGTATCTGCGTCGCCGCCCCGCAGGCTGGTATTGGGATGCGACCCGAAAAGAGCGAGCCAGTGATCTGACCGATTTACGAGGCTCGAGTGGTGAGGTGCAGATCGTCGATGCAAGGAGCGGTGCGCTCATCGGCACGATTGACGAGGCTTCAGCTGATGCGCATGTCTTCCCCGATGCGGTCTACATCCATCAGGGGCGTACCTTCCACGTTTTGTCCTTGTTCTCAATGATGGCGCCCTTCAGGCACGAGGCCGGGGCTGGAGTCGGGGCATCAGTTGGAGCGGGGGCTGGTGTCGGGACCTGGGCAGGTGTCGAGAGTGAGGCAGAGGTTGGCGTCGGTGCCGGGACATCGGCTAGAGCGGAACCTAACGCCGGGGCCGGGGTTGGGACCTGGGTTGGTGCCGTGGACGAAGTTGACATCGAGAGTAGGGTCCGGGTCGGAAGCAGAGCTGACATCTGGGGAGAATCCGGTGCCAGAGCAAAAGCCTGGGGCGCGCCCTCGCTCATCCCAGCGTCTTCGAGGGGTGCACAACGTCAACGCATCGCCGTCGTCGAAGAGGTCCGCACTCCCCTTCGCACTCGCGCAAAACAGCATGTGAGCGTCTCCGTGCGACAGGTCGAACGCTCCTGGACCAGCAAGGATGGGCTTGTGACCTGGCGTTTCGGCGCGGTCGATGTGACAAGTCGCGTCACCGACTACGACCTGCTGCGCCTGCCCGGGCTCGAGTTCATCCGCAACTGCGAACTGCGCTTGCCAACCCGAGTCCTGGAGACGAAAGCTGTCTGGTACGAGCTTTCTGCTCATGCGCTCGCTGTGCTGGGGCTCGGACGCGATGAGCTTCCTGGTACTCTCCACGCCGCCGAGCACGCGGCAATCGGCATACTCCCACTGTTCGCGACCTGTGACCGTTGGGACCTCGGGGGATTGTCCACCGCCGAGCATGAGGACACGAGCCTGCCGAGCGTTTTCGTGCACGATGCCTTTCGCGGCGGAGCCGGGCATGCTGAGACTGGATTCGAAAGGGCAGACTCCTGGATGCGGGCGACCCTGGACACTCTTCTCGGATGCGAATGCGAGGAGGGGTGCCCGCGCTGCGTCCAGTCACCGAAATGCGGCAATGGGAACGAGCCCCTGTCAAAAGCGGGCGCGGTCCTCCTCTTGAACTTCCTGGTTGATCACTGCCCGCCCGGGTAGGCGGCCCTCTAAGCGGCCCGCGTTGACCGCCAGTCGCACGCATCGTCATGAGTCGATCACTGCCCCGCCCGGCTCAGCGACCCACACAGACCACAGTCGCACGCATCGTCATGAGTCGATCACTGCCCACCCGGCTCAGCGACCCACACAGACCACAGTCGCGCACATCGTCATGAGTCGATCACTGCCCACCCAGCTCAGCGACCCACTTAGCCCTGGTGTCGGCACTATGCCCAAAGGCTGAGGCAGGATGCTGGAGGGCCACCGGATTCGAGGACGCTCGATCCCCACTCCTTCCACCAGAGCTTTTCCATCAGGGGCACTTCCCACCAGGGCTTTTCGCATCAGCGGCTCCTCCCACCAGGGCTTTTCCATCAGATCCTGCTCCCGGCTACGCTTCCCGCTTCAAGGGCTCTTCCCCGAGGTTCCTCGCACCAGGGCTTTGCCCATCAGGGACCTCAATCTTTCTGATGTTGGCAGCTCGCGGATCACGGCCTCAATCTCAGAGGCCAGGTCTTCTCAGCCACTCGGATACGGGCGCGGCGAGGTCGATGCCGCCGTGTCTGAGTTGCCGGAGATCTCCGGCGCTCGGATATGGGAGGGAATCGTGGTCTGAGGGTTCTCGAACTCCACCCGACCATCACCCGAAGAACCCCAAATATGATCTCGGTGCCACCACCCACCCCTCAGCCCTGCCGAAAGCACAAGCGGGGTAGCACAACACCCGCCAACCCCCACCCACACAACCCCAAACACAATCTCGGTGCCACCACCCACCCCTCAGCCCTGCCGAAAGCACAAGCGGGGTAGCA
>ERZ773099.274-NODE-274-length-45482-cov-11.719594_pt1 | contig 45482 bp, 50 predicted proteins | sample MGYA00511120_ERZ773099 | MGnify/ENA primary metagenome ERZ773099 (study PRJEB29015, sample SAMEA2738012) | human oral metagenome | biome: human oral; feature: human-associated habitat; material: dental | place: China | collected 2104 ... | reverse complement strand
GCAACGGACTTTGACTCCGTTATGCGTTGGTTCGAATCCAGCCACCCCAGCCATACAATAAACTATTTATGCTATGTTGAGACTATCAAAAATTTATTTTGACAGGGAGTGGCAGGGTAAATTTTTACTCAATATGACTATTTTTAAGGGTTATCTTATATTTTTTTGATAACCTTTTTTTATTTTGAAATTCAAAGTATCTATATTATATATTTATTCTTTCATCAATTGCCGATACTGTTCCTATATTGCTGTTATTAAACAAGTGAATATAAATATCCATTGTTGTCTTTGCACTACTATGACCTAAAAATACTTGTATATCTTTGATATTAGTATTAGCTCCATATAAAAGGGTTGCTGCTGTGTGTCTTAAATCATGAAACCTTATATATGGTAAACCATTCTTTTTAAGTATATGAGTGAATCTTCCACTTAGAGATTTAGGTTTTATCCTTTCTCCAATAGGATCTACAAATACAAACTCCTCATACTTTTTGCAATATGAACTTCCAAATGTTTTTTTATTTTCCTCTTGTTTTCTTTTTAATTCTAATAAAATTTCTTTTGTTTTAGGTGTTAAGAAAAAACTTCTCATTCCTGCAATAGATTTTGTCTTATTTTTACAAGTTATAATTTGTGTTCCCTCTATTGCAGTTTGTGTAACTGTTGAAATTACTTTTAAGGTATTTCCCTCAAAATCAATAGCACTCCACTTTAAACCAATAAGTTCACTTCTTCTAAGACCATATTGAAGAGTAATATATACTGGTGTAAAAATTTGAGGATAATCTTCTTTCAATAAGTTTAATAATCTATGGATTTCTTCTGGGGTATAAGTTTTACCTATAAATTTTTGCTTTTTAGGTTTTTCAACTGTAAGTAAAGGATTTTTATCAATTGTTCCTAATTTTAAAGCATATTTAAATATCAAACTTAATAAATTATGATAATGTATTACTGTATTAGGTGATACTTCTCTTACATTAAGTTCATGGAAATAGTACTTTTGAATATCCAGAGCCTCAATTTCTCTTAACTTCTTATTTAGTTTAAAGAAATAAGGAATAATAGAATTTTTAACTACTGATAGGTAGCTAGAATAAGTTTCATCAGATATTGATTTATATCTCATAAGAACATATTGCTTAGCGAATGCACAAAACTTTACATTCTTATCATACATATCAGCTATATCAGGAACTTTCTTAAAGAGTCTTTCATTATTAAGAATTTTATCCTTATTTATATTTAGTTTAAAAAGAGATATACACTCTTGTTCAAATACTTCTAACATTCTTTCAGCGATTTCTTTATCAGAAGTTTTAGAAGACCTTGATTTAAAATGCCTTTTCTTGTTTTTAAACACCTCAACTATCATGTGAAAAAATTTGCCTCTTTTTCTAGTATAAGAACTAATATACAAAATTCCTCCTTTCTTCTCACACTTTAATAAGAGTATATAACAAAAGTAAAATTTTTTCAAAAAATATTTATTCTTTATCTAAAACATTTTTTTCTAAAAATTCTATTAAGTTATATTTTGCAATCTTATATAATTTTCCTATTCTAAAAGCGATGAGATTTCCACTATTTATTTGATTAATTATTGTTTTTGGTGATATACCAAGTTTTTTAGCTACTTCAACTGTTGAATAAACTTCTTTTTTTTCATTAAAAATATCTCTTATTATAGTTTGCATATCCATAATTTACCTCTTAATTGTCTATACTAATTAAATTACTGTTATTAGGACTTTGAACTTTTGGTAAAACTCCATTCCATTTTTCTATTGCCATCTTTTTAAGTAACTGTGGACTTAATGAATTACTTTCTATTTCATTAGCTTTTGCTTGTAATTCTTTTTCTTTTAAAGCATATTCAGCAAGTTTTACTCTATTTTCAGCTTCTACTTTTAATTTTTCTTGCTCTGCTTTTGCTCTTTCCACAGCTTGTTCAGCAACTTTCTTCATTTCAATAGCTTTCTCATATTCATCAGAAAAATCATGATTTACAATAGAGACATTAGATACATTCATTCCATACTCAGCAAGATCATCTGCTATGTCTTCATTTATGATTCTACTAATCTCAGCCCTTTTGGAAACAAATTCTTCTATGGTATACCTTGCAATAGTAGCCTGTACAACTTCTTTTACACGAGGTCTTACAAAGCGATATTCGTGCTTGTTATGAAATGCTCTATATAGCTTTTCAGGGTCTGTAATATTCGCTTGAACAGTTAAATCAATTAATATTGATTGCATATCTTTTGTAGAAACAACTAAGGTTGTATCTTGTTCATCTGTTTTTCCGAAGATGTATGTTTTTTCTCTTGTTTCCATATAGTCTTTTGATTGTACAAAAGGTATTTTAAAATTTAAACCTTCTGTATCTATTCTAGTGATTTTTCCAAAAGTTGATATAACAGCAACTTCTCCTGTATTAACTGAATAACAATTACTAAGTACAAGACCTATTATAAAAATAGCTATAAATCCAGTAAAAACAATACCTATTAAGTTTCTTTCATTAATTCTAAACATTTTATCAGCTCCTTATATATCAATATAAAATCTTTTCTTTATATCATTCTTGCTTATTTTTCCTTTTGTTAAGTTTTTTTCTTTTAAAATTCTTTTCATTATTTTTAATGCAGTAGGTTTAGAACATTCAAATATTTTTCTAATATCTATATTAGTGATTCTTTCATTCATTCTTTTTTACCCCCTTTAAGAGTTGTACTATAATCTTTTTCCTAGCATTAAAGTATTTTTCACTTACAGCACCTCTAATAGTTAATATATTTTTTTCTTCTAACTCTAAATTTAAGATTCTAATAATTTCATATGCTTTGCTGGTGGATATTGATTTTCCATACCCTTTTAAAACAATTTCTTTAATATCTTTAACTTTTAAAAAATGTTTCATACTTAATTACCTCTGTATATTTTTAAATCTTCTTCTAACAAATACTAAATCTTTAAACTCATCTGGATTTCTTCTTATATAATCAAACATTCCTCTTGTAAGTTTTTTTCCTAAAATAATTCTTTTTCTAATCATTTTACTGTTAAATTTTCTAGTCCTCTCCATTAGTCTTAACCTCATATCTATGTAACAAGTTGTTACATAATAAATTAACTGCTCATAATTCTTTCAATCTTTTTAAGTAAACTGTCTACCTGCTTTTGTTTTTTAGGCTCAAGATTTTCAAAAGAGATAGATAGTTTTCGTACTCTATTTTCTAAATCCAAGTTATCTACTTCAATTATTTCCACCTCCTCTTCATCTTTTTTTAAAGTTAGAGCATTATTTAAGTAATTTTCAATTTCAGAGATATTATTAATTTTTTCAAGATAAGTTAATATACCTTGTCTATCATTGAACTTATAAATCTCATCTATTGTTTTTTGATTTGCTAGTGCAATAATTTTTTTAGAACTTTCTGATAATAAAGAATTGTATATCTCAGCTCTTTTTTTGTATCGTAATGCTGTCATTCTATTAAAACCATTTCTTTGAAGCCAATCACAATAAGTAGTTTCTTCAATGGAATTATCATTTAAGTAATTTTGAACTTCTAAAAATATGTTACCTAAAAAAATATTAGATTTTCCTATAAAATTAATTAACATAAAAGATTTTTCATTTAGGAAATCATCAACTTCATTATTATTTGTATAAGAAATATATTCAAAATCTTTTAAATCTATCAAATTCTCATCTTTTTTCTTAGTTAGGGAAATTTCTTTTTTAAAATCATCTAAATTTAATTTAATAGTCATAATTCTCCTTTCAATAGTATGGAATAACCATACAAATTATTTAAAATTAAAATCTTCTAACTATATTTTTGAAGATTTCCTGTGTTTCTATTATTTTTTTAGATCTACTTTCCCAAATTGTTTTACCTCTTTCTATTAACTCAGCGATAAAGGCATTGTTCTTTATAGGTTTTGATATATAAATATCACTATTTTTACAAATCTCTTTAATTTCCTCGTAATATTCTTTATTAATTTTGGTATTGATATATTTATTAAATATTATAGAATGTATCTTCTCTCTATGCTCTTTTATTATACTGATTATGCCTTGCAATGTCATTTTATCACCATGTGCTGGTATAATAATCTTATCAGAGTTTTCTAAAAAGATATTGTCTACTTTTAATGCTGGAAGACTGTCTATTATTATATAATCATAATTCTTTTTAAGTTTTCTTAAAAAAGCAGGTACTTCTTTTAAAATATTTGGGCTTAAATATAGCTCAATAGGAATAAAATCTAAATTTTTTCTTAGTTTTATTTTATAAATCTCATTACTTAAAATAGATTTTTTTAAACTTCCTTTTATTCTCTGATTTACTTTATTAAAGATACTGTATACATTATTCTGTGAATCAATACTAAGAATAATAACCTTATAATCTAAAAGAGCAAGTAAATGAGCTAAGTTAGAAGCAATAAAGGTCTTACCCACACCACCTTTTTCCACTTTAATTTGTATAATTTCTCCCATAAATACCTCCAATATTTAGTATGGTATACCCATACATAAATAATATATCTTTATTAAATAAAAGTCAAGTAAATTTTTGTTTATTTTCTAATTGTCATATTAAAATTAATTATTGTACTTTACTTTATGACAAAAATATATTATAATTATTTTAACATACAAAAGGAGGTTAGAAAATGAGAGATTTAATTAATATTGGTCTAAAAATAAAAAAACTTAGAGAAGAAGCAAAATTAACTCAGAAACAAATTGCTGATTTTTTAAATGTTGATCAAAGTTTAATTTCAAAAATAGAAAAAGGAGAAAGAAGCATTAGTTCAGATATGTTAGATGATCTTGCAGTTTTATTTTGTTGTTCTCCCATATCTATAGTATCAAGTGATATACAGTTAGAAAAGGTTAGTGTAGCATTTAGGAGTAATTTGATTGAAACATCAGATTTGAAGTGTTTAAGTGTGTTAAATAGAATAGTATTAAATCAATTTGAAATGGATAGACTTGGAGGAGTTACAGATGATTGATAAAATGGATTTGAGTAATAAAGCAATTATGCTTAGAAAAGAACTAGGAGAAGATGAAGCATCTCCTATTGATATTTTTTCATTAGCTCAATCAGTAGAAAAGTTAACATTAATTTTTTATCCAGCTGGAGAAAGAATTAGTGGAATATGCTATAAAGGAAAGGCTTCAAATGTAATTATAATAAATTCAGATATGTCAATTGGAAGACAGAGATTTTCACTGGCACATGAGCTATATCATTTATATTTTGATGAAAAATTAGGAACAACAGTAAGTATGATATCTATAGGGGATGGTGACGAAAATGAAAAGAAGGCCGACCAATTTGCATCATACTTTTTAATTCCTCAGGCATCTTTATACAGTATTATACAAAATTATAAAAATAAATTTAATAGTGACACTCTAAGTCTTGAAGAAGTAATTAGATTAGAACAATACTTTGGAGTTAGTCACAAAGCAATGTTATTTAGACTATTTGAAGAAAAAGTAATAACTAAATCTCAGTTTAATGAAATGCAAGTAAACATTATTAATAGAGCAGCAAGATTGGGGTATGATAATTCACTGTATAAACCATCTGAAGAAAATAAAAAAATCAAAGTATTGGGTCATTACATAACACAAGTAGAAAAATTGTTAGAAGATGATATTATTTCAAATGGGAAATATGAAGAATTGTTGCTAGATGCTTTCAGAGATGATATTGTTTATGGAAATGAAACAGATGGAGGGGATATCGTTGATTGATTCACTGTTTTTTGATACGGATTGTATTAGTGCATTTTTATGGGTTAATGAAGAATTTTTGTTGTCTCGATTATATCCTACAAAGATTATTATCCCACAAGAAGTCTATAAAGAACTAAGTAATCCTTCTATTTTATGGATGAAAAAAAGAATAGATATATTAGTCAATCAAAATATAGTAATTATAGAAAATATAGATGTAGATTCAGATGAATATGAAATTTATTACAAATTGACACAAGCACCAGAGGGAAGACATAAAATTATAGGTAAGGGAGAAGCAGCTTCTATTTCTCTTGCCAAAAAGCATGGAGGTATTCTTGCAAGCAATAATTTAAAAGATATCAAAGGTTATATTGATGAATTTAATTTGAAACATATTACAACTGCTGATATTCTTGTAGAAGCTTACAAAAAAGGATTGATTGATGAAAAACAAGGGAATCAAATTTGGAAAAATATGTTACAAAAAAAGAGAAAGATAGGAGGGACTTCTTTTTCTAGCTATCTTTTACAAATAAATAGTAAGTGATGGAATTTAATTTATTATAAAATATGAAAATGTAATAGAGAAAATTAAAATAAACTTATGGATAAGTATGTATTTTACAAAAAAGATGATTATAAAAATATTTATATGTTCATTTAAATAAAAATTTTAAAGATTAAATAAAAACTAAGGAGGAAAGAAATGTTATTTACTGAAGAACAGTTAAAGGGATATGCTAAACCATTAAGTGAAACAGAAGAAGGGCAATGTAAAAATGCTATAAGAATGGTGGTTGAGGCTTTAAAAAATATTGGATTTAATGAAGAGGATACAATTAGAAAAATATATGATGAAACTCCATCATATGAGACAAAAATGAGAAGTATAGACAATGAATATGAGGTTAAAATATTTTTACAAGGTTCATATGCTAATAATACTAATGTAAGACGACATAGTGATGTAGATATTGCAGTTGTTCAAGAAGAAGAATTTAGACCAAAATATAGAATTGGAATCTCTAATTTAAGTTATGGTTTTTCAAATGCTGCTCCAAGAAGTAAAACATTTAAAGATGTTGTGCAGTCTGCATTAATAGAAAAATTTGGAGATGATGTCGAAAGAAAAAATAAGTCAATAAAAATACATGGAAATACATATAGAAAAGATGCTGATTCAGTTCCATCATTAAGATATAGAGATTATTCAAATGATTATTTACTTGATAGAAATAATTATATAGGTGGAATTCTCATAAAAGCAGATGATGGAACCGAAATAATAAATTATCCAGAACAACATATAAAAAATGGTGTAGAAAAAAATAAAAGAACAAACTTCTATTTTAAAAAGATGGTTAGGATAGCAAAAGAAATAAGATATCAAATGTCAGATAGTGGATATAATTATGCTGAAAGAACTAATTCTTTTGCAGTGGAATGTCTTTTATATAATATTCCAGATTATATTTTTAGAAAATATGGAATATATAAGTATATATTTGATGATATTGTGGAATATCTTTATAACAATAAAGAAAATATTAATTCTTTTGTAGAAGTTAATGGGATAAAAAGACTATGTCAGGATTCTGTTGATAGAGAAGTAATTTATAAAGGTTTCATAGATGAATTAAAGGAGTTTTACAAATATGAAATCTAAAATAGGATTTTTAATAAAATTGTCAGGGATAGTTACAGTTGCTATTTTTAGTCTACTATATTATTTTAAAGAACCTAAGTCAATTTTTGATTACTGGGGCTTAGTTTTGGAGGCAGCAGGATACTCTGTAATTATATGTGTTATATATGAAAAGTATTTATGGAGATATGCTCCCTTTGTCAATTTTCCAAAATTAAAAAAAGAGTATAAAGGAGTATTAAAGTATAATTATAATAATAAAGTTGGAGAAAAATTAATAAAAATTGAAATTAAACAGACATTTTTATCAATTAGAGTTAAAATCAAAACAAATGAAGTTGTGAGTAAGACTTTAATTAGTGAATTAATTGAGGAAAATGAAGAGTTTGTATTATATTATACATATATTACAACTCCTGTTAGTGAATTTAGTGACAGGAATCCAATTCAAATAGGTACATGTAAATTAATAATTGATGATATAAATAATATTAGGGGAAGTTATTGGACTAACAGAAAGACTATAGGCGATTTATATTTTCAATAATTTAGTATAACTTTATATTTGTTTTTTAGTAAAATTACTTTATAATCTGATAAAGTCTGTTTTATAATTCTTTTTAAGAATAGCTCTTACAATTAGATAAATTTTGTAAATTTAAAGATATTAGAAAGTATTATTAGTTCCATCAAAAAAATCAACAAGCTATAAACCAAATAAAACAAATTATGTCTATCCCTTATAAATGGTTGAAGTAAATTAGTTTTGATGTATTTTTTAGGCACTGATTTATATTTAGCACAAGGAAAATCAATTATAAATTAAAAAAAAACTTCTTGATATCAGAAGTGATTTAGTGAAAGAGAATTTGAAGAATCTTTATAATTTTGATTTTTTAACATTGGCAAAAGGATATAAAAAGAAAAAACTAGAAGATACATTGACAATAAATATAACCAAATTTTTATTTGAACTTGGCAAGGTTTTGTTTTTGTTGGAAAGTAAGTATCTATTATGGTTGGTTTAAAAGAGATGTTTATAGATTTATTATTTTACTATTTAGAATGTAGTAGTAAAGCCAAAGTAACAAAATTAAAACTTTCTTATAGTAGATAATCAGGAGTATATATAGTGGTAATCAATCGTTAAAGAAAAAAAGATATTTACAATGAAGTCTTAGAATTTTTAATATACAAAATAAAAATCAATATAGTGACTGAATATGCTATGGAATCTAGTGAAGAATAAATTGATATATTAGAATATAATTTGTCTAAGTTACTATCAAAAAACTACAAAGATAGTTTATCAACTATCGAAAAAATAGAATAATCTATAAAAGATATAGAAAAATACATATAAAAGTAAAAAGAAGTAAACAAGCTAAAGATTAACTTACTTCTTTTATTTATATTTTAAAAATTTGAATATTTTTGTTTGGAATATCCAGACGAAAGTGATATAATAGTTTTTAGGAAAAGGTAAAAAAGTTTTTAATATTTTTTACTTTGTATCAACTATTTAAAGTATAGGGGGTTTTGGAAATGAGGGAAAATGAAAAGATGGCTAAGATACGAATTCAATATGAAAAGAAATTAGGAGCTTTTTTAAAAAAAATTAGAACTGAGAGAAAATTATCCTTAAGAGATGTAGGAGCAGAAGCAGATATGAATTTTCCTTATCTTTCACATTTAGAAACACATAATAGAGATAAGGCAAAACTACCAAGTGTAGAAATATTAAATAAATTGTTTACTGTATATAAGTTAGATTTAAAAGAAAAAGTAGAATTCTTAGAAATTTACTTTAATTTAATTATGCCAGAAATATATATAAATAACTTAACTGCTGATAAAATCAAAGATATAATTAACATTTTAGAGGCTTAATTTTATCTTCTACTTGATTTAAAATTTAATATCCCTTATTATCAAATTGTTAGCTAAAAAAATAGCTAGCAATTTTTTTAATAATTCAGTATGGAATATCCATACTGAAAGGAGAGGTATTATGAAGAGATTTTTTAAAAAAGTAAAAAATCTTGTGAAACTGACAATGATTATTTTTTTTCTTTCTATTAGTTCTTTTGCTTCAACTAATGCAAATATGATATGGGAGAAAAATACAAAAGATATTTCAGCTTCTGTATCGGGACCTGTTGCAATGGGAATAGGAACTATAGCTATTGTAGTAGCGGCACTTGGATGGGCTATTACAGATGGAGGTTCAATGACAGGAAAAGCAATTAGAATAGTTTTAGCATTAACTATTGCAGGAGGAGCAGGAACACTTGTTTATGGATTGTTTGGATTAACAGGAGGAGCTTTAATTTCTTAAAAGAGGGTGATAAATGTGAGAAATAATAAGAAATTTACAAATTATGAAAAGGCAGTAGAAGCATTTGAAAACCAGCTTTTAAATATTTCAAAAGCACTTCATACTTGGAAGATATTAGCATTTATTTGTTTGGGAATAGCTTTTTTAGCACTATCTGGAAATATATATTTGTCAACAAGAAGTACACTAATTCCTTATGTTATTGAAGTGGATGAAGCTGGTAATGCTAAGGCTATTAATCCAGCATATCAAAAGAACTATGAGCCAAAGGAAGAGTTTTTAATCTATTCATTAAAAGAATTTGTTAGAAATTTTAGATGGATTTCACTTGATCCTGTTGTACAGAATTCTATTTATTCAAAGGCAATGAATTTATTAACTGAGCCTATGCAAGAGAAATTAAAAGAAATTTCCTTAGAAGAAAATTTATCAAACCTTATACAAGAAAAGTATACAAGAGATGTTCAAATAAATAGTGCAATAAAAGTTGCTGGAACAAAAAATACTTATCAGATTAAGTGGAGAGAAATTTTATATTCTTCTAGTGGAGATATTCTTTTAAATAAGACATTAGTAGGAATATTTACTATTTCTATTGAACAACCTAAGACATTGCAAGAATTAGATAGAAATCCATTAGGAGTGTATATAGTTGATTTTCATATAACAACTGAAGGGAGTTAAAAATGGAATGTAATATAATTCAAGAATTTAAGGGAGAAATTGGAGGAGTTGAATTTGATGATAAAAATATTTACTATGCTTCACAGTTTATATTAGAAAAAATTGAAGATAAATTTGGAGAAGTATATAATAGAGAATTTATTAAAGATTTGAGAGATACAATTGAAACTATGGAATATAAGTATGATGAGTTTTCATTTGCAATATTGGAAGATGATTTTTATAAAGCTGTTAAGGAAGCTAAATCTTTTAATGAGATTGAATTTTCATATTATGGAAGTGATTGGAAAATTGATAGTTTAAATGAAAACATTAAGAATAATAAATATGAACTTTCTAATGAAAAAGTAAATAGTTGGGATAAAAGAAGTCAAGGAATAGGAATAGCAGACTAAGGAGGATATTATGAATGAAAATGCAAAAAAAGTATATGAGATTATAAAGAATCAACAAGGAATTATAAATGTAGGGTACACAACAATTTCTACTGTTGCCTTAGCAAAGGGAAGTGGACTTACAACAGATGAGATTAAAGCAGCAAAAGGGGAACTTTTAAAAGAAGGAAAACTATTCTATAACAGTGTTGAGCAAAATATAGGAAGTGTTGATTTAGAAACAGGAGAGATAAGACAATCTTTAAAACAAAGACTATATATTGATAAAGATATCTTTCAAAATGATTCTAAGGAAATGAAAAAAATTGATATGGAAAAATTAACTACTAATTTCCTAAAATATGCAGAAAGAATAAATAATATAAAAAATCTTTCAAATGAAGCAATAGCTATATTTTCATTAATAGAAACATCTAAGAAAAACCTTGCATTTTCTAGTTTAACAACAAAGGAAATGGAAAGTATAACAGGACTTTCAAATGAGCAAATAAAAAAAGCTAGGGAAGAACTTACAAATAATAAGTTAGTATTTGAAGTTGGAATACCATTAAAAGAGCCATATAAATATATAGCAAAAGATGAAAAAGGAAATGATGTTGAAAAAGAAGTAAAAACAAAAATTGTATATATAACTAATACAGAGGTATTATCAAAGGTTATAAAAGCAGTAGAACTAGCAAATGAAAAGGAAAATGTAAAAGAAAATAGTTGGAATAAGACAAAGGGAAGTTTAGGAATTGCAGATTAAGGAGGAAAAGATGAAAAGAAAATATATGTTGGCTATTATTGGAATATTTTTAATGAGTTTTAATGTTTTTTCGGATAGTACCATTCAAGATAATAAAGAGGTTCTTACGGAAATAACTCCTGGTCCTGCAAAAATAGTTAGTGGATATAAAGGAGCAAAAGAAGGAGTTCAAACTATATTTACATATAGTGAGGATTCTATGTATACAATTTACACAAGAGTAAATTATATAACAAGTATTTTATTACAGCCAGGAGAAAGTGTTGGTTTTGTTGGTGGAGGAGATACTGCTAGATGGAGAAGAGCAACAGCTAGAACAGGTTCAAGTGATGGAGAAAGAGAAGTAATCTATATAAAGCCTACATCTATTGGGTTAAAAACAAATTTAATTATAAACACTGATAAAAGAACTTATCAAATAAATTTAATATCAGATAAAAATTTGTATAACCCCCTTATAAAATGGCAATACCCAGATGATGAGATGGTAAAACAGATAAAGATTCAAAATGATTTAAAGCTAAAGGAAGAAAATGAGGAAAAGATAGATATAGATAATCTAAATTATGATTATACATTAAGTACAAATAAATATAGATTTTCTCCCTCACAAATATTTGATGATGGCAAAAAAACAATAATTATTTTGAAAGAAAATTTACAAGAATTACCTGTTCTATATATTTTAGATGATAGTAAAGAGGGCTATGTTGTAAATTACAGAATAAAAGGACAAGGTAAACAACTTGTTGTAGATAGACTTTTTGATAAGGCAGAGCTTGTACTGGATAGAAAAAAAGTAATAATAAAAAGGAAAAAATGAGGAGTTGATATAGATGACAGAAGAAAATAAAGAGAAAGAAACTCCACAAGAAGATGTAAATAAAAAAGTTATCAAAAAACCTTCTGTAAAAATAAAGAAAAGTTTTGTCTTAGCCCTTATAGCAGTAGTAATTGTTGTAATAACCTATGCGTTTATTAATGCTTCAATTAAAGTGAAGAAAGCTAATAATATTCAAAAATCTCAAGAAGAGAATGAAGAAGTAGTTAAAAAGACAGCTCCTAATTTTGATTTTCTTGAAAGTGATTATTCAAAATTAAAGAAAATTGAAGAAGAGGAAAAAGAAAAAACATATAGAGAGCTTGTGAAAACTGAAATAGAAGAAAAGAAAGTAGATGATAGTATTTTAGGTCCAAATATAAAGATGGAAGAATACTATACTCAGCTACTACAAGAAGAAATGCAGTCAAGGCTTTCTGATATAGATTACTCTATTATCAGCAAAAATAATAATATAAAGGCTGATACATCTACTTCAACAGAAGAAAGTAAAAATATTACAGAAGATACTGAATATAATAAATATTCAATAAAAGAAGTGAAATCACCTTATGAATTAAAAGCAGGAAGTTTTATACCAGGTATCTTAGTAAGTGGAGTAGATTCACAAATAGAAGGAAAAATGATAGGACTTGTTAGAGAAAATGTATATGATTCCATAGCAGGTAAATATTTACTAATTCCAAAGGGAACAAAAATAATAGGAGAATATAGCAGTGGAGTTGCTTATGGTCAAGATAGAATTTTAATAATATGGCAAAGACTTATTTTTCCTAATGGAAAATCAATATCACTTGAAAACTTTCCAGGAGTAGATTTAAGTGCTTATGCTGGAATGAAGGGTAGAGTTAATAATCATAATATAGAACTTTTAAAATCAGTTATATTATCCTCTGTTTTAGGAGGAGGAGCAGCCTTAGTCAATAGGAGTAAAGATATAAGAATACAAAGTTGGGAAAATGCTATGGCTTCTGGTGCAGGAGAGAGAATAATTGATATAGGAGATTCTTTGTCAGAAAGGATTTTAAATATAAAACCCACAATCACAATTAAACCAGGTTCAAGATTTAACATAATTGTAAATGCTGATTTAATATTAGAGCCATATAAGGAATAGTGATACCTATGTTTGAGCTGTATTACTATCTTGAAAAAGGAAAAAGAAGAGTTATTGATGAAGAAGAGAGAAAAAGATTAATTAGAGAGAAAATAAAACGGGAAGAAGAGATAAGAAGATTAAAATTTACGATTTCAATTATTATATTACTTTTAACTAATTTAAAACTTTGGCAAGATAGAGAAATTTTTAATAGGAATAAAGAGAAGTTAGAATTTGAGTTATTTATATTAAAAGCAGTTCAAAAGATAAAAGAGCAATTACTATTAAGAAAAGATACAGAGCTTATCTTAACACCACGAGAGTTAGAAAATGCAAAAGAAATACAAAATAGATTAACACAAGAGGGAATATATTTAAAAAATGACTTAACAAGATTAGAGGAGAATAAGGGTTGGAATAGAAAGTTAGAAAGAGATAAAGAGCTTTCAAAAACCTATGATAAAGGACTTTCTATAAAAACAGATTGATATGTTTTACCTTATATTTTTAATTGTTTTAATAATTATTTTCTCTCTTGTATATTATGTATCAGAAAATTTTGAAGAAATAAAAGATAAGTTAAGTATAGTTAGATTTGTTGGAGCTATCTTTGCTTTTCTAATGCTAATTATGGCATACTTTTGGGGTTCACAAAAAATAGCTATGCATTATAGATATAATCCTGAAATAGTTGGAGAGCCAATATTTAATAATCTATATAGTCCATTCCTTATTTTAAAACTTGCATTTATTCCAAATATAAAAAAGATTTCATATATATCAACAGTTATGAGAAAAATAGGACTGTTCTTAAATATTATTAGTATTTTAATGCTTGTAATTTTATTAAAGAGAAGCAAAGTAAAAGAAAATTCACACGGAACAGCAAGATGGGCAAAGTTAAATGAATGGAAAAAGGCTGGGCTTTTAAGTGATTATCCTAAATATGCAGATGGAGTTATTTTAGGAAGAACAGGAGAATATAAAAAGGGATCACTTTCAAAGTTAAAAACTATTATAGATAGTCTAAAAACACATATAGCAGTGGTAGCTCCAACTCGTTCAGGAAAGGGAGTGGGGATTATTATACCTACACTTTTAAACTGGTTAGGCTCAATATTTGTATTTGATATGAAGGGCGAAAATTACGCTTTTACAGCTGGATATAGAATGAAAGTTCTTGGTCAAAAAATACTTAAATTTAGACCATATAGCTTTGATGGAAGTGTATCATATAACCCACTTGCAGAGGTAGAACTAGGAACAGTGAAAGAAGTAAAAGGAGCAACAGTTATTGCAGATATTTTAACTGATCCAGGAGAAAATAAACAAAGAGACCACTGGGCTAATAGTGCAAGTTCATTGCTTGTTGGACTTATCTTATATGTTCTATATAAGGCAAAGAATGAAGGAAGAATGGGAAGTATAGGAGATGTAGTAGATTTTCTTACAGATACTTCAAGACCACTAGATGATGCTTGGCAAGATTTAATGACTATTCCTTTAACATCAGATTTGGAATGTATAAAGAGTTGGAAAAAGATATATTCTAAACAGCAAATGTCAGGAATACCAGATGGAGTACATCCAGTGGTAGCAAGAACAGCAGCAGAAATGCTTAACAAAGACCCTAAAGAAAGAGCTTCTGTTATATCATCAGTTATGTCTAAATTAACATTGTTTAAAGACCCTATTATTAGGAAAAATACAACTAATGTTGATTTTAGAATAAAAGACTTAATGGATTATGAAACACCAGTATCATTTTATGTTGTTGTAGAATCACAAGATATGGTTACATTAGCACCTCTTTTAAAAATGTTACTTACTCAAGTAATAGGAGTTTTAGCACCTGAAATGGATTTTGAATCAGGAGAAGAAGTACATAAACATAAACTTCTATTGATGTTAGACGAGTTTGCAGCATTTGGAACAATCCCAATTTTAGAAAAAGCTCTTGCATACATTGCAGGATATGGGATGAAAGCAGTAATAATAGCTCAAGCTCTAAATCAAATTAGAAAAAACTATGGAGATAAGAGTAGTATATTTGATAACTGTGCTACAACAGTCTTTTATGCTCCTACACCACTTGATAGTGAAACACCTAGACAAATCTCAGAACTTTTAGGAGATACTACTATAAAGGTAAGAAATAAGTCTTGGAAAGCATATAGTTTAGGACAGGCTAATCTATCTGAAAGTAACCAAGTTAGAAAACTTCTAACACCAGAAGAAGTAAGAAATAAACTTGGAGATAAGAGAAATATTATATCTATTGCAGGAATATATCCTCTTATGGCATATAAGATTCGTTTTTATGAAGAAGAATACTTTAAAACTAAAACTTTTAGAACTTATGGAATACCTAAAGTATCGGGAATTTATGAAAGACCACCAGAAGATGAGATTATCGATGGAAAGGTATTAGAAGAATTACAAGATATGGAAGCATATAAAGAAATGATTAGAATGGAAAATTTAGAAGATTATGATGACTATGAGGAAGAGGTGGTGTAAATGGAGAAAAAAGTAGTTAAAAGTTTAGAAGAGCAGATTGTAATACAGAAAAAGAAACTAGAAGTATTAGAACAAAAAGCAATAAAACAAAAAAGAGATACTATTTTAAATTTTTTTAAGGCTTTAACAGATAATACAGAACTTTTTAGATTGCTTTTTATAAATAAAGATAATAAAGAGCTTCAAGGAGATATTGTAGAGTATATTAAAGGGAAACTTAATGAAAGGAAAGAAAAATGCTAGAAACAGGAATTAATGAAGCAAAAAAAATTTCAGAAGACAGAATGATAAAATTGCTTAAATTCTCACTTGGAGAAATAGTACCATTTTTAGAAGACCCTGATGTAATAGAGGTAATGCTAAATCCAGATAAAACATTATGGATAGATACACTTTCAAGAGGGATGTACTTTTCAGAACTTATTATAGAACCTGAGGATGCATTGAGAGTTATACAAACTGTTGCAACTCATATAAATAAAATTGTAGATCAAGAAAACCCTATAATTTCTGCTGAATTACCAGAGAGTGAAAGTAGATTTGAGGGGCTTATTCCACCAGTAGTAAAAAATCCTATTTTTACTATAAGAAAAAAAGGAATTAAGATTTTTACATTAGATGACTATATAGAGAAGAAAACACTTACATTAAATCAAAAAGAAATAATTGTACAGGCAATTAAAGATAAACTAAATATTTTAATAGTTGGACCAGTATCTTCTGGAAAAACTACTTTTGCAAATGCAGTAGGAGATGAGATACCAAAAGATGAAAGAGTTCTTGTAATAGAAGATACAGCTGAAATACAATTAAGATTAAAAAATGTAATTTTCTTAAAAACAACTGATTATACAAGTGTAAATGATTTGTTAAAAGCAGCATTGAGATTAAGACCAGACAGAATTATAGTAGGAGAGGTAAGAGATGAAGCAGCTTTAACACTACTTACAGCTTGGAATACAGGACATCCAGGATTTTGTACTATACACTCAGATAATGCTTTAGGAGGATTAAAACAATTAGAACTATATATTTTAAGAGCAACTGATAATAAGCAAGAAGAGTTGATAGCAATGACAGTAAATATAATAATAGTTTTAAAAAGAATAAAAAATAAAGAAGGAGAAACTATAAGGCAAGTGGAAAGCATATCTAGGTTAGAGGGCTTTGAAAATAATAAATATATAATAACAAAAATAGCTTAATTTTATGTAACAACTTGTTACATAGGAAAGGGGTTGAAAAATGGAAGAAGAATTAGATGGATTTCAAGTTCCTGTATGTCAGGGGCTTGTGAAACCAATTACTATATTAGGTATAAGTAGAGAAGCAATGATTTTAAATGTAGCAACAGCTGCTATATTTGTTCTATCATTAAGACTATATTATTTATTTTGGGTGTTTTTTATAACTCATTACCTACTTTTTAGAGCTTGTAAGAAAGATCCAGAGGTTATAAATATATTTTTAAAAAAATATATAAGGCAACTTGATTATTATGGGGAGGGATAAAATGCTAAAAGAGTATAGTGAAGAAAAAGGCAAACTATCTAGCTATGTCCCCTGGATATGTTTAATAGATAAAGGTGTAGTATTAAATAAAAATGGAACACTTCAAAAAACTTTAAAATATAGAGGATATGACTTAGATAGTTCTACTGTGTATGAGTTAAAAAACATAAATGCTAAATTAAATGATGTTATAAAAAGACTTGGTCAGGGTTGGAGTTTAAATGTTGAAGCAAGGAGAAAGAAATGTACAGATTATATGGAGGCAAAAAATGAAATACTTGCAATAGATATAATTGAAAAAGAAAGAAAATTAAATTTTCTTGAAAATGAACATTTTGAAAGTGAGTATTATTTAACAATAGTCCAGTTAATTCCTACTGATAATTCAAAAAAAGTTGGAGAGATATTTTTAGAATATGCCAAAAAGAGCGAGATACTAGATAAGACATTAGAAAATTTTAATAAAGAATTTAAAAAGATACTTAATTTATTTAAAGAAATATTTTTAGAGGTAACAGAATTAGATGATGAAGAAACCTATACTTATCTTCATTCTTGTGTAAGTACAAAAACAGATAAGGTAATAGTTCCAGAAATTCCTTATGCTATGGCAAATTATCTTTGTGATAGTGATTTAGTAGGTGGATTAAAACCAAAACTTAGAGGAAAGGAAATAAGATGTATATCAATTCAAGGTTTTCCTAATTATACAGTTCCAGGATTTTTTGATGTATTGAATAGATTAAATATTCCATATAGATGGATAACAAGATTTTTAATGTTATCTAAATTAGAAGCACTTTCAAAGATGGAGAGAAAATATAAAAATATATTTTCACAAAGATTAAGTCTATTTCAAAGAGTTTATGCAGAACTTACAGGAGAAAAAGAAGAAAATTCGAGAAAATTAAATGAAGATGCTTTAAATAAGGCAAATGAAGTTAGAACACAAATAGCACTAACAACAGGAGATTATGTTTCACAGGGCTTTTATACTTGTACTTTAATAGTTGATGGAGATAGTGTAGATGAAGTAGAAGAAAGAGTTGATATAATAAGTAAAACTATAAATAATATAGGCTTTATAACAATAGAAGAGAGTATAAACTCAGTGGAAGCATTTTTAGGAAGTATTCCAGGTAATATAACCAATAATATAAGAATGCCTATACTTAATACCATAACTTTAAGCCATTTACTACCAGTATCAAGTGTATGGGGAGGAGATAGTTGGAATAAACATTTAAATGCACCTCCACTTATCTATACAAAAACAAAAGGAAGTACACCTTTTAGATTTAATATACATATTGAAGATATAGGACATAGTGCTATTGTAGGACCTACTGGATATGGAAAATCTGTTCTTTTAGGTCTTATAGCTTCATCTTTTATGAAGTATAAAGATTCAAGAGTGTATTTTTTTGATAAAGATGCTAGTAGTAGAGTTTTAACTTATGCAGTAGGAGGAGAATTTCATGATTTAGGAAATGATGAGCTTTCATTTCAGCCACTCGCAAATATAGAGATAGTAGAAGAAAAAGAATGGGCTTATGGTTGGATATTAGAAATATTAGAGCAAGAAAATGTAAAGGTAAGTCCTACACAAAAAGAAAAGATATGGAAAGCATTAGATAACTTAGCAAAAACTCCAATTGAACTTAGAACAATATCAAATTTCTATACTTCAGTAAATGATAGAGAAATCAAAGAAGCATTAATACCATACAAGATAGGTGGAGCTTTGGGAAAATATTTTGATTCAGATAAAGATACATTAAATTTTTCAAGATGGCAAGTATTTGAGATGAATCAAGTAATAAATAATAAAAAAGGGATCACACCTCTTCTTTCCTATATATTTAGAAGAATAGAAAATTCTTTAGATGGTAGCCCTTGTATCATTATTTTAGATGAATGTTGGATGTTTTTTGACAGTCCTATATTTGCAGCAAAAATAAGAGAGTGGTTAAAGGTATTAAGAAAGAAGAATAGCTCTGTTATTTTTGCAACACAAGAGCTAGGGGATATTTTAAATAGTAAATTATTTACAACAGTTTTAGATGCTTGTCAAACAAAGGTATTTTTACCTAATCCAAATGCTTTTGCAGATAACTATATTCCTATTTATGAGAAATTTGGACTAAATAAGACAGAGATAGAAATAATATCAAAGGCTACGAAAAAGAAAGAGTATTACTATAAGTCAACAAAAGGTAGTAGACTATTTGAACTTGATTTAAAGGAAAAAACTTTAAGTTTAATTGCTAGTTCTGATTTAGCTAAACAGAACAAGGCAAAGGAGTTAAAAGAAATTTATAGGGATGCTAATGACTTTACAAGAGAGTGGTTGTCTTATGGCAAAGGTATATGATTTAAAAAAATTAAAGAATTTCTTAGGAGAATATTTAGAGTTAAAAGGGATAGATACAAGTAAGCTAATGAGATGTTTTTCTAAGGAACACGAAGATAGAAATCCAAGTATGAGCTACTTTGCACCAGGTAAGATTTGTAAATGCTTTGCTTGTGGAAAAAAATATGATATTTTCAAACTTGTTGGAGAAGAGTATGGAATAGAAGATTTTAAAGAAAAGGCTAAAAAAGTTGATGAACTATATAACCATAGAGAACTTATAGAAGATGCTAATAAGACTATATACTCTAAAAAGAATACTTTTATAGAATTAAGTAGAAATGGAGAGTATGTTGAAAAGAATAAAGAAAAGAAAGACCTTATATATTTAATTCCAAGATATGAGAGATATATAAAAAGGTGTATAGATAACTTAAAAGATTGTGATTATCTAACTAAAAGAGGTATTTCAAAAGAAGTACAAGAAAAATATCATATTGGTTATGACCCTAATTTTAAAAAAGGAGAATGGAAAGCTATAATTATACCAACTTTTCTATGTTGTTTTACAGCTAGGAATACAGATAAAAATGCAAAAGATAAAATAAGGAAAGTAGGAGACACCCAAATATTTAACTTATGGGAATTAAGAGAAAAAGAAAATATTAATAAAGATTTCTATATTGTTGAGGGTGAGATAGATGCTTTAAGTATTATAGAAACAGATAGGAAAGCACTGGCTTTGGGAAGTATACAAAATATTCAATTATTAATAAGAAAATTTGAAGAAGATATACCAAAAAATAGGATATATCTTATGCTTGATAATGATAAAAGAGGACAAAAGGCACAAAAAGAACTATATAAGTTATTAAAAGAAATAGGGGTTAATTGTATTAGTACAAATATATTGGGGAAATATAAAGATCCTAATGAGTATCTTGTAAAAGATAGACTTGGCTTTATAGATACTTTAAATAATTTAGAAAATAATAAATGGTTAAGTAGAAGAGTAGAATTTAGTATAGTAGACTAAATTATTTTTTTAAACAATTAGTATGGATAAACCATACTAAAAGGAGGAAAAGATGATAAAGAGAAATAAGTTCATTCTATTTTTAATGATTGCTATATCTGTAAGTTCTATGGCTGGAATATTTGGAGGAAAAGGTAGTGGAGGAGGTTCATTAAAGAAAATTATAAAGATACTTGAAACTATGCAAAAAACTCAGTCAGGAATGAATTTAGAGATGATAACAATAAAGTTAAAAGAAATAGAGCAAGTAGCAAATCAATTAAAACAATTAGAAAATGAAGCAAGAAATCTAAAACAGTTAGGACAAGATATTAAAAATCTAAATATAGATAGAATTTCAGATATTATTTTAAAATTGCAAAACTATAAGGTAGAAGCAGATAGGACTTTAAATGAGAATTTAACTAAGCTAGATAATATATCTAAACATTTTTCTCTTAATCAAAGTGAGTTTAAACAAGGTGGAGAATGGACACAAAAACAAGCCAAACAAGTTGAAGAAAGAGTAGAAAAGATGAGAGATGATGTTAAGAAAATCATCATAAAATTAAATGAAAAAACTCAAACAGGATATATGCCTAGTTTAGAAAGAGTTAAAGAAATAATGAGATTAACAAGAGATATTAATGATGCTGATGGAATTGTAGAAGTTACCCAAGCACTTGGAAGTTTAACAGCATATATGGCAACTATTATGATAGATATAAGGGAACTTTTAATAGACCAGAATCAATTAGTTGCAAATGTTAGTGCTGCAGAAGAAACAGAGAAAGATACTGTTAAACAAAGGCAAAAAGAAGAGGAAGAAGAAAACGAGAGAATACATGAAGAACTTAAAAAGATGTCAGAAAAAGATGCTAAAAAGGGATTAAGAATTGATTTTAAAAAAATAAGATAAGGGAGAGAAAAAGATGTTTAAAAGAATTAGGAATATATTTCAATTACAGAATATTTATACTTTTATTGCAATAGTAATATTTGGAGTTATTTTAAATAGGATAAAGATAGCACATTTAAGTAAGATAATTCCAGCTTTTGTTCCACTTCTTTTTATACCTCATTTTTATAAGGAGTTAAAAAAGAGAAATATAAATTTTAAAGAAAGTATCAAGTTTATTGTATTTGTCTATACTTTTTTAATAATTTTATTACTAGATGTTAATTTTTTTGGAATGCCAATAATAAGTTTTTTACCTAAATATATAAATAACTTCTTGTACTACTCAATGTTTTTCAGTATTTGGAGCTTAAGTATGTATAAGGAAAGAAAGATAAGTCGGAAAAAATTTATATTCTATATATTAACAACTTATTTTTTAACTCTTTTAATCCCGATAATAAATTACTTAAAAGGGGGTTAGATTATGTTAGGAGTTGATGTACAGCTTATATTAACTGCTGCTGTGGAGTTCGCAGGAAAGATTATTAAAAACTTAGAGCCAACAGTTATAGCAATGTTTGGAGCATTAGTTGTAATAGATATTTCTTTATCATTTCTATTTGATGAAAGTGATGGAGTAAATATTTTTATGAAATTAATAAAAAAGGTTTTGTATTATTCATTTTTTTTCTATATAATAAAAGAGTATACAGAGATAATGTTCCATATATTATTTGAAGGAGCAGTACAACTAGGAAATTTTGCTACAACAGGTTCAACTTCATCAAGTTTAGACTTTAAAATATTAAATAAGTATGGAGTAGAGTTTGGGGATATAGCAGGAGGAATATTAACAGCAATAGGATTTGCAGCACTGGACTATTCAGGACTAGAATCAGCAACAACAGTAGGACTGATGTTTATAGCAGGATATTTAATATTTTTCTTAATGCTATATGTACACATAGTAACAACATTTATTAAATTCTATTTTATGTCAGGTTTTGCATATATACTTATGCCCTTTGCTGGATTTGATAAGACAAAAGATATTACCTTAAAAGCACTTAATGGACTTCTTGCACAAGCAATAGAAGTATTTGTACTGATAGTAATGCTAAACTTTTTAGAATACTTAGATAATTATTCATTCTTTAAAGTAACAGGAGGAATAAAGGATACATTATGGACTAGATGGGCTTTGATACTGTTTATGTATGCACTCTTATCAAAAACAGGATCTATCGCCTCAAGTTTAATGTCAGGAGCAATAGCAAGTTTTGGAATAGGAGCAAATGCTATGGCAGGAGGAGTTTCAAGGATGTCATCTGCACCAGGAAGATTAATAGGTGGAGATATTAATAAAGCAAGTTATCATAATGCTCAAACTAAGAATGGTAAAGAAAATGGAAATAGTTTTATATACAAGGCAGCAACAGCTTTTAAAAATGGAAAAAATCCTAGTCAGTAAAGGAAGGTGTTTTTATGAGTTTTTTAGGAAAAAGTGATGATAAAAATATAAGATTGAGTAATGCACACAAGTATGTAGAAACATTAGTTTTTAATAAGAAAGATGATTTAGATATTGCAATAGCAGAGCGTATGAACTCAAGAATTATAAAGGATATTCAATATCAATATGCTGAAACTTCAAATTCTTGCACCTATTCTGTAATGATAATCTATGATACTTGGGCAGAAAAAGCAAGAAATGAAAAAGAAAATAAATTATAAAAAATAAATAATTTTAATTTATAAAAACTTCTATCTTTATAAAAGCATATAAAAATAGAAGTTTTTTATTCACTAAAATAAAAGCATAAATTTATTTTAATTATTATTTTCATTATTAAAAGATAACAAAAATGTCCCTAATAATATTAAAATAGTCCCAATAATAATCTTAATATTAATTATTTCTTTCATCAAGACAACTCCCCAAATAACACTAAAAATAGGAATTAAAAAAGTAACTGTTAAAGAGGAAATTGCTCCTAAAGTAAAGACTAAACGATAGTATATCACATAGGCTAATCCACTACATAAGAAACCAAAAACAATAGCCATCCCGATTATAGATAGAGGAATATTAAAATTAAATTTTTGCTCATATAAAGTGAGTGGAATTAATGCAATTCCAGCAAATAATTGACTGCCACAGGCGAGTTCCCAAGACTTTATATCTTTAGTATATTTTTTGATTAAATTTGCTGCAATGCCATAAAACATAGTTGCTAATATTACTGCAAATATTCCAAAATAATAATACTCTGATGTAATATTAACTCTATCTGTTCCTATTAAAAATATTCCTGCAATTCCTAATGCAATTCCTAGTATTTCAAATTTTTTTACTGTTTTTTTTAAAATAATTAAAGCAAAAATAATTCCAAAAAATGGAGTAAAGGAGTTTAAAATTGCTGAAAAAGAAGAAGGAATATATTTGGAAGCAAATGCAAAAAGTGAAAAAGGAATAGCAGCATTAAACATTCCTATTACAAATAAAAACTTCCAATGTAATTTCCATCTTATCTTCCATTTCATTGATTTATATATAATTAATAGACTAATAGATCCTGTTAGCAATCTTATAGTTGCACTTCCAAATATCCCAAAAAATGGGGATATTTTTTTTAAAAAAATAAATGTAGAACTCCAAATAAATGCTAAAAAAAATAATAATAAATATTCTTTAGTCTTTTTAATTTCCATTTTTACCTCTCCATATTTCTAATCCTCTTTTTATTCTTGAAATAACTTCTTCTAATTGCTCACTTGAACATGCATAACTTATTCTAACAAAGTTTTTATATTTTTCTCCAAAATTTTTTCCATCTGATAAAATTATTTTACAGTATTTCTCAAAAAAAAGTGTAGGATTAATCTTTTTTTGTATTTTTGAACAATCTATCCACATCATAAAAGTTCCTTGAGGTTGAATAACATTAAATTCTACATTTTTATTAAAAAAATCAAGAAGTTTATTTTTATTAATTTCTAAATGATTAATTAAATTCATTAACCATTTTTCTCCTTTTTGATATGCAGAATTTATTCCTACAACACCAAAACTATTTATTTCATCTATTCCTAAGGTTTCAAAGACTTGCCTATATCTATTTCTAATATTTTCATCACTAATTATTGTATATGCTGCTGATAAGCCAGATAAATTAAAAGCCTTTGAAGGGGACATAGCTGTTATAATCCGATTTTTTAAATCAAATTCTGTATTTGCTAATACAATATGTTTATATGGAGAAAAAATAATATCTGAAAAAATTTCATCAGAAAAAACTAAAATGTTAGAATTTTTTAACACTTTGTATAGTTCATTTATTTCATCCTTTTGCCAGACTCTACCTGTAGGATTATGTGGTGAACAAAAAATCATTAATTTAGTTCTAGATGTAATTAAAGTTTTTAAATGTTCAATATTTAGTTCATATTTTCCATTTTTATACTTTAAAGGATTAGAGATAACATTTCTATTATTTTTTTCAATTATATCATAAAAATGTGAATATGCTGGAGTTTGTAATATAATATCATCACCAACATTAGTAAAAGCTAAAATAGACATTGCAGCAGCAGCAATAATACCAGGACTGGATGTAATCCATTCTTTTTTGATTTTCCAATTATTTTTTTTCTCTTGCCATTTAATGATGCTATTAAAAAGCTCATCACTTTGATGAACATAGCCATAATTCCAAAAATTAGATCTTTTTTCTAAATCTTTAGCAATATCCTTTGAAATTAAGAAGTCCATATCAGCTATATTCATTGGAATAAATCCATCTTTTGTTTTTGGTTCTCTATCCCATTTTTTTGAGTCAGTATTAATTCTATTTAGAAATTCAAACATAGAAATTCTCCTTTTAAAATAAAAATTTATTTAATGTACTTTATTTTTGTCTAAAAAATAAAGTACATCATTGCTTGCTTGAAGTAAAGAGGCACCTTTTATAAAATTATGCTCATGTTCTTTATATATAATTAATTCTACTTTTTTATTAGAAAAAATTAATTGATAATAAAGTTCTTTTGATTGAGATATTGGCATAACTTGATCTTCAGCAATATGTTGTAACAAAATTTTTCCATGAAAATTTTTAGATTTAAAAAATGGAGAAGATTTAATATAACTTTCTAATTTAGTAGTTTCTAAAATGTCTCCTCCCATAAATTCAATAAATTCAAAAACATTTGAGGTACTATACATACTTATTAAATTATATACACCATTTCCTAGTATTAGATTATAAATAGTATCTTTAGATTTAAATGCAAGGTCAGCAGCAATATAAGCCCCTAAACTCCATGCTAATATAAATATATTTTCAAATTTAAAAAGAGCTTTAACTTTTTTGATACCTTCATTTAATATTTCAGAGTATTCAGCTAATCTTTTGTATCCTGAATTATTCCTATTTTCAAAGTCATGAAATACATTAGCTCTACAATTACAAAGAAAAACTGAATATCCTTTTTTCAAAATATTTTGAATAGGATATGGAAAATTATCATTTCCTCCAGTTAAATCTGATGAATTATAGTGACATCTAACAAATTGGTTACTTCTTCCAGTAGTAATAACAGCTAAATTTTTTGTAACTTTTTTTTCTGGAATAAATAATGCTCCCTCTATTTTTAAACCTTTATACTCCCATGTTATGATTTTTACTTGTTTAGATTCTTCTTCATCACCTACAAATTTATAGTTAAAAAATTCGTTTATTTCAAATTTTTTTACAATTGGAAACATAAAAAAATCTTCTTCAAGAAAATAGAGTGAATTAGCTGAAACTTTTATATTTCTAATAAACTTAGGTATATCTATTTTATTTAAAATCTCTTTACTATCATATTTAACTAAATACACTAAAGAATTAAAATTATTGCTCTCTCTAATTATTATATTTTTTCCACTTAAACTTGCTTCTAATAGTGTTCCACGTAATAATAAATCTAGACTTTCAATTGTTTGTATTTTTTCATCATAAAATAAAATTTGTTTTTCCATAGATGCATTTGATGGGCATTGTTTATATCCTATAAAAATTATTTTATTTTCTATTTTTCCAATAAGATTTATAAATGAAAAAGTATCCTTATTTATAATTTTTAAATTAGTGTTATCTAATTTCCACAATTGTTCTGGAAAATCAGATAAATAATTGTTCTTTATTAGAAAAAAAGCTTCATTACCAAAAACATTACAAGAAACAATATTTCCATCATCTATTTCAAAAAATATTTTATTCATATCAAAAATATCATAAATAATTATTTGACATTTTTGAGAAACCTTATTTACTTTCTTCCTAATTGGATTTTCTTCTTCAGAAATAAAATTTTTCCATAAAATAATTTTAGAAGAATTTAAAATTTCAAAATTATCAAATTTTCCATTTATAATTAAATTTTTTTTGTTTTTTAAAGAAAATAAACCCTTATTATTAAGATATAAAATAGTTTCATTATCTAAAAAATTGATTGATTTAATAGAATTAGCAACTATTCGTTTTTCATTTATATAATAATATTCTTTAAATTTATTCGTTTTTTTATCCAAAATAGTTTTTTTTAGCAAGTATTTATTTCCATTAGGTGATAATGAAAGTAATATATTTTTTTCATAGTTAAAAAAATTTATTATATTTTGCATAGAGCTCCTTTCAATAGAGAAACAAATTCCCTAATTTCACTATCATACATATTACTTCTAATCATAATTCTTAGCCCACTGTCACTTCGTTTTACAGTTGGGAAAGTGAGAGTTGAGACATAATAACCTTTATCATATAAGAATTTTCCAATTTTAAACAGTTTTGTTTCATCTTCAATTTTAATTAGTCTTACAGCTGAAATCTCTTCCCCTACATTAATTTCCATTAATTCATCAAAAAGTTTCACTTTTTTTCTAAGTTCTGCTTGTAATATTTCAACACTTCCGTTTTGATGTAATTTTAAAGCTTCTCTAATTCCACCCCAAATAGCAGATCCCAATGGTGCAGTCCATAACATAGGTCCTCCATATCTTTTGATTAATTCAATATAATGCTTATCATAACATATAATAAGCCCTCCACCATTTGCCCCAAATCCTTTTGAAAGAGAAGCTATTATCATTGTATTTTTATTTAATAATTTTTTATTTCCTAATATCATACCTTTACCGTTTTCACCCATAATTGAAATTCCATGAGCTTCATCTATGTATATATACATATTATATTTTTCTTGTAGCTCAATTATTTTATCATAATTTGTTATACCTCCTGTACTATAAACACTTTCACAAATATATGCAATTTTTTCTTTTTCTTGACAAAGTTTTTCTAATGCCTCAAAATCATTATGTTGAATTGTTATAACTTCTGTTTCATCATTACAATTAGCTTTCATGTAGTTCATACAAAAATGTGCATTTTTATCAAATACCATAGTTGGCCTTATTCCCTCAGTAAAAATTCCAGCTGCTAACATAGGAAGTGTTCCTAATGCAGCCATTCCACAATTAGTAGTTACCCAACATGGAGCTTTATAAAAATTTGAAAACTCTTCTGATACCTCATCTTGTAGAGATAGTCTAATTCTAAATCCAGCATTTACTAGTTGCATAACTCCGCCTGCATCATCAATTCCTTTATGTAATCCTTTTTTTACTTCTGGATGATCATTTATGCCAAGATAACAACAACTTGACATATTTAAAACCCTATGTCCATCTTTAGTTTCTATAATATCTCTTTCTATAAATTTTCCAGTTATATTTATTAAACCATATTCTTGCATTTTATTATAAACAGGTTCACAAGTAGATACCATTTTTTCTATATTTAAAAATTTATTTATTTTTTTTTCTTCCATATTAACACCTTTCTTTTCTATTCTTTTTTTTTCGATAATATCTTATTGGCTAATAATTCAAAAGGAGGTCCAATCATTAGTGCATTTTCATTTTTTGTTATTTCACCTTTATTAATTTTCATAATTGTAATAACATCATTTGCCCAATTTTCTTCTACTTTTGATGGAGTAAATGATTCAGCTATTATATCAAGTTGTTTAGGATGAATTGCCTGTTTTCCTAGAAAACCTTTTTTAAAAGATTTTATGCATTCTTCTTTTAACGCATCCATGTTTTTTAAATCAAAAAATGGTGAGTCAAAAAATGGAATTCCATTAGCAACACATGAGTTAACTATCATACTTTCTGCATATTCAATAACTGAATTATCTTTTTTATCAATTTCTATCCCAATATTTGCACAGTAATCAGCTAATCCAAATAAAACACCATCTGCATGTTGACATATTTCTGGACATCTCAATATTCCTTTAGCATTCTCAATTAAAACATAAACTTTTATTTTATCTAAATTATATTTTTTTAGATTTTCTTTACAAATGATTACTTCATCTTGTGATTCTACCTTAGAAAGTAAGATAATATCTAAATCTATACAGTTTTCTAAAATAAATAATAAATCTTTTATTCCTTCCATATTTCTAAAAGAGTTAATTCTTAAACTAATATGAATTCCCTTAGATTTTAATTCTTTTATTTTATTTTTTAATATTTGCCTACCTTTTTCTTTTAAGTATAGTGGAACAGAGTCTTCTAAATCCAAAAGCAAGCTATCTATCTTTTTAGTTAAAAGCTTATTGATATTAATTTTTTCTAATTTTATTAATGACAAATATAAAAAACTTTTAATCATTATTCTACCTCCATCATTATACTCCTTTCTCCAATTAAAACAGTTTTTTGATTTTGATTTTTGCAGGTCATTTTTATAGTGACAATTCCTCTTTTAGAATTAGTTTTAGAAATTCTCTTATCAACTACTTCACTGTATACCATTAATGTATCTCCAATAAAAACAGGTGATGGCAATTTTACATTTTGCCATCCTAAATTAGCAATACAATTTCGACTAAAATAATCTACTGTAATTCCAGTGACTAAACTTAGGGTAAAACAAGAATTAACTAAGATTTTTTTGAAGAGCTTATTTTTAGCATATTCAATGTCATAATGTATTGGATGAGTATTTAAAGTCAACATTGTAAATAAAAGATTATCTGCTTCAGTAACAGTTCGCTTAGCTAAGTGTTGAACTATTTGCCCTATTTCTATTTCATTAAAAGTCATTCCTCTTTTTTCTTTAATAATCATTAAAATCCTCCAATAACATTTTAAATGTTTTATTTTTTTATTCCTAATATTTTTCTAGCTTCATCAGGGGTCGCAACTTCTCTTCCAAATTCTTTTGCTATTCTGACAATTCTTGCTGCTAATTGTGCATTAGAAATTGCTAATTCTCCTTTATGATAATATATATTATCTTCAAATCCAATTCTAACATGCCCTCCCATTGCTATAGCATGGATGGCTAAAGGCAATTGATATCTTCCTATTCCTGCTACAGTCCAGATACTATCTTCTGGAATACTATTTACTAAAAAAACTAAATCATTTATGTTTCCTGGCATCCCACCAGGAACTCCTAGTACAAAGTCAAAATATAGTTTTCCTTCAACTAAATTTTGCTTTTTTAATTTAATAACATTTTCAATCATACCTCTTTCAAAAATTTCAAATTCAGGTTTTATACTTCTGTTTTTCATCTCTAGTGCAAATTTATATATATATTCTGGCGAATTCATAAAAACACCATCCCCAAAATTAACTGTTCCTGCATCTAAAGTAGCAATTTCAGGATTTATTTTTAATGGTTGCATTCTTTCATCAAAAGTATGCCATATAGATCCTCCTGTTGAAGGCTCAAAAATAATATTGCATTTTTGGGCGATTTTTTCAGCAATAATTTTATTTGTTTCATAGTCTTGTGTTGGATCTCCATTGGTATCTCTAGCGTGAACATGTACAATTGATACTCCATTTAAGTAGCACTCATATGCTGCTTCAGCAATTTCATCTGGTGTAAGTGGTAAATTAGGCTGTTGTTTTCTTGTTACTTCTCCTCCTGTTAGTGCAGCAGTAATTATTAATTTTTCCATTGTTTTTTTGAAAAGTTAAAAAACTTTTCTCCTCCTTATTAATTTATTTAAGTTATTTAAATATTAGGAAACTTATAAACCTATATTATTATTTTATAAAAGCTAATGATAACCAAGGAACATATGTTATTATTGCAAGTGCAAAAATAGCTGCAAGGAAAAATGGAATAATTAATTTAAACATACTATCTAATTTTATCTTTGCAACAGCTGCTCCTACAAATAGATTACATCCATATGGAGGTGTACAAAGTCCTATAGCTAAATTAACTGCCATTACAACTCCAAAATGAACTGGATTTATTCCTAAAGCTTTTACAGTTGGTAATAACATTGGTGCCATTACAATGATAGCTGGAACCGTATCCAAAAATAATCCAATAAAAAGTAAAATTAAATTTATAAAGAAAAGTACAACAAATGGATTACTAGAAATAGTAGTTAAAAAAGTAGAAATCATTTGAGGAACTTTTTCAAAAGTCATAAAAGTTGAAAATACAGTAGAATAACCTAATAAAAAAGAAGTTATTCCATTTAGTACAGCTGCATCTAATAAAGTATTGTACAGTGCTTTTAAATTTAAATCTTTATAAATAAAATAACTAACAAAAGCAGAATAAACTACTGATATACAAGCAGCTTCAGTAGGAGTAAAAATTCCTGAATAAATTCCACCAAGTATAATTGTTGGTGATAATAATGCCCATATTCCTTCTTTGGTTGCAATCCAAATTCTTTTAAGTCTATTTTGTAAAATTTCTTTTAAAGTTACTACTTTTCCTTCTTCAACTTTTCTTACTTCTGTTTTTGTTTTTTTACAAATTAAGATATTCATCAGTAAAAAAATAAGTCCTAAAAAAATTCCAGGAAGTACTCCTGCTAAAAATAATTCTGGTACTGGAGTGTTTGTTGTAGCTCCATAAAGGACAAAAGATAAACTAGGAGGGATAATTGGTCCTACAATTCCACCAAAACAAACTAAAGTAGCGGCATATTCTGAAGAATATCCCTTCTTTTTCATTTCAGGTATCATCATTCCACCAATAGCAGAAGTTGTTGCCATTCCTGACCCAGATAATGCCCCAAAAAACATACAAGCAAGAATTGTAACACAGCCTAAAGCTCCTGTAACAAAATCTATTAATGCCGAAGCAAAATTAACTATTCTTTTAGCAATTCCACCAGTAGACATTATTAACCCTGCTAACATAAAGAAAGGAATTGCCATAACTGTAAAGGAATTAATCCCTGAAAAACAATATTGTGCATTAACAACCATGTTTAAGTTAGAACAAAAATACATAGAAATCATTGTTGCTCCACCAATAGCAAAACCAACAGGAACTCCTATTGTTAACATAATGAATAGTACTATGAATAACACTAAAAAAGTCATTCTTCTTTCCCTCCTTTCTTAAAAGCAGTGAAAGAATCTTTTATAATTATTAAATTTCTAATCATCATAATAAAACATCCTAAAACTACAGACAAATATCCCCAAGACATACTAATTTTTATTCCTGCAAAAAAGATTTGAGATTGTGAAATAACTAATTCAAGCCCATAATAAGCAGTTATTGCACAAATTCCAAATACAATAAGTTCTGACAATATATCACATAAACATTTCAATTTAGGAGAACATTTATCTACAAACATTGTTATTTTTATATGCTCTTTTCTTTTTGCACCAATACTAATTCCAATCCAAGAAATCCAAACAAACAAAAATTTTCCTAATTCTTCTGACCATGATAGAGAATTATTAAAAATATAACGCATTATAACTTGTATAAAAATGATAAGAACCATTAGAGCGAACATTCCAACTAAAATTACTTCTTCTGATCTATCTAAAAATTGAACAATTTTGTTTTTCTTCATAAATTTTTCTCCCTCTAATTTTTAGGAACAGTTTCAAGCCATTTATCAACAACTTCATCCCCAACTTTTTTTCTCCATTTATCATATACAGGTTTTACTTTTTCTTGAAAAGCCTTAACTTCATCAGGAGTTAATTCCTCAACTGTAGCTCCTTCTGATTTAAATCTTTCTATATATTTTAACTCATTTGCTCTTTCTTCTTCTCTTTGTTTCTTAGCAACTTCATGAATGCTTTCTTCCAATATTTGTCTTAAATCTTCTGGAAGTGAATTAATCCAATCTAGTGAACAAACAATTGGAAATGGGGAACTTGCATGATTTGTTAAAGTAATATATGGAGCAATTTTATGTAAAGAAAAATCATTAAAAACACCTAAAGAGTGGTCTAAAGCATCTATAGTTCCTTGAGAAAGAGAAGTAATAACTTCACCCCAAGACATTGGAGTAGGATTAGCTCCCATTGCTTGCCACATATCAACATTTAATTCATTTTGTGCAATTCTTATTTTTTGTCCTTTTAAATCATCAGAATTATGATAATTTCTTTTTACACTTGCTACTTGTCTCATTCCATTGTAATACATATCAATACAGTAGTATCCTTGTTTACTTAAATATTCATTAAATAACTCTAAACCTCCATTTTCAAATGTCCCTGTTATCCAATCCTCATAAGTAGGATACAAATAAGGTAAATCTATACATGCAGATTCAGGTCCTGCTGCTGCAGTAATAGCTGCTGATAAGTCAAACATCATTGTAACAGTCCCTAATTTAATTCCAGCAACTAAATCTGGTGTATCTCCTAATTGTCCATCAGGGTAAACTTCAACTTGGAACTTTCCTGGAGCTTTTTCTTCTAGTATCTTTCCTAATTCAGTACTCCAAACATTAGTTGAACGCGAACTTGAATCTGTACTTCCTATTTTTATTACAATAGGTAAATTTGAATCTTCTTTTTTAGATTCTGATGGTCTACATGAAATAAAAGTAAATAGAGATAAAATAATGACTAATAATAAAGAAATTTTTTTTAACATAATATCCTCCTATAAATTTATAATCTTAATAATCTCTTTTATATTTTAAACAACATTCATAAAAAAAGTTATTATAAAAGTATTTACTATATTTATAAAAAGTGAACCTACTAAGGGAACAATGAAAAAAGATTCTGGAGCAGGATAATATTTTTCAGTTAATGTATCCATATTAGCAACTCCTGTAGGAACAGCCCCTAATCCATATCCACAAAATCCTGAGCATGTTACTGCTGCTTCATAATCTTTTCCCATTACAGGAAAAGCAACAAATATTATGAAAATTACAATTAAAATAACCTGTGCAAAAAGTAAAATTAACATTGGTCCAGCTAAATCTATAATCTGCCATAATTTTAATTTCATCATACTCATAGATAAAAATATAGCAAGTGATATCTCACCAAAAATATGTATTTCAGAATACTTAATTGGATATAGCCTATCAAAATTTTTTATATTCACAATAAAAGCTGAGGCCAACATGCCTCCCACAGAAGCTGGAAAAGTAAGTCCTGTTTTTCCTAATAACATAGAAATGATTGTTCCCAAAGCCATAGCCAATAATAACAAAAAAATAGCTTGCTCAAATCCTTTTGCTGATAATTTATTTTCTGTTTCTTCATTGATATTAGTATTGACCTTTTGATTATGGTTTACTTTGCTATTTTTAATACTTTTTTCTACTAAATACCTTCCTAGTGGTCCTCCTGTTAAAGAACCAGCTACTAATCCAAATGTAGCTGCAGCTAATGTAATGGTGTTTGCAGCACTTAAACCTAAATTTTCTAAAGGAACTGCAAATACTGCTGATGTTCCATGACCTCCAGTCATAGGAATAGAACCTGTTGCTAGTCCTATCAGTGGATTTATTCCTAAAATTTTACAAATTATAACCCCTATTCCATTTTGTAATACAACAAGAATACTAGAAACTATAAGCAACTTTACTGTTTTTATTCCACCCTTTTTCAAAAGAGATATACTTGCTGTAAAACCAATACTTGTATAAAATGCCAACATAAAAAAATCACTCAATGTAAAATCAAATTTTATTGAAAAAATATTTGTTGTATATCCTACAAGTGTAAAAATTGTAAATATTAATCCACCAACTACTGGAACAGGAATACAAAATTTTCTTAAAATTTCTATTTTACTTTTTACATAACTTCCTAAAAATAATATTAAAACAGCAATTGCAGTAGTATTAAACATTGTTAATTCAAGTTTCATAAAAATTCCTCCTATTTTTTATAAACTTCTGAATAAAATTCTCCTACTAATTCACCATCTTTCATTATTGTTATTCCATCAGATATTATAGTTGGTTTTGTCATTATTAAATCATAATGACAAGCTGCCTTTAAAACACCTCCTAAGTTCACACTTGTTCCTATTCCTATATGACAAGAGCCATAAACTCCTTCATCTTCTAACATTAAACCAATAAAACGACAATTAGGATTTAATCCTATACCTAATTCAGCAACATTATATACATTAGGATCTTTTTTATTAGCTAAATCTTCACTAAGTAGTTTTGCCTGTTTTCCTCCTTCTATGGAAGTTATAAATCCCTTTTCAACTTTACAAACTATTGGTTCTTTTAATAAACCTATTCCTATATATGGAACACTTGCATCAGCCACTATAATTCCTTCTGAAGTTCCTTCAATTGGTGAAACATTTGCTTCTACAGTTGGAGCTGTAGAAAATTTTCCTTTCTCAACTAAGCAATATAATGCATTTCCTCTTCTATTTTCAGCACAAAATTTTAAATCTGTTCCAAATGGAGTTGTCAAACGGATTTCTTTTGAATTTGCTAATGTTGCAGCAACCTTTAGGCAAACAGGTTTTATTTTTTCAAAGTCAGCTTCCATTCCTCCATGTATCATCATGTCCTCAGAAAATTGTGTTAAAACCAATCCTCTAGCCCCATTTTCTATGGCATTTTTTATAGCATTTGTATGTGTAATAGATTTTCCAACTACTGAAACAAATGCATCTGTTGCTTTTAATGCAGCAGCTATAATTTTGGGTGGCTCTTGAGAATCTATTTCTCTAGGAATTATTATGCTAATAATTGGTTCGATATCTTTTCTGTATGCAGAAGCAGCTATAGCATTTGCAATTGATATTTTTTCTGCTTCAGTTACAATCAAAAGTTTTTCTCCTGAAATCATTTTTAAATTTACATCAATAATTTTGTCAGCTATTTTTCCCATTAAAATTTCTTTCATATGAAACCTCCAAAATTTTATTAATAATATATTCTATAGAATATATTATATATTATTTTTTTATTTTGTAAAGTTTTTTATTTAGTATTTTCATTGAAAAGAAAATATTTATTTGTTATAATTAAAAAAAATGATATTTAAGGGGTGAATAAAAATTTTGAAATCTTTTAAAATTGAAAAGAAAAAAACTTTAAATTTGCAAGTCTATGAAGTCTTAAAATATATGATTTTAAATGATGAATTTAAAGATGAAATAAAATTAAATGAAGTACAAATTGCAACAATGCTTGATGTCAGTCCTACACCAGTTAGGGAAGCTTTTAGAATGCTTGCTGTTGATGGAATTGTTGAAATTATACCTTGGAAAGGAGTATTTATTAAGAAATATACTATTGATGAAGTTGAAGAGGCATATCAGTGTAGAGAAGTATTAGAAACTTTAGCTGTAAAATTATGTATTAATATTATTCCTAGAAGCGAAATTGACAGGCTTTTAAATTTTTTAAAAGAAAAACATGACAGTGTGGATGAGAGAATTAAAGTTAGTAATGAAATTCACAATGTAATTATTGAATATTCTCATAATAAAAGGCTAAAAAATTTAATAACACAACTTAATGATATCCTAATTTATGATAGAAGGCTCTCTGCTTATGATGGCTTAAGAGGAAAACAAATTGATCAAGAACACAAATTGATTTTAAAAGCCTTAAAAGAAAAAAATGAAAATGCTGCTATTTCTTATATGAAAGAACATATTCAAAATGGCTTTAAATATATAAAAGAAAATCATAATTAATATCATTTCAATAAAATAATTTAATATGTGGAATTAATTTAAATAATTCCACATATTAATCAGTATAAATTTTTTAACTTTATAACTTAAAATCACAATTATTTAAAACATCTTGAATAATTTCAAGCCCTCTTTTCATTTCTTTTATTGTTGAAGGAACTATACTTATTCTAATTTTAGAAGTCACCTCTTCTGTTAATGAATAAAAAATAAATCCTGGTAATATAGAAAGTCCTCTTAAACGGCATTTATAGTAAAATTTTTCACTATTGATGTAGTTAGCTAAATTTACCCAAACAAAAAATCCTCCTTTTGGTATATGCATTATTTCTAAGTGCTTTATTTTTTGAAGTCCCCTTATCATATATTCCATTTTTCTTTTTAAATTCATTCTTAATTTTTCTAAATGTTTATCCAATAAACCTCTTTTAATAAAAATTTCTAAAAACTTTTGGTTTATTCCAGAAGTTGTAGTGTCAATAAAATATTTATTTAAACTAAAACTATCTATATATTTTTTAGGAGGAATTAGCATAGTTAATGCTAATGCGGGCATAACAATTTTTGAAAATGTTTTAATAAAAAATACTCTTTCATATTTATCCAAAGCTTTTAAAGATTTTGGACATTCTCTTGAATTATAAAAAAAATCAGAGAAACATTCATCTTCTATTATATAAAAATTATATTTTTTTGATAGTTCTATCATTTTTTTCTTTTTTTCAAAAGACCAACTTATCCCAGTTGGATTTTGAAAATTTGTCATTATATAAACAAAATCTATCTTTTTTCTTTTCAACAACTCTTCAAATTCTTTCATATCCCAACCATCATATTTCATATCAATATTTTCTATATTACAATAACTTTTTAAAATATTAACAGCATTTTGATAAGTTGGATCAGATAGAAGAACTGTTTTTTTAGGTGATATTCCAAATGCTGTACTTATAAGTTCTAATGCTATTTGAGTTCCTGAGCAAATAATTATATCATCTTTTTCTCTCTTTATTCCATATTTTCTAATAAATTCAGCCAAAGTTTCTCTTAAACTCTCTAAACCTTGAATATTTTGATAAGCCATAAGATATTTACTTTCAGCTTCATCTAATAATATTTCAGATAAAATTTCTTTATATTCTTGAATTGGAAAATATTCTTTTGGTGGACCTCCATTTGAAAAATTAATTCCCATATCTTTTGAATTTTGCCCAAAACGAAAAGTATTTAGAATAGGTGTCATTCTCTTTCCTATATCAAGATTATAACCTTTTTTTACAAAACATCCCTTCCCTTTTATACTATATAAATATCCCTCTTCTTCAAGCATCTGTACAACTTTTAAAACTGTATTTAAGTTTACTTCATACTTTATTGAAATTTGTCTAACAGAATAGAATTTATCATTTTCTTTCCATTTATTTTCTAAAATATTCTGCCTCAACATTTCATAAAGTTGTGTTGAAATTGTAACATCTGAATTTCTTATCAATTTCTTTTGCATAACTTTACTCCTCTACAGTGTACTATGACAGTTTTTAGTATAAATAATTTATTTATAAATCGTTTTATGTTAATATTATAATATAAAAGCATTAAATATACTAGGAGGAATTTTTATGGAAATGAAAAAACTTGGTTTAGGAACAACAGCGATACATGCAGGAACTCTAAAAAATTTATATGGAACTCTTGCAATGCCTATCTATCAAACTTCTACTTTTATATTTGATTCAGCAGAACAAGGGGGAAGAAGATTTGCCCTTGAAGAAGCTGGATATATTTACACAAGACTTGGAAATCCTACAACAACAACATTGGAAAACAAAATTGCTGCTCTTGAAGAAGGAGAAGCTGGAATAGCTATGTCATCTGGTATGGGAGCTATATCTTCAACATTGTGGACTGTGTTAAAAGCAGGAGACCATGTTGTTACAGATAAAACTTTATATGGTTGTACTTTTGCTTTAATGAATCATGGACTTACAAGATTTGGAGTTGAAGTTACTTTTGTTGATACTTCTAATTTAGAAGAAGTTAAAAATGCTATGAAAGAAAATACAAGAGTTGTTTATCTTGAAACTCCTGCCAATCCAAATTTAAAAATAGTTGACTTAGAAGGTGTATGTAAAGTTGCTCATACAAATCCAAATACTTTAGTCATTGTAGATAATACTTTTGCAACTCCATATATGCAAAAACCTTTAAAATTAGGTGTAGATATCGTTGTACACTCTGCAACTAAATATTTGAATGGACATGGTGATGTAATAGCAGGGCTTGTAGTAACAAAACAAGAACTTGCAGATCAAATCCGTTTTGTTGGATTAAAAGATATGACAGGAGCTGTTTTAGGACCTCAAGAAGCATATTATATTATAAGAGGATTAAAAACATTTGAAATTCGTATGGAAAGACACTGTAAAAATGCAAGAACTATTGTAGATTTCTTAAATAAACATCCAAAAGTTGAAAAAGTTTATTATCCCGGACTTGAAACTCATCCTGGTTATGAAATAGCTAAAAAGCAAATGAAAGATTTTGGAGCAATGATTTCATTTGAATTAAAAGGTGGATTTGAAGCTGGAAAAACTTTATTAAATAATTTAAAACTTTGTTCATTAGCAGTTTCATTAGGAGATACTGAAACTCTTATTCAGCACCCAGCTTCTATGACACATTCTCCTTATACAAAAGAAGAAAGAGAAGTTGCTGGAATAACTGATGGATTAGTTAGATTATCTGTTGGACTTGAAAATGTTGAAGATATTATAGCTGATTTGGAATATGGATTAGAAAAAATCTAATTTTACTATTTATCTTAAATTCTTACTTGCAAATATATATTAGATTTTGAACTTATTAATGAAATGAGAGAGGTAAATATATGGAAAATAATGAAAATATCAAAGCGAGTTTTAAAGGATTGGTACCATTTATAGTATTTATTTTACTTTACTTAGGAACAGGTATTTTTTTAAACATCAAAGGAGTAGAATTAGCTTTTTATCAACTACCTGGTCCTGTGGCAGCTTTTGCTGGAATAGTTATAGCATTTATAATATTTAAAGGAACTATACAAGAAAAATTTAATACTTTTCTTGAAGGTTGTGGACATCCAGATATAATCACAATGTGCATTATTTATCTTTTGGCAGGAGCTTTTGCAGTAGTTTCAAAAGCTATGGGCGGAGTTGATTCAACAGTTAATTTAGGAATAACTTACATTCCTCCACATTATATAGCAGTTGGATTATTTATAATAGGAGCTTTTATATCAACAGCAACTGGAACATCAGTTGGTTCAATAGTTGCCCTTGGACCAATAGCAGTTGGACTTGGAGAAAAAAGTGGAGTTCCAATGCCTTTGATTTTAGCAGCTGTAATGGGTGGGGCAATGTTTGGAGATAACCTATCAGTTATTTCTGATACTACAATAGCAGCAACTAAAACACAAGGTGTTGAAATGAAAGATAAATTTAGAATAAACTTATATATAGCTCTACCAGCAGCTATACTTACAATAATTTTGTTATTCTTATTTGCTAGACCTGATGTTGTTCCAGAAGCTATAAATTACGATTACAATTTAGTAAAAGTTTTCCCTTACATTTTTGTACTTGTAATGGCACTAGCTGGTGTAAATGTTTTTGTTGTTTTAACATCAGGAATTTTACTTTCAGGAATAATTGGATTTATCTATGGAGATTTTACTTTATTAGGTTATGGAAAAGAAATATATAATGGTTTTACAAATATGACAGAAATTTTTGTACTTTCACTTTTAACTGGTGGAATGGCTCAAATGGTAACAAGACAAGGTGGAATACAATGGGTTATAGATACTGTGCAAAAATTTATAGTTGGTAAAAAAAGTGCAAAAGTTGGTGTAGGACTTTTAGTTTCATTGGCCGATATAGCTGTTGCAAATAATACTGTTGCCATTATAATAACTGGTGGGATTTCTAAAAAAATTTCTGAAAAAAATAATGTAGATTTAAGAGAAAGTGCAGCTATTCTTGATATTTTCTCTTGTATATTTCAAGGATTAATACCTTATGGAGCTCAAATGTTAATACTTTTAGGTTTTGCAGGAGATAAAGTTGCTCCGACACAATTAATACCTTTATTATGGTATCAGTTATTATTGGGAGTTTTCACATTAATTTATATATTTATTCCTCAAATAAGTAAAAAAGTATTAAATATATTAGATAAAAATGTAGAAAAAAAATAAAGTTTGTATTATTTGTATTATAATATAATTATATAGAAGGAATTAAAACTATAAATGTATAATTGAGGAGGATTACAAAATGAAAAAAGTTATGCAAACGATGGACGGAAACCAAGCTGCAGCTTATGCTTCTTATGCTTTTACAGAAGTTGCTGGTATATACCCAATTACACCATCTTCTCCTATGGCTGAATATGTTGATGAATGGGCTGCTAAGGGAATGAAAAATATATTTGATGTTCCCGTTAAATTGGTTGAAATGCAATCTGAAGGAGGAGCTGCTGGGACTGTCCATGGTTCATTAGAAGCTGGTGCTTTAACTACTACTTATACAGCTTCTCAAGGATTACTTTTAAAAGTGCCTAATATGTATAAAATTGCTGGTGAATTACTTCCTGGTGTTATTCATGTGTCTGCTCGTTCTTTATCAGTTCAAGCTCTTTCTATTTTTGGTGATCACCAAGACGTGTATGCTACTAGACAAACTGGTTTCACTATGATGGCCAGTGGTTCTGTTCAAGAAGTTATGGATATGGGAACTGTTGCTCACCTAACAGCAATTAAATCAAGAGTGCCTGTTCTTCATTTCTTTGATGGATTTAGAACTTCTCATGAAATCCAAAAAATTGAACTTATGGACTATGATGTTTGTAAAAAATTAGTTGACTATGATGAAATTCAAAAATTTAGAGATAGAGCCTTAAATCCTGAACATCCTGTTACAAGAGGAACCGCTCAAAATGATGACATATATTTCCAAACAAGAGAAGCTCAAAACAAATTTTATGATGCTGTGCCAGATATAGCTGCTCACTATATGGAGGAAATTTCAAAAGAAACTGGTAGAGAGTATAAACCATTCAAATATAGAGGTGCTACTGATGCTGATAGAGTTATAGTTGCTATGGCATCTGTTTGTCAAACAGCCGAAGAAACTGTTGATTATTTAGTTGCAAAAGGTGAAAAAGTTGGACTTATAACTGTTCATTTATATAGACCTTTCTCTGAAAAATACTTTTTTAATGTTTTACCTAAAACTGTTAAAAAGATAGCAGTTTTAGAAAGATCTAAGGAACAAGGAGCACCAGGAGAACCTTTACTTTTAGATGTGAAATCAATATTCTATGATAAAGAAAATGCACCAATAATAGTTGGTGGAAGGTATGGTCTATCTTCAAAAGATACCACTCCTGCTCAAATAAAAGCAGTATTTGATAACTTATCACAAGATAAACCTAAAACAAACTTTACAATAGGTATTATTGATGATGTTACTTTTACATCTCTTGAAATAGGAGAAAGATTAAATGTTGCAGATCCTTCAACTAAGGCTTGTCTATTCTTTGGACTTGGAGCAGATGGAACAGTTGGTGCAAATAAGAACTCAATAAAAATAATTGGAGATAAAACTGATTTATATGCTCAAGGATACTTTGCTTATGACTCTAAAAAATCTGGTGGAGTCACAAGATCACATTTAAGATTTGGTAAAAAACCTATCAGATCTACTTATTTAGTATCAAGCCCAAGTTTTGTTGCTTGTTCTGTTCCAGCTTATTTAAAACAATATGATATGACATCTGGACTTAAAAAAGGTGGAAAATTTTTATTGAACTGTGTTTGGGATAAAGATGAAGTCTTGGAACATATTCCAGACAATATTAAATATGATTTGGCTAAATCAGAAGCTAAGTTCTATATTATCAATGCCACTAAACTTGCTCATGAAATTGGTTTAGGACAAAGAACAAATACAATAATGCAATCAGCTTTCTTTAAACTAGCTGAAATCATACCTTATGAAGAAGCACAAAAGTATATGAAAGAATATGGAGAAGTAGATTTTTATAGAAATGATATTATAAAGTTTTATGATTTAGATAAAATATTTAGAGATCAATTAAACTCATTAGATACATTAGATCCGTTTACAAGAAAACATTGTGAACATGTAGGGAATTTAACTTGTAGATTATGTGAAAAATTAAAGTTGGATAAAGGATTTACTATATATACTAGTATTTGTGGATTTATACATGATATAGGTAAAATGTTTATAGATCCTAAAGTACTTCAAAAAGAAGGAAAGCTTACACAAGAAGAGTTTGAGATAATGAAAACACATACAACTATAGGTTATGAAATGTGTATGAATGAACCAAAATTAAGACCATATAGTGCAGGACCATTATATCACCATGAAGCATTAGATGGCACAGGATATCCTAATCGGACTTATAGGTGATGATATTGTGTATGAAGGACAAATAATAAGGGTTGCAGATGAATTTGATGCTATAACTTCTAAAAGACAATATAAAACACATATAGGAGTTGTAGATACTCTTAAAATTTTAATAGAAAATACTAAGCCTACTAAAAATAGCAAGAAAATGGGAAAAGGATTATTTAAAAAATCAGTAGGAAAGAATAATAAGCAAATAGTTAGAAAATTAATTGAAATAGTAGCAGAAGATACAGAATATGAGATATATGTAAAATCAAAACATATTGAACATATAAAAAATGAAATAAAAAGATATACAGATGCAGAAAAATATTTTAAAAAGGCAGAAAATACTAAAAATCAAGATAAAAAAGAATATTTTACAGAATATGCAAAAGGATATTTGATAAGAGATGAAAAGTTTGAAGAAATACCTATATATTTAAAAGAAGCATATGATACATTTAATATGAGAGAAGAAGAAATATCGAAACTTAGAATTGAATATAAAACAATTAGAAAATTAAGAGTTTAATAGAAAAATTAAAATAGATGACATATAATATAATTGTGATAATAAAAAAACTAAGGAGGTATTTATGAAGGCAGTAGTAGTAAATAATTTATCAACAGGAGTTGAAATTGTTGATAAAGAGTTAAGACCATTAGAAGAAGGCGAAGCTCTTGTAAAAGTAGAATATTGTGGAGTATGTCACACAGACTTACATGTTGCACATGGAGATTTTGGTAAGGTTCCAGGAAGAATATTGGGACATGAAGGAATAGGTAAGGTAATAGAAACACATAAAAATGTAAATACATTAAAAATAGGAGATAGAGTAAGTATAGCATGGCTTTTTGAAACTTGTGGTATGTGTGAATATTGTACAACAGGTAGAGAAACATTATGTAGAAAAGTAAAAAATGCTGGATATACAACAGATGGGAGTATGGCAGAATATGTAATAGTAAAAGCCAATTATGCAGTAAAAGTTCCAGAAGGATTAGATCCTGCAGTGGCAAGTAGTATAACATGTGCAGGTGTTACAATGTATAAGGCTTTAAAAGTAAGCAAAGTAAGACCAGGAGAATGGGTAGTACTATATGGAGCAGGAGGACTTCGGAAATTTAGCAGTACAATATGCAAAAAAAGCATTAAATATGAAAGTTATTGCTGTAGATATAAATGATGATAAGTTAAATCTTGCAAAAGAAGTAGGAGCAGATTATATAATAAATTCATTACATGAAGATCCAGCTAAAAAGATATTAGAAATAACAAATGGTGGTGCACATGGTGTTGTTGTATCAGCAGTTGCTAAAATAGCATTTGATCAAGCAATATATTCAGTAAGAGCAGGTGGTAGAGTTGTAGCAGTGGGGCTTCCTTCAGAAATGATGGATATTCCAATTATAAAGACAGTAATAGATGGAATAGAAGTAGTAGGATCAATTGTAGGAACAAGAAAAGATTTAGAAGAAGCATTTGATTTTGGAGCAAGAGGAGTAGTAGTTCCAGTTATTCAAACAAGACCTATAGAAGATGCAGTGCAAATATTTGAAGAAATGGAAAATGGAACAATACAAGGACGTATGGTTATAGATATGAACTATCATAATAAGAATAAATAAAAAGGGAAATTATACTTCCCTTTTTATTATTATCTATTAAAGCTATTATCATCATAATCTTTTTCAAAATCATTTACATCTTTTTTAGTTCTTGCTTCAAAGTTTTTTAAGAATTCATCCATGTCATTTTTAAAGTTTTGGTTATTCTTAAAATCTTTTGCTTCATAATGACGATTATTTGTTTTTTGATTTTTATTTTCATTTTGCTCTTTTTCTTTTTCTTTTTGTTCTTGTTCTTCCTTTTGTTTTTGTTCTTCTTTTTGTTTTTGTTCTTCTTCTTGCTTTCTTTGTTCTTCAGCTTCTTTTTCTTCTTGTTCTTTTTTAGCTTTAGATTTTGGTAAATGTTCTTTTACTTTATTAATTATTTCACTTAATTTATTTTTAAATCTATTAAAGAAAGAAGGTTTAATAGGTAAGCCTGTTTTAGCCTTTTCATCATTTTCATCATCTTTGAATTTTTCATCATCATCATTACTTTTAGAACTTTTATTATCATTATCAGAATGTTCATCATTTTCTGGTTGTTTATAAGTTCCGTTGTGAATATCATCTAT